>WNFX01002736.1_pt1 | contig 30640 bp, 21 predicted proteins | sample 5400111 | NCBI WGS metagenome assembly WNFX01 (sample SAMN13153363, study PRJNA577476) | soil metagenome | isolation source: 40 cm soil or saprolite under grassland replicate 1 | place: USA:California | collected 2016-06-15 | reverse complement strand
TCCGCGAACGAACCCAGTCGTACCGCCACACCGGCTCGGTGCCGCCGGTGGTCGATGCAAAAGATGTTCTGCAAAATCCCGAGCGCATCTTGCGGCTTCTCTGCGACACAGTTGGCGTGAAATTCGACAAGTCGATGCTATCCTGGCCGCCAGGGTTGCGCGTCACCGACGGCATCTGGGCAAAACATTGGTACGATGAGGTGGCAAGATCGACATCGTTCCAGCCTTACACACCACGAGAAGGCGATCTCCCGGAGCGCCTCCGCGAAATTTATGAGCAATGCCGTGAATGTTATGAGCAGCTTTTTGAGTACCGACTGCGCTAACGCGCGCTGTCATCCCGAACCAACGTGAGGGATCTCACAATGCGACACGCGCGCTTCCTTCAATCGGAATAGTCGCCAACGTCGAGAAGATAATGCAACCGCTAGGAAGGCTTGCGTAACCGCACGTGCAGATGGGAGATTCCTCGCTCCGCTCGGAATGACAGAAAGAAAGAATGCTCCAGAAATTTAATCCGAAAAACAAGGACCTGATCGTTAACATCAACGGTCAACTGGTCCATCGCGACAAAGCTGGAATCAGCCCTTTCGACTCGGCGGTCCAAGGCGGCGACGCGGTTTGGGAAGGACTTCGACTCTACAACGGCCGCATCTTCAAATTGCACGAACATCTTGATCGGCTGGAGCGTTCGGCGCACGCATTGTCGATTGTCGATCTTCCGCCAGGCGAAAAAATCATCGAAGAACTCAAGCGCACGCTCGTCGCCAACAAAATGCGCGATGGTGTCCATATTCGTCTAACGCTCACGCGCGGCGTGAAGATCACATCAGGGATGGACCCGCGGCTGAACCAAAGTGGAGCGACGCTAATCATTCTCGCCGAACACAAGGCGCCGGTTTATTCCAAAGATGGGTTGAAGCTAATCACCGCATCGATCCGGCGGCCGCCGCCCGAAGTTTTGAATGCGCGGATCCATCACGCGAATTTGCTGAACTCAATTCTGGCCAAGATCGAGGCGAACAACGCGGGCGCGGACGACGCGCTCATGCTCGATGTTAACGGATTCGTCGCCGAAACCAACGCGACCAACGTTTTCATTGTGCGCAACTCCGATAAATCGCGAGGAACAGGCGATCTGGCCACGAGCAAAGTTGTCGCCTGTCCGGAAGGAATTACTCGCGCAACGGTGATCGAGATCGCCGCCTCCGAAAAAATCCGCTGCGTTGAAGCCGATTTATCGCCGGTCGACGTTTACAGCGCCGACGAAATATTTTGCACCGGCACCATGGGCGAACTCGCCGGGGTTGTTAAGATCGACAACCGCGACATCGGCGACGGCAAAGTTGGTCCGATGACAAAGCGGTTAAGCGAACTTTACGCGAAGCGGACGGCAACCGAAGGCGTTTCGTTGGTTGATTAACTACCGAGAGCGCGTTGCAGCTACTCGTAGCGCAACGCGACAAGCGGATCGACCTTGGCGGCGCGACGCGCGGGAATGAGGCAGGCGATCAACGACACCACGCTCATCACGAGCGCAACGCCCAGGAGAGTGGCGACGGGAAGCGCGGGCACATCGAAGAGAACGCTCTGCATCGCTCTTCCGGCCAGCCACGCGCCGATCAAACCGAGGACGGTTCCCGCGGCGAGGAGGCGCAGGCCTAACGAGAGGAATTGGGCGCCGATCTGTTCGCGCTGTGCGCCAAGCGCCATCCGAATGCCGATCTCGCGCCGGCGTTGCGCGACCGCGTAACTCAGCACTCCATAAGTCCCAATGGCCGCCAGAAGCAGCGCAACTCCGGCAAAAATTCCGGCGAGCAGTGCCGGCGAGCGGCGCGCGATCAGACTCTCCGCGATGCGAGTCTCCATGGAGCGGAGGTTATCGATCGCCAAGTCAGGATTGGCCGCGCGCACCAGTCTCCGCAGCGTCTCAGCAAACGCTTCCGGGCGCTGGCTCGTGCGGGTGACGACGAAGATGTTGATGCCGTCGGAATCCATGAACGGCAGGTAGACCGCGCCCTGCCCCTGCGGTTCCGTGAGCTCCGCTTGTTTTACCGCGCCGACCACACCGACAATGGTGAACAGCTTTGGGTCGTCCGAGTCGTTGCCTTGAAATACGCGTTGACCAAGTGCGCCGCCCCCGCGGCCGCGGGGCCAGTAGCGCCGGGCGAAATCTTCGTCCACCACGCAGACCCGCTCCGCGCGATGAGAGTCCGCCGAAGTTAGGAATCGGCCTTCGCGTAAAGGAATGCCGAGCGCGGTGAAGTAATCACCCGTGACCTGATAGAGATAATGACCGTGCAATGATTCGCCCGCCGGCGGCACGTAACCTTTCGGTGTAACTGCACTCTTCCCGCTCTCTCCGCTTAGGGGCACGTTTGTGATCGCTCCCGCCGCCGCGACTCCGGGTTGCCGACCAATTGCTTCCAACAGGCGATCGAGGAAAGGGCGGGCGTTATAACTAAACGGCACCGTGACTTCCCCGGTGAGAACATGATCGGCCCGGAAACCGGGAGAAACCGCCATCACTTTTTTCAGGCTCAACCCGAGCAGCGCCGCACCCGCGAGCAAAACGAAAGCGAGCGCGATCTGCGCGACGATAAATCCGTGGCGGAGGCGTTGCGCGGCGCGACTAACCGTGCCGGTGCGTGATTCCGATTGGAGCGCATGCGCCAGATGAGTGCTCAGGTTGAACCAGGCGATCGGCACCGCGATGACGATTCCGAGAACCACGGCGCCCGCGAGACCGATCAACGCGAGCCAGCCATCGAACGCAATGTGCGCGCCGAGCGGCAAACGATCCGCGCCGAGAACTTCGAGCAGCCGAATCCCCCAGGTTCCCACAACGAGCCCGAGCAATCCGCCGACGAAAGTCAGGAGAACGGTTTCGATCATTACCTGTCTCACAACATGCGCGCGACTCGCGCCCATCGATCGGCGGATCGCCATTTCTTTCGCGCGGCCACTCGCGCGGATCAGAAGGAGGTTGACCAGATTAACCGCTCCGATGAGCAAAAGAAAAAACACGCCAGCCTGCATCAGCAAAAGGGTTGGACGAATGGATCGGACATGCTCAGCATGCAATGGCCTAACGAGTGATCGAAAGCCGGCCTCGGCCATCATCTTCGCTTCGGGACCATCCTGCTCGACGGCGGCGTTGTGCACGTCGATTTGCGATTGCGCCTCGGCGATTGTCGCGCCCGGTTTCAATCGCGCGATCATGTGCGTGCCGCCGCCGCCCGAATGGCGCTGCTGCGGCGTGCGTTCCTCCAACCTGGATCTTATCGGCAGAATGAGACGCGCTTCCGCGGAAAGGAATCGAAAATCAGGACGCAACACGCCGACAATCTTTCTCGGCATGGTGTTCACGCGGACGTCCCGGCCGAGGACGTTGGGATCGGAATTAAGACGCTGCCGCCAGTAGGCGTCGGTCACGATGGCCACTCCGGCGCCTTTGCCTTTCGCGATTTCAGCTTCGTCTTCGGCGAAGGTACGACCCATCGCAAGATTGACACCGAGTGTCGCGAAAAAATCGGGCGAGACGCGCATGATTTCTGTCTGCTCGGCCGCACCGGTTTCGCCGACGACTTCGCTGAAGTCACGAAAGATGGAAAGACTCGAGAAGGCCGGAATGTTGCCGCGCCGCTCGTAGTAATTCGTCAGCGACGACCCGTCGTTCTCGACTCCGGCTTTTGGATAAGTGTTGAAGATCGTCACCAACCGATCGGATTGCGGAAACGGAAGCGACCGCAACAAAACAGAATTGATCACCGCGAAAATCGCGAGATTCGCTCCGAGACAGATCGCGACCGTGGCGACAGCGGTGATGGTAAACGCCGGAGCATTGCGCAATTGGCGAAGCGCAAAGCGAAGATTGTTCATGTCATTCCGTGCGCAAAGCCTGGACGGGATCGACAAGTGTTGCGCGGCGCGCCGGCAACAGGCATGCGATCAACGCAGTCGTGGCAAGTAAAAATGTGGCGCCGCCAAGCAGCGCCGGATTATGGGCGGACGTTTGATAAAGTTGCGAGGAAATCACACGACCGAGCGCGAGCGCCGCAGCCAATCCGGCCGCCAAGCCGAAAATCACCGGACGCATTCCCTGGCTGACGACGAGGCGTAAGACGTCACTCGTTTGGGCACCGAGCGCCATTCGCACGCCGATTTCGCCTGCGCGCTGCTCAACTGTGTAAGCAACAGCCCCATAAATTCCAATGCTTGCGAGAAGAAGCGCGACGCCGGCAAAAATGCCGAGCAACCACATCATGAGCCGGGTTTGTCCCAGCGCCTGGGCAACAATGCTGTCCATCGATTGCGGAATCGCGATCGCCAATCCGGGATCGACCGTGGCGAGCGCTGATTGAACCAACTTGGTCACAGCGTCTTCTCTTAAACCGCTCCGCACTGCAATCACTGCGAATGGGAAATTCTCCTGCGCCCAGGGACGGTAGATTTCCACTTCGTCGGATTTGGCGACCTGCCGCGTCCGCACATCACCCACCACTCCGATAATTTGCACCGGCACGCTCGCGCTTGAAACGAGCAGAGTCTTACCAATCGGGTTCTCGTTACCAAAAACCTTCTTCGCGCCGGCCTGACTGATCAGCATTACGTTTTGATGATCGGCCACGTCGTGCTCATCGAATTCGCGTCCGGCCAGGACGGGAATGCCGAAAGTCTTAAAATAATCTGGAGCGATATCGTGGCCGGCAGCCGCGGCCCGTCTATCAACCGGCAAGATGTCGCCGTCCGGACGAGAGTAAAGCATGTTACTGGCGGCGGCGGGGATCAATGGGATATCGCCGCTGATCGTGGCGCTTTGGATACTTGGAACCGCGCGCAACGCAGCCAGAGTTTGTTCCACGAAACGTTGGCGCGTGGGCAAATCGGGATATTGAGCCTGTGGCAGCGTAACCAGGCCGGTCCAGAGATTTTCGGGGCGAAATCCAATGCTTTGCCGGTTCAACTGGATGAAACTGGCAATGAGCAAGCTCGCACCGGCGAGGAGGGTGACTGACAATGCCACCTGCGCGCCAACGAGGATTTTGCGAAACCGGTGCTGATTCGCGCTGCCGCTCGTTCCGCGGCCGCCTTCTTTCAATCCATCAACCAAATCGGCCCGCGAACTTTGCAGCGCCGGATAAATTCCCATGGCTACGCCCGTTAAGATCGACAAGGCAATGCTGAACCCGAGCACTGGGAGCGAAAGATTGATGGTCGTCTCGGGATCAAACGGCAGAAAGTTGGCCGCCATTTTCGGGACTAGCGGAACTAACTGCCAGGCCAGCACTGCGCCGGCCAGGCCGGCGAACACACTGACGAGCAAACTTTCGAAAATAAAAAGTCGTAGCACGCCCACGCGTGAAGCGCCCAGTGCCATGCGCAGCGCGATCTCTCGCCGGCGGCCACTGAAGCGCACCAGCAAAAGATTTGCGACGTTGCTGCACGCGATCAGTAAGACGAACGCCACCGCCGCGAGTAAAGTCGCAAAAGCCGGCCGCAGATTTCCAGTCACATCCTCAGGTAACGTTTTGAGCGTCATCACCGATGAACTGTCGATCTTATCCGGAAATTGCTTCCGATAACTTTGTTCAAGCGGTGGCAGCGCAGCCCGCGCTTGTTCGATCGTCATTCCCGGTTTCAATCGCCCAACCACGCGCAGAAAACCGCTGCCGCGCATTATTCGTTCGTAGGATAATCCGGGAACCACGAACGGTTTCGTCGTCCAGATCTCGGCGTTCGGTCCAGTCCAGGAAAAAGGCAGGTTCGGCAACACGCCGACGATGGTGTGCGGCACGCCGTCGAGGATGATGCTGCGACCAATCACATTCGGGTCGCCGCCCATCCGTTTCTGCCAAAAGTTTTCGGTCACCATCGCGACATCCGCGCCTTCTTCCTCCGCTGGCAAAAAATTGCGGCCACGAATGGGACGCACGCCGAGAACATCGAAATAATTCGACGTCACTTTGCCGCCGAAAAGTTGAACCGGATCGCCCAGCCCGGTCAAAGTGAAAGGAACACCGTTTTCGCCGCCGAACCCGTCGAAAATCGTCTGGCCGTCCCGATAAAGCTGAAAGCGTGGAATCGAGACCGCGAGCTCCAACAACTTTCTCTCCCTGGCGTTGGAGTAAATGTGAACGAGGCGTTCTGGCTCTTTGAACGGCAGACTGCGCAGGAAGAGATCGTTGATCAAACTGAAGATGGCGGTGTTGAGGCCGATCCCGAGTGCGAGCGTGATGACAGCGATGAGTGTGAACGCCGGCGACTGGCGAAGCTTGCGAAAAGCGAAACGAAAATCGCTCATGCGAATTTCATTCGGTCCGCAGTGCTTGGACCGGATCGACCAAGGCAGCGCGCCGCGCCGGCAACAAGCACGCGAGCAGCGCGATCGCGGCGAGCAACACCGTCGCTCCGCCGAGCAGCGCCGGGCTGTGCGCTGAAACTTGATAAAGTTGCGACGCAATCAGTCGCCCGAGCGCAAATGCCGAGACAATCCCGATCGCGAGTCCGATGACAACAGGCTTCATTCCCTGATTGACTACCAGGCGCAAGACATCGCGCGTTTGCGCGCCGAGCGCCATCCGGACGCCGATTTCGCCGGTGCGTTGTTCGACGGTGTAAGCGACGGCGCCGTAAATTCCAATGCTGGCGAGCAGTAATGCGACTCCGGCGAAAATTCCCAAGAGCCACATCATTAAGCGCGCCTGGCCGAGCGCTTGGGCGACAACCGCGTCCATGCTTTGGGGTACCGCGATCGCCAAACCTGGATTCACTTTGCTCAACGCAGACTGAACCAGCTTGGTCACCGCATCCACTTTGAAATTGCTAAGAACGGTTAAGTTTACAAAAGGAAAATTTTCCTGAGTCCACGGCAGATAAAATTCCATCCCCGAGGCTTCGGCGATTCGGACTGTTCGAACGTCGCCAACGACGCCCACAATTTCGACCGGAGTGGCGGCGCTCGTTACAAGCAGCGTTTTACCGATTGGATTTTCGTTCGGAAAAACTTTTGTCGCGCCGGCCTGGCTGATCAGGCAAACGTGCTGGCTGAATTCACGACCCGCCAAAAGAGGAATTCCCCAGGTCTTAAAATATGCCGGCGCAATGTCGTGGCTCGGAGCATTCGCGCGTTGCTCGATCGGCGGAACGTCGCGATCGCCGCGCGCGTAAAGGGTTCGGTTGCCGCCTGCGAGCGGAATATCGCCACTGATCGTTGCGCTTTCGATGCCGGGGACATCGCGGAGCGCATCGAGGGTTTGCTCAACGAAACGCTGCCGCGACGGACCATCCGGATACTGCGCAACCGGTAATGTAATCGCGCCGGTCCAAAGATTGCGGGAACGAAATCCGACGTTCTGCTGACTCAAGCGGATGAAACTCATTATCAGCAACGCAGCGCCTGCGAGCAGAGTGACCGAAAGCGCGACCTGCGCGCCAACGAGAATTTTGCGAAAGCGTTGCTGGCGCACACTGCCACTCGTTCCGCGCCCGCCTTCTTTCAGTCCATCGACCAGATCGGCATGCGAGCCCTGCAGCGCCGGATAAATTCCCATCAACAATCCGGTCAAGATCGACAACGCGATCGTGAACACGAGGACCGGAACGGACAAACTCGTGGCCGTATTCGCTTCCAGCGGTAGAAAGTTGGAAGCCATTCTCGGAACGAGCGGGACTAACCGCCACGCCACGAAAGCGCCAACTGCGCCCGCAATTGCGCTGACGAGCAAACTTTCAAAAACGAATAGCCGGATAATGCTGGTGCGCGACGCACCGATTGCCATCCGCAATGCGATCTCGCGCCGGCGTCCACTAAAACGAACCAGCAACAGATTAGCGACGTTGCTGCAGGCGATCAGCAAAACAAAACAGACCGCCGCGAACAGCGTTACGAAACCGGCGCGGAAATTTTCGGTTACATCTTGTGGCAACGTCTTCAGCGTTGTCGTCACCGTACTGTCGATCTTGTTCGGATATTGGGTCCGATAACTTTGCTCCAACGATGGCAAGGCGGCGCGCGCTTGTTGAACGGTCAGGCCGGGTTTCAATCGCCCAATCACGCGCAGAAATGCGGTGCCGCGCATCATTCGCTCGTAATTGAATCCGGGAATCTGAAAAGGTTTCGTCGTCCAAACTTCTGCGATCGGGTTCGCTCCAAACCAGGTCACTGGCATGTTTGGAAGAACGCCGACGATCGTGTGGGCGACTCCATCGAGCGTGATGCTGCGGCCGATGACATTCGGGTCGCCGCCCAAGCGCTTTTGCCAGAAATTTTTTGTGATCAATGCGACGTCGGCGCTTTCCTCTTCTTGCGGCAAAAAATTACGGCCGAGAATTGGATGCACGCCCAGAACATCGAAATAGTTCGAGGTCAATCGTCCGCCGAAAATTTGGACCGGGTCGCCGAGTCCAGTGAGAGTAAAGGCGAAGAAATTTTCCGCGGCGAAGCCGTCGAAAATCGTTTGGCCGTCGCGGTAAAGTTGATAGCGCGGGGCTGATATGCCGATATCAACCAGGTTGCGCGCCTTGTCGCCGCTGTAGAGATGAAGCACTTGCGATGGTTCCTTGAATGGCAGACCGCGCAGGAAAAGATCGTTAACCAAACTGAAGATGGTCGTGTTCAGGCCAATCCCAAGCGCAAGCGTGAGCACCGCGATGAAGGTGAACGCGGGCGATTGTCGAAGTTTACGAAAAGCGAAACGAATATCGTTCATGTTTAGAGGTGGGGTTAATTTTTTCTGATCATTCTGTTCGCAAAGCTATGATTGGATCGACCCGGGAAGCGCGCCGCGCCGGAATCCACGAAGCGAACAACGTCGCCGCAAAAAGAATCACGCCTACGCCGAGATAAATTCGCGGATCGATGCCGTTCACTTCAAAGAGGACGGTTTGCAACGCGCGCGACAACGCAAAGGCGCTGAGCAGCCCAATCGCCGAGCCGATCAAAAGCAATTGCATTCCGTGCGAAAGAACGAGCACGCGTATCTGGGCCGGGCGCGCACCGAGCGCGAGGCGGATGCCTATTTCACGGACACGCTTGAGCGTGGTGTATGCGAGCAGTCCGTATAAGCCGACCGTGGCGAGCAGAAGGGCGAGGCCGGCGAAGATCGAGAAGAGAAAACTGAGAAGACGTTGAGTACCCCAGGTTTCCTGGACACGATCGATCATTGGGCGCGCGTCGAATACGGGCTGGGACGGGTCGATCGAGTTGACGACGTCGCGAATCGATTTATTGAGCGACGCGCGACTCAGGTTAGAACGAACAAAAAGACCGAGGCTCGTCCGTTGCGCCTGCGCCAGCGAACAATAAATCACCGGCAGAGGCGCCATTTCGTCGATCGCGTGAAAGCGCATTCGTGCTACGACGCCGACAATCTCCGACATGACGTAGCCTTCTCCGTCATTTCCAGCGTCGACCGAGAGACGTTTGCCGATCGGGTCTTCGCCCGGGAAAAATTGTTCCGCCATTGCCTGATCGATGATGATCACGTGCGGCGAATCTTTCGTGTCCCGCTCATTGAAAGTGCGGCCGCGCAGAAGTGGCGCCTTAAACGTCGCGAAATAATCGCCGGTAATCACTTCGAGATCGGCCGACGGCATATTACTGGGCGACGACGGCGGCGCGCCTTCGCGGTAGAAACCGGTTTGCCAGCCGCCCATTAACGGTGAATTGGAACCAATGCCGGCACTTTGAATGCCGGGAAGTGCACTTACTCGATCGAGCAAGGCTTTCGTAAACGTTCCGATTTTCTCGCGACTGGAATAAGTTTTCCAAGGCAACTCCAGCCGAGCGCTGAAGAGACCGCGCGGTTCGTAGCCAAGCTGAAGCGCCTGCATTTTCGAAAAGCTTTTTAGAACGAGGCCGGCCGCGACGAGGAGAGTCAGCGTGAGCGCGATTTCGCTAATCACCAGCCAGTCACGCGCGCGTTTCGCCGATGGCGGGTCGCCGCTGCCGGCCGAGCCTTCTTTTAACGCGAGCTGAACATTGCCGTGCGAGGTTTGCCACGCCGGCCACAATCCGAAAATGAACGTGGTCAGCGATGCGATCAGAAATGTGAAGCCGAGGACCGGCAGATCGAACGAAATTTGTTGGAATCGAGAAACACCTTCAGGGCCCAATGCGACCAAGGCATCCCGCAACCAGACGGCAATGAAAAATCCGAGCGCTCCGCCAAGGATCGCAATCAGGAAACTTTCGAGCAGAAGCTTGCGAATAATTTGCGCGCGAGTCGCGCCAACCGCGGCGTGAATGGCAAACTCTCTCGCCCGCGCGGCGCCTCGCGCGGCAAACAAATTCGCGAGGTTCGCGCAGGCGATGAGTAAGACCAATCCGACCGCGCCAAGGAGCAGTCCGAGATTGGTTCTGTACTTGCCGACGAGATTTTCGAGCAGAGGCGTGACGACCGCGTACACTTTCCCGTTCGTGTCCGGATATGTTTTTTCCAAACGCGCGGCGATCCCTTTCATTTCAGTGCGCGCTTGATCGACAGTTACGCCCGCCTTGATTTTGCCCCAGACAAACATCATCGGGTGATGGGAACGATCCATCCACGCCGGATTATTGCTGCGCCGCATCAATGAAAACCACGCGTCGCTGTCCTGCGGCGACGTAAACTGCGGTGGCATCACGCCAATGATGGTGAAATTCTGATCGTGCAGATTGATCGAGCGACCAATCGCGCCGGGGTCGCGGTTGAACGCGCGTTGCCAGAGACGATCGCTGATCACGACCACCGGCGGCGCGCCCACTTTGTCTTCGTCTTCACTGAATGTGCGGCCGATTTCCGGCGGCAGTCCGATGATATTAAAAAAATTTCGAGTGACCGAAGCGCACGACACGCGTTCGGGCTCGCGGCCCGGTATGCCACTCAGGTTTCGCGATTCCTTATGGGTAGCGGCGAGATGTTCGAATGTTTTGCTGTCGTTTCGCCAGTCGAAATAATCAGGGAGCGCGACCGAGAAATCCTGCCCAGGTCCAGACGATTCGTTGAGGACCATGATCCGGTTGGCGTCCGGATAAGGGAGCGGTTGAAGGAGGACCGCGTTAACGATACTGAAGATCGCCGTGTTCGCGCCGATCCCGAGCGCGAGCGTGATGATCGCAACCGCCGAAAACGCCGGATTCTTGATCAACTGCCGAAAAGCGAGCCGGAGATTACTCATAACGAAGCGCGACCATTGGATCGACCCGGGTGGCGCGTCGCGCTGGAACGAAACAGGAAGCGGCCGCGACCGCAGTCAGTAATGTCGCGACTGCAAAATAAATGGTCGGATCGAGCGCGTTGACTTTGAAGAGAATGTTTTTCAACGCCGCCGCCGCCACGACGCCGAGTAGCAAGGCGATTCCACCGGCGCCCACCACAAGGCCGATGCCGAGTTGCCACGCGCCTTGGGTCATGACCATTCGGAAGATTCGCGCTGCGTCCGCGCCCAATGCCATGCGGATTCCAAATTCCTGCGTGCGCTGATTGACCGAGAAACTCATCACGCCGTAAAGCCCGACCGCCGACAAAATGAATGCGACGATTCCGAATACCGTGAACAGCGTCGCGACGATGCGATTACCAGAGAGAATTTCATTGTGAAATCGTCCCGGTGTTCCGGTAAAATAAGTCGGAAGGTTCGAATCGAGCTCGGCAACCGCTCTGCTCAAAGCGGGGCCAAGAGTGTCAGCCCGTTGGCCCGCCCGCGGACGAGCAAGGATCGTGCAAAATTGAGGAGCGGGAGATGCGCCCAGCAATGGCATGTAAAGTCCCACGCTCTCGGTTTGCTGATCGAACGGACCTTGCATCAAGGTGTCCGGGACCACGCCGACAATAGTTCGCCACGGCTGAGGCTGACCCGGATTGAAGATTCGGACCTGGTGACCAATCGCGCTTTGGTTGCCCCAATACTTTCGGGCAAAACTTGCATTCACAATTGCCACCGGCTGCTTCGAATCGACATCGTCGACGGTGAAATCGCGGCCTTCGAGAATTTTCAAACCAAGCGTCGAGAAATAACTGTCGGACACAGATTCGAAATTTCCCCGCGGCCGATCGCGGTCCGTGAGATAATTTTGGCCGTCCACCTCGTACTGACCCTGGGCGTCAAAGGTCATGCGAAAGCGACTGCTCATCGCGGTGGAGTCGAACTGCGGATTCGCCCGCAACGAACGCACCGCGCGCTTGAAGAACTCGCGGCGGGCATCGTCGCTGGGATAAGCGCCTTCCATCAAACCCATCCGCGCGGCGTAAACGGCGTTTTCGTCGTAGCCGTAGTCGAGCTTCATCTGATTGCGAATCGATTTAATTTCCAAGGTTGCCGCGATCAAAAGCCCAGCAGTCAGCGCGATTTGCGCCACCACGAGCACACGCGTAATCACATTGACCAGGCGGTTACTGTTCCCGCGGCCGCCTTCTTTCATGATCTCGGCCGCGTTGCCTCTGGCGCTCAGAAACGCCGGGACCAAACCGGAGGCGATCGTGGCCAGCAGAGTGATCACCACCGTGAAAACGAGCACGGGGCCATCGATTGTGAACCTCCAGTAGTAGGGTGCTGGAAAGGGCAAGGTGTTGATCGCGCGAACGAAGAAATCCACTGACCAGTAGGCGATGATCACGCCCGCGAGTGCGCCGAACACCGCGACGACCAGGCTTTCGGTCAACATTTGACGCACGAGCCTCCAACGTGTCGCACCGAGCGCTCCGCGAATCGCCAATTCTTTGGCGCGCAATGCCGCGCGACCGAACTGCATGTTCATCACGTTCACGCACGCAATCAGCAAAACGAGGATGACCGCGGCGAGCATTGCCCAAACGGTCTGGCGAAATTGCACGCCGGTGAATGTATGCAGTAGCGGGTGCACGCTGGCTGACGTCAAATTTTGGTTCGTCTTCGGATTGTCTCACACCCGGCTTCAAACGGCCCATCACCGCAGGCGCGTTATTGCTTGCTCCAAGGCGTAAGTCGCCGCGTGGCTGTGGCGGAAATTCATTATATAGAGGGGTCCAAAGTTCCTCCGAGATCGGGAACTTAAAATTTGGCGGCATGACTCCGATAATGGTGGCGGCCTTACCGTTTATTCGAACGCTTTGCCCGACGATGTTCGGATCGGCATTGAAATCGCGCCGCCAGATTTCGTCACCTAGAAGCGTGACCTTTTCCGCGCCCGGTTTATTGTCTTCGGCGGTGAAATCGCGGCCAAGGACCGGCGAGACACCAATGATCTTGAAAAAATCCTCGGTTACGTAACCGCCGGTATAACGCTGCGGATTGTTTTTGTAAGTCACGTTGACTGTCGATCCGTTGAGATAGCCGGCCATCATCGAGAATGATTTCTGCGCCGCTTTCAGATCCTCGTAATCCTGCGCAGTCGGAATATTGCCGAGACCGAAATTATTATTTTGATCGCTGGCCTTGGGATCGATCAGGCCGACGCTCATCAGCTGTTCCGGATGCGGGAAGGAGAATCCGCGCAACACGATCGCGTTGACGATGGTGAATTGGGTCGTTGCACCGCCAATGCCGAGACCGAGCACCAGCACGGCCAGAAAACAAAACGATTTCTCCTTGAATAACACGCGCAGTCCGACGCGCACATCCTGACGAAACGAATCCAGTATCATAATGATTTACTTCCTGTTGCCCTCGACCACCCAACCGTCGCGCAGTTGGATGATGCGATTGCCGTATCCTGCATTTTTTTCCGAGTGCGTGACCTGAATGATGGTCGTGCCCTCGGCGTTCAATTTCTGAAATAGCTCCATGATCTCTTCGCCCTGGCTGGAGTGAAGATTTCCGGTCGGCTCGTCCGCCAGGATCAATTTCGGGCTGGCAATGATCGCGCGCGCAACGCCGACGAGTTGTTGCTGGCCGCCAGAGAGCTGGCGAGGATAGAGGTCCTTCTTCGCCACCATCTGAAATCGATCGAGCGTGTCCGCCACAATCGCGGCCCGCTCGTTTCGGCTGACTTTTCGATACGACAACGGGATCTCGAGATTTTCGTAAACCGTCAAATCGTCGAGCAGATGGTATTGCTGAAACACAAACCCGATCTGGTCGTTGCGAAGCGCGGCCCGCTCTTTCGCTTTCAAATGATGAACCGCTGTCTCGTTGAAAAAATATTCACCGGTCCAGCCGTGATCGTGCATTCCGAGGATGTGAAGCAGCGTCGATTTGCCGGCGCCGGACGGTCCCATCACCGAAACGAACTCGCCCTCCGCAACTTCAATGTCGATGTCACGGAGCACGTAAAAAAATCTGCCCTTCGCCAACGGATACGAGCGCTCGAGGTTGTGAAGCTTGATCATGGTCAGCCCTCGCAGCGCAGCGCTTCCACCGGATCAAGTTTCATTGCGAAACGGGCCGGCAAATAACAGGCAATCAATCCGACGATCACGACTGCGAGCGTGATTCCGCTGAAGGTTGTTGTGTCGAACGCGCTCAGCCCGAAAAGCAAGCTGACCAACAGTCGGGTCGCGGCCCAGGCGCTGATCAATCCGAGCGCAGCGCCCCACAACGTTAACTTCATTCCGTCGCCAACAATCAAAGCGAAAAGATGTTTGGGTTGCGCGCCGAGCGCGACTCGCAAACCGATTTCGCTCGTTCGTTGGCGAACGGAATAAGCCATCACGCCATAAAGTCCGAGCGCGGCCAGCAACAAACCCAGAACCGACAATGTTCCCATTAAGACCGCGCCGAAACGCTCCGTGACAAGCACGCCGCTCAACGTCGTGTTCATTGTGGCAATATTCGAAATTGGCTGGTCCGGATCGATCGTACGCACGACGCTGCGCACGGCCCCGATCAAGCCGATCGGATCGCCGTTCGCCCGGATCGCGAGGTTGAGCGGAAAATTATTTTCGACTTGGGCATACGGGACATACCAAACCGGACGATTGATCCGGTAATTGAAAAGATCTTCTTTCACATCCTTCACGAGCCCGACGACCGTGAGCCACGGAAAAGTTTGGCCTGCACGAACGCGGCGGACCCGTCTCCCAATTGGATCTTCATTCGGCCACGCTTGGCGCGCGAATTCCTGACTCACCACCACAACGGGCAAACTTCCGGCCCGATCATTTTGGCCGATCAGCCGCCCTTTGATCAGCGTGATACCCATCGTTTCCAGATAACCTGGACTAACGACTCGGTGCGACGTGATCGGAACCTCATTGGGATTTGTTGACGTTCGACTCTCGACGTTGAAAACAGCGTCGTAACCGATCTCACGCTCCAAAGGAACGTTGGTCGTCGTTCCAGCGGCAACAACACCCGACAAATTACGCACGCGCTCCAGCACTTGCTCCGCGAATGCAACCCGCGCCGGATATTGCGAATACTTCGAGTCCGGCAACACCATTTTCATGGTCAGAACGTTGTCGGGTCGAAAACCAAGATCGACATGTTGGAGTCTTTGAAAACTTTGCAGCAGCAATCCGCCGCAAACGAGCAACGTCAGCGCGATCGCAATTTCGGTTACGATGATCCCGTTGAACCATTTTCGTCCCACCGCCAGGCCGCCCCGTTGGTCTCCCAACTTGAGCCGCGGGATCAACTCCTGAGCGCGAGCGGCCTTCAATCCGGGAAGCAATCCAAAGCTCACTCCGGTTACAAGCGCAGTCGAAAAAGCAAAGATGAGGACGCGACGATCGAGCTCGAAATTATGAAAGAACGCGGCGAAGGAAACTCCGCGAATCGGATTGAGCGCGGCCAGAACCGGAAGCAGCCAGTTGGCGAGTAGTATTCCAACAGCGCCGCCGATCAGCGCCAGCAACAGGTTCTCGATCAGAAGTTGGCGAAGGAGTTGCCAGCCGTTTGCCCCAAGCGCACATCGCACGGCGAACTCGCGGTCACGCGCGATTCCGCGAGCCAATTGCAGATTTGCAATATTGGCGCAGCAAATCAGCAGAAGAAATCCGACGCCTCCCATTAACGCGAATAATGACTTGCGCACATGACCTTCCAGGTCTCCCAACAAATCCTGACGAAGCGATATCACTTTCTGGCTCCAGCCACGCCGATCTGCCGGGTACTCCTGTTCCAATTGGCGATCGATCGCGTTCAGCTCGGCATCGGCCTGGGCCACCGTCACACCCGGCTTCAGTCGCGCTACGATTTCGTGATTCGGTGAAACGCGCTCGACCAATGGCAAACTGTCGATGTTGGTTTGAAGTGGAAGCCAGACTTGAGCGGCAGCCGGTAGATCAAAGCCCGGCGGCATCACACCGATGATCGTGTGAGCACGGCCATCCAGCGTGAGGGTTTGACCAATTGCACTGGTGCTGCCGCCAAAATGTTTCTGCCAAAGCCCGTAACTAATCACCGCCACTGGCGCACCGCCTGGTTTGTCATCAGTCGCCGAAAATGTCCGGCCGAGCACCGGTTTAACGCCGAGTGTGGTCAGGTATTCAGCCATTGCGACCGCGCCCGGAACGCGCTCGGGCTGATCGCGACCTGTTATATTAAAGGAACGTTGCGTCGCGACGCCGCTCTTTTCGAAAGCGTGGCTGCGGTCTCGATAGGCGGCGTACTCAATATAGGATGAACCAAAGGGATCAAACCCCTCGCGCAGCGCAACGCTGAAAACCAGTCGATCAATGTCTTGCACCGGTAACGGCCGGAGGAGCAGCGCATTGACCGCGCTGAAGATGGCGGTATTCGCGCCAATTCCTAAAGCGAGCACGATCACGGCCGTGAACGTGAAGACCGGTGTCTTCAACAACTGCCGGAACGCAAGTTTAAGATCACGAATCATGCGTTGTGGCTAAGGGTGATCGTCACAATCGCAATCGCAATGAAGCCGGGAGCTTTCGCCAGCCCCCGTAGCGCCACTTTGATCTCGCTCAGCATAATCGCTGGTGATTGTCGATTTTACATTCGTTAGGCCGCGATCCGGCTGTCTTCCACCACTCGACCGTCGAACAAGTGGACGGTGCGATCGGCGTGCTGCGCGAAACGCTCGTCGTGTGTGACCATGCAAATGGTCGCGCCGCCGGCGTGCAGTTCCTTCAGCAAATTCATTACCGCTTCACCATTGCGGGAGTCGAGGTTTCCGGTCGGCTCGTCCGCGAGCAGAATCGCCGGTTTGCCGGCGAGCGCGCGCGCAACCGCCACGCGTTGCTGTTGACCGCCTGAGAGCTGGCTCGGCAAATGTTTCGCGCGATGCGCCATTCCCACACGATCCAGCGCTTGCGTGACCAAAGTTTTTCGGTCGCCCGCGCTCATTCCGCGATAGGTCAGCGGCAATTCGACGTTTTCAAAGACCGTCAGGTCACCAATCAGATTAAAACTTTGAAAAATGAAACCGATCTCGCGATTTCGGATCCGCGCCCGGTCGGCAAACGAAAGGTTCGCCACCTCGCCGCCTTTGAGCGCGTAACTGCCGTTCGAAGGCGTGTCGAGCAGGCCGAGGATCGACAATAGCGTCGATTTGCCGCAGCCCGACGGCCCGGCGATCGAAACGTATTCGCCGTCGCGGATATCTAAATGGATTCCGGAAAGCGCGTGCGTCTCGACTTCGTCGGTCAGAAATACTTTGGTGACGGCGTTAAGTTGGATCAACGGAGTTGATCCATTCTTGCGCGATGATGTTTGAGGATTTGCCGAGGTTGAGGTCATATTGTAATTGCTGATTGCTGATTTCGGATTGATCTGATTTCTGAATGCTAATTGCCGATTGCTGATTTAATTCAGCCTGATCCTTTCGTGTGAATCCCAGGCACTGGTATCCGAAAGGATGACCTGATCGCCTGGATTCAGGCCGCTGAGAATTTCAATCGTGTTGACCGAGCTTTTGCCGAGTTTCACCGGCGTGCGCACCGCTTCGTTGCTGCCGGCGACAAGTTTGAACATGCCAACGGTATTGTTTTCCTGACCAAACGCCGGCCGGCCGACAAACACGACGTTGTCGAGTCGCTCGAGCTCGATCGTTCCATCGACGCTCAGGTCCGGTCGCGCACCTTTTGGCAATTCTTCATCAAATGCGACGTCCACTGTCACTGTTCCCTGTTCCACCGCGGGATCGATGCGTTTGACGTGGCCCTTCACCACCCCGTTGCGCGTGTCGATCGTCGCCTGCTGATTTGGCTGAATATCTTTCGCCTGCGTTTCCGCGATCTTTACCTGCGCTTTCAGCTTTGATGGATCAGCCACGCGCGCGAGATTATCGCCCGGTTTCACCCGCTGACCAACCTGCACCGGCAGCGCTTGCAGGACGCCGGACATCCCAGCCTTCACGTGCAGCGCTTCAACTTGATCGAGTTTTAATTTCGCGAGTTGGTTCGCCTGATCGACCGCGGCTTGTTTCGACGCCAGCTGCGGCTCAATCGAATCGCGCGAGAAGTTCAATCGCTTTTGCTCAATATCATCACTCTTCTGACATTCCTCCTCTTTGATCTTCGAAGTTTTATAAACGAGCTCTGCCACCAAACCGTTTTTCGCCAACTGGTCGTTGGTCTGGCGCTCCATTCTCGCCTGCTCGTAGGCGGAGTGCGCCACGGCAGCTTTGGATTCCTGATCAAGCAGTTCGCGCTGCAACGTGGCTTTCTCTGAGGCTAGCTCAGCCTCCGCAGCTTTCGCCTTCGACTCCGCCTCATGCGCGCTTTGTTCCAATTCCGGGCTAGTCAACTCTAGTATAACGTCACCGGGTTCCACTTTTGTTCCCGGCCAGATCAAAATTTTCTCGACGCTGGCCTCCGTGGTCGTCGGAAGCCAACGAAATTCTTCCGGAACGAGTGTGCCCAGTCCGCGGACTTGGCGGACCATTGGGCCTTTTTTCACGGTATCGATCCAAACGCTCGAGCGGTCCACGCTCGGCGCCGCCGGTTTCAATCGCGACAAGGCAATCGTTGCCAGGATCAAACCGACCGCGCTCGCGGAAATAATTAAAATGCGGCGCTTCCGTTTTTTCGCGGCCACGCCTTCGCGGGGAACATCCATGGAGGAAAGGCTCGGCGTAAAACCGCCCGGCCTGACGATGGTGGAATCCTCGTCTTTCTGTGGTTGTGGGGTCACGAATTCTTTAAAACGGCAGGGCGCGGCAAAGTTCGATTACTGCGTTCATGCCGATCACGATCGGCACTGCGGCGGTGGCGATTAACGTCCCGAAAACCGCGGCGTCGCTCAGGAAGTCGTGGTTCGCTTCGCTATCGAAATAGTCGCGGCTGATGTCGCGCAACGATTTCGAGGTCGATGTTTTTGCGCAGCGGCCGGTAAAATTTCCCAGGGTTGAAGCCTGATAATCGTAATCAACGAACGGGAATTTCCGCGCGTTTTTGTTTGTGATGGTGGTTGGTTTCATAATTTTTCCCCTTTCGTCTCTAATGAGAAGCGTTTCGGCCACGCAATGGATTCAAAAGTTTTTTCATTTCGAGAACTCCTATTGCAATGGCCATGCCACGCGCCAAAACAAAGTCACAAGTCGCTGATGATCAGCGCTTAAAAGTTCTCGGCATTCTTTTGATCAATCGCGAAGTGATCCGCTTCTGGGACAACACCGTCCCGATTTCGGGACGGCAGCGTGACGCTGCATCCCAGTTATTTTTCTGTCATCCCGAATCCCGCGGGCGCGGGATGAGGGACCTCCCAATCGCGCTGTTGATCACGCATCGTACATAGCGTGACCGAAACTTCGACTGTGAGGTCCCTCGATCGTGAAAACGCCAGTCCGGCTCGGACCGATCATGGGATGACAATCGCGCCGACTCAGCGCGGTAAACGCAGGACCGCCTCCGCTCCGGCACGATCAGTTCGATTTGCTAAGCTGAGTGTTCCGTTGTGCGCTTCCGCGATTTGCCGGCTGAGCGTTAACCCGATGCCAGAACCGCCGGGCTTGGTGGTGAAAAACGGAACAAACAAATTTGTCGGGTTCATGATCCCCTCGCCTTCATCACGAACGATCACTTCGACGCAATCGCCGTCTTCGCGCCACCGAATCGTCACCGCTCCCTTGGTTTCGAGCGCGGCATCGACTGCATTGTGTACCAGATTGATCAGCACTTGTTCGATCTGCGCCGCGTCGGCGTGAATTCCCATTTTCGGCCCGGCAACAACCTGCACTTTTAGTCGCGGTTCGAGATTCACCACCCGTTGAACGAGTTCGCCAAGATCGACATCTTCCTTTTGCGGCGGCGGCAATTTAGCGAGCCGCGTGTAAGCCTGCATGAATCGGCTCAATGAATCCGCGCGCGCCGCGATCGATTTCAATCCGCTCTCCGCGTCATCTTTCCAATCGCGCGGCATCGGCTCGCGGCGAAGTAAAGTTTCCAAACTTCCGGCCAACGATTTGATTGGCGCGAGCGAGTTGTTCATCTCGTGACCGAGCACACGAACAAGGCGTTGCCAGGCGCGGCGCTCCTCTTCGCGCAGCGTGCGACTCAGATCGGTCAGCACCAGCAGCTCATGCGGCAAACCGTGTTCGCGAAACGTGCTCCGCCGCACACCCCAGCGACCGGATCCGCCGGGAAACGATAAGGTCAGCGGTTCGTCTTCATCGACATGGTAGCAAGCCGCCAGCCCGAGATCATCAGCGTTTCGGCCCAACAATTTGTCCATCGCTTGCCCGAGCAAATTTTCGCCGGCGCGATTTACTAATCGAAGACGCCGGTCGGGATCGAATGTGAAAACCGCCACGTCGATCTCGGCCATGATCGTCCGCAATAGCGCGGTCGCTTCGAACGCGCCGAGGCGTTGCACCCGCAATGTTTCGCCGAGCGTATTGACCTCGAGCAGCACTTCGCCGAGCGCGTCGTCTGCTCGCGCGCCGCGGGCGCGAATTGAGTAATCCCCTTCTCGCAACGCTGCCAGCAGATTGCTCATCGTTTGTAGCGGATGCACCACGTGATCGCGCGCGGCTGAAATGAATCCGGCGGCGAAGGTGAGAATCACGATCGCGAGCGTCCATTGCACTTTGGCGCTGAAATCGCCGAACCATAAGATCGAGAGCACGATGATCACCGCCGGCGCGACCGCGCCAAGAATCAGCCACGTCAATTTGCCCTGGTGCGAAAACCGGTATCGATCTTTCGGCCCGCGTCTCATGCTGTGGCGACGAATCCTGTGGCGGCAGGCGTCTCGCCTACATTACAGTTGCCACAGTTCATAACCCGTACTGCTGAAGTCTGCGATAAAATGCGCTCCGACTCAGGCCGAGCGCTTCGGCCGCTTTCCGCGCGTTCCCGTTGTTGCGGGCGAGCGCTTTTCTTATCAGGAACGCTTCCACTTCTTCCAAGCTCATGTCTTCCAGGGTTTTTGATTCGCCTCCAGCAGTCGTTAGGCCAAGATCGGCCGCCTTGAGATGTGAACCGCGCGCCATCAGCACCGCGCGCTCGATCACGTGATCAAGCTCGCGCACGTTTCCGGGAAACGAATGTTGCAACAGTCGATCGCGCGCGGTTTCGTCGAACCCGAGCAATTCCTTGCGATAACGTTGCGCGTGTTGAGACAGAAAATTGTTCGCCAGCGGAATGATGTCTTCGCGCCGGTCGCGTAACGGCGGCAACGCGATCTCGATCGTGTTCAGCCGAAAAAGTAAATCTTGCCGGAAACGCCCGGCCGCGACTTCATCGGCCAGGTTCGCGTTCGTCGCGGAAATGATCCGCACGTTCGCGTGCAACGTTTTCGACGAACCGACGCGCTCGAACTCGCCGGTCTCGATCACGCGCAACAGTTTCGCCTGTTGATTGAGCGGAATGTTCGCGATCTCGTCCATGAAGAGCGAGCTTTCGTCCGCCAGCTCGAATCGTCCGGCACGATCGCTTTTAGCGTCGGTGAACGCGCCTTTGACGTGACCGAACAGTTCGCTCTCGAAAAGTGTTTCCGACAGTCCGCCCATGTTGACTGTGATCATACTGTGCGCCGCGCGCGGCGAGAGCGCGTGCAACGCTTGCGCAATCAAACTTTTGCCGGTGCCGTTCTCGCCGGTGATGAGCACGTTCGCGTCCGACGGCGCGACCCGCTGGATCATCTCGATCACCGGCCGCATCGACGGCGCGTCCGCGATCAAGTTCGGAACATTGCCGCCGAGAAGTTTGTTAGCCGCTTCCAGTTTCCGGCCTTTGCGCAACGCGCTCCCGAGCTCGATCTGCGTCCGCACAATCGTGAGCAACCGCTCGTTGTCCCACGGTTTCGGAACGAAATCGCGCGCGCCGCGTTTCATCGCCTCGACCGCGAGATCGATCGTCGCCCAAGCCGTCATTACCACGATCGACAACGTGCTGTCGAGCGCCTGAATTTTCGGAATAACTTCAAGTCCTTCCTGGCCCGACGTGGTGTCGCGGGTGTAATTCAGGTCCATCATCAGCAATGCGTAATCGCGTTGCTGGAGCGCGTTGAAAATTCCGCTGACCGAAGTGACCGACTCAGTCTGATGGCCCTCGCCTTTGAGCAAAATCCGCAGCGCTTCAAGCACATCGCGCTGATCATCGGCAATAAGAACCCGGCTCACCGGCTAACTCTCAACCGCGAATCTGCTGGTCTGTCAATATTTGGACGAGTTAGCAAAGGAAAGTCACGTTCCCCATTTCGGTTAAAGACCTTTGAGTAACTTCCGAATCTGGTCGTGAGTTCCAAGATCTGTAAATGAGAGAACGCCCCGCTCGACGTAAAGTACGAGCCGGAGTTTCAGACCAACGCGGCACTCGAACAATTCATCGCGGAGACGACGAATTCCGAGCCCTGAGTGCAAATGTGGAATGCCGAAACCATCGCGAACCGAAGTAATAACGTTACCGATTTGTTTCCGGTGACGTTTCGGTAGGCGTCGGATCTCCGCTTTCAATTCCGGCGTCAGTTCAACGCGCAATATCCGCTTCGATGTCGCCACTGAAGGTTGTCATTTTGCCGGCTTTGCGTTGACGCAGTATGCGCTGTTTCGTCCGCCGAACGAACTGGTCGAGTTCTGCTTCGCTCACTCCATACTCCTGAAGCGCGTAGTCATCGGAATGAACGGTCACGGGACGAAGCGCGATGACCTTGTCACCGTGGAGAATGCCGATGTCCTCGCCCTGGGCGGCACGCTTGAGCAGCGAAGAGAGATTTACCCGGGCCTGAGTAGGTGAAAGTGTAACCATTGCTCGATATTACGACGATATAGCGAGCAATTCAAGTGCCGTGAAGGCATGCTTTCCCGCGGACTATCCATCGCAAGCCGCTTACGATGCATCCATAAAACTGTAGGGGCGTGAGCCTGCCCGCCGTGGCGGGTGTCGGCCGCAGAAATTGTAGTGCTGCTCCCATTTTGTCATGTCGAGTCCCGCGGCCGCGGGAAGACATCTCTAGATATTTCAGAAATAGTAAGAGATTGAACTCGTTCGTCTCCCGGCTCTCTTCGCCGCTACCCTCGCGGCTTTGCCGTCCATGTCGCTCGGCCTACTCGCTCCATTCCTCCACTTCGGTCGGAACGACAGATAAAGCAAAGGCGCTGGCCGCGGCCAGCGCCTCTACAGCTTTGTCCGATTAATAACGCGCCATTCGCGTCACGGCGACGATCATCGAAATAATTGGCCAGGTGGTGACTACCGCGATCACGGTGAAGACTAAAAAGTTAGTCACATAATCCCGGCTCATTTCCGCGCCGAAAAACTCATGGCTTAATCTGTAGAAGGCGGGCGACTTCCGGGCTGGCCGGCCAGCGGTGCTCTTTGCATCCCCGGTCGGCTGATAATTGTAATCGGTTAACGGAAAACCAGCATGCTGGTTGTGACTGATTTGAGGTGTTAGTTTCATAAATTGTTTTCTAAATTGGTTAAGGTTGTTCCCGAATGCGGTTCGGTATACCGGCGCAAAAACCCGCGCGTGGTTTGAGATTCGACCACTGGGGTGCCGCGAAATTGCGGGCTCCAACTTGGCGAGATCGACCGAGCTTTTACTCAGCCGGCCCATCCAAGGGGGCAGCGGGAGTCGGCACGTCGATCAAATTCATCTCTACCTATTTACAGCCGATTGCGTACCTGTCCAGCGGTCCACCGCGGCTCAAGTCATAACTCCTTCTTGCGGTGCGAGAAACGATTATGAATATTTTACAATGCCCTGCTCAACTTTTGCCGACGACGGCAGTTGTCTCTATTATGAGACACTCCCGCCGTCGTGGAGGCGTGACAGGGTTTTTGTCGGTGATACCGTGCGCGAAATGGAATCGGCTGCCGACTGGACGTCACTGAACGACGAGGAACTTGTCGAGCGCCGGATTTCCAAACTCGGGTTGCGGCTCGAGACGACGCCGCTAGAGCCGTTGATCCAGCAACTTTACGCCGAGCTTTCGGCCAAGGGTCTCTCGTTTAATCCGCCGACGCACGTCGGCGATGAATGGTTCGTGCCGATCGGGGTCCCGGCGATTTTCGTTCCGTTTTTCCTGGTGCACGATCGGCTGCGCGCGCTGGAGCGGACAATGATGCTCGAAGTCGAAGGCGAGACGCCGGAGTGGTTCATGAAATTGATGCGGCACGAGGCCGGTCACGCTTACATGTATGCCTACCGGCTGACCCGCAAAAAAAAGTGGCAGGAAATGTTCGGACAAACGTCGGACGAAGAGACGCCGAGTTTTTATCGGCCGCGCCCATTCAGCCGTAGTTACGTGACGCATCTGGACGATTGGTACGCGCAGGCCCATCCGGACGAAGATTTCGCGGAGACGTTCGCGACCTGGCTGACGCCGGATTTCGACTGGCGGAAGCGTTACGCCGGCTGGAAAGCGCTCCAAAAACTCGAATACGTCGATGAACTGATGCGGTCGCTCACGGGCGAACCGCCGGTGCACATGCCAAAATATCGCGTGGCCGATTACAATTTTCTCAACGTCAAACTCAAGACCTATTACGCGCGGAAACGGAAACTCTACGAAGAAATGTATCCCGGCTTCTACGATGTCGATCTTCGGCAGCTGTTTTCGGCCGCGAGCGGGATCAAAGCGAGCAGTTATCTGCGCCAACGCCGCCGGCGATTGATGAACTCGGTGGCGCAATTTACGAACGAGAAAAAATTCCGGGTGAACAAACTCCTCACTCGATTGATCGACCGGAGCGATGAGCTCGGGCTCCGGGTCCAGAACGACGATCCGCAGCAGGATTTTCGCGTCGCCTCCTATATCACGACGCTGGTGATGAATTATCTTTTCACCGGCAAATTCAAGCGCACCAAATAACGAGCGTGAAAAAGAAACTTAAAGTCCTGGTCCTGTTCGACGGAATCGGCCCGACTAAGATCGACGAGGACTTGAGCAAGGAGATGAAGACGGAGGATTGGAAAACCGAGGCGAACGTGATGGCCGCGCTGGGCGAGCTTGGTCACACCGCCGAGCATCTCGCCATTTTCGACGATCTCGATCTTGTCCGGCAAAAAATGGAAAGCTTCGAGCCAGACGTTCTTTTCAACTTGGTCGAGCAGTTCAAAAACAATCCGGGGTTCGACCAGAACATCGTTTCACTGCTCGAGATGCAAGGCGTGCCGTTTACCGGTTGCGGCGCGACTGGTCTCACTCTTTGCAAGCACAAAGGCATCTCGAAAAAAATCCTCGGGCATCACGGAATCCCGACGCCGAACTTCGTCGTCATCCCGCGCGGTCAACGGATCGGAGGACCGAGGAAGCTCAGGTTTCCAATTTTGGTAAAGCCGGTGAAAGAAGAGGCGTCCTACGGAATTTCGCGAGCGTCGTTCGTCCAGACCGAGGAGCAATTTCGCGAAAGGATCGCGTTCGTTCACGAGAAACACAACGCCGATGCGATCGCGGAGGAATACATCGACGGGCGCGAGCTTTATGTGAGCTTGATGGGCAACACCCGGTTGACTGTTTTTCCGATCCGCGAGCTGGTATTTCGCGAAGTGCCGCCGAACGAACCGAAGATCGCGACTTACAAGGCGAAGTGGGACGGGGAATATCGGAAACGATGGGGGCTGGATGGTCAGTTCGCGGAAGACATCGAGCCGGTTCTGGTCGCGGAGATCGAGCAAATCTGCAAAGACATTTATCGTTTGCTCACGATCGACGGTTACGCGCGGATCGATCTGCGATTGACGGCGGACAATAAAATTTATTTCATCGAGGCGAATCCGAATCCGCATCTCGCCGCCGACGAAGACTTCGCCCAATCAGCGGAGAAGGCGGGCCTGAAGTATCCGCAGTTGATCCAAGCAATCATCCGCCTCGGGATGAGTCCGAGCCGAACTGGCAGTTAACAAGCGCCCCAGGCCAATCAAGCGATGTCAGTGCAAGACGCGACTGCCGCCGTGAACGTAGAACTCCACCGGCACTTCGACAGGTCCGCGAGTTCCGGGCTGAAACCGCCATTGCAAGAGAGCCTTGGCGGCCAATTCGTTTAGGTCCTTGTAGCCACAGCTTTCTACGATTTTGACTTCATCCACTTCGCCGCTCTTGGGGTTTATTGTAAGCCGAAAACGACCTTTGCCTTCGGCCCCGTGCACTACGAAGCCGGGAGGATACTCGGGTTCGACTTTTTTGATCAAACCGGGCGGCGTTCCTGTGTGCACTTGTGCCTCCAAGCCGCGCCGCTGCGCTTGTGTAGACGACAAGCCAGCTTGCAGCGCGATTAAGCTGATTAGAGTGACCTTCAACCAGTGACCGGTAAGCATGCTTAAAGATTAGGTGGCGCGCCCGGCTCTGTCTTGCAAATGATTTAACTCGGGCTGGTGCGGGCTCGCCGGCGTTTGACTGGCGTTATTGAGGAGTTGAGAGGTTAAAAATCAGCGCAACTCGGCCGGGGTCGCGATTGTTTAGTTTATACAGTGGCGTAGAGTGACGACTGCCCGGCATTGGTATGGAGCACACGACGTTTTTCGAGCATTACCGCGTCTGCACGAGCGACGACGAATCGGCCCAGGAAGTCAGCCGGACCGGCGCGGCGATTAATTACAAAGCGATCGATACGCGCTCGCATGAGCCCGTTCTGCTGCAACTGATTCCGGTTGCGACGATCGAGCCAACGAAACTCCAGCAGTTGAAAGAGCGCGCAGAAACAGCGGAGAAGCTTGATCACATTAACATTGGCAAAACGTTCGCGGTCGGCGTTGAGCATGATTACCTCGCGTTGGTTTCGGAACATTTCGAAGGCGAAACAGCGGATTCGTGGATCGTCGCGCACGGGCCGATGCCGGCGGACGCGGCTTTGCGCGTCGGGCTGCAAGTGGTCAGAGCGATCGGCGCCGCCGCGTTCTTCAATTTAACCCACCGCGCCATTCAACCGTCGAATCTCATGATCGTACCCGGGCAATCGCCCGACGGCGGCTGGCCGTTCGTGAAACTTTTGAACTTCGGTCTCGCCGGACTCGAATTGCATTCAGACAGCAGCGAAGCGCGCGAGCTAGCTCCTTCGATTTCGCCCCAGTTCGCCAGTCCCGAGCAACGAGCGAATGGCGAGATCGATTTCAGATCAGAAATGTATTCGCTCGGCGCGACATTGTGTTTTCTTCTCACCGGCGCAGCGCCGTTAGCGGTCAGCGGAATGAAAGCGCGTTTGCGGATCCGGCGTTTGCCCGAATTGCGCCGGGCGCCAAAAGTGCTGCACAATCTTCTCGTCTACCTGCTCCGCGAAAATCCGGAGAACCGGCCGCAGGACCCGGTCGCGCTCGAGCAGCAGATGCGCGATTGCCTGACCAAAATCGAACGGCGTCAAGCCATCGGTCGCAAGTTGGGAATTCCGTTGGCGGCGGTCATTCCAAAGAAATCGAAGCAACCGAAAGAACCGGCAAAACCGCTCGCGCAAGTATTCCGTGGATTCGTCGCATTCGTTGTTTTCATCCTGGCGGCAGCAGCGGCGGCGGAGTTTTTCTTTCCGGACAAAATTCCATTCTTCCATCGAAGCGGGAAAGTCGGGGTTCCGATCGGCGTTCCCGACGCGTCGCGATTCGCTTCCGCGCCAACTCAACCGAACAACGTCGCGCCGTTACCGGCGAACCAACCGACATCGAATGCGTCGCCGGCAATCGCAGCTGTAAACCGAAACGCGTTGCCTGACGGTAGCCAAACATCGAAAGCATCAGCACCGGAAACGGCTACAACTCCTGTGAGTGCGAGCACTGCCGCGCAAATTGCTTCAGTCTCCCAGCAACCGGAACCGTCACCACCGACGGCAGGATCAAATAAACCACCGTCCGCGGCGGAAAATTCCGAACAATCTTCATCGACGCAATCCAGTGAATCGACTGTGCGAAGCAAGAAGAAAACGGTCGCGTCGAATCGAACATCGACGTCGAGAAGCGCGCGGACCAATCGCGCCTTGCCTTACGAAGATGAGTATGGCCGAGGACCGATTTACCAAGGTCGACCGCACGTTGCCCGAGTAATCGGCAACACTGCTGACGGTAGAATAATTGTGCGGTTATCGTCAGGCCGGGTCGTGACCCTGCCGCGCCTAAACGACGACGACATTTACACACCGCGGCCTCGGCGACGCGTTTTCGGCGAACGGCCGGACGACTTTGTGCCTCCGTCGCAGCCGTTTTACGCGCCCGATTACCCTAACGATTAGGCCACGCCGGACTGACGCTTAACAGCTCCCGTTGTATCTCATCTCAGTCGTTGCGATGAATCCGAGTCGTTCGTAAAAAGCGCGACCTTCATCGGAAGCATGGAGCACCAGCGAGTCGATCCCTTCCTGGCGGGTCCAATCGATGATCCTCTTTATTAAGAGGGCGGCCAGCCCACGCCGACGCCAGTCCGGTTCGGTGAAAACATTTTGGATGATGGCCTGGCGGCCGGAGACGATGTCGATCTTACCGTTCAGGTTGGTTTGCGGATGTGGTGGAACTTCGCGCAATTGCACACCCGCACCGGCGACGATCCGTTCCGGTTCATTTTCCGGACTGGCCAGCCAGCCGAAGTAATTTTCTCGCTCAAACATTTGCCGAAGCGCATCTCGAGATTGGATCCGAAAGGATTCAAACAAATCCGCTGGAAGCTCGCCCATGTCCTGAAACATCCGGGCGCGATGCCAGCTGATTAGCTCGACATCGGCAGAGGTCGCGAGACGAAACTGAAAAGCGTCAGACATCGAAGCAATCCATTTCAATAATTGCGACGAGCCGAAGTCGTTCGCAATTCCAACGCCGCCTTGAGGCCGTCGCCGAAACTCCGGGTCCCGGGATCGATTATTCGGGTGGACTGATACGCAAGCGGCGCCTGCGCAAGATCACGAATCTCGAATTCGGGCGGAACATCGCCCATCAGTTTTTCGAAAAACCGCGCGGCACTTCCGGCAAAAGGAAAGCAGCGCCAGAACGCATGGGCGTTGAGCCCAAACGTCATAGCTCGTCGCGAGACGGTCGATGAAACCGAAAAGACCGCTTCGATTTCGGCAAAACGGTTCAAAAAATACAATTCTGCGGCTTCGCCGTCGTTCTCGAATTGAAAATCGTTCAAGTTCAATTGATCTGCCTCTTTCGTTTCGAACGGATGCGGCCGGTAAATTAAATCGCGCCCCGGATAATTTCGCCGGAGGTAGTCGAGGCACTGGTTGGCGTGTTGGACGTAAATCTCCGGCGTTAGATTGCGCACGAGAAGAAATGGCGTTCCGAAAAAGAGGACGCGTCGGGTCGAGGCATCGATTGTCGATCTTGAAAACCGTGGCAGCTCCGTGATCGACGGGTATCGCGCGGCAACGAATCGAGCGTTTCCGGACGCCGGCAATTCGCGTCCGTTGACGCTCGCTATCACGATCGTATCGAAGATCTCGTCGGGATTTTTTTGGAGACGAACCAAACGGGTGCCGTCGCCGCCCGGATCCACTCGGGGCTTGAGGTTGAGCGTTCGCTCGACGCCGGCCAATGGTTCGACCACGCGATTCTGTAACCAACCTGAAGTGGTAAAGCGGAACCGGGTGCGATCCGGAGCGCGGGTCAAATGCTCATGGCTCGCGACTGAAATCGAAAGCACCTTGCGAACTTTCGGGTGCGTAGAGGCGGCGACACTGGCCAGTCCCATGACGCTGGCAATACATAATAAAAGATCGGTGTCGGGCTCAATCGGCAGGGCGGCCACGGCTCGTTTTCGCTCGATCGTCTCGCGATAAAGTCGCGGCAAATCGAGCAGGCCGCGGCACGATTTTACCCGGGCGAAGGTGTGGACGTCATCGAAGTAGCAGGAATACGGCTGCCATTGCACCCGTTGCCACGCGTCTGACTGATCGCGGACAAAATGAATTCCGCCGGGAAATCGACCCCGCAGTGATTCGGCGGCAACGAGCGCATTAGGCAATCGAACCGGCCGCTCGGCCACGATCCAAAGCTTTGGCGGTTGGTTCATTATCCAGTGGGCGAGATCAGGCGACCGATTTTGGCTTCCAAGAAACAAACTCGCCGTCGATCTCGGCGCCGCGGCGGGCAAATAACTCGCGCACTGCCGGCGGAAAAAATCTTTTGTCCTTACCGGAATTGATGTCGAAAAAAATCTGGCCGCCCGGTTTGAGCTGTCGCTCGAACAAGTCGTCGAGAAAAAAAATCCATTCGCTAGTTCCCCAAGCGACCGATTTATCAGCACTGCGATGGAACGCGGTCGAAAAGGCGGTGATTAAATCAAATTTCCGGCCGAAATCCGGCAGCGGCTCAAACGGCTGGATGCGCCAGACTTTTCGCTCAACGCCGAAAAGATCGACAAGCTCATTGCAAACCGGGTAGTCGCCGACGTCGAGGCCGCTTCCAGAATGGCCAAGCTCTT
>WNFX01000843.1_pt1 | contig 30656 bp, 25 predicted proteins | sample 5400111 | NCBI WGS metagenome assembly WNFX01 (sample SAMN13153363, study PRJNA577476) | soil metagenome | isolation source: 40 cm soil or saprolite under grassland replicate 1 | place: USA:California | collected 2016-06-15 | reverse complement strand
TATTGGGATGAGATGGTAAACGACGATTCCCATAATCGCCCATTCGCCGGTGGCGAACGCATCGAGGACCTGGCCGACGCCTTGCCGGATTAGCAGGACCGTAAAAAGAGCCGCTCCAGCAAGGCCAAGCAGCCATACGGTTATCTGAATTTTGCCCGGCGCTTTCATCGTTTCTTCCAGACCAATTCGGGCGCACGTGAAAGGATGCGCCTATGGCAACACGAAAAGCCAAACGCTCGAGCAGATCTGCGCCGAACAGCGTTTGATCAGCTCAGGAGACTTTGCGTGGCTTGTTGTGGCTCCTCGACGCGCACCAAGACAGGTTCGCTAACGAGGGACACGCCAGGGGTCAGGATCACGCTTCGCCGCAGCGGCTTGCCGGCAATCAAACAAAACACCAACCAAAGAACGCCGAACACGATTGCCGCCAATACGTCCGTCAAAAAATGCGCGCCCAAGGCGATACGACTGAACCCCACCAAGGCGACCAGCGACACCGCGCTGAAAATGGAGAGCAGTCGCCAGTGGCGCGCTTTGAGGGCGGGCAGGATAAAAAGCAGGAGTTGTCCGTAAAGAAGAGTGGCTCCGATGGTGTGACCGCTGGCAAAACTGTAACCAGACCAATCCACAAACGGACCATCGCCGAAGGGCCGCTGCCGATGAACCAGAACCTTTATCCACTCGTTCAAGAGCATGCCGCCGGGAACAGCGACGATGAGAGTGACAAGAGAGGGCCACCATCGTTTCCAAACAAAAAACAACACCACCGCGAACAAAATAAGACCGATCCACTCGCCCGAACCAAAGTCGGTGAATGCGCGCAGCACGCTCACAAATGCCGGGGTGAGCCGTTCGTGGAACCATGTCGCAAGCTCGTGATCAGTACCCACAAGGGGATTGGCCACGGCGAGGGGCGCCATGGAATTCTGGGGGAGAAACAGTGTGTTTGTCACAAAAGCGACATCAGCTTATCCCCGGAAATCGCATTAGTCAACTCACGGTATTCGCGTCAAAAGTCGTTAACAACCTGGTCTGAACGAGCGAAGAAAAAAATCGCCACCAGCAGCGTATTCCAAAATACTCCTTGCTAAAATATTTCTGCTCCGATACACCACTTTCACGTTGTTCATCCGATATGTCGGTGTCCGAGTCGCCTTAACCACATATGAAAATCATTCGAGAACTCCAGGTCTTCATCTTCCTCGCTGCGGTCACGTCTACCCTCGCCGGCCCGCCAACATACGAGGCGCAACCTTCGCCCACACCGCCCGTCGCAGCGATGCCCGCATCGATTGGTAAACCGGAGGAAGAAAATTCGCGCGACCTTTTCTCCTATGAGACGACTTACACGTTGCGTAGCGATTTCAAAGAATCCAAACTCGGCCGCGGCGATTCGCTTTACGATGATTTCAGTTACGACCATCGTTTTCTCATTACCGGGAAATGGTACCTTCGTGCCGGCGTTGAATACGACCGGTTTGATTTCGGGAACTCGGACAATGGCCTGCCCAACCATCTCCAAGGAATCTATGGTCATCTGGCTTACGAATATGTTGTGAAAGACCATGCCGGCGCCGGGATCGAGATCGACCCCGGCGTATATTTTCAAAACCGCATTACCGGCGATGCGTTTGATATACCGTGGAAGATTTTCGTGAGCTTCCCGCTCAAGAAAGACAAAATTTTCGGCGTCATCGGCCTTGGCGGAGGTATTTATCAGGATCCGCCGGTTGCCCCCGGCGGCGGTATCATCTGGCTATTCAGCGACCAGCTGCGTCTTGAAGGCGTGTTCCCGAAGCCGGCACTGGTTTACCAGCCGAATGACGACTGGCAATTCCGAGTGCTTGGCGAACTCTATTTCGAAAGTTACCGCACCGACGATATCATGTCGTCCGAAAAAAAGTTACAACTGCACAACGCCGTTGTGCAATACAGCGAGGATCGCGTTGGGGTCCAGGCGAAGTACTCCGGCTTTAAGCCGTTTGCCATTATCGCGGGTGCAGGCTGTACGGTGCTGCGGGACTTCGATTTTTTCCGTGCCAGCCAATCGAAGCGAACGGAACCTGCCCCTTACTTCAGGATCGCTGCGGAGGCGAAATTCTAAGGGAAAATCTCGTCGAGTTTTCGGGCCACGCTCTGGCTGCCGCGAATTTTCAATCGGCCAGTAAAATAGGCCCATTTACCGCCGAGCGTTCCATTTGAGAGTGCGACCCAATCCTTATCGCTCGTCACGAAGGTGACGCTCGGATTGTCGATCTTTCCTTTTCCCATCTTGTAGGTTCCATCATTCACATCGATCCACCATTGCCCGCCTTGTGGCCCGCTCAAGTCCCATTGATAACGAGCGTGAACTCCCTTTGCCTTAGCCGGTTGAAAACTGCCACGCATTGCGTCGAACACCTCCTGCGGTGTCGACTCGATGTGTTCGGCGGCGGCAGAATTGGCCGCGCCGATGCAAAGCACCAAGGTAAGCGCGCTGATCGCCAGGAATAAATAACTCCGGCTTGATCGACAATAAGGCGTTTCGGGCTTCATCATTCCTTCCTCGTTCGTCATTCGTGCTTCGTCATTCGCATGGCCTTATTGCTCAATGCGTTTCAGAAGGAATGCTGCGCCCAGAAATGTGATCAACGCTCCCGCCAGCAGGACGACAAGATCGGCAACGTAAAATTGCGCACTGGCGTGATACATATTCACCAGCCGAAAGGCGCGGCAAAAGTGAGTCAGCGGAAAAATTTCGGAAACATACTGGATCGCTTTGGGAAGTTGTTCCAGTGGCGCGAACGCGCCCGAGAGAACAAACACTGGCAGTAGGAAGAAAACGGAAAATTGTATCGCCTGGGTTTGTGTGCGGGAAAACGCTGAGATCAATAAGCCAAGGCCGAGCGAGCACAGCAGGAAAAAAAGGCAGATCACGGCAAGAGCAGGCAGTTGATAAAACGCCACACCAAAATGCCAGCTGCTCACCAGCATGATCACGAGGACCAAAAAGATTGAGACAACCAAATAGGGCAACATTTTACCGATCACAATTTCACGCCGCCTCAACGACGTTACCATCAACTGGTAAAGCGTGCCCGACTCCCGCTCCCGAGCGATCGTGCAAGCCATCAATGTCACCGTCAGCAATTGTAGAATCAGCCCGATGATACCGGGGACAACGTAATCAATGACGCGCGATTTCGGGTTGTACAACAATTTGCGGTCCACTGACCACATTTCCATCATGGAGACAAAGCGCTTGCGGATTTGTACCGGAAGCTGCTTGCCCAGTTCAAAGACTTCCTCGGGGAGCGTTTCAATCATCCGGTCGCGTTGTTTTAATTGAAAGTCGCCCAAGCTCTCCCGAACGCTGCCTTCCACTGCCGATGCCGTATTGATATCGCCGTTGTCGAGATACAGCAGCAGCGGTTTTGGATCGCCGTTTTCCAGACTCTGATTCCAGCCTTCGGGAATAACGAGCGCAGCCTGCACCCCATGGCCTAGCAAATCCGATGGGTTCTTTGTATCAGGGGATCCGCGCTTCCACTGGAACGTCTTGTTCTTCGAAATGATGTCGATGAACTCTTGAGCGCGTGGCGTGTTGTCCCGATCAATTAACAGGCTTCTGATGCCGGTTAATTCACCGGTTTCAAACGCATGACCGAAAAGAAGTGTGAAAAGCGGCGGCAGAGTTAGCACGAGCAACAGCACCCGCCGATCGCGCAGGATATGCAGAAATTCTTTGTAAGCGACGCTGGCAGTCGCTTGGAAGGATAGCCATTTCATGAAGTCGATCTTTTCAAAACGCCGTCGTAGCCCTGTGAGTAGGCAGTGAAAACGTCCTCCATATCGGGTTCTACCCAGCGCTCGCCTAACAAGTGAAGGTCAGGAAACGGCCAACGTTCACGCCATCTGGCGATCAATTGCTCGGGTTCCGCCGCGTAAAGGCGCAGGCTACCGCTGCGCAGTGAAACGCCAAAGAGTTCGGGAACTTCCCGCAGTCGAACGAGCGCCGGCATCAGCGGGTCGACGTCGATCTCGAGCAGTCGGGTACGAAAGCTCGACTTCAAAGCCCGCGGCGAAGCTTTTGCCAGCAGCCGCCCACCTTCGATAAAACCGACTTCTGTGCAACGCTCGGCTTCGTCCATGTAATGGGTGGTAACGAAGATTGTTTTTCCTTCATTGCTCAGATCGTAAAGAAGGTCCCAGATTTGCTGGCGGTGCACCGGGTCGAGGCCTGCGGTCGGCTCGTCAAAAAAAAGCAGCGGCGGATTGTGAACGAGTGCGCACCCGATCGCCAGCAATTGACGCATCCCTCCAGATAAACTTTGCGCAGGAGTATTACGCTTTCCCTGCAAATCGATCACGCCAAGCAGGTTCTCGATTCGCCGCTCCAATTCAGTGCCGGGAACTCCATAGGCCCCACCGAAAAACCAGAAATTTTCCAGGACGGTCAGATCGCGATAAAGACTGAAGCGCTGCGGGACATATCCGAACTTGGTCCGCACAAAATGGCGATCCTTCCAAACATCTGCGCCTTCAATCGTGGCGTGGCCAGCTGTAGGATGGGTAAGGCCACACAACATCCGCATCGTCGTGGTTTTGCCAGCGCCATTAGGGCCGAGAAAACCAAAGATTGTGCCCGCTTCGATTTGAAGAGAAAGATCCTGCACGGCATGGACGTTACCGAAACTCTTGCTCAGATGGTCGAGCACGATCACCGGTTCGCTCATGATGAAACCCTATTGCGATGATCCAAAAAATTTGCAACCATCTGGGATTGGCCATCACACATATTGCTTATGAAAGCTAAGAAACTGCAGCGGCACTTCCCGGCAAGGGCGAGCGGCCTGTTACTTTTAGTGTTGGTTTTACGCCTGGGATTGGCGACCGCACACGCAGACGCCGTCTCAGAACTCGCCTCGTTTTCGATCTTCGACAAGGTCGATCTTGCGCAGCTTGCGAAAAGCGATGTGAAGACAGCGCACGGACCGCCGATGAGTAATCCGCGATTTCTCGCCGTGCAAAGTTGCTACGTAGTGCCGGGTGCACCCGCTCAGCAAATCGAGGCGTTGCGCCGGTGGGACGCAACAAGGCATCGCGAGCTGAAGGTTTTTTTACATTCCGATCTGCCGTCGAACCCTACCCCCGCTAATTTCGAAAAATTGAAAGACGCGCCCGGTAACAGTTCTGTGCGTTCATTCGTCACGGCGACTCAAAAGCTCAGTCCCGGTCTCCAGATTAGCAAGGAGGAGGCAAAGAAATTTCCTGCGGGAGCCGGAGGCGGCGGTGGCATCATGCCTGCATCGGTTGTAGCGTTCTGGGCAGATGTCCTGACTGCGCGGACGAAAAGCTTCGTGTCAGGCGGAATGTCCGCACAAGCTCCGTACGATCACGCCGGCCCATCTATTCGAGCGAGCGACGAAGTAAACGGATTGTTGCGCGAGCAAGGGAAAATCCGCAATCAGTTTTCCGGGTTACTTGGAGCCACAGGTATAGGGCGCGGAGCAGGCTCGCTCAAGCCGGAGTTGTATTGGGAGCTTCTCGATGTGGATGATCAAGGTGTAGTAACGCTGGGCGCATCTTATAGCCGCGGAGCGACAGGCGGGACCTATCAAGCAGCGGATATTCTTTACTATGCGAGCGGTGGTTATTACGTTGCTCTTACATTGTATCAGATGTGGCCGGTTACAGTGGAAGGCAAATCTTCAACCCTGGTCTGGCGCGGCGACATGATCTCCGCTGCGTCGCTGGGCTCGCTGCATGGGGTGGAGCGGCTTGGGTCGGAGTCGCTGATGATGAAGAACATCACCAAGGCTGTGACACTCTTTCGACGCGATACTAGTGGAGGTCGTTGAGCGGTGAAACGCTTTGAATGTCGAATTTTCGCCGTTGTTTGCGCAGCATCGTCGTTGTTGATTGCGACGCGAATTTTCGCCGAGGAAAACAGTGGTAACTGGTTCGAATCGCTAAGCCATCTTCCCTTCGAATATACCGCGGAAGACACCTATGTCGGCGGTGGGGACGTCGAACGCGGGCCTAACAAGAGCGTGCGCGATTTCGACGAAAACGATTCGATCGTGCATTTGGTATTCACTCCACGAACTCAGCTTGGCGTTCTGCGGATTGGCGCGGAGTGGGAACGGTTCTCCTTTGGCCTTCCCGATCATGCGGCACTTCCGGATACACTGCAGTCGGTCAGCCTGGTTATGGGACTGGATATGCAGTTTTCTGATTCAATCATCGTGAGGGCCGAAGGCCAGCCCGGTGTGTACGATACTGAGTTCGATAATCTGGGGTATGACAATTTCAATTTTCCGTTCCTCATTGGCGGCACTTATATCTACAATCCCAATCTGCAACTCGTCCTCGGCGTCAGCGTCGATATCGAACGCAAATACCCGGTGATTCCCGTCGCTGGAATTCGCTGGAAAATTGCTTCGCAATGGCTTCTAGATGCTGTGCTGCCAACTCCGCGTCTCCAGTTTGAGATGAGCAAGGACGTATCGCTTTACGTTGGGGCGAATGTGAAGCAAACCAGTTACCGTGTAGACGACGATTTCGGAGACGCAAACGGAATTCCGAGGCTTAACCACGCGATTCTGACCTACAGCGAAGTGCGAACAGGCGCGGGGTTGGAGTGGAAGATTTCCCCGATTATTACGGCCACAGGCGAGGTCGGCTATCAACCCTACAGAAATTTCGATTTCTATCGCGCCGACGTGCGGTACCATCAGGACGGCGGCGCCCCGTACGGAATGATTTCGTTACACGGCGCGTTTTAGCTACTTGCCGCAGTTTGTCTCATTGTTCCCATGCGGCCTACCGGACACATTCGCGCTTAGTTAGCGCAGGTTCTTATCCAGGGCGCCAATCTTGCGAGTCTCCGGCCATCGCAACGCAACGCCAAACACCACCAGGATTGTTCCAATTCCTCCAGCAACGACGGAAATCACCGGACCAAACAACGCAGCCGTCAATCCTGATTCTAGCGCACCGAATTCGTTTGATGTGCCGATAAAAATATTGTTCACCGACGAAACGCGTCCGCGCATTTCATCCGGCGTGATCAGTTGCACGATGGAACCACGAATGATGACGCTGACGCTGTCGAACGCGCCAACAAGAAATAATAAACCCAGCGATAACCAGAAGACTTTAGATAAGCCAAACAGGATCGTCGCAATTCCAAACCCAGAGACGCACCAGAGTAACGTTTTGCCCGTCTGCTTCATCGGCGGCAGATGCGCTACGACCAACGCCATCGCAAAGGCGCCGATGGCCGGGGACGCACGCATCCAACCGAGACCAACCGGTCCGCAGTGCAGAATCTGGTCGGCGAAAATCGGCATCAGTGCGGTCGCGCCTCCCAGCAGGACGGCGAACAGATCCAGGGTGATTGTTGCCAGGATCACTTTTCTCCGAAATACAAAGCGGAGTCCGGCCATGAGGCTTTTCCACGTGCTGGCCTCGCTCTGGTCGCGCCTCTGCGTGCTGCGCCGAATCGGAAGAACCAAAAGAAAGAAGCAAAACGCGCACAGCGCATCCAGCAGGTACACAAACGGGAATCCGATGTAGGCAACCAGCAATCCGCTCAGCGCAGGGCCAACAACGGATCCAATTTGAAAAACGCTGTTGTTCCAGGTGACCGCATTTGCAAAGGCATCACGAGAAATCAGCGTAGGAAAAAATGAACTGCGTGCAGCCCAACTGAATGTGCGCGCCACGGCTCCGAGAAAAAGAAGAAGATAGATCAACGGAATCGATGCGTCGTCGAAATGGAAGATTGGATGATGCCGCTCAAAAATCGCGGCGATGGCCGCCAGGACGCGATTACTTCCACGCAATGGCGCGATCGCAGGAATGGCGAGATGTTTCCAAGAAACCAAAGCCAGCGCTAGCGACGTCAGAACGCTAAAAATTTGCGAGACCAGAATGATGCGCTTTCGACTGAACCGATCCGCCAAATGGCCGGCCGGCAAAGACAGCGTCACGACCGGCACGGCAATAACCAAGCCAACTAGGCCAAGTGCCGTGGCGGAATGAGTGCGCGCATAAACTTCCCATTCCACCGCCACAGCCAGCATCAGACGACCGGTGATCGAAAGAAGATTACCGGCTGTGAACAAGCTGAAATCCCCAAAGCGGAACGCCGCATAAGGGTCATGCGCTCGTCGCCCCAATTCGATTGGGGCCGAAACCGCCGGACGTTCACCCTCGGGCGATTGATATGAACTTGAATCGATTGGCTGCGGCATGCTCGATCGCGTCTCGGACACGAATTTCACTAATTCACACGAAATGAGCTCACGGTTGGCTCGGGCCTTATGAAATTCGTGATAGTTCGTGCAATTGGTGTCTCGAACACGCGCACGAGATTGTAGAATGAGCGGCCAGCGTCGCAACCCTAGTAGGGGCGATTGAAGTCAATCGCCCCGGGGCGGTTCGGGTGAACCGCCCTGCTAGCGTCTGTCCATGATTGCAGGCTTGCTTTTTGCGTGACTTTTTGTTTGGATCGCGGGCGTGCCTGCTGATGGTCAGGCCTCAGAGAGTCAGATACGCCCCAACACGTGCGAGTGCGCGAGCTACCAACGCGATAGCCCATCGTTGTTCGTAAGCCTGTTCCTCATCCAAGGTCGTCGCGGCCGCTTCGTTCACGTACATTTTCTCAACGACCTCCATCTGCTCATCTAATGACACGAAGGATTGATCGCCACCGCGTTTAAGTGCGCGTTCCCGATCCCACACGTCAGCCATGTAGTGCTTGAGTGACGCGAGCAAGAAGGAGCGAAACTTGCCCTTGTTGCGATCCGTTTTTGCGTACGCCCTGGTCTCGAGCAAAAACGCAAAAAAACCTTGGACGAGGTCCTGGGCGTCAGCGGGAATATAGCCGCGCCGGCGCACGAAGCTGTAGAGCGGCGGCCAGTAATCGCGGCAGAGCTGGGCCAAAGCCTTGTCGGCTGTTTCGCTGCCACGCGTGCAAGCCGCGATAACGCTCCAGTGGGTTGTAACAAACGGCGCTCCTCCGTCTTGTAACGTGCCTAGAACAGCCTTCACGGCTGTGTAGAGGACCGGAAAAGCGCGTAAGTAAGCAAGCCTATTCTGGGGCCGACACATCATCGCTCGCGAATCCATTTGCGAGTGATTTTGAACCGGATGGCACTTTGTACAGCATGATTGCCGTACGCGGTATTTTGCACCGCCCACGCGCGTATCATCAACCACATACGATACTCTACTCCTAGGCTCTAGGTCTCTAAGGAATGCTTTCCTAGCTCTAGCATTTCGAGGTCCCTACCGTATACCCCGCTGGCTAATAGAGGGTCGACCTAGGCCTTTGCCACAGCCCACGCGCGTATCATTCAACCGCCATCGAAAGCGAAGCAATCGTCGCGGCTAATAAATCGTCTTTGGCTCCGGCCCGGCTAGCAGCTTCTGGAAACGCGGGTGCTCGCGCAATTGATCCCAATCCGGATGGAGCCGTAGCTCGGCGAGAGTGGGGCCGCTTGGCACAGTTACCAAACGCTCGAGGATGTTCATGGCGCGGTCCTTTTCCCCCACGCCTGCACTGAGCTGCGCAAATACCGTTTCCAAAAGGATTCGTTGCACGGGGTCTACCGGGCCCAGCAGTTGCAGAGCGCGTTCGCCTTCGCGTAAAGCTGCCGCTTTCTCGCCTAATCCCGCATAGATGCGCGCCAATTGCATCACACACTGGGCGTTCGCCGGATCTTCCGTCACCTTGCGCTTCCATCTCTGTTCGTGCTCGCAACCAGGTCGTTCGCGCGCCTGTGACATCGCGGGCGAGTAGTTGCGCGCGACCGAGGAAATACCGCTGCCACTCGACGATCCCCCGGTCGGCATCAGGGTTTCCCAGGACCGTTTGCCAGGCATGAACCGCAAGTTCCGGTCGGCGTTCCATGAGCCATTGGGTATCTTCGAGTCTGATGGACTCGGGATCCCTGAGCTTGACTTGTCGCCGTGAAAGCCAGGCGCGTGAGTTCTGGAGATCCCCTTGCACTTGAAAAAGTATCGCTTTCTGGGAGATGAGGCCGGCGTCATCGGGAGCGATGCTAAGCCCTTCGTCGAGCGCGTGATCGGCGGCGGCATATTGTTTCGTCCATCGCAAAAAGCGCGCCTCGACCATCCATAGTTCCGGATTGCGCGGATCCAGCCGACGAGACTCACGCACCAAGGGCAGATACTCACTCCAGTGACCCTGAGCCAGAGCAACGTCGGCCAGACCGGCCGATGCGTCGCTATTGTTAGACGCGATCCGACGCGCCCGCTCAAAATGCGCGCGGGCCGCAGCGTAATCGAGCTTGACCCGGAGCTCGTAATAAGCCTGCGCCAAGGCCGTCTCTTCGGCGTCAGGTTGCAAACGTGTCGCGGTTTCGGCTGCCTGGCGGATCGCATCTTTTTGTTGCGCTGCCGTGCCGTAACTCGGATAAAGCCAAGCACGGCTTCGCGAAAGCTTTGCCCAAGCGAGGGCAAAATTTGGATCGAGATTCACCGCATTCTCAAAGCATTTCACCGCGACGGACATGTCGGTGGCAGACCGGCTTGCCATGGTTCGCGAACTACTGGAAGAAGCGAGGCCGCGTAGATAAAGCATGTACGCCTCAGCGTTTTGCGTCGGCTTCGTTTCGATCTGCGCCTTCTCCTCTGGCGAAAGTGCGACGCGCATCGCGCCAGCAATCTCGCGCGCAAGTTCGCCTTGAAGGGTGAGTGAATCGGCGATCGCACGGTCGTAACTCTCCGCCCAGAGCTGGCGCTCGGTCCGGGCATCGATCAGGCGCACGCTCACGCGCACGCGATCGCGAGTCCGCCGCACGCTGCCTTCCACAAGGTTTGTCACACCGAGTGCCCTGCCGATGTCGGGCAAGTTATTGTGCGTCGCCGACCCGCGGTAAGACATCACGGAATGTCGGCCAATAACCTTCAAATCAGCGATCTTGGCGAGGCTGCTGAGGACATCATCCTGAATGCCGTCAGCAAAAAAGGCATTTCCTTTCTCATCGCTCAAATCATCGAAGGGCAGCACCGCCACCGATTTTTCCAGCTGACGCGGCGTATCATTGAAAGCTGGCGACTTGCTTTTCTGCAACAGAGGAACTGCGAGCACCGCCGCTGCAATGACCGCAATTATCAGCAAGAGAGCGGCCAACCTATTAAGCGAACGGAAGCGGCTGCGGATGACTTTTGCCCGGCAGGATTCCAGAGCCTCTAGCAGTTCCCGCGCAGATGCGGGCCGGTCGGCGGGATTCTCTGCCAGAGTCCTGCGCAACAGTGCGATCAATGGGTAGGGCACTTTTTTCGCCACGAGTTGCTCAACCGGCAAAGCGGCGTGCGCCTGACGATCACGAATCTCTTCGATCGTTCGTCCTGGACGCGGCACAAGCCCGGTGAGGGCGTACCAGAGTGTCACGCCTAACGAGTAAATGTCGGAACGGGGATCTAACTCGCGGCGGTCGAATTGCTCCGGACTGGCAAAGGTTGGGGTGCCAACAAAAGCGCCATGCGTCAGATCCATTTCCCCAGCCGCATCGGCGGTTGCTCTGGCTAGTCCAAAGTCGATGACCTTGGCCTCGACTTCGTCGGCTCCTTCACCGCCCGTCAGCATGATGTTGCCCGGCTTTAGATCGCGATGGATCAAACCGTGATGGGCTGCGGCCATTAATGCTCGTGTAATCTGGATCACGATGGTTAAAGCCAGGTCGAGCTTGAGCGGACCATCGCGCCGCACGCGTGCGTCGAGTGTTTCGCCCTCGACCAATTCCATCGCATAGTAGCAGCGTGTTGTGTTGGGCAATGCGCCGAACTGGAAAACGCCCGCCACATTGGCATGCCGCAAAGAAGCCGCCGCGCGCGCCTCGCGCAGGAAACGCTCGCGCACCGTCCATGAGGCGTCTCCTCCCGCCGGTAAATCGATTACTTTTAGCGCCACTGTCCGGTGCAATACCATATCCAGCGCACGGTAAGTGACGCCCATCGCTCCGCGTCCCAGTTCCCAGTCTGAGCCATCGTCGCGCTGCGCGATCTCGAAATCGCCGAAACGCGATGCGTCTGGTGGCCCAAATTCAGTGGTCGGAGGCGGACTGAGAGCGGCGCGAACTAAACAAACTGCGCAGACACCGTTCACATTCAGGCGTTCGCCGCAGCTCGAGCAGATCGAAACAGATACTGCTCGCGTTTCCATCGTGGCGATCCGCTTAGTTCCGCGTCAACACCCGCAAAAGTTCGTGGAGCTCATCGTCCACTTGTGCGTCGTTCTCCACAGTTCGGCGAACCTCGGTTCTCAACGCATCACGGTAACGCGCTCGCAGCCGGGTGACATGGCTGCGCAGAGTCGAGGCTACCAAGCCCAGCCGCGCGGCCAATTCCTCGTAAGCGGGCAGTGGATCGGAGCTGCCAGTAACGTAGATTTTCAATTCCTCGAAGAGCTTCTCTTTACCGTCGCCGCGATAGACTGCGGATAGCCGTTCCAACCCAGCCGCGACCAAGGCGTCCGCCCAACTTCGTTCGAAAACGAGATCTTCCCCTAACGCGTCAGTGAAACTCCCCCGAGTCTGGAAAAGCGATTCTGCCGCTTCAGCTTGAGTTTCGTCCAAAGGCACAAATTCGCGCCCGCCTCCGCGCTTAAGGGTTTGTTCGCGATCGTAAGCATCGGCCAGGAAGTTTTTGATCGAAGCAAGAAGAAAAGCGCGAAACTTGCCATATGCCCGATCAGCTCGTGCGTAGATTTTATGTTCAATGAGGTAAGCGAAAAAGCTTTGGGTTAAATCTTGTGCGTCATACACGGTGTACCCGCGACTGCGCACAAAACCGTAAAGCGGCGCCCAATAGGTCTGGCACAGCTGAGCGAGCGCCGCCCGGGCAACCTCCGGGTCGGCTTGGCTTCTTCCGGCCGCGAGAATCATGCTCCACTGGGTCGTGGCGAAGGGATCGCTCTGGCCACGGATCATCTCCGGCAGAGATTTCACTGGAGCCTTGTATCAGGATGGCGCGAAAAAAGCAAGCTGCGAGAGAAATCACAATTTCGTGCAGCACCGCCTTTGCTGTCCCTTTGAAAAAAGAGAAAGCAATCATCAACAACAGCCAACATATATGAAAATCAAACACATTGTCGCCGTGGGCATTGCCTGCGCGCTCATCACCAGTTTTACCAGCCGTGCCGATATGGTCACGGATTGGAACGAAACCGCCGAGGCCGTCATTCGCGCCAGCACACCGTCACCGCCGCTTCAGATACGCGCATTAGCGATTGTGAACGCGGCTATCTACGACGCGGTCAACGGCATTGCCCGCAATTACCAACCGTACTTCGTCACTGACACCGCGCCGCCCGGCGCCCGACAGGAGGCCGCTACGGCGCAGGCCGCATTCACGGCACTCATGGGTCTATTCCCGGCGCAGTCTGATCTGCTTGAAGCAAAGCTGGCTGAATCGCTCGCGAGCATTGCAGGCCACCAGGGCAAGAGCCAATCCATCGCGCGCGGACGAGCCTGGGGCGAGCAAGTCGCTCAAGCCGTGCTCGCCTGGCGCGCAACGGATGGATTGTCCACGGTAGTGCCGCCTTACTTTGGTGGCTTTGCACCTGGTCAGTGGCGTTCGATCCCCGATGGCACAGTCCCCGGCGCGCTGCCACAATTTGCGACGCTCGTGCCATTCACGATGAGCAGCTCATCGCAATTCCGGCCGGGCCCGCCGCCGGCCTTGGAGAGTGCGCAGTACGCGGCCGACGTGAATGAGGTGAAAGCAATCGGCCGTATCGATAGTGCGATCCGCACTGAATCCCAAACTGAGCTCTCACTCCTCTGGGCTGCCACCGCTCCGGTCGATGAAAACGCCGTGGCCCGCTCGGTGGTGCCGCACGGCTACGCGTTAGCCGACACCGCCAGGTTCTTCGCATTGATCAACTTCGCGGCATGCGACGGAATGATTGCCGGATTCGACGCCAAGTACCATTACGGTTTCTGGCGTCCGTTCCACGCGATTCGGCTAGCCGATACTGATGGCAATCCGGCCACCGAACCTGACCCTTTGTGGACTTCGCTGATTCCCGCGCCGAATCATCCTGAATACATCTCGACCCATTCCACCGTCACTGGCGCGACCATGCGCGTCCTGGCGCTGCTTTTGGGTAACCAGACGCCCTTCACGCTGAGTTCTCCCGCCTTGCCCGGCGTGACGGCGGCGTATCAAAGCTTCTCCGACGCCGCCGTCGAAGTGGGGCTTTCCCGCATCTGGGGCGGCATTCATTTCCGCACGGCTTGCGAAGTCGGACGCGCGACCGGGGAATCGATCGCGGACCAGGCAGTCGCGAACTACCTTCTGCCGCAGTGAACGCGAATTGTTAAACGAGTTCCTCAAAGAGCTTGCAAAAGTGCGCCACTGCCGTCCCGCAGGCGGATGCGGAAATCCGGCGCGGCAGTCGGCGCAACGATCAGACAAATGGCAGATCGTGCGGGTTGCAATTTCGGCTCGTTCGGAATCGTGATTGTCGGATTGGGATTCGGTGTTGGCACGGACAAGCCTTGCTCGCGCAGCATTTGCGCGTGCTCGGCGATGCCACAACGCGCCTTGTAAAGGCATCTTCGGTCTTCCTGCATTTTCCGCGTAACCTCGCACCGGATTTTCTCTAGTACATGGGTGAACGGCCAGAAAGGACTTCTCATGACGAGGAGTCAAAGGAGGCCAAAACAACAAAAGGAAAATAGTTTATGAAAAATTCAAAGATTCAGTTCAAAGCGACAACGCCACGCCGCAAAAATTTACGGCGCGGTTTATTTCTTATCCCGCTCGTCCTCGCCGTCGCAGGGGTTTCGCTTGCGCCGGCGGCTCGCGCGCTTAGGCCACCACCGGACGGAGGCTATCCTAACGAAACCACCGCCGAGGGTGATGGTGCGCTCTTCAGCCTTACAACCGGCCTTGGCAACACGGCCCTTGGTTTTAATGCGCTCCACGCCAACACAACCGGCTTCATCAACACGGCCACTGGTCGTAACGCGCTGCTTAGCAACACCACCGGCTTCTTCAACACCGCCACCGGTTGTGCAGCGATGGGTGGCGGCACAACCGGCTCTCGCAACACCGCCACCGGTTGGCAAGCGCTCTTTAACAATACCCGTAACGCCAACGTGGCCAACGGTGCTTTTGCGCTCTATAGCAACACGACCGGCGAAGTTAACACGGCCCAACGGTAACGAGGCCCTATCGAGTAACACCACCGGCAGCTTCAAAACGGCCAACGGTTTTGAGGCGCTCATTAGCAACACAACGGGTGGGAGCAACATCGCCTTGGGCGATTTCGCCGGCGGCGATCTCACCACGGGCGACTTCAATATCGACATCGGCAACGTAGGCGTTGCTGCCGAGTCCAACACCATCCGCATCGGCACGAGCGGGGACCAGACGAAAACCTTTATCGCTGGCATTAGTGGAGTAGCAGTTGCAGGCGCAGCGGTTAAGGTGAACGCCGACGGTCAGCTCGGCGTGGCACCCTCCTCGGAGCGTTTCAAGGCGGAGATCATGCCGATGAACAAAGCCAGCGAAGCGGTCCTCGCGCTCAAACCGATCACCTTCCGCTACAAGAAAGAGGTTGATCCCAGTGGCATCCCGCAGTTCGGTCTCGTGGCCGAGCAAGTGGCAAAAGTGAACCCTGCTCTCGTGGATCGCGACGGCAAAGGCGAGATCTACACCGTGCGCTACGAAGCGGTGAACGCGATGTTACTAAACGAGTTCCTCAAAGAACACCAAAAGGTGGAGAAATTGGAAGCGACGGCCATGGAGCAGCAGAAGGCAATCAAAGCTCTCACTGCAAGCCTGAAAGAGCAGGCATCGCAAATCCAAAAGGTGAGCGCCCAGCTTGAAGTGAGTAAACCCGCACCGCAAATGGTCATCAATAATCCGTAAAGCTGCCGAATGGAGGGAGGTCTTCTGTGGCGTCCTTCGCTCTCGCAGCGGATTTCGCAATCAGCCGTCGCGTTTCACCGCGTGGCGGCTTTTTGTTTTAATCGAAGAGCTTCGCAGAGCGGCGTTTGCACTGGCACGGGAAGGCGAAGGCGCTGCAGGCCGATAAAATTGCGCAAACTCTGCAGATTTTTCTTCCATTCCACAGACTGGCTGCGATAGAGTCGGCGGCCTCAAGGAAAATGGATAACATTATCGAGGCGAGAGAACTGCAAATTGAGCGCAAGCATTTCTACGTTGAGCTCAGGGAGAACGAGCGCGGGAGATTCTTGCGCATCACCGAAGAAGCTCACGGCCGCCGCAACAGCATCATCGTGCCGAGTACCGGCGTCGATGACTTTACGGCGATAATTGCTGAAGTTCTGACGAACAACGAAGGCGCGCCAGCTTAAACCGCTGGACTGGCTGGTTCGGCTTTCTGTAGAGGCAGCCAGGTCGGCTGCAACTGTTTCTGACTTCTAAACAATACGACTCTTCGAGTTTTCAGGATCGTTGACAGGGCGACACTCGAAACTACTTTGGCCCGTTCGTTCCTTGTCGATTTTTTCGCATCCCTAAATATGGCCAGAAGACGCAAATCTCCGGTTCGAAAATCACTTCGGCGCGCACCAAAGAAACCGAAGTTGCCGGCGAGTCGCCGCGCTCGCAGGAAAAAAACGAAAAAGCCGCGTTACGTTTACTACTTCGGCGACGGCCACGCGGATGGATCAGGCGGGATGAAATCGCTGCTGGGCGGCAAAGGCGCGAATCTCCACGAAATGACGCGCATCGGTCTGCCGGTGCCGCCTGGGTTCACAATCACCACGGAAGTATGCACTCACTTTTACGACCATAACCGGACTTACCCGCGAGAACTGGAGGCGGAAGTCGCGGCCGCGCTGGCGAAAGTCGAAAATTCTGTCGGGAAAAAATTTGGCGACAAAGAACGACCTTTGCTCGTGTCCGTGCGATCAGGCGCACGGGATTCCATGCCCGGAATGATGGACACTATCCTGAACCTCGGGATGAATGACCAGGTCGTCGAGATTGTCGCGAAAAAAACAAACAACGCGCGTTTTGCCTGGGATTCATACCGCCGTTTCCTGCAAATGTACGGCGACGTAGTCATGGGAGTTCAGAAACGGCCGGGTGAAGACCATGAACCATTTGAGGCGGTTATCGAGCATCTAAAGGATGAACGCTACGGCAAACATGACTTCCCAGACGTCAGATTGACGGTCGCCGACCTCAAGGAGCTTGTGCAGCGGTTTAAAGCGTTGATCAAAGAGCGCACGGGAAAGTCGTTTCCGCAGGATCCGCAAGCGCAGCTTTGGGGCGCGATCGGCGCGGTTTTTGGATCGTGGATGAACGATCGCGCGATTGTTTATCGTCGGAAATACGGCATCCCGCACGACTGGGGCACAGCCGTGAATGTGCAGACGATGGTGTTCGGGAACATGGGCGAAACCAGCGCAACCGGCGTCGCATTTACGCGCGACCCGGCGACCGGCGAAAAAGTCTTTTACGGCGAGTATTTGATCAATGCCCAAGGCGAAGATGTCGTTGCAGGCGTACGCACGCCCCACCCAATTGCCGATTTGGCGAACGAAATGCCTGCGGCTCACAAAGGGCTAATGAAAGTCCGCGCGGTCCTTGAACATCATTTCAAGGACATGCAGGATCTGGAGTTCACAGTGGAGGAAAATCGTCTCTACATTCTCCAAACTCGCAACGGGAAACGCACAGGGCATGCTGCCGTTCGTATTGCGGTCGATATGGTCGATGAAAAATTGATCACAAAGAAGGATGCGGTGCGCCGAATTCCCGCGGATTCGCTTGCTCATCTCTTAGCCCCGATCTTCGACCGGCAATCAGCGAAACAAGCGAAAAAGATCGGCACCGGTTTGGCCGCCGGCCCGGGCGCCGCTTGCGGACGGGTTGTGTTTAGTGCGGAAGAAGCCGTCATGCGCTCGGAGAAAGGTGAGAAAGTCGTGCTCGCGCGCATTGAAACTTCGCCGGAAGACCTGCGCGGCATGATTGCCGCCGAAGGCATCCTAACGTCGCGCGGCGGCGTCTCGTCCCATGCGGCCCTGGTCGCACGGCAAATGGGAAAAGTATGTGTGTGCGGCGCGACGGGAATCCAAATCGATTACCAAAAGCGCACACTCAGCGCCAACGGCACGACGTTGAATCGAGGCGATTATATCTCCATCGATGGAACCGCGGGAGAGGTGTTCGCCGGCGAAGTCGCAACTGCGCCGTCGGAAATCGTTCAGGTGCTGGTCGATCGTTCTCTCGATCCGAAAAAGAGCATCGTTTACCAGGAGTACGCAAAATTGATGAAGTGGGCGGATCAATTCCGCAGCCTAGGCGTGCGCACAAATGCGGATACACCCGAGCAGGTAACAAACGCGGTCGCGTTCGGGGCGGAAGGCATCGGGCTCTGCCGAACAGAGCATATGTTTTTTGAGGGCGACCGGATTGACGCTATGCGTGAGATGATTCTCGCCGGTACGAAGGACGAGCGGGCACGCGCTCTGGCCAAGCTACTTCCCTACCAGCGTGCTGATTTCATTGGCATCTTCACGGCGTTAAAAGGTTTGCCCGCCACCATTCGTTTTCTCGATCCACCGCTCCACGAATTCTTGCCCAACGACCACGCCCAGCAAAACGAACTTGCGAACAAGCTCGGCGTGGCTGTCGAACACATCGCTCGCCGCGTGCATGAGCTGCACGAATTTAATCCGATGCTCGGTCATCGGGGCTGCCGGCTCGGCATTGTTTATCCCGAAATCTCCGAAATGCAGGCACGCGCGATCTTTGAAGCTGCAGCCAAAGTGCAAGCCAAAGGCATCAAGGTCCGCCCTGAAATCATGATTCCGCTGGTTGGATTTCCGCGCGAGCTGAAGCTTCAAATCGAAATTGTTCGCCGCGTGGCCGGGAATGTCGCGAAGGAAAGGAACACGAAATTCAATTATCTTGTCGGGACGATGATCGAAATCCCACGCGCCGCGCTGGTCGCAGACCAGATTGCGCGCGACGCCGAGTTTTTCAGTTTCGGCACAAACGATCTTACCCAAACGACATTGGGAATGAGCCGGGACGATTCCGGGAGTTTTCTTCCAGCTTACACTGAGCTTGATATCGTCGATTCAAATCCGTTCGCGTCGATCGATCAGAAAGGTGTGGGACGCCTCATGGAAATAACGCGCGACTTCGGACGCAAGACCCGGCCAAACATCAAACTGGGAATTTGCGGCGAACACGGTGGCGAACCGGCGAGTGTCAAATTCTGTCACCGGCTGGGCTTGGATTACGTAAGTTGCAGCCCGTTCCGGATTCCGATTGCTCGATTGGCTGCTGCGCAGGCAGCACTCGAGAGTTGAAAAGCTTGGTCACATTTCAGGACATCGAAGCGGCGCGCAAACGAATTGCGGAGGCGGTTTATTATTCGCCTTGTCCGCTCTCAATTCCGTTGAGCGACATCACCGGCATGAAAATTTTCTGCAAGCTCGACAACTTGCAGCGCACGGGAAGCTTCAAGGAACGGGGCGCGCGCAATGCGCTGGCACAACTGTCGCGTGACCAGCAGAAGCGTGGCGTCATTGCCGCTTCTGCAGGCAACCATGCTCAAGCACTCGCTTATCAGGGCCGATTACTTGGCATACCCGCAACAGTGGTAATGCCCAAATTCGCGCCCCTCATAAAGGTGAGCACGTGCCAGCAGCTCGGTGCGACTGTTGTTGTGCACGGGACGGATTTCGGCGAAGCGAGAGCGCACGCACACAAAATCGCAGCGGAGAAAGGGCTTGCCTATATCAACGGCTACGATGATCCCGCGATCATTGCCGGCCAGGGAACGATGGGCCTGGAGATCGTTGAGCAAATTCCCGATCTCGAAGCCGTAGTTGTTCCCGTGGGCGGAGCCGGTTTGCTCGCCGGCGTTTCGTTGGCCGTGAAAACCTTGCGACCGCACGCGAAAGTTGTCGCTGTTGAAGCAGAGAACGTAGCGAGCTTTTCGGCCGCGCTTGAGGCGGACAAACCGATCACGATCGCGATGCATCCGACGCTCGCAGATGGGCTCGCCATTCCGCAGGTCGGCACAAATGCGTTCCAAATTGCGAGACCACTCGTCGATCTGACTATCACTGTAAGTGAAGAACAAATCGCTCTGGCAATTCTCCGTCTGGTTGAATTGGAAAAAAGCGTCGTTGAAGGAGCTGCTGCTACCCCACTGGCCGCGTGCATGTCCGGAAAGTTGGAAGAGCTCGTCGGCAGGCGAGCGGTTCTACTGCTTTGCGGTGGGAACATTGATCCCAACGTTCTCAGTCGTGTAATTGAACGCGGCTTAGTCGCGGATGGCAGACTTGGCCGGTTCACTGCCGTGATTAGCGATCGTCCCGGTGGGCTGGCCGATCTGGCAGCGCAAATCGCGTCAACCGGAGCAAGCGTTAAACAAATCGTGCACGATCGCGCCTTCGCCAGCCCTGATGTCTCGGCCGTGAATGTTCTTTGCACAGTCGAAACTCGAAATCATGACCACCTGGCTGAGCTGCGCGCATTATTGAAAAGCCGAGGCGTCGAGATTTACGACGCGACGTAAACATCTGCACCAAACTCAACTCCTCCATATAGCGTCGCAGCGCGCGCTGCCCGACTTGAAGCGCGATTCGCTTTCCGTAGTCTGCTCCCATGCAACGGCGTGATAAAAAAAGCGACCCGAATTCGTTCGCGCGCCGCCACATTGGACCAAACGAACACGAAATGCGCGCCATGCTGCGCGAGGTCGGCTTCGAAAGTCTCGATACCCTTGTGGAAGCCGCCGTTCCAAAGAATATCCGGCTCGATCGAGAACTGAACCTGCCGGAACCGAAATCGGAGATGGAAGCCCTGGCTGAGCTCCGGGCAATTTCCAGAAAAAACAAGATCGCGCGCTCGTTTATTGGCTGTGGCTATTCCGATTGCATTACGCCGCCCGTTATTCAGCGAAATATTCTCGAGAACCCGGGTTGGTACACCGCTTACACACCCTATCAGGCTGAACTCGCACAAGGCCGGCTTGAAGCCCTCGTCAACTTTCAAACCATGATCACCGACTTAACGGGGCTCGAGATTGCCAATGCCTCGCTGCTTGATGAAGCCACTGCCGCCGCTGAAGCGATGGCGCTTTGTCACGCGGTCGTTCCGAATCGCAAAACGTTTTTTGCCGCCGACAATTGTCACCCCCAAACAATCGCCGTTGTGCAAACACGGGCGAAACCGCTTGGGATTACAATTAAGATCGGTGATTATTCGCGTTTCAAATTCGACGACACCGTTTTTGGCGCGCTAGTCCAATATCCGGCCACCGATGGCGCGATTTATGATTACACGAATTTCATTAAGCAGGCGCATGACGCCGGCGCGCTGGTGGTGGTCGCAGCCGACATCCTGGCGCTGACACTACTGAAACCGCCCGGAGAATTTGGCGCGGATGTTGCGGTCGGTAACACGCAACGCTTCGGCGTTCCCCTCGGGTTCGGTGGACCACACGCGGCATACTTCGCTACGCGCGATCAATACAAACGTCACATGCCCGGCCGGCTGGTGGGCGTTTCACATGATGCAGAAGGCCGGCCCGCCTATCGACTTGCTTTACAAACACGCGAGCAACACATCCGCCGCGACAAGGCGACGAGCAACATCTGCACTGCGCAGGTCCTTCTGGCTGTCATCGCTTCGATGTATGCTGTGTATCACGGGCCAAGAGGTCTGCGTGCAATCGCCGAGCGGGTTCATCGCCTAACCAGTCAACTTGCGGATGGCCTGCGCGCTCTAGGCTTGAAAATCACGCACGAAAATTTCTTCGACACAATTCGCGTCGAAGTCGAGTCAAGCGCATTCACCTTAGAACACGCGCAAAAAGCAGATTGCAACTTGCGAGCGCTCGGCCCACTCGCAGTCGGCATTTCCTTCGACGAAACCACGACGCCTCGGGACCTCGAGCTGTTAATGTCGATCTTTCGCGGAACAACAGTGCGCGATTTTGCCGATGACGATCTGGGAGAGCCCCCAATCCGCATTCCGCAATCCGCAATCCGCACTTCCGAATTTCTCACCCATCCCGCCTTCAACACTCACGACACCGAGACCGAAATGCTGCGGTATCTCAAGAAGCTCGAATCGCGCGATCTTTCGCTAACGACTTCGATGATCCCGCTCGGTTCGTGCACGATGAAGCTGAACGCAACCGCGGAAATGTTTCCGATATCGTGGCCGGAAATTTCCAAGCTGCATCCGTTCGCGCCCACGGAACAAACCGTCGGTTATGCAGGGATGTGCGAACAGCTCGAAAACTGGCTTGCCGAGATCACTGGATTCGATGCGATTTCATTGCAACCCAATGCTGGATCGCAGGGCGAATTCGCGGGTCTACTGGCGATCCGCGAGTATCATGCTTCGCGCAACGAAGCCCATCGCAATATTTGCCTTATACCGACCTCGGCCCACGGCACGAACCCAGCCAGCGCGACCATGGCCGGTTTCAAGGTTGTCTCGGTAGCCTGCTTGAAAGATGGAGATATCGATCTTGCCGATCTGCGCGCAAAGGCAGATGAACACGCGCGCGATCTCGCGGCGCTGATGGTGACATATCCCTCCACCCATGGCGTCTTTGAACCTACGATTCGCGAAATTTGCGATATCGTGCACGCGCATGGCGGCCAAGTTTATTTGGACGGCGCGAACCTGAACGCGCAAGTCGGCCTTTGCCGCCCCGGCGATTACGGCGCAGACGTTTGTCACTTGAATTTGCACAAAACGTTTTGTATTCCGCACGGTGGCGGCGGCCCAGGTGTGGGGCCGATTGGTGTGGCGAAGCATCTCGCGCCGTATCTTCCGCGAGAATTCATTCTCGATTCTGAGACTGGTCGGATCCTGTTTGGCGAGGGAGAACATGGCAAACGTCCGCCAAGCGGGGACGACTCCGATTACCGCCACGGTGGAGGCAAAGGCGGCAACGTTTCTGCTGCTCCCTATGGCAGCGCCAGCATTCTGACGATTACATGGATGTACATCCGCATGATGGGCGCCGAAGGATTGAAGCGCGCTAGTGAGGTCGCGATCCTAAATGCGAATTACATGGCGAAACGGCTCGATCCCTATTTTCCGGTTCTTTTCAAAGGTAAACGCGGACTCGTTGCGCATGAGTGTATCGTGGATCTGCGCCAATGGAAAAGCGCAGGAATCGAAGTGGAAGATGTAGCAAAACGGTTGATGGACTACGGATTTCACGCGCCAACGGTTTCGTGGCCGGTCGCCGGGACAATGATGATCGAGCCGACTGAGAGCGAACCTAAGCATGAGCTCGACCGTTTCTGTGACGCAATGATCTCGATTCACGCAGAGATTGAAGCGGTCGCAAAAGGAAAGATGGATCGGATTAATAACACGTTGAAGAACGCGCCCCACACTGCGCGGCAAATCGCGTCTGACAAATGGGACCATCTCTACACGCGCGAGCAAGCAGCCTTTCCCGCACCGTGGACGCGCGAACACAAATTCTGGCCCGCGGTCGCCCGAATCGACAACGTCTATGGCGACAGAAATCTCTTCTGCTCCTGCCCGCCGGTAGAAGAATTTCAAGATTGAATAAATCTCTCAAGTGCAGTCGCGTTAAGAAATCTGCCCTGCTTCATTTAATTTCTCATTGGATTTATTCTCGCACCGTGACAGAGGATGGAATTCCCACCACGTTCCGAGTTGGCGGAGAAGTCTTTCAACGCATCCGCTATGGTGAAGAGCAGGAAGATTGGGGAGCAGATCGACAGCCTTGTCATGACTGTGGCGTCGCCAAAGACGAGTTCCATATCTTCGGCTGCGACGTGGAGCGATGCCCTCGGTGTGGAGGACAGGCGCTTTACTGCGAGTGTCCTTACGAGGATATTTGATTACGCTTCGGGGGCGAGCTCGGGCGCGGCGACTACTCGTGTAGGAACTAGCCGTAGTCCCGAACCGGTTGTTTCTTCAGCTGCCGTAGGACCGGCCTCGTGATACTCGGCGTCGCTGTTAACTTGCCAGAGATCGTAAAGCTTCGTGTCGGCGAGAATGTTTTCGACGCACAACATCGCAGTCATCATGGCATGATCTTGGTTGTTGTATTTATGCATGCCGTTGCGACCAACGAGATGAAGGTTGGGATAACGCTCGTACAGCTCTTCGCGGATGGTGCCAACGTGTTGGGCGTAATCGTCGTCATAAACCGGATACGCCTTTTTCTGGCGCACAACGCAGCCGTCTAGAAAGTCCCCGTCTCTGGCGAGTCCAATCTTGAGCAGTTCGCACTTCGCGAGCTCAATCAAGTCGTTATCGCTCGAATCCCAGAGTCCGTCGTGCTCAAAGCAGAAATATTCGAGACCGTAGCAGACCTTGTCTGGGTCGGGCACCATCTCCGGTGACCAGGAGCGGAAGTTTTGGACGCGACCAACTTTGACACTTGGATCGTGTATGTAGATCCAATTGTCATCAAACATGCGTCGATCTCTCAAGATCAGCATCACGGTGAGGAAATCGCGGTATTTAAGGCTCTCAGCTGCGTGCTTTGTCCGTTCACTCACGCTGGGTGACAAACCACACATGAGCTCCCGCATCGCCGCGGACGAAATGACGTGTTCTGCTTCGATTACTTGTAGATCACCTTGTCGATCTTTGTATGCGACCGTCCAATTGCCAGACGTTTCATCGTAAGAACAGCGAGTTACCCTGCAGCCCATCTCCAGCCTGCCACCCAGCGCCTTCATCTTTTCCGCGCACGCCTCCCACATCATGCCAGGACCTTTCCGCGGATAGCGAAATGAATTGATCAGTGTCTTAATTACTTTTGTTCGGTCCCCATTATAACGCTGCGGAATCAGCGCATTCTTAATCGCACTGCCGAGTGAAAGTCCTTTGATGCGCTGCGCCGCCCAGTCGGCGGAAATTTCTTTGCAGCTCATGCCCCAAACTTTTTCGGTGTAACTTTTGAAGAATGTGTTGAAGAGACGTTTTCCGAATTGATTGCTTACCCACTCTTCGAAATTGCGCGGATTGCGCACGGGAAGGAGGCGTGCTTTCACCCACGAAAGAACACAGAGCGTTGACCTGAACACGCCAAGCTTGAGCAACGCTTCGAACGGTTTCAACGGATAAGAGAAGAATTTGCCGTCGTAAAAAATGCGCGAGGAACGCGGGCGGACAAGCATGTCGTTAGGCAAAATCTCGGTCCAGAGGTCTTCGACTGCCTTGGATTTGGAAAAGAAACGGTGCCCGCCGATGTCGAAGTGAAAACCCTTGTAGGTTGCCGTGCGGGAAATTCCGCCGACGTAAACGGGATCGGCTTCCAGGACAACGACATCGACTTCCTCCTTTGACAAAAGATACCCGGCCGTTAAACCTGCCGGGCCCGCACCGATAATGACGACTCTTGTTTTCATCTTCTTCTAGGCAACCCAGTTGCCTCGCGTGAAATTCCAGACGTACCAGCCCTGTACGCACAACCCAGCGGCGCTAAGCAGCGCCACTGCCGCGATGCCGAACGCCCTAACGAGCACTGGCGTCGTTTGAAACTGACGCAGAAAATTCAAAAACGCCAGCACGATCAGTGCATGCACGCAAAATTCATAGCGGAGCATGCTTTCCATATCCACGCAGGCCACTCCGCTGACGGAGAGATAGTAGATCACAAAGGCGCAGAAATAGATGCCGGCACGAATCGGCAAACCGGCCCACCTACGAATCGACAGTTCGCAAAGGACGATCCCAATAAAAAGCACGGCGCCCAACGTCATCGACATTTGGCTCGCCTCCGTCGGATCATTCAGCGCTGGAACGAGCCAGCGATAATTAGAAGGCCTAAACACCGCCAAATAATCGGGAACGATTCCCCAGCCGGCTGCCTGCGTGAGCATGTAAATATCCCAGTGACCCCAGCGCAGTTGAGAATAAGCGAAGAATCCTATGGCGCCGAAGCTTGCCACCAGCGTCATAGCGAGCGCCGGCTTCTCTTTGCGAAACCATGGCCCCAACTGGGGTAAACCGCGCCAACCAGTCTGAAAAACTGAGCGTACCAGCGGAAATGCCGCACATACAATTCCGACAATCCGCGTTGCCGACATGACGATGCCGTGTATGGCCGCCCAGAATTTCGCGTATCGCCCTTCCGCAGTGCTCCAATAAATAAAACCGAGCAGCGCCATTAAAAACAGCGACTCTGAATAGGCGGCAATCAGAAAGAATGCTGCAGGATGGGCGGCGATTAATAATGCGCCGCAAATTTGTAGCGCAGCCGAAATATTCCACCGCTTGCAGAAAAGAAAGAAATAACTCCAGAAACCCCAGGCAGCGAGTTGAGCAGTGATCAACAGGGCTGTGCCCGTGTCGATGTTAAGTCCATAGCGAAACGCGGCCGCAATCGCAGGATAAGCTGGAAAAAACGCGACGTTTGATATTTCCATCACCTTGTGATCGATGGGAGGCACGATGGTCTGGTAACCGCGATCTACGATGTTCATAAACCAATGGCTATCGTGCTGGACCAGCGCGCTGTAGCGCTCCGAAAGGGGCCCTTCTGGCGCAAGGAGGCCAATCGCCATCGCAAGTTGCAGCAGTGCAATGATCAGTCCCGCGAGCAAAGGCTTAAGCAGCCGAGGCGAGCGGGTCATTACATCATAATCGCTGCGCGTCGCCAGTTTGTTTGTGAAAGTCCGCCATTCGAACGGGCTCGTCCTGTAGCGAGCTTTTGCAGCAGGGAGAGCGCCACCGGTGGGAAGCGCCATGGAGACGGGGAGCATGGAGAGACTGCGCGAGCGTGCGGGATTTTCGATACAAGCAATCTCGGGTCCCATAGTTTTCAAAGTGGTACGCTGATTTGAGCGGCAGGGTTTGACGGCGAGTGCGTCTCGTTTATTCGCAAGAACAGCGCTGTCGCTCTGCGCTCTGCCGCGCTTGGCGACTGTCGCCACTCTATTCCACAGCGCTCAGCGCAACCATTACGGCGCGGAAATCACGAGTACGATCTCGCCTTTCGGCGGGCGGGCTTCGTAATGCGCAAGGAGTTCACGAGCGGTACCGCGCCGGAATTCCTCGAACTTTTTTGTCAGCTCTCGCGCTATGCAAAGTTGTCGATCCGGCATGACATCAATGCAAGCGGCAAGTGTCTTGGTTAATCGATAAGGCGACTCGAAAAAGATGATTGTTTCACGCGATTCAGCAGCGGCTCGCAACTCGCGCTCGCGTCGCCCAGTTTTAACGGGAAGAAATCCGCGGAAAGAAAATTTCTCAGTCGAAAATCCGGATCCAACGAGAGCGGTCAGGATCGATGATGGCCCTGGAATGATCGAGAACGAAAGCTCCCGCTGAATGCATTCACGAACAAGACGCAATCCCGGATCGGATAGTCCAGGCGTTCCCGCGTCCGTGATCAGCGCGATGTTTTCGCCCCTAGCGAGGCGTTCGACGAACTCCGCCGTGCGCTTTGCTTCGTTGTGTTCGTGATAACTGATGAATGGTTTTTTGATTCCGAAATGTTTCATCAACAGCCCGGAATGCCGTGTATCTTCGGCTGCGACCAGATCGACTGATTTCAGTACCTCCAGCGCGCGCAATGTGATGTCGCCCAAATTGCCGATCGGCGTAGCGACCACGTAAAGCATCGCATATCATCGAATCAAAATTAGTCTTACGCTATCGAACGCAGGCAGAAGCTTTGATTTTCGACAAAGCCACCTGTTTGGCACAAAACGAATCTGTAGTGGGAGGCGGAAGATGAAGAGAAGCTCTTACCTATTGATGTTGGTACCGTTAGCACTGGTCGGCTGCGCGCAAGAACCAACGACGGTGACCACGACTACGACCACGCAAGAAGTGACAACGACGGGGCCAGGTCGCGAGGTACTGGTGACGAGACCTCCGCCACCGGTTCGCGTTGAAACCCAGACAGTGGCACCCGGACCGGGATATGTGTGGACGACCGGCTATTGGCGATGGACCGGAACCGACTACGTCTGGGTGCCAGGCAGTTGGATAGTCCGGCCAAGACTAGCCGCGGTTTGGGTGGCGGGCCACTGGGTGCGTCGTCCTGGCGGGTGGGTCTGGATTGCAGGCCACTGGCAGTAAAAAGCAAGCTGATCGACAGCGACTAACCGGGCGCTGAGCTTGGGCGTCACCAGCCCAGAACCTTGGCGAAAATTAGCGGCGCGACGATCGTGGCGTCGGATTCGATGATGAATTTCGGGGTATCGATATTCAGTTTGCCCCAGGTGATTTTTTCATTGGGCACTGCGCCGGAGTACGATCCGAAGCTGGTCGTTGAATCGCTGATCTGACAAAAATAGCCCCACTCGGGCACAAGTGTGGTTACAATGTCTTGATTGAGCATAGGCACAACGCAGATAGGGAAATCGCCCGCAATACCGCCGCCGATCTGAAAGAAGCCAAGGGACGAATCCTGCGATATTCGGCGATACCACTCCGCCAGCGCGATCATGTATTCGATGCCGGAGCGAACGGTATGGACATCGCTGATCGCACCTGTCATGCAGCGCGCGGCATAAATATTTCCCAATGTCGAATCTTCCCAGCCAGGTACAAAAACCGGAAGGTCCTTGTGCGCCGCGGCGATCATCCAACTATCGGCCGGGTCGATCTCGTAAAATTTCTTCAGCCGGCATTCTCTTAGTATCTTAAAAAGGAATTCGTGCGGGAAACCGCGCTCTTTTCTCTTAGAGGCGGCAATCCAGTCGTCTATTACAACCCTCTCGATTCTACGAATGGCTTCCTCTTCCGGGATGCACGTATCGGTCACTCGATTCAGATGGCGCCGCAAAAGTTGTTCCTCCTGTTGCGCAGTCAATTCGCGATAATGAGGAATCCGTTCGTACTGGCTGCGTGCAACGAGGTTGAAAAGGTCCTCCTCGAGGTTTGCTCCCGTGCAGGTAATTGCGTGGACTTTGTCCTGCCGAATCATTTCCGCGAAAGAAAGGCCCAGTTCAGCAGTGCTCATCGCCCCGGCGAGCGTGATCATCATTTTTCCCCCACCATCCAGATGCGCGATGTACGCATCGGCTGCGTCTTTCAAAGCTGCCGCGTTGAAGTGACGGAAATTTCGATCAATGAACTGGCTGATGCTGCCCATCTTCACTTCATCAACTCTTCCGGTCTGTGCTTCTCGATTTGATGCAAAACTTATACCGCGATAGTCAAGCGTTAGTCACACTTTTTTACAGAAACCTGTTAGGCATAGCCGCAAGAATTCGTGCCGTCAGGGTGTCTGGCATTATGCCGAGAAGGAGAACGATCCCAGCAAGTACAGCAACCGCGCTTCGCTGAAGCAAATTCGACGACATTTGATCGAGCGCTGGAGATGCACGCGAAGGCTGGTCAACGAAAATCGCTTTCAGCACGATCAGATAATAATAGAGCGAGACAAAGCTGCCAAAGAGCGCGAGCCCAACCAGCCAGAGCAAACCGTAATCTCCATCGGCGCGCAGCGCGGCACTGAACAGGTAAAACTTTCCGAAAAATCCGGCCAACGGAGGTATGCCTGCCAGAGAAAACATGAAAATAGCCATGCCCCCGGCTAGCAGCGGTGCCCGCTCGGCCAGTCCGGAAAAATTTTCAAGATCGTCGCCACCACTTTCGCTGCGCACGACTGCGACGACTCCGAACGCACCGACGAGCGTAATCGCGTAAACAGTCGTGTAGAAGAGCGTCGCCGAAAATCCGTCCCGGCCTCCGGCGACAAGTCCAAGCAGCGTGTAGCCAGCGTGAGCGACAGCGGAGTACGCGAGGAGCCGCCGGACATTGGTCTGTGCCAGTGCGACGAGGTTGCCAATCAGAATCGACAAAGCAGCGAGGACGGCGAGAACCGGCGACCAACCTGCAGCCATCGCGTGCCATGCTGAACTCCCATGCACCGGGCCAAAGCCCACCAGCACGATCTTTCCAAGCACGACGAAGGAGGCAACCTTTGATCCCGAGGCAATAAACGCTGCACTTGGAATGGGTGCTCCCTGATACGCATCGGGCGCCCACAAATGAAACGGTGCAGCAGCGATTTTGAACGCAAAGCCGATGAGCGTCATGATGATGCCGGTCGCAAGCAAAGGTTGCGCCGGCGCAGCTGCCAATTTCTCCGAGATAGCAGCGAGGCCGGTGCTAGCCGACATGCCGTAGATCAAACTGATTCCGAAAAGCGTAAACGCGCTGGAGGTGCTGCCGAAGAGAAAGTATTTCAGACCTGCTTCCGCAGATCGCACGTCGGTCTTGTCGAACGCAGCCATCACGTAAAGGGAAAGGCCCAGCAGTTCGAGCCCAATGAAAATCATCAGCAACTCTTCACTGCCAACGAGCAGCATCAGACCGACCGTTGCCAAAAGAATAATCGCCAGGTATTCGCCCGGATCACGCAGCGATTTTTCAGATCGCGCCAGACACACCGTGAAAAAAGCGAGCACGAGGCAAATGATTTTGAAAAGGGACGTGAGGGGCGTGATCACAAGCATCCCGCTGAAAAGGCTCGCATTGCGCGGTAACATGAGCACTGCGGCAATTGCGATGCCAACCCCGAGAGCGGCAGCCAACGAGCACCAGTCGGTAGCGGCGGCGGCCGTGCCAGCCGCCTTGGTTGGCGGTTTTGCAGACGACACGCCTGCCACGGCAGTGCGTTGCCTGCCTGTAAGCCCAATCGCGAGCACGACGAGGGCACTAATCAC
>WNFX01002059.1_pt1 | contig 30680 bp, 26 predicted proteins | sample 5400111 | NCBI WGS metagenome assembly WNFX01 (sample SAMN13153363, study PRJNA577476) | soil metagenome | isolation source: 40 cm soil or saprolite under grassland replicate 1 | place: USA:California | collected 2016-06-15 | reverse complement strand
TCGGGATCGCACCGGCCACCGACGCGCTCGCTGGCAGTGCGATTGCCCTGGACAACGGGATCCTCGTGGATGCGCGCTGCCAAACGAGCGTGCCCGATGTCTTCGCCGCAGGGGATGTGGCCAACCTGCTGCACCCGGTCTTCGGCAGGGTGCGGGTGGAGCATTTCAACAACGCCGAAAAGCAAGGCCGTGCGGTGGCCCGCGCTGTGCTCGGCAACCTGCTAGCGTATGAGTATATCTACAGCTTCTGGTCTGACCAGTACGAACACAAGCTGGAGTACGTGGGGTTTGCCAGGAGTTGGGAGCGGATGGTTCTGCGCGGTAGCTCCGACGGCAGAAAGTTCCTGGCCTTCTACCTGACGCAGGGCATCCTGCAGGCGGCGTTCGGGCTGAACCGTGGCGGCGATCCGGAGCTCGAGGCCGATGCCGAGCTGCGTGTGTGTCAGGATCTGATCCGCGGGCGCATCCGACTCTCGGAAGCGGCCCTGGCGGATGACCGGGTGGACCTGCGGTCCTTGGACCCGGCTCCGCTATGAACGCGGTGCTGCCGTATGATCTGGTGGCCACCGGTGGGTCTACGGGTCACGTACACAACAACGAGACTTCGGTCTGGGATATGGGGCACCTTTCCCAGACGGGACCGCGATGGAGCAGCTTAAAAGAGAGGTAGAGAGTCTATCTTTAAAACCGGTGTCTCTGAAAGAAGGAGGAGAACGATGTCAGGACAAAAACACCAGCCAGGAAGATATGTGAAAAAGTCGAGCAAGAAAGCTGACTCACGACTGATGGAAGAACGCGGCGAGAAGCGCAGTGGAAGTGAATCAGATGCACATCGCGGTCGTAAGCAATCCAGGCTTCACGAGCATCATCAGGACGAGAATGCGCCGCTTTCTGCTCGTCCCGACGCCGATTTTGCGCAGGACCTGAATCCACTGGATCAAGCCGGAGAAAACCACGGCGAGAACCTGACCCTCTTGCCTGGAGCACGCTCAGCCGATGAGATCAAGCACATGCACACGATCCTTGCGGACCTCACCGACGATGAACTCAAGAGCATCACGGTCTTGCCAGCAGGAACACACCTGGAACAGGGAGCGAAGTACATCGATCTCAGGCACCTGGAGCAGGGCGAGTTCGTCGCTACCTCCACTATGGTAGCAGGAGCCGACAATTATTATGTTCCTAAAAAGGAGACGGACTACGTGCTCTGGAATCGCCTGAATCAAATAGATCTCCCTGCGCGTTTAGATGAGACAAGCTGAAGGATGTTGTCATCACTGTTGACGCTGAAGCACTGCTCTACGAAATCGGGTCAAGATCAAAAGCCAGTGATGCCGTCGTGTTCATCTCCTTTGAGAGAACTGCTATCGCGAGGCTTCGTTTGTCCAGAAGGGGCTGCTGCTCGATACGGTGGTGGCTGCCACTGACTATGCCCGCAAGTATGCCATTGGGCTCCTTAACCACGCTCCGCAGGGCAGCGCACGATCCAGCGTCGGCGCCTACCCCGCTATGGCTCCCAGGTGCAGCAAGCCCTGGTGGTAGCCTGGAAGGCGGCCAGGCACATCTGCGCCAGGCGCTTGATCCCGTTTTTATCTACCCTCGTTGCTGCGCTGGAGCGGCATGGGCATCTGCACCTGAGCGAGGAGAGCCGAAGCCACCTGCTCGCGATGAGTCCACCACTGCCGAACGCTCGCTGCACTCCCATCGCAAGCCATTGCCTCGTGGCCTTTCCACCACGTAAGCTGGCCCCTGCTTAAAGACCAGATTCCCATTCGCACCTTCCACCAGTGGGATGACGCCCAGTCTGGCTTTCTCGAAGCCGATCTCGTCGCCCACGGTGGCGGGCACTGTGAGGGATGCTTTGCAATAGTTCTGCTTGACAAATGCTTCCCGTGCTGGTTATAATATGAAACGGAATTCCGTTTCATATTCCAGTGGGAGTACCCCTTCCTGGGTGTCACCTGTTGCTAAAAGGAGAAGGAGAGCATGGAGCATTCTGAAGTATCGACCAAACGCGCCGATGCCGTGACCAATCGAGCGCGGATTCTTGAGGTGGCCCAGTCCGTTTTTGCCGAATGTGGGCTGGAGCTGGAGATGAGTGAGGTCGCCACACGGGCCAATCTTGGCGTTGGCACCCTCTATCGCCATTTTGCCAATCGCGAGGAGCTCCTGCGTGCTATCGTGCAACGCGCCGTTGATGACGCCCTCGCGCAACTGCGGTCGGCTCTGGCGTCTGCCGCTGATGATCCTCGCGCCTCGCTTCAGGCTCTGGTATCTGCGGGATTGAACGTACAACAGCAGTATCAGCCCCTCTTCGCGGTGATACGTGATCCCAGGCTGAAGAAACTCTTGGACCCATTACGCGGGCAGACCATGCGCGCCCAGTTTCTTGAAATCCCCAGGGCAATGATCGACCATGGCATCAAGGCCGGCATCTTCCGGGACGATCTCGACCAGGAGATGGCCGCGGTCACGATCATGGGGTCGTTCATCAGTGCCGCCGATCTCCTGAGGACGCGCTACTCACTCGATGAGCTTGCCCAGAGACTCTCCCATTTCCTGCTGACGATGTTAACGGAGCAGACCGAAAAGGAGTCCTTTCATGGTGGCGCATAACCACCAGAGGTAGGAAGCGCAAGAGAGAAAGGAGTGTACCTGCCCCGTAGCAATTTCCTGCGCTGGGACCGCAATCCCAACACCGGGCACGCTTTGGGCGCCGACGCCGAACCACCCTCGTAGGGCTGTTGCCGACTGTACCTGTTGCCAGGAGAACACGTCATCCTATCTGACGATGAATAGCCATAGAGATTGTTTCAGAAAAAAGAAAGAAATCATGAAGATGAAGAACGATTCTACTCTTGCTCAAGGAACAGGAAACAATGTGCCTCCGCCAATTCAGGGAAGGAGAGAGGCATTTCTATGAAGGGATTAGCGTATAAATGGCTGGTCATGATGGTGGTGATCTTTGGCCTCTTTATGGTGACGCTGGATCTCACTATCGTCAATATTGCCGTCCCAAACCTGCAGACCACCTTTGGCGCCAGCCTGGATGAGGTGAACTGGATCTCTACCGGGTATTCGCTGGCCGAAGGCATCGGGATACCGCTCACGCCATACTTTTCGGCGCTCCTGGGCAACAAGCGTTTCTATCTGCTGCTGCTTGCCCTCTTTACGATTGGCTCGGCCCTCTGTGGCATGGCATGGAGCCTCACGGCGCTGATTTTCTTTCGGATTTTGCAGGGCCTGGCAGGGGCTGGCATGATCCCGATGTCGATTACTCTGCTCTATAGCGAGTTTCCACCAGAAGAGCGCGGAGTCGCCATGGGTGCGCTCGGCGTGCCGCTGATGATGGCTCCAGCAATCGGCCCCTCCGTCGGTGGCTACATTGTCACGTATGTCAGTTGGCGCGTGATTTTCTACATCAACGTGCCCATTGGTATCCTCGGCCTCCTCATGGGTTTCCTCTTACTGCGCGACATCCGAGCTGAGGGGGGACGCACGCCTTCTTTTGACCTGGTCGGGTTCCTCTGCTCCTCTCTTGGCCTGGGTGCCCTGCTCTATGCCTTCGATAAAGCCGGGTCCAAGGGATGGGGGTCCTTGACGGTTGACAGCTTCCTGGCCATCGGCATAGCCTCCTTAGTGCTCTTTGTTATTGTGGAACTGATCGCCAGTGAAAGTGGCAGGCAACCCCTGCTGGATCTGCGTGTCTTTGCCTCCAGGACCTTCACTGGCAGCAACATTGCGATGGCGACCATCGTGTTCGCGATGTTCGGGGGTCAGTTTCTGGTGCCGCAATATCTACAAAATCTGCGGAGTCTGAGTGCCTATGACGCAGGGCTCGTGCTGTTGCCGCAAGCATTTGGCTCGATGGTCGCCTCACTGATTGGAGGTCGCCTGGTGGATAAACTGGGCGTCAAAGCGGTGGTGCTTCCGGGCCTGCTGATCTTAGCGACGGCGCTCTGGGGCATCTCACATGTCACACTCCAGACGCCATTCGCAAATTATCAGATCTTTTTGATTCTTCGTGGCCTGGGCATTGGACTCTCTATGCAGCCGACGACCGTCGCCGCGCTCGCGGAGATCAAACCGGCCCAGTTATCGCAGGCCTCCTCAGTCAACTCGGTGGTGCGCTCCGTGATGACGTCATTTGCCGTGGCCATCGTGACCACACTGGTGACGGCACGAACCACGTTTCACTCCGTTCGCCTCGCTGAGCAGGTGACAGCAAACAGCATGGCCGGACAAGGGCTGCAACAACAAGCCGCGCACCTGATGAGCCAGGGTATGACCCAACAAAATGCGATGTTCGTCGCGATGGAGAATATGGTTCAACAACTGAAACAGCAAGCCTACTTGCTGGCGATGAACGATGCCTATCTGGTCACGCTGGGTGTGATCTTTCTCACCGTCTTCATCGTCCTGTTCGTCGTCCGCGCGCCTCGCAAGAAAGGGGCAGCACTCCCCAACCCGGAGCATATGGCGCTTTCGGTCGCACCTGTGGAGGAAGAGGAACACGCAGTTTCCGTCGCGAGTGAAGCTCCTGTCGCCGTCACTCATCAAACAAGCAGCGAGGGTTCCGCTGCCGGGAGTGAACAGGTGACCGTTTCTCGTCAACACAGTGCTTTTTCGGGAGCGGAGAAGGAAGCGATCACTGCTCCTCCTCAAACAAACATCGCTCTTCATGAGCAAAGAAAGGATACACCTATGCGCCGATTGATGCGCCGCTCAGTCGTTCTTCCTGCGCTCATCCTGGCGATCATCCTTGTCGGCGGAGTGGTAGGTTATCTCGTTTACACTGGCTACAACTACTACTCGACTGACGATGCCCAGGTCACCGGCACGATGGTCAACATTGTGCCACCGACTTCTGGCACCCTCATTAACCTGGATGTCCAGGTCGGCACGGTGGTGAGCGCCAGGCAGATTATTGGCACCGTACAGCCCACCGGGCTTGGCCCCGCGCCTGTACAGCACCTGATCGCCCCCATGAATGGGGTCATTGTGCAGGTCCCTGGCGCGGTTGGGCAACTCGTGAATGCGAGCACCACCACGATCGCGCAAGAAACTGATCCGAAGAGTATGAAGATCACCGCCTATGTGGATGAAAGCGCGATCAAAACCATTGCGGTGGGGCAGGCTGCCGATATCCATATCGATGCCTATAATAGCACGGTTACCGGCCATATCACCCAGATTGTCGGAGCAACAGCCGGTCAGTTCTCGCTCTTGCCAACCACGGATAACAGCAGTGGCAACTACACCAAAGTCAGCCAGCGTGTCCCTGTCGATATCCACCTGGATAATCCTGCTGACAACGCATCGCTGCCCCCTGGCATGAGTGTCGAGGTTACGATTCATCTGCATTGAGGCCAGCATGAATGGTGAGAAAACGATCTCGTCATGTGCCTGACGGCGTATAGGTGGTCTTGACCCATTTTTCTGGGCCAATTCCAATATTGGTATGGAATATCAGGTGCAGACTAAGTATAAACGCCAGGGTGCGCATGAGTGAAACTGGTCCCTGCGGGTGGCTGCTACCTTAAAGCAGAGCAGACCACTCGCAGAGTTGGTGAGGAAACGCCATTGAATGTTCATATACCAGCACCACCGCATATGAGGTGTCTCAGTCGTCAATCGCCTGGTAGGCCGAGGTCCAGAAATCAAGGCAGATGTCCGGCGGCCTGGGGGAAGCCCAGGCGCACTGCCTCATCAGTATGGTGCTGCTTGTCATTGACAGCACATAAATTGCTCCGTGTGGTCCGAAAATGGTGCCATCACATGTTCCCATCATGGATACCAGGACGTTTCTCATGCTGATTCTCCCTTCGTTGTTATTTGACAACGCGGAACCAAAGATCTGTTCTCGTCGGGGACTCTATGACCTTCATGCTTTCCAGTTCAATCTGCAGCTAATTTTGCTCATAGGCTTCCTGCAAGGTCTTGATGTCAATCTTTTTCATTTGAAGCATGGCTTTCGTCACTCTTTGCGCTTTCTCAGGGTCCTTGTCTTGCATCATCTCGATTAAAACGGTGGGAACGATTTGCCATGACACCCCATATCGGTCCTTGAGCCAGCCGCAGGCGACTTCTTCTCCGCCTGCGGTGAGTTTCTCCCAGAGTTCATCGACTTCCTGCTGTGTCTCGCAGTTTACGAAGAATGAAATGGCTGGCGAGAATGTGTATTGTGGGCCACCGTTTAAGGCCACAAACGCCTGACCTTCAAGCTGGAACGCTACGATCATGACCGATCCCTTCGGCCCAGGCCCCGCTTCTCCATAACGGGTTACGCTCTCAATCTTTGAATTTTTGAAAATGGAGATATAAAAGTTCACTGCCTCCTCAGCGTTCTCATCGAACCACAGGTAAGGGGTGATTTTTTGGAGATGCGTCTCCTTGTTGTTCGCCATAGTGTGTTCTCCTTGTCTCGTATTCAGAATCTTGCTTGCCATTTCCATAGATATAGTCTACAGCAGATGGGCAGCGAAAACTTCTCCCATCTTGCTCTCAAGCGGGCTGTGTTGCAAATTGAAGGGACGGCCTCGTTGTTTCACTGTGGTGTCGGTGAAGATCATCGAGGGTGCTTGATTGGGGAAGTGATGGCGAATGCAGAACAGCAGATGGAAGATTACCTCAAAGAGCGAAGGCTCGTTGACTGTGCCATTATCGGCGGTGGCCCGGCAGGTTTAAATGCTGCGCTTGTCCTGGGCAGAGCCAGGAGAAGCGTCAAGGTGTTTGACGATAATCAGCCAAGAAATGCCGTGACGGATGCTTCTCCTCGAACTTACAAGGCGCTAGCACCGCCATCAACGGCAAAGTCCGCACCAGTCACCCACGAGGATTCATCCGATGCCAGATAGAGGGCACAATTGATCACATCGTCTGGTGTGCCGATGCGTTTGATCATCACCTGTCGCAGAATCCCCTCGATGGCAGCTGAGCTGATGGCCCACTCTGTCTGTGGGGTCCTGATCAGACCCGGTGAGATGGTATTCGCACGGATGCCATACGTTCCCCCTTCAGCCGCCAGTTGTCGCGTCATGGCAATGATCGCGCCCTTGCTTGCAGAATGAGCCACGCTCCTCACTGCCTCGCTGCCAATCTTGGCAGAAACCGAGCCGATGTTGATAATGGAGCCTCCCCCACGTGCAATGAGATGAGGCCATGCCGCCTTACTCACCATATAGACTGTGTCCAGCTCACTGCGGAGGGTGTCCTGCCAGATCTTCTCTGTCATCTCCTCCATTGGTGCAATCCAGGCGGTACCGGCATTGTTATAGACAATATCCAATCCGCCGTATGAGCCGACAACCAACTCGATCAGTTCCTTCACCTGTCTGGCATCGGTGAGATCACATGGCTGCAATGAGCGCATCTCACCCCCTGCCTCCTGGACGAGCTTCACCGTCTCTTGAGCTCTCTCGACATTGAGATCACATCCGACTATCGTGCAGCCTTCAGCCGCGAAGCGTATTGCGGCAGCCCGTCCCATGCCGCTAGCGGTTCCGGTGATGACCGCTACCTTGTTTTCGAGTCGCCTACTCATGTGCCCTCCATGCTTCTCTATTACTTCTTTTCCAATTGTCTTTTTCAGTGGCATCCTCTCGACTAGAAGTCTCCCCGACGAATGCGCTCGAACAGAGCCTGGTTGTTCTCGTCAAGAGAGACCAGCTCAATATAGGTCCCAATAGCAGCGAGCGTGTCGAGAAAGGCGAAGCGTGTGGCCTGGCCGGCTATGCCGCTCTCTACCTGCTCGAAACCCTGCTCTGTCATATCGCGTGTCGCCCGATCGAGGTCTGCTACTTGAATCCCGAGATGATGAACGCCCTGGCCCCGCTGGCGCAGGAACTCGGCGACGATGTTCTCGCCCGAGAGTGGCTGGATGAGCTCGATCTGCATCGCGCCCGCGTAACCGAAGGCGACATGCTGTTGACACTCAACTGGTTGGCCGCGGTAGGTATACTCTTTGAAGACGATATGCTCGATGACGAAGAAGCGGATTCCGCCCAGCGTCTCGTTGAAGAAGTGCTGGGCTGCCTGGATATCGTGGACGGCATATGCCACCTGAAACACGCCCTCGAAGAGGGGCGACTGCGAATGTGGTACCATACCTGCTCCTCGTTTTCTTCCGCTGTATCAACGCCAGTGGATCATGGGTTGACCCGCGACCGGACTGCGGAAATACGGAATAGTCGTGCCGCGCAAGCTCCCCAGATAGACCGTGCGCAGATCAGGTCCGCCGAAGGTCAGGCTTGCCATCCATGGCGCGATCGTTCCGTGAGTCATTCCCAGGATCTCTGGTGTGAGCGTGTTGGCTCTGAAGTGTTCGAACAATCGCGCTTTGGTTGTCGGATTGCTGTCGTCGAGCAGTGTCAGAACCTCGCCATCGGGGGTGATCGCTACTAGCTGATCGGTAAAAATCAGTGTGACCCACAGGTTGCCAAACGCATCGAACGCGAAGCCGTCTGGAAAGCCGTCAAGCTGGTCTGGACCGTAGATTTCGCGATCGGTTAAAGACCCGTCAGATTGTACGCGCAGACGCGAGATATGCCAACCAGTGCTTTCAACCACGTACAGCCACTCTTCCTTTGGATCGAGCCGTATCTCATTGGTACCGCAAAAGCCTTCTGCGACAATGCGAATGCCTTTTTCATCCATCAGTGCAATGTAGCCGTCGGATGTCTTCGTGTTGAGTTGCTCTGTCCACGGATGTTCACGTGTTGTAACCGTGAGCCAGATCCGATTTTTGGAATCGCGCAGCACAAAGTTGGCCTTGCCCAGCGGTTGCCCGTCGATCTCGGTGAAGAGCGTGCGCGTACGCCCATCGCGGGTCATGATCTCGACACTATCCGTTCCCCAGTTGGCGATGAGAAAATCGCCATTCTCAGCAAATGCCAGGCCATTGGGCAAGGATCCCTGGGCCTGGACATACCGATCCTCAAAGGCTGCAGCCTCGCTTGTTGGTCCCTCGACGTAGGGAGTGACGAGCTGCTGCGACCCGTCGGGGGCGATACGCATCACACCGCCGCGTGCATCTGCTGCCCACAGTGTCCCGTCACGCTCGGCAAGGAGACACTCCGGTCGTTGCAGGTCGCGGCCGATCGCGCGGATCGCACGGCGATCCACCTGCCAGCCTTTGAGGGGATTTGTTGAAGCAGCCATAGTTGATCTCCTCATCTGGCTTCCGCTACGCAGGAATTGCGCTGCGTGCCGAGTCCGCTAATCGTTCCTTCCAGCACATCGTCCGCGTGCAAGAAGCGGTTATAGTGCATTCCGTTGCCCCTGGGTGAGCCAGTGCAAATCAGGTCGCCAGGCCACAACTGCACATGCTGGGAGATGTACTCGATGAGTCGAGCGACATCAAAGATCATATCGTCTGTGCCTTCGTCTTGCATTACCTGACCGTTGAGTTTGAGGGTGATATGGAGCCGCTGCGGGTCAGGGACAAAGGCTGACGGGACCAGAAATGGTCCCATTGGCAGAAAGCTGGGTGCACTCTTGCTCAGCAGCCAGTCGGTACCGATCGCCTTCAAATCTGGACGATAAACCTTTTCGCGACTGGTCAGGTCATTGACGACTGTATAGCCAGCAACATACTTGAGTGCCTCCGCACGTGGCACATGGCGCGCTGCTCGCCCGATGATCACTCCGAGCTCCAACTCCCAGTCGACCTGCGTGCTGTCCGCTGGAAGGACAACTGGATCGTACGGGCCGGTAATCGCTGATGGTATTTTCGTAAAAACATACGGTGAGCCGGAAGCGATCCGCTCGTCCATCATGCGCTCTGCATACGCTCGACGCTCTTCAAGGCTTGTCGTATCGTTTGCACCGTGGCCCTGTGCTACAGCAATGTCAATCACATGTTGGCGATAGTTCGCGCCTGCGCAAAAGATTTGCTGTGGGTAGAGCACAGGCGCGTGGACTTTGACGGCTTCTAATCTGAGCGGCTCTACCGTCTGCGCATCTTCAATATCTAAGTCAGTGATTCTGGCCTGCAGGACTGGAAAGTTGCGATCCCAGTCTTGTAGCAATCCGAACATCGTCTCCGGCGCGCTCATCGGTCTCCCGAGTTCCTCACAAAGAGACTGGAGCGCCGTGACAGCGAGCACGCGGTCCCCGGTGACCACCCCGGCGAACGGAGGACAGCCTGCGACGGAAAAGGTGCCGAGCGAGAAGGGTATAGCCATCGTTGTGCGCCTCCCTGGTGCAATTTCACTTGACTTCTTCGAGTGGCGTCTGTATACTTCCCCTAGGGAGAAGCGGTAGAAGCCTGTACACATGTACGATCCGCTTGTGGATACTGAAACGAGGGTACTGAAACTAGCCGACCACCAGCGTATACAGCTCGCGTTCGCGCTTCTCCAGCAACGGCAGAATCGTGCCTTCGATGATCTCCTGGAAATGTGGCGTCTCGCGGTGGCTCAGCAACGCGGCCTCATCTACGTAATGCTCGTATAGCAGAAATAGATCGGAATTTTCCTGTGAACGGCTGGCTTGGTAGAACGTACACCCCGGCTCATTTTCAGCAACATGCGGTGCCATCCGTTTGAGCGCGGCTTCAATTGCATTTCCCTGTCCAGGCTTTCCATGATAGCGTGCGACCAGAACAATCATGCTGTATTCCTCCTTGTAACTATTGGGTGGTTCTCTCAGTGTAGTAATGCATCCGCAGCCATAGCGCCGCTTGCGACCCGTTCGCGGAACAACGCCACCGTTGCAGCCACGCCTTCCTGAAGCGGTGTATGTGGCAATGAACCAAGCAGTTCAACCAGAGGCCCCGCGTCGAACTCCTCGGGAGAGGGAAAACCTGGTTCAGCGAAGGTAATGTGCCCGTGTGCCTCGGGTGCGACAGCTTCGATTGCCGCAACCAGCTCGCGCATGTGGGCCACACTACCGTGCAAGTTAAAGATTTCGGCACCCTCAAAGGGTGTGCGGGCACAGGCAATGAAAGCTCTAGCCACATCATTGGCATATTGAAACTCGCCGCGCCCCCCGTAGGGAATGCGGAAGGGACGGCGGGTGGCGGCAGCGAACATGGCTTTTGTTGGTGCAGCCGTGATGCCTTGATCACGCCCAGGCCCATAGACAGTGGCCGGACGTAGCCCGATGCTAGAGACATGGTTATCCTGCCAGTAGATGCGCGCGGTTCCCTCATTGGCCTGCTTAAAGACACCGTACAGCGAGCTCGGATGCCCGGTCGTAGCGTGCTGCACCACCGCGCCTGGCCCCCCGGCATCGGCGGCATCGTAAACTGCGGCTGATGAGGCATAAATAACGCGATCGATCCGTTCTCTGCGCCGCGCGACCGCCTCGAAGACATTGACTGTCCCGACGACATTGACTCGTGCACCAAGTGGTGGATCGGCCTTGACAAATGGCAATTGGAGTGCAGCCAGGTGGATGATATGCGTGATGGCGTGCTCGTCGAGCGCCTGCTCTAAAGCGCTCAGGTCAGTGATGTCGCCGTGCATAAACGTGACCTGCGTCAACTCGTCTGGCGTCATAATCAGCTTAAGTCGGCGCGGGTCGCTTCCCAGGTCGAAGACCACCGTTGGGATGCTTTCGCGCACAAGGTTACGCACGGTCCACGCGCCGATGCAGCCTAGCGCGCCGGTAATCAGAAAACGATCCGTTGACATGCGGCTATACTCCGTTCCACTACGAGTTTGTTGAGGTTGCCTGGATGGCCCTCTCTGCTTTGAGTGTACCCAGGAGCGGAAGAGAGATCACTACCGCTCGATTCCGTTTTTCTCTTTCCGGTTGATTCCGGTTGAGAACATGGCCATGTGAAAGGACTTCAGCGAAGTGTGCTAGAAGCGGTCTGGGAGGAACATTATGGACATGAAGACTCGCCTATCTGTTCGGTTTCGGCAGCTATATGGAAGAAGCCTGGGAAGACCAGGATACTTTTGTCCTTTGAACTACCGGGACAATGGCTCTGCCGCTGCTTCGATGGCCCCAAGTGCTTTGAGGGAGGCTTTCTGCGCTTCAGTTAACCCTTTCACATTGTGGATATTGAGCCTCTCATATGGCCTCTCGTTATGCAGTGTGTGCAGCCTAGTCCCCGTCTGTGTGTCCCAGACGATGATAGTGCCATCATCATCACCGCTGGCCAGCATGCTGCCGTCAAAGCTAAAGGCCACTGACCATACCTGACCACCATACTGAGCGAAGGTCTGGAGATGCTGCGTGTTGCCTTGCTCTTCTACTTGCCAGAGATGAACACTGTGATCTTTATTACCCGTCACCAGCAGCTTTCCGTCTCGACTGAAAGCTATCGCCTTCGTCCAGTTGACAAGATCTCGACCTGGCGCGGTCTTGAGGCAGTATCCGTTGTCTATATCACAGAAGCTCACTTCCTCATCATTGTTACTACTGATTAGCATGTTATCATCGGCGCTGAAGACGAGTGCTCCTACGGGACTGTCTCCACGGTGCAAGGTCTTGAGACACTGTCCGCTGCTCACCTCCCACAACTTGATCTCGCCATCATTATCACCGCTGGCGAGCAGGCTCCCATCGGGACTGAAGGCCAGTGACCAGACCATACTGGTATGCCCCTGCAAGATCATGGGATTGTCTTCAGCATCTTCCCAACCTCTCCTCCAAAGTTTCACCATCCGGTCATGGCCGCCACTGGCGAGCAGGCTCCCATCGCGACTCAAAGCGACTGACCAGATCACAGAAGTATGTCCGCGCAAGGTCCTCAGGCAGCGTCCGCTGCTCACCTCCCAGAGCTTGATGTTTTGATCATCCCCGCCGCTGGCGAAGGTCTTGCCGTCGGGGCTCCAGATGATTGACCAGATGTGGCCCGCATGCCCCTGGAAGGCTCTGACACAGCGACCGCTGCCCTCTTTTCCCACCTCCCACACCCTCAACATCCCGGCATCATCTCCATGAACCAGGAAGTTCCCGTCAGGGCTGAAGGTGACCGCGCATACGACACTACTGTATCCCTGGAACGTTCTCAGATTCTTTCCGCTCTCTGCCTCCCAGAGCTTTACTTTTCCGCTGTAGGAAACGCTAGCAAGCTGACCATGAGGGCCGAAGGCGACCGCACTAACCCAGGTCTTGTGACCTTGTAACATTCTGATACGATGAGGACTGCTTTCTCTCTCAATCCGCCACACCTCCACGACTCCATCATAGCTGCCACTCGCGAGCATGTTCCCTTCAGGATTGAAGGCAATCGACATCGCTCTGGTAGTGCGCAGTTGCAGGGTCATCAGTCGGCGACCACTCTTTACCTCCCATACATTGATTCGTCCATCTTCTCCACCACTCGCGAACAGGTCTCCCTCCGGATGAAAGGCCACTGCCATGATTTCGCCGGTGTGTCCGCGTAAGATTCTCAGGCAGGTGCCCTCTCGAACATCCCAGAGGCGAACCGTCTCGTCATCCCCACTGGTGCCCAGGAGCGTCCCATCCGGACTGAAAGTCACTGATCTCACCCACTTGTCATGGCCCTGCAGTATCTTTAAGCATCGTCCGCTCCCATTTTCCTTGATTTCCCATATCTTCACGCTTCGATCATAGCCACCGCTGGCTAGCAGCGAGCTATCCGGGCTGAACGCGAGTGCCCATACCATCCTGCTATGTCCCATAAAAGCCAACTGCAGTTTTCCATCAGCCACTCTCCATACTCTGATCTGTCCACTGAAACTGCCTACCGCCAGATAATTCCCGTCAGGACTGAGTATCATTGAGGCAATGCTCTCCATCGGGTCCAGGAAGAGCGAATTGGTGATATCAGACCCGGCAAAACTGGCATCTTGCGCCTCTATTCCTTGCAGGTAGGCCTGGCGAATCAGAAGGTGAGAGAAATCTGCCTTCCTGATATGCCCCCGCAGACAAACGAGCAGATTGATGATATTACCCCCGCCGTATCCCTGCGCAGCATATGGCATATCCCTCAGCTTCTGTACCAGGTGCATCAGATGCTGCGCAAGATCTTGCTCGCTTTCGAAATGGGTGAGAAGCCTTTTGAGAAGAGGCTGCACGATCAGGCGCACTTGACTGTCACGGGTAGAGTCATTGCTCTGTGCTTTCATAAGCGTATGCTTGATGAGTAGCAGAAGGTCTCCACGAAGAATCTCGTCACACGCCTGCTCCACCAGTCGCTCGCTTACATATTCCAGCACCACCGCCTGCAAGGTAAAGATGGCTCCTTGTCCTGCTCGATCGAGCAGGCAGCGCCACCGTAGTGACTTCAAGGCTGCCAGTACCTCTCGCTTAGATACAGCACCGATGAGATCCTCACTTAACTCCGCAAGTGGCACCGGGTCTCGCTCAATAGCTAGCCAGTGCATCATATCGCGTTCCAGCGGTGAAAGCCGCTCAAACTGATAATCGAGAAGCTGGCGCACTGTGTGCAGGAGCACTGGCCCCTCATGTAAGAACGCCGCAATGTCGCCACCGAACACTTCGCGCACCGTTGCAGAGGCAATCTTGAGGGCAAGTGGATTGCCCGCGTAGTGCTCGACGAACATGTTCCAGGTCTCCGGCGTGCCAAAGAGGTCTTTATCCTGGAGCACCTGCTGGCTGACAGCCCGTCCTAACCCGGAGAGCCTGAGCGCACGAACGGGGGACTGCCTGCCTTCCAGAGGTTCCAGGTCGCCCAACATTTCGCGGCTGGTCAGCAGCAAGCAACTTTGATGCCCCGTCGCGGCCACACGCTGGATAAGCAGACGATACCCTTCGTACCCTTCACGATAGCGACCCTCAAAGCTTCCTTCTTGCAGCAACGTTTCCACGTTATCCAGCACCAACAGACAGCGCCGTCTCTGCAGCAGTTCGATCAAGAGGGCAATACTGCCATCTCGACTTTGAGGGAGAGTAGAGTACTGCTGCTCGGAGAGCATCTGAATACAGTCAGCTAATACCTGCTCAAGTGGGGGAGCATTAAGCAGGGAGCGCCAGAAGACGAAGGCAAAATGAGGAGCCACCTGCTGGGCAAAGCGGATTGAAAGGGTTGTTTTGCCGTTGCCACCCATACCCAGGAGGATCACCAGCCGACATCGATCACCGAGTACCCATTGCGACAGCGTGTTCAGTTCTGGCTCACGCCCATAAAACGTCGTGACATCCATTGCCTCTCCCCAATCTGTTTGATGCAGAAGAAGGGATGGAGGAGGAAGAGTAGCCGTTTGTGAGGATCCGTTGTGATACGAACCTGCGTGGAACTGTTCTAGCAGATCGTTAAACCATGCCTCATCAAAGAGCGCCTTATGATGCGAAGCACTCTGGGCCATCTGCTCCCAGAACACTTTCGCCTCATCTTGCACTCGTCCGGAAGTGAATGCGTGATGCCGCAGGTAGAGTTCGATGAGCTTTTTCAGATTGTCGGCGGTCGGGAAGGTATTTCCTCCCTCCCAGTGGCGAATGGTTCGCTCCGAGACGCCCAACACACTGGCTACTTCAGCCTGTGTCAAGCCTGCCTGTTCGCGTAGGGTAAATGCCAACAAGCCAAAACGATCATCTTTGATCTTGTAGTGACGATGATAGCTCATGCCTCCACCTCTCGACAGGAATCAACCGGAAAGAGAAAAGCGGAATCGAGCGGTAGTGATCTTTCCCGCAGTTTCCAGTACATTTAGAGCAAAGAGAAGACACTATAGGGGTGAGATGTCACCCATGGCAGGTAGGAGGCAAGGAGAAACGATATATCTGCACTTTTCTTTAAGAAGTCGATGTCCTCTCACACCTTCTACTGCCATGTAGAACGGGAACGGTGACAATGATCTTACCGAAATGGTAACACAAGCAAGGTATATCGTCAATGCAATTTCTGCATGCATTGAAGACCAATGAAACACAATTGTTAAGGAGAAACTCATGGCGAGAAAACACCTGATTTCCCAACTGGCCCATGTCGAGATTCTCACCCCCAGGCTGGAGGAATCGGCCACCTTCTTTAAAGAGTTGCTGGGGATGGAGGAGTCAGCCCGCCAGGGCAATTCAGTGTATTTGCGCGGCTGGGGCGAGTACTACCATCACAGCCTGGTGCTCACCGAGGGTTCCCAACCAGCCCTGGGTCACATCGGATGGCGAACCAATGGGCCAGAGGAGCTTGAGGCAGCGGTGCAACAGATAGAGGCCGGTGGTCAGGGCGAAGGATGGGTCGATCCTTCAGTGGGGCATGGACGCGCCTATCGCTATCGCGGTCCAGGGGGCCATCTTCACGAAGTATTCTGGGAGGTGGAGCGCTACAAAGCACCCCCTGAACTCAAGTCAACGTTTCCAGCCAGACCGCAGCGCTTCACCGGTCGCGGAGTAGCTGTCCGTATGATTGATCATGTGACGGTGGCGTCTCGGGACGTGATGAAGGATGTCACCTGGTACCGCGACACGCTCGGTTTTCGCTTCACCGAGTATACCGTCCCCGACGGAATGCCCGACCTGGTCGTATTCGCGCAACTGACGACCAACGAGACATCGCACAACTTCGCCTTCGTCCTCGACTTCTCGGGTGTTCCTGGACGGTTTAACCATGTGGCCTTTTACGTGCCGGAGCGCACGGACCTGCTGCGTGCAGCTGACCTCCTGCTGGAGGCTGGTGTGAAGATCGAGTTCGGCCCTGGCGAGCATGGCATTGGCGAAATGCCCTATCTCTACGTGCGTGAGCCTGGTGGCATACGCATCGAACTCAATGCCAACGGCGGTTACCGCAACTACGTCCCTGACTGGGAACCGGTCAGGTGGGTGCCCTCGCAGGGCTCGGCCTCGCTGTACCGCAATCTCGGAATGCCCGACTCGATGAATGACTCGTTTCCTCCCGCCCCAGAGGGTTCGTTCCCAGAGCCTGCGGCTATGGCCGACAACCAGCCCATACCCACAGACATCTCCCTGCAAAATCCCTATGGCAAGCGGGTCCAGAGCTGAACACCGCAGAAACGGAAAAAGACACCATGAGCAAATTGCAGAAAATCCTCATCGTCGGCGGCGGCATCGGCGGCATGGTGGCAGCCGTGGCGCTCCGCCAAAGGGATTTCGACGTCGAGATCGTCGAGGTCAATCCCAGGTGGGACGTCTACGGTGTCGGAATCATCCAACTGGCAAACGCGCTACGCGCCCTGGCGTCGGTGGGATTAGCCGACCAGGCGCTGGCCGCGGGCTTTGGCATGAACACGCTGAGCTTTTACGATCACGAAGGCCACCTGCTCTACACGATACCGCAGCCGCAGCTGGCGGGACCACACTACCCTGCGGCAAACGCGCTGACCCGTTCGCGGCTCCATAAACTTTTACAGGGCGCGGTCCGCAAGGTAGGTGCGCCCGTGCGGGTGGGAGTGACAGTGTCCGAACTACAGCAAAAGGATGATGCGGTTGAGGTTACCTTCACCGATCAGACCAGCGGTCGCTACGATCTGGTGATTGGTGCCGACGGCCTCCGCTCACTCATTCGCAGCCTGGTCTTTGGCACCGCATATCAGCCCGGTTACGCGGGGCAGATGTGCTGGCGCTACAACGTCCCGCGACCCTCCGAGGTGGATAATTTCCAGTTGTTCCTTGGCCCCAGCGGCAACAAGGCGGGGTTCATCCCCCTGGCACCCGACCTGATGTATCTCTTGCTGACCGATACACAGCGGGAGTCAGATGGCTCATGGCCTCGGATTCCTCAAGAAAGACTGGCTGAGGTGTTCCGTGAGCGCCTGATGGAGTTCGGTGGGCCGGTTGCTACCATTCGGGACACCTTCATTACCGACTCGTCCCAGGTGGTTCTCCGACCGTTCGAGACGATCCTGGTGCCCCCGCCGTGGTATCGTGGCCGTATCGTGTTGGTCGGCGACGCGGCGCATGCCATGACAGCGCACATTGCCCAGGGAGCGGCGATGGCGATCGAAGACGCAGTGGTGCTAGCCGAGGAGGTGGCGAGCAAGCCAACGCTTCTCAAAGCGCTTGACGGTTACACGGAACGGCGCTACGAGCGCTGCAAGACGCTTGTCGAGATCTCGATGGAACTGTGCCGGGGGGAAATCGCCAATGATTCCACCGTCGACGTTGCGGGTCTGACCGCCAGGTCTATGGAGGTCGCCGCCGAGCCGATCTAAGCAGGGTGAACAGTGAGAGGATACAGATGATTATCGATTTTCACGCTCATTACCTGGCGCGAGAACACCTGCAGATGCATGCGAAGACGCCCGATGGCCGTATCGTGGGCTCAAGCATACGCGGACAGGGCAAAGACGCCGTCATGGAGACCAATGGCATCCCGCTGGGAACTTCCTGTAAACCGGAGGATTTCTACGACCTTGCTGCGCGTCTTGAGTTCATGTCCGCTACTGGTGTGGACATCGAAGTTCTTTCGCCCCCTCCTTTTATGTCTTTCACTGATATACCAGGACCAGAAGCAGCCAGACTGGTACGGGAACAAAACGAGGCCATTGCAGAGGTGATCCACCAGTATCCTGATTCGTTCCGTGGTCTTGGCGTGGCTCCTTTACAAGATGCGGCCAGTGCGGTACAGGAAATCGTTTATCTTATGGATACGCTGGGGCTGTCAGGCGTGGAGATCCTTACACAAATTGCGGGGAAGAATCTGGATCAACCTGACCTGGAGCCGGTCTGGCAGGTATTGGATGCCAGACACGCGGTGGTTCTCATCCATCCGCTCGATGTGCTGGGCGCTGAACGACTGACACGATATTACTTAAGAAATCTGCTCGGCAATCCCGTTGAAACGGCTGTTGCACTGGCCTGCCTCGCCTTTAGTGGCGTCCTCGAACGCTTTCCGCATATTCGCTTTATTGCCGCCCACGGTGGTGGTGTTGCCCCATTCGTCGTTGGACGCTGGGAACACGGAGCACAGGTACGACCTGAATTAGCGCATCTGCCAGCCTCGCCGCTTGCCCTGTTGCGTCAGACGTATGTGGACTCGCTTGTGCATGGAGCACCAGAACTACGCTATCTCATTGAGATTATGGGCACAGATCGGATTGTATTGGGAACTGATACGCCCTTCGATATGGGCACGCGGGACCCTGTTGCCCTCTTCGGAGCAATACTTTCCAATGAACTGCGCCAGGCTATTCTTGCTGATCATCAGGATCTGTTAGCACCCCTATAGATGATTAAGTAACTCTTCAGGACTCGTCAGCGCCAAAGGCGCTTTGCAAGCGGTTCGTGGTGGTTGGCGGGCTGGCGGCTCAGGCCACCAGCCCGCCAACCACCACAGGAATGGAGCGAGCCGCTTCGCGGCGAGGAGTCAGGGCAGGGAGACCTGAATAGTTAGATGAAACCTGCAGGAGCATGCGGTATCAAACTTCTCATGCTCCTTGCGTCCATGGATTGATGTTGAGCGGTATATCGGATACCGCGAGGTAAGGGAGGAACAATCCGTCTGGATCGTAGTGTGTACGCAATTCCTCTAAGCGCTGCCAGTGGGAGTCGGAGAGGAACTTCGACGGTCGTGTCGCCAGGTCGGAGTCTCCCAGATAGAGCCCCTCGGAGATCGGCTCCATCCGGCGCATCTGCGTTGCAAGCCACCCTCGGCACCTTTCATCGTCGGCTTCGTCCTCCCAGACGACGTATGCCGCAAAGTAGGTATCGGCCTGCAAGGACAGCGCCATATCGGGCAGTGGTCGCAGTGGAGCCATGCCATACCAGAACGCGAACGATTTCTCGGTGGGGAGTGTGAGGAATGCGTCTCGCAGCGCGGGCACCACCTCGTCGGCTCCGGCAGTGGTCCAGATGTTATCAGCCGCATAGCGATATCCCGGCGGATTCTCGCGGCTGATCTCCTTGTACTCGATTGCGAGCGACGTTGGGAGCGCAACATCTCTTACCAGCGCTTTATCGACAACAGGGCAGGTCTCGAAAGGGGCCAGGGCCTCAACCGCCTCCTCGTGCGTGTCGACGAGGGCGAGGCCATGGACGACCATTGCTGGGCCACTTGTGTATCCTGACTCTCGCGGCAGTGGGACTGTGGCTCCCAGGATGACAACCTCGACTGTTGGTGCGAGCGTTGATTGCGTGTCCTGGGCCCAACGCATGACCTCGTCGAAGTGCTCAATGGGATAGACGTAAGTACTTTGCGTCATTGCTTGTGGGCGCGGGCGAACTTTGAGGTGGAAGCGGGTCACGACGCCGAAGAAGCCTGGACTGAGTTCGCCACCAGTCACCGCGGGATTGACCCGCACAATCGACGTGTCCATATCGAGGGAGATCTCACGCATACTTGCAAGGTCAATAAGAAGAGCGTCATCTCGCACGCTCCAGGCAGCCCAACTATGTCCACCGGACCGCACGGAAATCTTCAGCCCACGCTCGCGTGCCAGTTGCACAGCGGCGATGACGTCCTGCTCGTGTGCAGCCTTGAGAATAGCAGCAGGGTAGCGGTTGGGCTTGCGCTCGTTGAAGATGGGTCCAACTCTCTCCTGCTCGTAGCCGTCGTCGCCGCGCCAGTACAACTGGCCCTGGAATGTGGTCATTGTTTTCCTCCCACTAGTCAGGACTCATCAGCGCCAAAGGCGCTTCACAAGCGTTTTTGTGTGGGTGGCGGGGTTGCCCGCCTCGGGCCGGCAACCCCGCCACCCACACAAAAACGGGCGAGCCGCCGCAGGCGGCGAGGGGACCTGAATAGATACTCTCAATGCAAATCATTTCAAAAGTGTACGAGAAGATAACAAAAAAGTCACTGCCGTTCGCTTCCCTTTTTCTTTCCGGTTGATTCTATGCTTCATTGAGCTTGTAGAGGCGAGCCAGTTCATATATATCTTCCCTTCACAGAGGGTCTTTTCTGAGAACAGCAAATGGCCTCTCGACCGGAATCAACCGGAAAGAAAAAACGGAAGCGAACGGCAGTGATTTTTCCCCTACCTTCTCGTACACTTCAGAGAACGCAAAGGAAAAGGAGAGGTGTGATGATAGCTGCTTCAAACTCAAATGAGAAACTATCTACCGATGTTCCGCTGCTAACTCTTCATCATGTCACTAAGCGTTATGGAGGCGTGACTGCCCTTAATGACGTGAGCTTCGCGGTACAACGTGGTGAGCTAGTTGGCGTTATCGGGCCCAATGGTGCGGGAAAGAGCACGTTATTAAGCTTGATTTCTGGTGCGCAACGTGTCAGCGATGGTGAAATACTGTTCGAAGACAAACATCTGGATCGTCTTCCTGCACATACTATTGCTCGCCTTGGCATTGGGCGCGCCCATCAAATTCCACGACCCTTTGCACGCCTGACCGTCCATCAAAACGTCCTGATACCAACCCATTCGCGTGGAGGTAGTACGAAGCATGCTCACCACTCCGCGGATGAAGTGCTCGAGTTATGCGGACTCTTGCAGAAGAGAGACTTGTTGGCAGGCTCTCTCACCTTGCTTAATCTCAAACGGCTTGAGCTTGCACGCGCGCTTGCGCTCGAGCCGCGCCTTCTCTTGCTGGATGAAGTTGCCGCCGGGCTGGTGGCACACGAGATCGATGAGATCACAGACCTCATCGCAACAATCCAGACCCGTGGAGTTTCGGTTGTCCCGGGTGGAGTGACGATTGTCCTGGTTGAACACGTGCAAGCCGTGGTGCGTGCCCTGGCCAGGCGCGTCATTGTCCTGGATTGGGGTCGTAAGATCGCAGAAGGAACGCCTGGGCAGATTGCACAAAACCCCGATGTGATAGCGGTCTATTTTGGAACGGAACAGGTGTAGATTATGGCAAACTACGGGCTCTCCGCTCGGTCGATTTCGAGGTAGGAGCAGGTGAAATTGTGGCTGTTGTTGGAGCCAATGGTGCAGGAAAAACGACACTTACACAGGCAATCAGCGGACTGATTCCCATAAGCGAAGGCAAGGTCCTGCTCGATGGGAAGGACCTTACGACCGCCCCAGCTCATCAGCGCGCACGTCAGGGAATCGCGCTCTGTCACGAAGGGCGACGGCTATTTCGAGAACAGACGATACGTGAGAATCTCGAATTGGGTGCGGCCTATGCATCTCGCTCTTCAACACCATTCGAAGAGCGTTTACGGCGTGTCTACGAACTCTTTCCTGTTTTGAAAGAACGTGCAGGGAGCCTGGCTGGACGGCTTTCAGGAGGTCAGCAACAGATGGTGGCCATCGGAAGGGCCCTTATTGCCGAGCCACGCCTGTTACTGCTCGACGAACTTTCGTTAGGGCTTGCCCCAGTGATTGTCGATCAATTGTTTGCAGCTTTTCCGCACATTCTCTCCTGGGGCATCAGTATTGTGCTGATTGAGCAAAACGTCCATCGCTCGCTGGCTGTTGCCAATCGCGTGTATGTTCTGGAACGAGGACATGTCGTGTTCGCTGGCACACCTGCAGAAGTACACCAGCATCCGGCTCTTCATCAGGCTTATTTTGGAGCGGAGCGTCCACCTGCGCCGGAACAGTAAGCGTTTCTTGTACAGAGTTTTTGGTCTATCTATTAGTAAGGAGGAGAACCAGATGTGTGCAATCCGTAAGACAGCACGAACTATGCTCTTTTGCGCTCTCCTGGCGCTGAGCATCGCTGCGTGAGGTGGAGCTGGAGGTGGGACAGGGAGCAATCAGACGATTGTCGTTGGTGCCACGCTGCCTTTGACAGGACCGCTGGCAGCCGTTGGTGTGGTCTTAAAAGCAGGCTATCAAGCCGCCGTCAATGACGCCAATGCTGCGGGCGGAATTCAGGTCAATGGGACAAAGGCGAAAATCAATCTTGTTGTCCTGGATAATGCTTCAGACCCGAACACAGCCAGCAGCCAGGCTACCACACTTTATCTCCAGAATAACGCCGTTGCTTTGCTCGGTCCGTTCACCCCTCCGCTGGTGATTCCAGTCTCGGAGGCCGCTGAGCGGGTGAAGCGTCCTCTGATCTCAACCACTGCCCCTGTCGAGGCATGGTTAGGTGGGCGTCCGTCAGGATGGAAATACGCCTGGGATGTCTTTTTTGACGAGAATCAGCAGACCAGCCTGATCTTCCAGACCGCGAATGGGACAACGACGAATAAGCGTATTGCGCTCTTCACCGATACTGAACAAGATGGCATCACAATGGGCAAGCTCTGGTTGCAGAAGGCTCCGCAATATGGCTACACCGTCGCCTACCATGCTACGTTTCCTGTCGGCACGACGAATTTCTCCAGTCAAGTTGCTGCGGCAAAGGCAGCCAATGCGCAGGTGCTGATCGCACAGATGACGCCACCCGATGCAATTGCCCTCTGGAAGCAGATAAAGTCCCTCAACTACCACCCGCTCGTTGCCGAGAGCGAGAAAGGGGCCTCAACGAGCACATGGACGCAGGGTCTGGGCTCGGTTGCTGAAGGCGCACTGATCACCAACTTCTGGTCTCGCTCGTTGGGATACTCCGGAACCAGCGACCTCATCGCAAAAGCCAATAAGGCCGGTTTTACTGCTAGCGCTGAAACTGCAGGGTTCGTGGCAGGCTACTCTATAACGCAGGTGCTCCTGGATGCCATAGTACGAGCGAACTCGACTGACCCTGATAAGCTCAATACGGCCATTGGACAGACCAACAAAACCTATACCCTGGGCCCTATCAAATTTGGGGCGAACCATGCTGACGCTATTCCAGCTATTATGTTGCAGTGGCAGAATAACGATACAGTACAGGTTTACCCGAAAGTTTCTGGCATTACTTTCGAAGCTCCCCCAAAGGGACTGGCATAACGAGGCAGAGTTTGAAAAAGATTCTGCTGCCGTCAGGTCAGCGATCTTTTTCAAACCGTGAGCAACTACCATTTGACGGAGGCTTGAGGTATGTTCTTCTATCACCTGATTGATGGCTTTTTTCTCGGGGGCGTCTATGTCGCTATCGCTCTGGGGCTGACCCTGGTCTTTGGTGTCATGAATATGGTGAATCTCGCTCAAGGTGAGTTTCTCATTGGGGCCGCGTACCTGAGCTTTCTAGTGGTCACACACACACATCTGGACCCTTTACTGTCTTTAATCATTGTAGTACCAGCTATGTTTGTCATAGCGTATGTTGTACAAAGAGTTCTTTTAAACCCGCTCATCAAAAGAGGGCAGGAAACACTTCTTGTCGCGACTTTTGGCTTATCGCTGATCGCTCAAACCGTCTTTGCCCTGGTCTTTGGAAACAACACGCTGGCGCTCAACGCTCCTTACACGCTCACTGGCATCACTATCTTTGGTGACACGGTGCGCACGGTCTACGTCATTGCTCTGGTGGCAGCTGTGCTAATGGTTGTCGGAGTGTACCTGGTACTCACACGCCTGCGCTTTGGCAAGGCTGTGCGTGCAGCGGCAGAAGATCCCGCAGCCGCGGCCTCGGTGGGCATTGATGTTCCGCTGGTCTATGGCGTGACCTTCGGGTTGGCAGCGGCACTTTCAGCGGTCGGAGGAATCATGATCGGCCTGTCATATGGCTTTGGCCCTACCACCGGCTCGAGCTGGTTGCTGCGCAGTTTCGCCGTGATTGTGCTTGGTGGAATGGGCTCTCTCTGGGGAGCTTTGCTTGGAGGTATCTTGATTGGTGTGCTCGAAGAGGTCACTGCGAGCATCGTTGGGGCGCAATATCGCGATCTTATCGTCTTCGCTTTCCTGGTGCTCATCCTGATTATACGCCCCGAAGGACTTTTTGGGCAGAAAGTGAGTGTGGCGAAATGACGCATTCAGATCAGCAGCCAGAACCAACTCCTCTCGAAACTGCGGAGCAGCCCGCAAAGCGCTCCTGGTTTGAGAAGGTACCTGTGCTGAAGCGCTCTGGTCGCTGGATCAAGTGGGTGCTCCTGGCTCTTTTGCTGCTGCTTGCGCTGCTGGGACCGACTTACCTGAGTGTTTTTGATTTGACGCTTGCATTCACGCTGTTCAACTATATGACTCTCGCTCAGTCGTGGAATCTGCTCGGAGGGTATGGTGGTCAATTTTCGCTAGGCCACTCTCTCTTTGTTGGCGTCGGCTCTTATACGCTCGCTGTTCTGCTCCTGCATACGGCTATCCCGCTTTACCTGACTTTTCTCCTGAGCGGTTGCCTGGCAGCTTGCATTGCAACGGGAGCGGCGCTTGTGTTGATGCGCCTGCGCGAGGTGTATTTCACGATTGGCTCACTTGGTTTGGCGATGGCTGGACTCACCTGGATGATCAACTGGTCCTATACTGGAGCGACCAGCGGCCTGAACCTTCCCCCAACGGCGTCGCTCGATTATAGCACGCTGTACTACCTCTCTCTCATCCTGCTTATACTGACAATGGTCTGCATTGTGCTCCTTGTGCGCAGCCCTTTCGGACTCCGATTGATGGCCATTCGCGATGATCAGGAGGCTGCCGCCGAACTGGGCGTCTATAGTTTCCCTGTCAAGCTCATCACCTTTGCTGTCAGTGCCTTCTTCGTTGGAGTGGCAGGAGCGCTGATAGCGCTGAACACTTCCAGCATAGAGCCAAACTCTGCTTTTAGCCTGAACTGGGTGATAACCATGATCATTATCACGATCATTGGAGGAATATCAACGTCAATAGGACCACTCATCGGTGCCATTGTATTCTTCACGCTCCAGCAAGCCCTGCAAGGCTATCAGAATTGGAGTACATTGATTATCGGTGTTGTGCTCATCCTCATTATTCGGCTGGCACCCGGTGGAATCTGGAACACGCTTGTCAATGGTTTCCAGTGGCTGACTGAAAACACCCTCAAGAGGGGTTCTGCCAGCCACCTGGCTGCCGCACAGCAAGAAGAGGATACGGTAGAGAATATTGTTTAGTAGAACGCTTGCGTGAGATCTCCCTCGATATGGACACGTCGATTGTGCGGGTCAATCCCGCGGTGACTGGTGGCGAACTCACTCCCTTTCTCGCTCAACACGGGCTTATGTTCCCCGGCGGCCACTGTCCCACCGTCGGCCTCGGAGGTTTCCTGCTACAGGGAGGAATGGGCTGGAATTGCCGGGGCTGGGGCTGGGCCTGCGAGAGCATCGAGGCGATCGATGTTGTGACCGCCGATGGTCAATTGGTCAGGGCGGACGAAACGCAGAATGCGGAGCTGTTGTGGGCGGCATGCGGCGCGGGTCCAGGCTTCTTCGGCGTCGTGACCCGCTTCCATCTCAAGGTTCGTCCCAATCCAAAGGCGATGACACAGAGCACCTACATCTACCCTCTGGAACTCTTCGATGAGGTCATGCGTTGGATTCTTGACATGCAATCGACACTCCCGCCGACCATCGAGGTCGTCATCCTCGGCATTACGACCCCTCTGCCACCAGAAGTGGCGCACGCGGACGGTCCCGTGTTACTCGTCCACGGCCTCGCCCTCGTCGACACGCACGAAGAGGCGGTTGAGGCCCTGGCCCCTTTCGAGACCTGCCCTGTTGTCGATAAAGCGCTGGTAAGAGATGTTGCGCTCCCAACGTCGCTCGCAACCGAGTACGAGGATCAATTGGACGCCTACCCGGTGGGGTACCGCTATGCGTCCGACAACATCTGGACCACTGCCGGAGCCGACGAGGTGGTGCCCGCGCTGCGAGACGCATTCCTCACACTTCCCACCGAGAAATCGTTCGCGTTCTGGTACGGCATGGCTCCGCTCCGGCCACTACCTGACATGGCGCTGTCCTTGCAGGCCGATACGTATTTCGCGCTCTACGTCTCCTGGCGCGACGAGGCCGACGACGAAAGGTGTCGAGGGTGGCTTGCGACTCAGATGCGCCGCATGGAGCCGATCAGCGAAGGACTCTACCTGGGGGACTCCGACCTGGCAACCCGACCGTCCAGGTTCCTCTCCGACTCCCACTGGCAGCGCCTGGAGCAGTTGCGTGCGCGCTACGATCCCCATGGGCTCTTCTTCCCCTACCTCAGTGCGCCCGGCGTGCCCCTCAACGTCAACCCATGGACCCTGGGAGCGTGAGCAGACCTCTATTCGATACTCTATTATTATAAGGAGGAAAGTCATGAAACTTGCCAGAATCGCACACACCAGTCCCGACGGGCTTATCCCCAGACTTGTCGCCGTACAGCCAGAGCAGCAGCGCGTGATCGACCTTGCGACTGCTGAGCGCCTCCGGCTTGAGCGGCAAGGGGCAACCCAGGAGGCGGCCCGTCGTCTGGCAACGGCGCTTTTTCCGTCCAGTATGGCTGCTGCCATTTCACTGGGCGATGTGTTTCTCGCAGCAGCAAGACAAGCAATTGAGACGGCTCCCCAGGAAGCCATCATGCCCCTGGACGATGTTCAACTACTTTCTGCCCTTGATCCACCGCTGCTGCGCGACTTTACGGCCTTCGAGCAGCATGTGCAGAATATGTCAGCACGCCATGGAGAGCCTGTCTTCAAGGAGTTCTATCAGACGCCGCCGTATTTCAAAATCAATCCTTTGGCAGTCATCGGACACGAGCAAGAGGTTGCCTGGCCCAACTATACCGATTATATGGATTATGAACTGGAACTGGGCCTTGTGATCGGCAAATGCGGTCGCAATCTCTCGCCGCAAGAGGCTCTCTCGCATCTCTTCGGGGTCACGATTCTCAATGACTTCAGCGCCCGCGATGTTCAGGGGCCCGAGATGAGCAGTGGTTTTGGCCCGTCCAAAGGGAAGGACTTTGCTACCGCGATTGGACCCTGGATTACCACATGCGACGAAGTGGACATCGCCCATCTTGACATGATGGCTCGTGTGAACGGCGAGGAGTGGTCTCGCGGCTCCAGTGCCACCATGACCTGGAAGGTCGAAGAACTGATTGCCTATGCTTCCAGGGGGGAGACCATCTGGCCTGGCGAACTGCTCGGTTCCGGCACTGTAGGCACGGGCAGCGGTGCCGAACACGGCAAAAAGTTACACTCCGGCGATGTGATAGAACTGGAAGTTCAGGGTATTGGCGTCCTGCGCAACCGGATCGGTCAGCCGGAGCCGCGTGGATGGGAACCGGAGCCACGGAAGAATCGCATCGCGAACGAAGAGAAGGAGAATGAGTCTGCCTGAGGAGGAGAACTATGGTCATTCGTTCCATCAATCCAACTACCGAAGAGGCGCTTGCCGAATTCGAAGAGTTCACCCCTGAGCAGGTCGAAACCGTGCTCAGAGAGGCACAACAGGCCTTCGGACAGTGGCGTAGGACGAGCTTCGAGGAGCGAGCGGCGTTGATGCGCCGCACCGCCTCCTATCTCCGACAGCACAAGGAGCGGCTGGCAGGGCTGACTACAGCAGAAATGGGCAAGCCCATCGTTGAGGCGGAGGCGGAGATCGAGAAGTGCGCCTGGACCGCCGACTTCTACGCCGCGCATGCCGCACGCTTTCTGGCCGATGAGCCGGTGACGACGAATGCCCGCGAAAGTTTCGTGGCCTTCGAGCCGCTTGGGAGCGTCCTGGCGATCATGCCCTGGAACTTCCCGTATTGGCAAGTCTTCCGCTTCGCTATTCCCGCACTGATGGCTGGCAACACCGCTGTCCTCAAGCACGCGAGCAACGTGTCACAGTGTGCCCTGACCATTGAAGAGGTGTTCCGGGAATCAGGCTTCCCGCAGGGAACCTTCCGCACGCTGCTGGTGCCATCCTCGGCAGTTGAGGGCATCATCAAGGACCCGCGCATTGCCGCCGTGACACTAACTGGTAGCGAAGCGGTTGGAAGTATCGTGGCCAGGGCTGCCGGAGAAGCACTCAAGAAGACCGTCCTGGAACTGGGTGGGTCTGACCCCTTCATCGTGCTGGCTGATGCTGACCTGGATGGGGCAGTGGAGTTTGCCGTGCGATCACGCTTCCAGGACTGTGGACAAAGCTGCATCTCGGCTAAGCGCTTCATTGTAGTTGAAGAGGTGGCCGAGGAGTTCGAACGACGCTTTGCTGAGGCTACCAGTCACCTGCGGGTAGGAGACCCGACGCAGCGAGAGACACAGATTGGGCCCGTGGCTCGCGGCGATCTGCGCAATGATGTGGATCAGCAGGTGCGAGAGACCGTGCAGCAAGGCGCACGCATCCTTCAAGGAGGCAAGAGCCTGGGTGACAAAGGCTACTTCTACGCCCCCACTGTGCTCGTGAACGTGCAGCCCACCATGGTGGCCTTCCAGGAGGAAACGTTCGGACCAATTGCAGCGGTCATGCGGGTGCGCGACGCCGAGGAGGCCATCGCGGTCGCCAATGCTTCCATTTATGGCCTGGGCGGCAACCTCTGGACGTGCGATATCGAGCGGGGCAAGCAACTGGCACGGCAGATCGAGACGGGGGGTGTCTTCATCAATGGGATGACCGCCAGTGATCCACGCCTGCCGTTCGGGGGTGTCAAGCGCAGTGGGTATGGACGCGAATTGTCCTCCTTCGGCATTCGTGAGTTCGTCAACATCCAGACCATCTGGGTCGGTCCGGCAGAAGGAACGGTATCCGCGCCACCTGCCGGCGAGTAAGCGAGAGGCCAGAAGCCCCTGTGGCTGGGCCGCGAGAGGAGGAAAGAAAGGGAGTGATAAAGCCATCTGGGTCCATATTTTTCTATCCCTCGCTCCTTTAGCAGTCAAGAATCGCTAGCGGCAATGGGTAACCGTTAGAGTGTTATGGCTTGCTGGAGGGCAGTGGCTGCCACTTCTGGAGTCTGAACCATGAAGTGCTCCTGGTAGAGATGCTGGAGCGCGGTCGTATCAGTTCCCCACAGGCTCGGTGTGAGATAGAGCCGCGGGGAAAGTCGGGCATGCAGACACATCTCCTGGCTCCCCGCCACACCTGAGAACCATGCCAGATTGAAACTGTACACCCCTTGGGATGCCAGATGGTGAAGCGCCTGTCCTAATCCCCGGCAGAACTCATCCAATCCTTCATCGGTGAGATCTAAGATCGTTTGGATCTCTGGAAACAGGATGAGCGTATCTGCCAACAAACTCTGAGAGACAAAACTCGTCAGCCAGGCGCTGTGTGCTCCTCGTGCCACCCATCGCTCCCCCAGACGTTCTTCCGCTAAAAGCAAATCGGCCCAATAGGAACGTCCTTCCTCACGATAGTAGTGTAAGCTACAGGTTAATTCCTCTTCGAGGGTATTGCCAGGCGTATCGGTAGCCAGGACCTGCAGGTGGGGATGGATTTGGGTTCCTCCTGAGGCGGGAAAATAATTCCAGAAGACGAGTGCATAGGTAGTCTGTGGGTGTCGCTGGACATAGTGAAGATAATCCTGGCAGACACGGAAAGCATGAAAGAGTTGGGGTTGTGTGAAATTTCCCAGAGGCACGTGGTGTTGCTGGCTCATAGCGGTAACCGCGCTATGTTCATCATAGGGCACTATGTTGGGGAAAAGCACAGCCTCTCCCAGCTTCAGGCGTCCCTCGGGGACGATCTCAATTGGGAATGTGGGGGTCACCTCGAACAGCCGATCAGGGCAGAAAGGACAGGAAGGTTGTGATGCAGCAATCAATGGCGCAATATCCAACGGGTGGATGTGAAACCCTAGCCCATGAGCAACCCGTCCGCTGCGACCCGTCAAAGGGTCCCGACGCATTTCGCAAGCAATGGTCGTTTCCTGGAAGCCAGTGCGTGGATCAAGGTAGCGGGCAATTTTCTGGCGTCGTTCGAAGCGAATAGGCATATGTTCCTCCGTATTGGGCAGAGAGCAAGAACCAGACAACGAAGTGCTCTCGATTGCTCTGTTGGTCTCCCCTTTTTGAGAGAGGCCGAGGGCATTTCATACCTCAGAATCCTCCCAAAGATGAGCTAAGACGCGTTTGGGAGAACGGATGAGATCAGGACGTTGGGCCTGCCAAGCGGCCAAGGCGACAATGATGGAAGCGGTAGAGGTCAAGGCGACCTGCGA
>WNFX01005832.1_pt1 | contig 30704 bp, 30 predicted proteins | sample 5400111 | NCBI WGS metagenome assembly WNFX01 (sample SAMN13153363, study PRJNA577476) | soil metagenome | isolation source: 40 cm soil or saprolite under grassland replicate 1 | place: USA:California | collected 2016-06-15 | reverse complement strand
CAGGTTCCGCGCGGACCAAATGCTGGATGTAGTGCAAGACCGGGTATTTCACTACCTCTGGCTATTCGTGCCGCAGCCGGCCATCGCGCGCGACCTGCGCTTCCAGCACCTGCTCGCGTCACGGTTCTTGTCAGAAGCGGGCCAGCAATCGCTCCTCTTCGGCGCACTTGTGTCGGTGGCCCGAGGAGGAGGTTCTGCCCTTGAAGTTGCGCTAATTGGGGTCTCGGCTCTCCTACCGCCCGCCCTTTTTGGCCTCTACGGGGGCGCGGTGGCGGACGCCATTCCCAAGAGAGTCGCCCTCGCCGGAGCCTACGCTCTTCAGGCCGCGCTTTGCTTCGTCTTCCCCACCGTGCTCGGCACGCATTTGGTCGCCATAATGTTTCTTCTCTTTGCGGTCAATACGCTGGGCCAGGTATCGGGGCCGACCGAATCGTCGGTGCTTCCCATCGTGGCCAATGACGTTGAACTGGCGAGCGCGGCGTCGATGATCAATCTCGCCTCGGTGGCTGGTACCGCTTTCGGAACGGCGCTGCTCGCGCCGATTGTCGTTCGCATATTCGGCGTCGAGGCGATGCTCTATCTGGCGGGAGTCATGCTGCTGCTCGCAGCCAGCCGGGTCTTCGACCTGCCCGTCGGCGACGAGCAACGCGTTATTCGCCTGCCGCCTTTGGCGATAAGGTTCCGCCCGGCAGTTCGTTGGCTGATCAGACACCCCGCCGTCGGCACGATGATCATCTTCTCAACGCTCGCCGGTGTTGTGAACCACATTCTGCAGATCCTCGCCCCACGTTACGTCGAAGAGGTTCTTCACGCCGATGCGGCAGATACCGCTTACGTGTTCGCGCCGTCGGCCCTCGGCATAGTGGCTGGACTGGTCGCTGCGCCTTCAGTGATGCGGTTTGCAGGAGAACGGTTCTCCGCGATTCTGGGACTTCTCCTGGCTGCAGCCTGTCTCTTTCTGCTCGGGTTGGTAGGCGACGTAGCTGACGTGATCGAGCCCTACAACCCAATGCGCATAACAGAGTACATCGGCATCGATATCAATGAGCGAGTGCGGGCGGCCGGGCTCATCGCTCTGCCGCTCGCGCTCGGCATTTCCATGACGGTTACCAGCGTTCAGACTTACATCAACCGTCGTGTGCCGCTGTCCTACCAGGGCCGCGTTTTCTCGATGCAGAGCGCGCTGCGAAACGGTGCGGCCATTCCGCCACTAATTACTCTCGGCGCCGTCGCCTCTCTGGTTGGCACGGATAGCGTGCTACTCGTCTCGCCGCTGATCCTTCTTGGAATCGGATACGGTCTGGTCTACTTCAGCTTTCAGTTCGCGGGGCTCACGCGGCCCTCCCATCTCGAGGTGATGGGATCGTTCTGGGAAGAGCCTGAGGGCCCTACAGTCAAGACGGTGAGAGGGTCTCGAGCTAACCCACCTTAGGGAACAAGCGCTGCCTCAGCGTTCCGGCCTCAGCGTTTCGGGCTCAACACTGCGAAACAGTTCGGCGAGCCGGCTGGCTGAAATAAGGATCCCGAGCCATCGCCTCTCACGTCGTTCACCATTCAGTCGCGCTCTAGCCGCCTGGGCTACCGTCCCGCCACCGCTTCGACAACTGGCGATCTCGCGGTCTCTTTCCGGATGATCGGCGCAACCTTGGTTCCGAGTAGCTCGATCGAGCGCATCACTTGGTCGTGTGGCATCGTTCCGACGCTCAGGTGCAGCAAGAAGCGGTCGAATTTGAAGAGCTCGTGCTCGTATAGCATCTTCTCGATAACTTCTTGAGGGCTGCCCACTAGCAGGGAGCCCCTACGTGCGCGCAGGGCCTCAAATTGCTCGCGGGTCATCGGCGACCAGCCGCGCTCGCGGCCGATCTTCGTCATGATCTGCGCGTAAGGCGGGTAGAACGTCTCGGCGGCGTCCTGCGAGTTTTCTGCAATGAAGCCGTGCGAGTTGATCGCCAACCGCAGGCGCGATGGCTCGCGGCCGGCCCGGTGTGCGGACTCGCGATACAGCTCGATGAGGGGCACGAACCGCTCCGGTGTGCCCCCAATGATCGCCAGCACAAGCGGCAGGCCGAGGTCACCGGCGCGGATCACCGAGCCCGGATTGCCGCCGACGGCGATCCAGACCGGCAGCAGGTCCTGCACAGGACGCGGATAGACGCCTAGGTTATCGATCGCAGCACGATGCGTGCCAACCCATGTGACCTTGTCGCTCTCACGCAATTTCAGCAGCAACTCGAGCTTCTCAGCGAACAGCTCGTTAATTGCGGCCGAGGTTAACCTTACAGCTCTCCCGGCCTTGCGTAGCGATAGAAAAATCGTCCGAGCCCCGCTTGAGCGGTCGGGCCCAGGAGGCGACTCAGATGTTTCTCGAGTGTGCCGGCCTGATCCAGACCGCCGATGTACACCGGCTCGTAGCCGGCATCGCGGCTTAGTTGCTCCGCGACCTCGCGGGCGTCGTCGTCCGCGGCGTAGAGGTTGCTCGGGCGCACGCGCTGTTCGTCGATCTGGTTGTACAGGTCCGCGAAATTGGTGTTGAACGCCTTCGCGGCGGGCCCGCCGATAATCGACTTCACCTGGTGCGTCAGCGACTCGAACCTCTCGTCGCGGCCGGCGAACGGATTGGTCGTGTCGATCGCGATCTTGCCGGCAATCCCCCTCACCTTGCCCAGCGCATCCGCGATCTGGCCAGACGGCACGGCTATTACGACGGCGTCCGCATCGGAGGCGTCGCCGCCATCGCGGCCGATTCGCTTTACGGCGTGGCCGGCGCGCTCCCAGCGGTCGGCGAGCCCGCCGCCCACTTTGCCGCGGCCGATGACTGTAATGTTCACTCGCTTCTCCTCCTTGAGTCTTCCTTTGTCGTCACGTTTGTCGTCACGTTCGGTGATTGCCGTCGACGACGCGTTCGTGTTCGCCGCCGCTAAAACATTGTGTTCGCGTTAGCGGCTGTCTTTGGTACTTCCTGGATAGTGTCCCAGTGCTCGACGACCTTGCCGTCTTCAAGGCGGAAGAGGTCCATTACCGCCAGGCCGCGGTCGTTCGGCTCGCGGACGAAATTACTGTGCACCGCGACCACGTCGTCTTCCCCTACGAAGCGCTTGAATTCCACGGTTAGGCCCGGGTACGCGTCAGTAAATGCCGAGACGAATTCAACAAACGCCTCACTGCCATCCGCCGCCCCGGGGTTGTGCTGGCGATAGTAATTGCCAACGTGCTTGGCCACCGCCTCCGCCGGCTTTCGCTGGTTGAACGCCAGGTCGTAAAATTCACGGACCGTTGCTTTGTTGTTTTCCGGCGTATTTGTCACTTCGATTTGCCTCCGATTCGAGGATCGGACCAACGGCGTCGGATTCCGCTTCAAGTGAATGTGCGTGGCCGAGTTCATGCCGCCTTCCTCTCCATGCGAACTGCCAGCGCAGGCCGCCTCGTCTGCGTTTCTGGATACGTGCGATGGCCACACTGCAGGCAGACCATCTCCACCTCGCCGAGCAGTTCTTCCTCCATCATGTCGCCATTGCAGCGCGGGCACGACTTCATGAGTATCATTACGCCTCTTCCTCCTTCTTGCGGATCGCCTCGATGTGCAGCGTGATCTTCACGTTATCGCCAACGACGGCGCCGCCGCCCTCAATCAGCTGGTTCCAGCGGATGTCGAACTCCTTGCGGCTGATCTGCGTCGTTGCCGTGAAGCCGGCCCGCTTGTTGCCGTAAGGATCGTCGATCTGCCCTTCGTACTCGCCGTCGAGCACGACCTCCTTCGTTACGCCCCGGATACTGAGGTCGCCGGTGAGCCTGAAGCGCTTCTCATCCAGGCGCTCTATATGTCTGCTGCGATAAGAGATGTAGGGGAACCGCTGCGCGCTGAAGAAGTTATCCGAGCGAAGGTCCGCATCGCGAGCCTCAACGTTCGTGTCGATGCTGGCGACGGCGATTTTCGCCTCGACCGAGGAGTTCTCAGGTTTGGCTTCGTCGATGTTGAGGGTCGCCTCCAGCTCGCGAAAACGCCCCTTTACCGTTGTAACCACGAGATGCTTGACTGCAAATTCGGCGATCGAATGCATTGGATCGGCTGTCCATGTGCTCGTTATGCCGGGAGCTTCCGTTGTCATCTATTCCTCCTTGCTCGGCGGCAATTGTCCGCCGGCGCTTACTTCTAGTAAGCTACTATATGCCAGTGAGCTTACCTCTGTCAAGCAGCTAATTTTTGGTAAGATGTAATCAGTGACGAACGAACTAACGAGCTTCTGTCCCGACTACCACCGCGCAGTAGAGCTAATCGGCCGGCGCTGGACCGGTGCGATCCTTCGCGCCCTCCTTACTGACGTCAAGCGGTTTAATGACCTCGCCGCTGCCGTTCCCGGCTTGAGTGATCGAATGCTGGCCGAGCGGCTCAAGGAACTCGAGACGGAGGGCGTTGTTGTGCGGAACGTGTTTCCGGAGACGCCCGTGCGCGTGGAATACAGGCTAACGGAGAAAGGGCTCGCTCTCGAATCCGTAGTGCGCGCGGTGGCCGGCTGGGCAGAGTCGTGGGCCGTGGAGGGCTCGAAGAGGGCGGCAAAGCAGCCGGCCGGCATCTCCGGCGACCAGTAACACTCCCCCGGCGATCCGAATTCGTGGTGTCACTCCTGACATGGAGATGTCGCGTCCTCCTGCTATTCTAAAGTTATGAATTCCGGCTCATCATCTGGTCCAATCCGGCGCGTCGATCCGGAGCGAGTCAAGCTGGCGGCGCGGCAAACTAATCATCTTGAAGTCAATCAAGGCCGCAGCCCGTCTCCGCGCTCGCCCAGCGTCGATTAGCAAATACCTTTTCGGAAACCAATCAAGTGCGTCGCGCAAAATCGGGACTCAATTCAGGCACCCACCGTGGGCAGAAAACCGCTACCCAGATTCAGAGATCGCCTAGCTCGCCACAACCGGCGCGATCTCTTCTTCCGCCACGGGCGCCTGCGCCCGGCGCATCATAGCCGTCGCCTCGCGATCGCTGATGAAGGCGGCCGCGGCCATCCCGAGTATGGCGAGCACGGCTGCCACGATAAATGCCTCGTGAAATGAGGTCAGCGCCGCATCACGTGTGGCCGGATTGCCGAGAATCCCACCGTGGGCGCTCAGACGGTTGCTGAGCACGGTGGCCAGCAGCGCGACCCCAAAGCTGGCTGCCACCTGCCGGTTGGCGTTGAAGATGGCGCTCGCGCGGCCCATTTCGTACGGACGGATCGTTGCGTATGTAGCCGTCTGAATGGGTATCAACACAAGGGCAAATGCCCAGCCCCGGCATAGCATGATCAGTCTTATCCACCACTGACTCGTCTCCAGGTCCACGAAGAGAAACATGAGCGTGGTGATCGCCGATCCGAGCATACCGGCCATCATCATTCGTCGCGGGCCCATGCTGTTGTAGATGCGCCCCGCGATCTGGACCATGCTTACGACGCCAATCGCCTGCGGGAAGGTCGTGAGTCCGGACTGAAACGGCGACAGGCCCATCTCAGCCTGAAGAAGGAGCGGCAGCAGAAAGAGGCCGCCCATCATCCCGCTATAGCCGACGATCTGGGCGACGTTCATCGTCGTAAATAGTCGGTTGCGAAAGAGACGCATGTCGATCATCGGTTCTCGTGTGCGAAGCTCCTGGTACGCGAACAGCAACAGAATGCCCGCGCCCAATGCGCCGAATGTAAGGACTCGCTGGCTTCCGAAACCTTCGATCCCAGCCTCGGCAAGCGCGTACATGAGGGCGGCAAGGCCGGCGGCTGCAAAGACGAAGCCGGGGATATCGATCCGCCCGGGATTCGGCTGCTTCTCCTCGCGAAGAAAGAGGCCCGCAAAAACCAGTCCCAAAACGCCAACCGGGATGTTGATCAGGAAAATCCAGCGCCAATCGTGGTATTCCACGAGATAGCCACCGAGCACCGGGCCGCTCGCCGGCGCGACTACCATCGGCACCATGAGGATAGCCGCTCCCTTCGCACGTTCCTCCGGCGGAAACGCCCGAAAGAGCATCGCAGTGCCGACTGGAGTGAGAATGCCTCCGCCCACGCCCTGAAGCACACGGAAAGCGATGAGCGACTCGATATTCCAGGCGAGCGCGCAGAGCAACGAGCCGGACGTGAAGACGAAGAGCGCGACCATGAAGATGCGCTTCGTGCCGAAACGATCGCCGGCCCAACCGCTGACGGGAATAAATACGGCGAGGCTCAACAAGTAGCCCGTCACGACCCACTGAATGGTGCTTGCTGCTTCCTCTCGGTTCACGTGCAAATCTTCGCCCAGTTTGGGCAACGCGACGTTGACGATCGTCATGTCGAGCAGGTCCATGAAGAGCCCGAAGACGAAGACGATGCCGACGATCCATTTGTAGTCGAGGCGAGAGAGCATCAGATCCTCGCTGCCTGAGGAATCACATGTTTGCCCATCGCTTCGATCGGAGTGATGTTCTCGACGCCGATTAGCGCGCCCAGCGCCGCCTGTGCCCCCGCCTCCCTGAGCAACCCCAGCTGCTCGACGAGCTCACCTGCCTGTGACCCATCGCGGCCTACGTTCATGACAGTGATTACCGTCTTCTCGATATCATCGTAGTTCCGGCCCTCACGCTCACAATGTTGCCGCAGGATATCGAGCTTATGCTGGACTGCGCCGGGGTCCATGCCGGGAATGTTGCAGGCGTCCGCGTATTTGGCGACGAGGCGTAGCGTCTTCTTCTCACCGCCACCGCCGACCATGATCCGCGGCCGCGGCTTCTGAAGCGCCTGCGGCACATTGATCGTCTCCGCAAGCCTGTAATGCTTGCCCTCGTAGGGGCCGTTGTTGTCGTCGCTCCACATCTGGTTGGCGATCTGCAGCGCCTCTTCCAGCCGCTCGAAGCGCTCCTTCAGCGGTGGAAACGGTACGCCTAGTCCGAGATGTTCTCGCTCGAACCATGCGGCACCGATGCCGAGCCAGGCTCGCCCGCCGGAGAGGACGTCCAGCGTCGTTACTTCCTTGATCAAGATCCCCGGATGCCGATAGGTGACGCCCGTGATCATCGTCCCGAGTCCGACGCGCGACGTCTGCCCTGCGATGAACCCGAGCGTCGTATACGCCTCCAGCATGTCCATTTCAGCGGGCCCGACCATTGGGATCTGGAAATGGTGGTCCATCACCCAGATCGAGTCGTACCCGGCCGCCTCTGCGGATCGAACAATCTCACCGAGCTTCCGCGCGACGTCCGGAGGCCCCCCGGGCCAGGTGAAGTATGGGATCTGTAATCCGAGTTTCACGAGAGCACCATTTCGGCGAGTGTGTTGAGCATTTGCGGCGGGCCGAACACCAACATTTGCGTGAGCACCGACTTCTTCCAGACAGGAAGCTCGTCCTTGATCTTCGCGAGCGGGCCGACGAGGGCGACGTCCTGGACCATCTTTGTCGGCACGGCCGCCATCGCCTCCCGCTTCTTACCCTCCAGATAGAGCTGCTGAATTTTGGCGCACTCGCCCTCGTAGCCGAGCCGGGCAATGACATCGTAGTGAAAGTTCGCGGCGCGGGCTCCCATGCCGCCAACATATAGGGCCAGAGTGGGGCGATAGAAGTCAGCGGCAGCCTCAATGTCATCGCTGGGAATGATGGGGACCATGGAGGCGACCTCGAAATCTTCGGGCTTGTGCCGTGCGCCAGGTCGGGAGAACCCCTCGGCCAGGGCGTCCCGGTAGAACTGATCAGCCTTCGGTGAGAAGAACATGGGGAGCCAGCCATCGGCGATCTCAGCGGCGAGCGCAACGTTCTTTGGGCCTTCGGCCGCGAGATAGACAGGGATATCCGAGCGCAGGGGATGCACGGTCGACTTAAGCGCCTTGCCCAGACCCATCCCGTTTCGTTGCGGCATCTGGTAGTGCTTTCCCTCGAACGAGACAGGCTCCTCGCGCGAGAAAATCTTGCGCATGATCTGCACGTACTCTCGAGTGCGCTCGAGCGGACGGGGGTAGGGCTGTCCGTACCAGCCCTCCACTACCTGTGGCCCCGAGGCGCCAATGCCGAGGATGAAGCGGCCGCCTGAGAGGTGATCCAGGGTCATCGCGGCCATGGCCGTAGCGGCCGGTGTGCGCGCGGATAGTTGGGCGATCGCGGTGCCGAGCTTAATGCGTGATGTCTGGGAGCCCCACCACGCGAGCGGTGTGAAGGCGTCCGAACCGTAGGCTTCGGCGGTCCAGATCGAGTCGAAGCCGAGGCGCTCCGCTTCGGCGATGGAGTCCTGAATGCCAGGCGGTGGACCTGAAGTCCAGTATCCTGTAGCCAGGCCAAGTTTCATAGCTACCTCCTGCAGATTCCGCGGCTAAGCGTGGCGGCGGCCTCGATTGCTATGCTGCGGGCAATGCCTCGGTCTTGTCCTAGAGACACTTGAAACGAGAATCCCAGCGCGAACCCGATGCCAGTGATCGTCTGGGCGATTGCCTCGAGTTCGACTCCTGAGCGGATACGACCGGAGCGCTTATGGCGGTCTAGCTTTTCCTTCGTTAGGCGCACGCGTTCATTGTGGATTCCCTCATTGATGGTGCGACCAATTTCAGAGTCGATCGCGGCCTGTGAGACGGCGACCCGCATGAAGTCGCGGCGCTCCCACATCGTATCGAGGTGCCAGAGAATGACCTTCTCGATCTCTTCCTCGAGCGTATCCCGGTCGGGCAGAGCGCCCACGAAGTCCTCGACTACCTGCGTGGCGCGACTCTCGAGAATGGCGAGGAGAAGGCCGCGTTTGCCGTTGAAGTAACGGTGAATGAGGCCTTCGGCGCAGTTGGCCCTCTCAGCTACCTCGCGTGTCGTAGCGCAGTCATAGCCGCGCTCCGCGAACACGGCGGTTGCGGAGTCAATCAAGGACTGGCGACGCTGCTCTTTGTCGCGCTTACCGCGCTCGATTATGGGGCTTGGGGAGATCGTCATGGGCCCTCGCCGGCTCATGTCTTACTTGTGCGTGGGCGCGCACTTACCTTCGACCTCAATATCTCGCAGAGGCTACGGGATGTCAAGGCGAGCGCAACGCGTGGATATGAGGCGCGCCTCTTTTGCTCCACGGCTTGCTACCGAGAGAGCCGTCTGACAATGTTCCACGGTCCGTAAGGACGATGCTAAAAACGACGCACCTGACGACCGGAAAGAAGCATGAGAAACCATCTCGCTGAAAATGAAATGTCGCTGGGGAACGCCACCGAGGAACAGAACCCCCAAAGAGCAGAAATGCCTGCACGCACCAACGCTTTAAGCCCGCTGAGGACCAACGGCGAACGCCCATGAAATCCGAGTCAACGGCCTCACTTTACGGCGGCCGGTAATGCCTAGTTTGCGGCAGGCATTTCGTTGACGTGAAGAAGGTCGTCGGCTAATCTGATGCACGTGGCCAAATAGGAGAATCGAATGGCTCAGCCAACGCGAACAAGGTCAGAGTTAAAGGTCGCCCCGCGCGAGGTGATAGGGAAAAAAGTGAAGGTATTGCGACTCGGAGGGCTCACTCCGGCCAATATCTATGGACACAACGTAGAGTCTCAAGCCATCCAGGTCGCGACTGAAGAACTGAAACAGGTTCTGAAATCGGCCGGTCGCAACGAGATCGTGTACCTGCGCCTGGATGGGGACGACCCTCGCCCTACTTTTGTGAGGGATGTTCAGCAGCACCCGGTAACGGACGTGATCTTGCATGTAGATTTTCTTCAGATCTCGCTCAGAGAGAAGGTCAGAGCCGACGTCCCGATTCACCTCGTGGGCATATCGCCTGCTGTCGATACCTTTGGGGGGATCCTGATGCACGGTCTAGACCATGTGACCGTGGAGGCGCTTCCGACAGAAGTCCCATCGTCGCTGGAGATCGATGTTTCGCCTTTGGCGGAAATCAACCAGGCTCTTCACGTCTCCGACCTCGACGTGCCAGACGGTGTAACGCTGCTTACAGACGTCGAGCAAGTGATAGCAAAGGTAGCTCCGCCGGCCGTAGAACCGGTCGAAGAAGTGCCAGAGGAGGAGGCGGAAGAGGGCGAAGCGGCGCCGGAGGGCGAAGAAGGGGCTGCGCAGGAAGAGCCTTCGGAAGGAAAAGCGGAGCCCTAGTAGGCGCCTCAGACTGGCGTCGGCGAATTCAGGTGCCGCCCGGCGAGTCCGCGCAATCCGCGCGAGAATTCCGCTGCGGAGACCCTGCGCCGTCCAGCACGCTGTAGCTCGAGCGGAACGAGGAGGCCGCTACCGGTCTGGACGGCGAAGGCCGCGGAGTCCCGAGATTCGTCGGGCAATTCAGTCAGCAGCGGTTTCGGGAGTTCAGAGATGGTCGCGGTCGTTGCCATCAAGTTGGCAGCAAGCGGCCATGCACGCCAGATGTGAAGCAGCTCGCCGTCGAGCTCACTGTAGGCGCCCGGCCAGGGATTATAGGCGCGGACGCGCCGCCATATCTCGGTGGCCGGCACACCCCAATCGATGACACCGTCCTCTTTGCGTAGAAGGGGGCAGAATGTCGCCAACTCGTCGTTTTGGGGCTTCGGTGACAACGCACCCGAGAGCCAGTGCGGTAATGTTCGAGCGAGTAGATCGGCACCCGCGCTAGCCAGCCATTCTGATAGCGAGAGCGTTGTATCTTCGTCTCCGATGGCAACTTCCGTTTGCGCCAGGAGGGGGCCGCTGTCCATGCCGGGGTCCATTAGCATAATCGAGATGCCAGTACGTTCATCTCCTGCGAGGATGGCGGCGGGAATTGGCGTGGCGCCGCGCCAGCGTGGCAGCAGTGAGGGATGGACGTTAAGGACGCCGCGCGTAGGGATCTCCAAGACGTTCTGTCGGAGTATTTCTCCGTAGGCGGCCACGACCATGACCTCGGGAGCAAGCCGGCGCAAACCTTCGACAAAGTCCGGGTCGCGCAGACTCGGCGGTTGGAGCACCGGCAATCTAAGGCCCTGCGCCGCGATCTTGACCGCCGATGCTCTTGGCAAGCGGTTGCGCCCGGCAGGCCGATCGGGTTGCGTTACAGCGGCGGCGATTCTGTAGCCGTCCGCCACAAGTCTCTGAAGAGAGGGGACTGCGAAGTCCGGGGTGCCCAAGAAAACGATCGACATAACCACGCCCACATCGTGATGAGCGAGCAGCCTGCGCGATTCTAGCATGAGCCGGGCCGGCAACGCGAGGTAGCGCTGGGCGTTATACAAATGCGATGGTTGGCAGAGGCATGAAGCGGACAGGCGCGCTTGTTGGATGCGCTGCGCTTGCTCTGGGCGCCGTTATCTTCGCCACCGGTTGCGGCGGCGGCGAAGCCCACCCCGCTTCCAGCGAGGGGGTGGTGATTCTGACAGCGACCCCTCCGCCCGGCACTTCATTGCCGCGACGCACGGCCCCCCCAACCCCGCCCCCGACTCCAAGCCCTCTTGAGGTTTGCGCAAGCAACCCAGACCCGGCCTCGCCTAAGGCGCTACAAGTACAGGAGCCGCAACCTCAGCAGCAGTTGAAGATTCCCTTCCACGTGCGTGGTTGGGGCTCCAATATCGGCCAGAATAACCGGGGCGTGGCCCTCGGCATCGTGGATGCGAAGCAATCGATAGTGCAGGTATTGAACCTACCGCCGCAGCCAAACACTTACAGGCTGCCGCCGCCAGACTTGGAGCGTACGGATAATACGCGTCCGTTTGCAGCCGACATCGTGATTGATGGTGTCAAGGAGCCGACGCCTTATTGCCTATGGGTGTACTTAGAGACGACGCCCGAGGGGCGCCCGAGCAACTTCGAGGAAGCCCGAGCTACCAATTAGCGCCACCAGCCCACCTCGATCTGCGTAGGACCGGCACAAGCCTTGGATCCTCCGGCCGGCAATGTCGATACGAACTTCAGGTACTGACAATTGCTCGCCGCGAATCGTCGTGATCGCGTTACCGAATCGATCGATATGGATAATCGTACCAGCGAGGCTGTCGTCATCAACCGGGACGGCTCGGAATGGCGGAAGCGCCGTAATCTCCTGCACGCAGGGACCAAGATCGGATGGCTTGGCGCCAACGGAGATGTATGCCGCCGCCGGTGCGAAAATATCCCGCGCGTGGAAGGTAGCACTTGGGGGAGAAAGTTGAAAGCGCGCGTTGGCCAGTAGGCGTGCCTGCTTGCCAGATGTCAGACGAATCACGGCAGTCTTGTTGTAGGCGCCTTCGCGCTCGTCGTCGCTGAATGCGGGCGAAAGTACCCCGTTATCGGGACCGATAAATACGCCCTCGTCTGTGTAGAGTGCCAGCGCCCGACGCTCTGTACCGACCTCGGGGTCTACAACAGCGACGTGAATTGAGCCCTGCGGGAAGAATGGGAGAGCGCAGGACAGGATGAACGCAGCCTGTTCAATCCCCTGCGGCTCAACACCGTGAGAAAGGTCGACGATGGTAGCATCCGGATTGATTCCGAGAATGACTCCCTTGACAGCAGCCACGTAGTGATCCGAGCTGCCGAAATCGGTGGTCAGCGTGATAATCGGCTTCAAGGGCGATCCACTCAGCGATTCCGTATGTCGCGGCCCTGTTCGAAGCTCCACTCATTCACATTACGGAAGCGAGAGCTGGGGCTAAAGAGCGTGCCCAATTGGAGCCCCTTAATTTCATCGGTAACGAAGTAGGTATCGCGCGGGTGATAGAGCAACACGCTCGGAACGTCGTCTCGGAAGACCGCCTGAAACGCGTAGTACAACTGCTGCCTTTGGTCTAGGTTCGATGTGACGCGAGCTTCCTCCAGAAGCTTATCGGCCTTTTCATCGGCGTATGCTGCAAGGTTGCGCCCGCTATCACTGGCCTGTGAGCTGTGCCAGGCCGGGTAGGGGTCTGGATCCAAGCCTGGATCCCATCCGAAGAGTGCCGCCTGATACTGGCGCGGAATCAGAAAATCTCTTATGAGATTGGTTGACTCCTCGGGCGCCAAAGTAACCGCGATGCCAACATCAGCCAGCTCCTTGGCAATCTCATTGGAAATACGTCCGCGAATTGGGTCTCGGTCGGTCAACAGAGTGAGGCGTAACTCCACACCATTGCGCATTCTCACTGCGGCATTATCTGGAAGCGCCCAACCCGCTTCGTCGAGACGGTTGCGGGCCTCTGTAAGATCGCGCCCGTTTAATTCGAGTTCCGGATTGTTGGCCCAAGTTCCTGCCACAATGGGCGAATTAGCTCGAACCGCTCGCCCTCCGAGTAGTGAATCAATTATGCCGTCTATATCGATTGTTTCCGCGATGGCGATTCTGACAGAAGCGTCGTTGAGGGGTGGCTGGCTGTTGTTCAGGTAAAGAACGGTGTAGGCAGTGCGAATAGCTTCGTAACGCTTCAGGCCACTCACTGACGCCACGGCGTCCAGGTCATCAGCGCTTGCGCTTGCATCGAGGAAGATGCCCCTGGCTTCGCCGCGCACCACGCTGGCCACAGCCGTTGAGGCGTCTGGGTAGAACCGCATCTCGATCTCGCTTAGGGGCGGCCCGCCCAGGTAGTAGTTGTCGTTAGCGCGCAAAATAGCGCGAGAACCATCGAGACTGGCGAGCTTGAATGGGCCGGTACCGATAGGATTCTGATTGAAGATGCTGGTCGCTAAAGCGCTCGCCTCCGTGCCAGCCAGCACGTGTTGCGGCAGAATCCCGGCAGAAGCGTATGCGGGGAATGGTGCGAATGGTTCCGGCAGTCGACAGGCGACCGTTGCCTCGTCGGCTGCGGAGCAGGTGATATTGTGCCAGAGGGTCGCCTGATCGGGGTCGCTTTCGACATTTGGACTACCGAGCAGTGAGTAAGTGAACATGACGTCTGCCGACGTGAACCGAGTTCCGTCGTGCCAGCGGGCGTCGCCGCGCAGGTGAAAGGTAACTGTGCGGCCATCGGGACTCGTCTCCCAAGTCTCCGCGAGATCGGGCAGGACGGAGCCGTCAGCCGCGAGGCGGGTGAGCCCGGAAAACACGAGACTCGCAAGGTCGCGATCCGCGTCATTCAGGTGTACGAACAGAGGATTTACGCGCGACGGCGCCCCGACAACGGCTTCGACGTAGCGATAGTCCTGCGGGTCCTTGTTGCCTCCCAAGGAGTTTGACAGCGCGAACCATGCGGCGGCGACCGCCACAAAACCTCCGGCGAGCACGAGCAGAAGTGGCCAGCCGGCGGTTGATGATCGGCCACGGCGGGCGGACGGCGGCACGACTCGGCCATGTGATTTCATCGAGTGTTAGTTGAGCGCCTTAGCGGCGTTCGATGACGGCGAGAGCCGCTATCACGAGCCAGAGTACGCTAAGACCGATAGTAAGTTGGAAGAGAGTTTTCTCGAGTCCACGCCTGGTCCGTACAAAGGACCCGCTCTGGAGACCCCCCACGCCTTCTCCTTTGACCTGGAGGAGGATGACGGCCACCAGGGCTATCGACACCAGTATCGCGGCCACCGATAGGTAGTCAGAAAGCACGATTATCGTCCGTCCAGCGCGGTAACCAGGTCTTGTTCTGGAACCGAGACTGCCTGGGGGGTTTGATCGCGATCGTCGTAGATACGCATGATCGCCTCTGCCAGTTTTATGGAATCGTGATGGTAACGGTTCTCTTCGGCTACGACATCCGAGGTGACTAGCCGCAGTCCGTTGTTAATCGGCGTTATCACTCGAACAGGGGTCGCCTTCTCGGCTTGCGGAATGACATCTGTAACGTTGTCGTTAGCGAGCACATAGTTGATGACGCCCTTCCCGACATGGTCCTCAATTGCGGCGACGTGATCCGCCACGCCAAAGCTGTCCGTCTCGCCGGGTTGTGTCGCGACATTGCAGACGTAGACCTTCGGCGCCGGCGCGGCGATTAGGCTGCGACGAATTCCCTGGACCAGAAGGTTCGGAAGAACGCTAGTGTAGAGGCTGCCGGGACCGAGAACGATAAGGTCCGCTTCCAGAATCGCGCGAACAGCTTCCGGATGTGCGGGAGGATTCTCCGGCGCCAGGTAGACTTCACTAATGCGCGCCTTACTGCCGTTACTTACGGCGGGACCAATGCTGGACTCGCCGTGTATGGTGCGCTCATCATCAGTGTGGGCGCAAAGGGTGACATCTTCCATGGTGGAAGGAATGATCTGGCCGCGAACTGCCAGCACTCGACTAGTCTGGCGAATGGCATCCTCCATATTCCCGGTGACACCTGACATTGCCACAATGAAGAGGTTGCCGAAGGAGTGGCCCGCAAGCCCAGCGCCGTCCTCAAAGCGGTATTGAAATAGCTTCGTGACGAGCGGCTCCGCATCAGCCAGAGCGGCGATACAGTTCCGCACATCACCCGGCGGCAGCACTCCCAGCTCTCGGCGCAGGACACCGGAGCTTCCGCCGTCGTCGGCCACCGTCACGATGGCGGTGAGGTTCGTCGTGTACTCTTTGAGGCCACGCAAGAGCGTGGAGAGCCCGTGCCCCCCTCCGATGGCGACAATCTTGGGCCCGCGCCTGAGGAAACGCTGGGTGTAGATGGTGTTTACGAGGCTTTCTTTGGTGTCCCGGTTCGGTGCGAGCACCGAGATAATGGACTGGTTGAGCTTCCAGATCGAGAACAAGATAAGGCCTACCGCTCCGGACATGAACATCGCGCCGCGGAAGTAGCGCGGGATAAATTGAAGGGTCGTCCAGTACATGAATCCCGGCAGCCGAAGGCCCTCAGTGTACAACTCGCGAACGACGTACCCGAGACCAAAGGTCATAATGGCCACGCCGATCACGATGAGGGCAAGCCATCGCTTGATATGCATGCCCGGATAGAACCACTTGAAGAAGTCGAAGGTGAACACGCGGCTCATAATCCTAATCTATAAACGCGCCGCGAGGGTATTGGAATACGCTTAATCATCCCAATTTTTCTCTGAGGTGCTGCAAAACTATATCCGGCTTTGCTCTGCCCCTCGTCTCTTTCATGACTTGTCCGACCAAGAACTTGATCGCCGTCTCCTTGCCACTCTTGTAATCCGCCACGGCTTTCGGCGATTCCTGGATCACTTTCGCAATGGCGCCGGAGATCTCATCCGCGGATTCCAGCCGGCCGAGGTCCGATTCCTCTACGATTTCGGCGGGTAACCTTCCCGTAGTGAACATTTTGCTGAACACGTCTTTGGCAGTGCTGCCTGATATCGCTTCACTCGCGATGAGATCGAGTAGCTGGGAGAGCCCCTCGGGTGTTACGCGGGAATCCTTGATTTCCAGTGCGTCGGCATTCAATAGCCTCGCGAACTCGCCATTAACCCAATTTGCAACCGTCTTGGCTCGTGGAGATGTTTCCCCGGCCCCCAACGCCACCGTTGCCTCAAAGAAGTCCGCTCGCGCGCGGGATTCGGTGAGCACCCGCGAGTCATAGTCTGAGAGATCGTACTGGTCCTTGAACCGGCGTCGCCGAGCGTCCGGAAGCTCAGGCATTCGGGACCGGATGTCATCGACACATGCGCGATCGACCGTCATTATCGGAAGATCTGGCTCCGGGAAGTAACGATAGTCGTCCGCGAATTCTTTGCTGCGCTGGGCAACGCTCTGCCTAGTATCTTCACGCCACCCCCGCGTCTCCTGGGTGACGCGGCCGCCCGATTCGAGCAGCTGTGTCTGCCTGTCCACCTCGAACTTGATTGCGTCGTAAGCGTGACGGAGGCTGTTAATGTTCTTCAACTCCACTTTTGCGCCGAGGGCTGACTCCCCGACGGGACGGATGCTCACGTTCGGCTCGCAGCGCATGTTGCCTTCTTCCATGTTCGCACGCGAGGCGCTGATGTAGCGCAGGATCTGCCGCAGCTTCGTGAGATAAGCGCGAGCCTCCTCCGCGGATCGCATATCTGGCTCAGAGACTATTTCCATAAGCGGAAGGCCCGACCGGTTTACATCGATAAGGCTATAGCTTTCGCCTGCCTGATTGATCATGTGCTGCGACCGGGCGGTGTCCTCTTCAAGATGGACGCGTGTGATTCCTATCCGTTGCGTCTTGCCCGCCACATCTATCTCGAGCCAACCGTCCTTGCAGAGCGGGAGGTCGTACTGGGAAATCTGGTAGCCCTTCATCAGGTCCGGATAGTGGTAGTTTTTGCGGTCAAACTTCGCATCCTCTGGAATGCGGCAATTGAGGGCAAGGCCTGTCATGATCGTCAACTCCACCGCACGTTCGTTGATCACCGGCAGTACGCCGGGCATACCAAAGCACACTGGGCAAACGGTGGAATTGGGTGGCGAACGAAGCGAGGGTGATGGGCAGGCACAGAACATTTTGCTCTGCGTCAGAAGTTGAGCGTGTACTTCCAGGCCGATGACGGTGTCATACCTGATGGCGGTAGTCGTCATGGCAACTCGGCCATTGTCACAGCCAAAAGAAAATCCCTTGTGATTGCCCTCGGGAGAAGGATTACCAACGCAATCACAAGTGCTGTCGGAAATGGGAAAGTACGCGCTGCCAGGCATCTGCAGCTGCGTCGCGGTCATAGACCTCGGATCGAGTGTCGTTGAAGAAAGCGTGCTGAGCGCCTGGGTAGACAACTATCTCATGGTCAATGTTGCCGGCTTTGAGCGCTTGTTCGAGGTCGCGACGCACTGATTCGCCGGCGAAGGCGTCGTTTTCGGCGTAAATTGCGAGTAATGGCCCTCTTAGGTTGTGCACGCGGTCGATTGGGGTGGGATTGACGCCGTAAAAAGGGGCTGCGGCGTGAATTAGGGTGCTCGCACAGGCTAGGTTCAGGGCGAGGCCGCCGCCCATGCAGAAGCCGATGGCGCCGATTCCGCGCCCGGCTACCTCTGGTCGGGATGACAAGTGGTCCGTCGCCTCGACGAGCTCTTTGGTGGCCTGCCCCATGTTAAGAGACATCATCAGCTTTTGCGCTTCGCCCGGCTCCTTGGTTACCTGGCCATGGTAAAGATCCGGTGCGAGGGCGGCAAAGCCCTCGGTTGCGAATCTGCAGGCCACATCCTTGATGTGCTCGTCCACGCCCCACCATTCCTGAACCACAACGACGCCCGGAAACGGCCCGCTACTATCGGGCACGGCGAGATAGCCGCGACCTGTCTCGCCGTTTATTGGAAATTCAACGCTCTGGGTCCGGACGTCAGCCATTCCGGGTATCTCCTTCGTCCGAGCTAACGCAGGCCATCATAGCAGCGCGACACTGCCAGCACAATTACTGATCCAAAGAGCCACCGTTCGTGCCAAGGGAGTGGTGCCGGGGGCGGGATTCGAACCCACACGTCCTTGCGGACAGCGGATTTTAAGTCCGCGGCGTCTACCATTCCGCCACCCCGGCTCGCACCTCGTAAATTGTAGCAGTCGTCCACGCAATTCTTCCCCCCGGCTTCTTCGCCATCCCCAAGAGAGCCCACTGGCTCGCGTCACACGCCCGGCTTCCGCAATTGATGCACCCGGATGTCTGTTATCAACAAATTCGGGATAGTCATCCCTGATGTTCGAAACTATAATTTGCCTAATCTCAACAGTGGCTGCCAGGAACGGAAGGCTGGTTCCGATGAACGATGTTTCTCGTCCTCTCCTCGCTATAATCCGGTGGACTGGCCTTTTCGCGACGCTTTTTCTCGTCGGCTTCGCGGGTGGGTTTAGGCTGCACTCCTCACTGGTCTCTGCCCAGGCTGCTCAGGTTCGCGTAACCGAATTACAGTGCAGCCGTGACCCGGAACTGGTGGCTATGACAAATCAGGGTGTTAGCGACCAGGACCTGACCGGCTGGTCCCTCAAGAGCGACCCAGTGGCGACGGAGACTTATGACCTAACGGCCGTTGGCGTTCTTGCGCCGAGCGTTACGGTGTTCGTCGAGAGCGGCCCCGCGGCGAGCGGGACATTCGTCTGGTCTCAGGATTTTATATTCCGCGACGGCGACGCCAGCGACTTCGTCCGTATCGTCGACAATACCGGCGCGGTGGTCGACGAAGTCAACTGTCAAGGAACGAGTCCAGCTGCGAGTGCTGCGCCAACTGCGGCTCCGACAAGCACGCCTCCGGCAGCACCAACGAGTACGCCCACGCGCGCGCCGGCGACTGCGCCAACCCCGGCCCCCGCCGATGTCGTGCCGCTAGGTGGGGGCCCTCCGGCGCCTACCTCCGGCACTTACCTGGTGTTGATGCTGGCGGTGGGCTTCTTCGCGATCGGGGGTGGGGCGCTTATGGTGCTGACAACGTCGCCGGCCGGCACGCGAAGCCCGGTGGCCGGGTTCGCCGGTCGCAGGCCGGGATGGGCAGCTTCCAGACGTCCGGCAGGGCAGAGTCGTCTCCTCTATCTACTACTGCTGGGCATTTTGGCCTTGGCCGCTCAGCTCTTCGGAACGCGGCGTAGGCACTGACGGCCCATGCCCGGAGCGGGGCCAAATGGGCGTGACGGGAGACGCAGCAGCTTGCGAATGGGAGGGTAATGGAGGCGACGGGGGGATTCGAACCCCCGATCAGGGTTTTGCAGACCCCTGCCTTAACCACTTGGCTACGTCGCCTCACGCTTGGTGCCGAGGAGGGGATTTGAACCCCTACGCCCTTACGGGCACCGCCCCCTCAAGACGGCGTGTCTACCTATTCCACCACCTCGGCAGCACCGACTATCTTAGCGATCCGGCTGGAAGCCGGGCAAGCACGAGGCCCGACCTAGCAGTCGGGCCTCAGCACTCATTATACCATCGCGCGGGCGGCTGGTCAGGGGCCTCCGCGCAGGCAATCAAGGCGCTTTCGTTGACTCGCTCCGCGAACGACCCGGTGTCCGCGTCTCCGCCCCGAATTCGCTCGCACAACTTCGCATTGCGCTCGGCGATCACCGCTCACAGTTCCGCCCGGGTCGAACCCCGCTGAATCGGGGGCGCGTTCGCTCGGCTCATGCTTCGAGCGCCTAAGCACGAACGGAAACGGACGCTCGCAAGCGTGGCCGGATTCGTCAGACTTGGTCCAGGTACTCGGAAATGCCCAGGGCGGTGCGGCCGAGGCAGAGGTACTCCGTCATGCCTTCGCCGATGTGGGTGACCATGCCGGCGCGGCGGTTGCGGAGCGGGATGTAGCCCTTCACCAGCCCCTCGAGGGTGACCTGCTCGCCGCTCTCGAGCCCGAGATTCGCGGTCATGCGCTGGTGGTGAATGCGCTCGTCTTCGAACGCCGAGTCGAGGTCGATGGTCTTGATGCGCTCGAGCTTGCCGTCGCGGATGATGACGCCGCCCTGCGTGCGCTCCTCTGGCGTCCGTCGGATCTCGGAGACCATGACATTCAGCTCCGGACCGAAAGAGCAGGTGAGCCAGCGGTAGGAGTAGATGTTCTGCCAGTAGCGCGGGCCCCAGGAGTGGTCGCGCAGGCCATAAGCGTCGATCTGGGTTGTCTCGCCGTCGATGGTGACAGTGCCGGTCACGTGCATGTGCTGCTCGTAGTGCGCGCGGCCGAAGCCTCGCTCGGGGTCGGCATCGGCGCGCTCGTTATTGGTCTGGCCGTAGACGGGCGCGACGGCTTCGTGCAGCATGTCGATGGAGACCTTCTGGTGCGGGTTCTGGCGGAAGGCCTGGCCGGGGTCGGCCATTTGCTTCGCGTCTTTCAGGGAGACGGCGTGGCCCTCGTAGGTAGTCCGCAGCTTGACCAGCGGCTCGACGGTCTCGAACTTCATGCCACCGGCGTCGAAGGCGTCATTGGTCTCGATCTCCGGGCGCTTCCAGTTGAACAGCACGGTGCCGTTGGGCTGGTAGAGCGTGAGCGTTACTTCGGCATACTTCTCGTTCGCGCGGTTGCCGATGCGCAGGAAGCCGCCGAACCCCCGGGCGTTGTCGAAGAAGTTGAAATACATGCTCTCGTTGAAGTTCTGCTCGGGGCCGAGCGGGTGGGTGTAGTCGTCTTCGGGCTTGATGTCGCCGTAAACGGGTGCGGAAACCATGGGTGCCTCCTTGCTGTTTGCGGGGTGATTGTAGCACCTGTGCTGGCCGCAGCGGTGGTTGCCCCGCTCGTACTACGAGAGCCTCAGGACGAGCGGAACGGGGAAGCGTTCCAGGGTGAAGGCGGGCCGCTCTAGCCGTTTGGGGCGACAAGCACCTTATGGTCGCGGTTGCGGTCCCCCGTGAGCTGTTCGAACACCGACGGCAGGTCGTGAAGGGAGACGACGCGCGAGATCAGAGACGAGACGTCGACGGCGCCCGCGACGATCAGGTCGCGTGCCTCTTGGAACTCGGACGCGTAACCGAAGGTGCCGGCGATCGAGTGCTCTTGGAGGAGCAGATTCAGCAGGTTAACTGAGTACGGCTGCTCGAACGCCCCTGCGACGACGATGCGGCCGCCGCGTCGAGTGGACGCTAGGCAGTCGTCCATGGTCGCTGCGATGCCAACGCACTCGATTGCCAGGTCGCAGCCGAGACCGCCGGTCAGCTCGCGCACCTGCACTGAGGCCACCTTGGCTGGATCGACGGCTTCGGTCGCGCCGATCTTCAGCGCGAGCTGGCGTCGGGACTCGGCCGGTTCCGAGACGATGATCCGGCCCGCGCCTTTGTGCTTGGCGGCAAGGATGGTCAAGAGTCCGATTGGGCCTCCACCGGCGATGAACACCGTCTCGCCGGCATTCATGTCGCCCCGGCTCAGAGAGTGAATGGCGACGCCCAGCGGTTCCGTGAGCGCCGCGCGCTCGAGCCAGGAGTCGTCCGGTAGATGCAGTGCCTGTTTCACGTGTACAACCACTCGCTCGGCGTAAGCGCCTTGCTCACGGTATCCGGTGCCGGCCTGTTCTGCGCACAGGTTGGTCGCTCCCGCCTTGCAGTAGTAGCACGCGCCGCACGGGCCGCCGGGATGGACGACGACAGGATCGCCAACTGAAAGGCCATTCGCGCCCTTGCCGAGCGCCAAGATCGTGCCGGTGAACTCGTGACCCATGACCGGCTGGAATATGCCGGCGCCACGCATCGAGGGCGCCTGGGATGCGTATTCGTGGAGGTCGGAGCCGCAGACCCCGCAGTACGCCACCTCGACGACCACCTGGCAGGTGCCGGCGTGCGGCCCGGGGAACTCCCGCACCTCCATCTTTCTTGGTCCGCCGAACGCCACTGCTTTCACGAAGACACCAGCTCCTCTTCCCTGGGCGCGCTTCCGGGCTCGTACACGTTCTGCACGTATTGGGAAACCATCCGCTGCGCATTGAAGAAGCTGCCGTTGTGTGAGATAGCGCTCCGCATAACGTCCGCGTAGGCGCGTGGCCGATCGTAGAACATCGGGAGAATCGCGTTTTCGAGCTTGCCGTAAAGCGAGTCGAGTTCGGCAACTGGGTCCCCGGACTCCTCCGATCGATCGCCGATTGCCCAGCCGGTAACGCCCTCGATCCATCCCTCGAGCCACCAACCGTCGAGAACGCTGAGGCTGGGCACACCGTTGAGGGCGGCCTTCATACCGCTCGTTCCAGACGCTTCAAGCGGCTTCAGGGGGTTGTTCAGCCACAGGTCGACGCCTGCCACCATCACGGCAGCCAGCCTCATGTCGTACTCTTCGAGGTAGACGACACGCAGGATGTCTTTCAGTTCGCGCGCTACTGAGAAGATTCGCTCGATCGCCGCCTTGCCGGTGGTGTCACGCGAGTGGGCTTTTCCACCGTAGACGAGCTGAAGCGGCCCCACGCGCTCGATGATCCGCCGCAGCCGCTCCTCATCCGTATATAGCAGATCCGCGCGCTTGTAGCCGGTCGCGCGACGCGCAAAGCCGATCGTCATTGTTCCGGCATTTAGCTTCGTAGAGGTCCGGCGCTCGACTTCGGCCAGCAATGTGGCTTTGGTTTCCGCATGGGCCATCTGGATCTCCTCGCGCGGAATTGCTGAGGCTTGCCGGAGGTAACGATTGTCGCGCCGCCAGTCGGGCACGTGCCGGTCGTAGAGCCTCGCAAACGGTGGCGATGTCCAGGTCCCCACATGGACTCCGTTGGTGATGGCGCTTATGGATGTCTCGGGGAACATCCGCCGCGCGACGTGGGCGTGCCGGATCGATACGCCATTTGCGCTGCGGGAAGAACATCGCCAGTTTGGTGAGGTTGAACTCGCCTGCCTCGGGGTGCGTCAGACGAGCCAGGATACCTGTGCGCTCCTTGCCCAGCACACTCTCGACGAGCTCAGCCGAGAAGCGGTCGTGGCCGGCGTCGACCGGCGTGTGCGTTGTGAACACGCACTTCTGGCGCACGTCATCGACGTCAGACTCGATGACGGAGCCCCTGTCATGGAGGCTCGCGTGCTCCTGGAGGAGCGCGAGGGTGAGGAGGCTGGAGTGGCCCTCGTTCATGTGGTAGGTGTGAAAATCGGCGTGGCCGAGGGCGCGCAGCATAGCGATGCCGCCGATTCCCAACACGACCTCCTGGCAGAGCCGGTAGCGGATATCGCCGCCGTAAAGTGAGTCTGTCAACGCTCGGTCGTACTCGTCGTTGGATTCGATATCGCTGTCGAGCAGGTATACCGGGATGCGATGGTCGGTTACTCCCGCTACCTCGTACTTCCAGGCGCGCAACGTGACGGGGCGGCCTTCGATCGTCACCAGCACCCGCGGCTCGAGCGCTTCGAGCCTGTCCTCCGGCGACCACTCGTCTGGCGACTCCGTTTGTTTCCCGTCGCCGTCGAGGTGTTGCCGGAAGTATCCCTTGCGGTGTACGAGTGTTGCGGCGACAACTGGCAATCGTAGGTCTGCCATCGCGCGCAGCGTGTCGCCGGCAAGCACGCCCAGCCCGCCGGAATACGTTGGGATCGACGCATCCAGCGCGATCTCCATCGAGAAGTAGGCTATCGAATGGACACGCGGTGTGCCGGCCGGCCGTGCCGTCACTTACTTTCGCGCCGCGCCCGAGCGCGATACAGCTTCGTCGATCGACTCTTCGAGCACGTGGACGAGCAGGTCGATATCGTCTTCGGTAATGATGAACGGTGGGCCCAGCATGATGATGTCCTGAGCGGCGCCCGAGCCGGCCGGGTAGAGGAAGACGCCCTTGCTGAGGCCCGCGGCTACGATCCGGCGGGTGATACGAGCACCGGCGGGGAAGCGTTCGAGGGTGTCGCGATCACGCACGATCTCGACGGCCTGCATGAGGCCGAGCCCGCGCACCTCGGCGACGTTTGGGTGCTGCGCGAGGCGGGCGAGCCGTTTGCTGAGGAGCTCGCCCGTGGACCTGGCGCGCGCGACCAGGTCCTCTCGCTCCATGATTTCGAGAACTTTGTCGGCGACGGCGCAGGAAGCGGGATGCGCGGTAAAGGTGTAGAACATGAGGTCCTCGCCACGTTCGGCAATCGGCGCCATTACTTCGTCGGTGGCGTAGACGCCGCCGATGGGCGCGTACCCGCCCGCCAGTCCTTTGCCGCCAACCATGATATCGGGCGTGATATTCCAGTGGTTGACGGCAAACTTCTCGCCGGTCCGGCCGAAGCCGCACATGACTTCATCTGCGATCAGAAGGACGCCGTACTTTCGGCAGATCTCGGCGACGCGCGGCCAGTAGCCGTCTGGAGGGACGACAGCCCCGGCCGCGCCCCCCACGACCGGCTCTGCGATGAACGCGGCGACGGTGTCCGGGCCCTCGCGCACGATGACCTCTTCGAGCTTGTCCGCCGCTTGCTCTCGGCAGTCCTCCGAGGTACGGCCCAGCGAGCACTCGAGGCAGTAATGAGACGGGGCCTTGGGGAAGTCCAGGAGAAGCGGCTCGTAGCCTTTCCTGCGCGACGCGTGCCCACCGACAGCGAGCGCCGCGAGGGTCACGCCGTGGTAGGAGAATTCTCTGCCGATGATCTTCCAGCGCTCAGGACGGCCGGCGCAGACGTGATGCAGGCGCGCCAGACGCAGGGCGGCTTCTACCGATTCGGAGCCGCCGCTCGTAAAGCTGGCACGCGTGAGGCCTTCAGGCAGCCAGCGCTCGGTCAGGCGCTCAACGAGGCCGGCCTTAGCCTCGGTCGCGAAGGTCGGCACGACATAAGTCAGATGCTCCAGCGCCTGTGCCGCTACTTCCGCGACCTCCCGCCGGCCGTGGCCGATGTTGACGACAATGGCGCCGCCGGCTGCGTCAAGAATTCGCTGGCCCTCGGGCGTAATCAGGTACGCGCCCTCGGCGCGCTCTACGGCGAACGGCGCTGCCGGGGAACCAGGCACGAACGATGTCCGACGAGAGGCGTCGGTGTCAATGGTCATCGCAGCACAGGATACAGCCCGAGGGCGATAATCCGCCAGCCAGCGGGGGATTAAGGCGCGGTCAGGATGCGCGGGTGGGGATGAAGTGGCTGATGTGCCGGAAGAGGTCCTGGATCGAGACGACGTGCGGTTCGCTGTCTTTGGTCACGAGGGGCAAGTGCCGGAAGCCGCCCACAGACATCTTGTGAAGGGCCATGGCGAGCGTGTCGTGGTCGCCGCAGATTACCGGGTCAGGGGTCATGACATCTCGGACGCGGACGGCGTTCAGGTCCAGCTTGTCGCCGGCTGCCTTGAGGAGGATGTCGCGGTCGGTCAGGATGCCGACGATCTGGTTGTCCTTTTCCACCAGCACGCAGTCGACACCGCGCCGCTGCATGATGTGGATCGCCAGGTGCACGGGATCTCCGGGCGCCACGGCGGCGGCTTCCTTCGCGCCAACGACGGCGAGTGGGTCATGCATCAGGTGCTCTTCGAACTCGCTCTCGGCGCTGGGTAGGTCTAGATTGCGCAGGTCCTGGCCACAGCTTTCGCACGTGTCGGCGCCGTCGATGTTATCGAAATGACAGGCGGGGCAAATCACGGTGAGTCGTTCCTACTCGACCGTCCAGGTGTCGCCTTCGTTGAGGAGCGCCTCGAGGTCGCCCTCGCCTTCGCGCGATATGGCATCCTGGATCTGCTGGTCCATGAGGTCGTCGTAAGTCGGCCTTTGCACCGCGCGGAAGACGCCCATTGGTACGGGGTAATGTGGGTACTGCATACGCGAGAGGATGTAAGCTACCGCGGGGTCTTCTCGGGTTTCATCGTGAACCAGCAGGTCGCCTTCGGCTATGTCGTTCCCTAGGTCGACGACTTCGGGGGTCGTTCCGTTGAGGCGGACACCTCTATTCCGGTCTTTGCCGAAGACCAGTGGCTTTCCATGTTCGAGGGTGATCGTACGGTCTGGCCGGACGTCCTTGTCCGCGAACTCCATGAAGGCGCCGTCATTGAACACGTTGCAGTTCTGGTAGACCTCGACGAATGACGTGCCTTTGTGATGAGCCGCCCGGTCCAGGGTCGTGAGTAAATGATGCACGTCGATATCGAGTGAGCGAGCGACGAAGGTTGCCTCGGCGCCGAGGGCGACGCTCAAAGGATTCACGGGGTGATCGATGGTGCCCATCGGCGAGCTTTTCGTGCGCTTGCCCATCTCGGACGTTGGCGAGTACTGGCCCTTCGTCAGCCCATAGATGCGGTTGTTGAAGAGCACGATCACGACATCCACGTTGCGGCGCAGAATATGCAGGAGATGATTGCCGCCGATGCTCAGGCCGTCACCGTCGCCGGTGATGACCCAGACCTGGAGGTCCGGCCGCGAGGCCTTGAGCCCGGTGGCGATCGTGGGGGCACGCCCGTGGATGCTATGGAAACCGTAGGTGTTCATGTAATACGGCAGCCGGCTGCTGCAGCCGATGCCGGAGATGAAGACGATCTTCTCGCGCGGGATGCCGAGATCCGGCATCAACTTCTGCGTTTGCGCGAGGATAGAGTAGTCGCCGCAGCCCGGGCACCAGCGGACCTCCTGGTCAGAGACAAAATCTTTGCGCGCCAGCGGAACGGGCTCGGTCACTGTTTCGGTCGTCATCCGACGGTCACCTTACTTCGTACGAGTTCATTGACTTTCTGTTCGATCTGCGCGATCTTGAACGGCCGCCCCGTTACCTGATTAAGGCCGACGGCGTCGACCAGGTAGCGGGCGCGCACGAGCATTAGCAGTTGCCCGAGATTCATCTCTGGGATGAGGATACGGTCGAATCGAGAGATGACCTCCCCCAGGTTGGCTGGGAAGGGGTTCAGGTAGCGCAGATGGGCGTGGGAGACTGAGAGACCGCGCGTCCGGGCTCTCTGCACCGCGGAGAGCGCAGGCCCGTAGGTGCTGCCCCACCCGAGCACCAGCAGCGAGCCCTCTTCTTCGCCGATGACCTTAAGATCCGGAATGTCGTTGGCGATACGAGCGACTTTTTCGGCCCGGAAACGGACCATGCGATCGTGGTTCTCCGCGTCATAATTAACATTCCCAGTGACGTCGGCCTTTTCGAGCCCCCCGATACGATGTTCCAAGCCGGGCGTGCCGGGGATCGCCCATGGCCGAGCGAGAGTCTCAGGATCACGGGAGTAGGGATGGAAGGTCTTCGGGTCTGTCGCAAAATCGACCCGCATAGTGGGCAAGTCAGCCACGGAGGGCAGACGCCAGGGCTCCGAGCTGGTGCCAAGGTAGCCGTCGGACAGGAATATAGTGGGCACCATATGCCGCAAAGCGATCCGGAACGCCTCGATCGCCATGTCAAAGCACTCGGCGGGCGTCGCCGGCGCGACGATGGCCACGGGGCACTCGCCGTTGCGGCCAAACATTGCCTGGAGCAAGTCTGCCTGCTCGGTCTTCGTGGGCATTCCCGTGCTCGGGCCCGAGCGCTGAATCATAGCGACGACAATCGGCAGCTCGACCATCACAGCGAGGCCAAGAGACTCACTCTTGAGGGCAAGGCCGGGACCGCTGGTGCCGGTAAGGCCGAGGCAGCCGCCAAAGGCGGCGCCGATTGCCGAACCGATCGCGGAGATCTCATCCTCGGCCTGGAATGTCTTCACGCCGAAGTTCTTGAACCGCGCGAGCTCCTGAAGAATGTCGCTGGCGGGCGTGATCGGGTAGCTGCCGTAAAACAGCGGCCGGCCTGTCAGGCGCGAGGCCGCCAGAAAACCGAGCGCTGTCGCCTCGTTGCCGGTGATACTTCGATAGCGGCCGGGGGCGAGATCTGCCTTTGGCACCCGGTAATGCACCGGGAAGAGCTCGGCCGTTTCGCCGAAATGGTAGCCGGCCTTCAATGTATCGGCGTTTGCCGTCGATACGGCGGGGTTCTTCGAGAACTTCTGGTCGATCCAGCGCAGGGTCGGCTCGAGAGGGCGTTCGTACAGCCAGAACATCAGGCCGAGCGCGAAGAAGTTCTTCGAGCGGTCGATCTGCTTCGTGTTCAGGCCGCTGTCCTTCAGGGCCCGCGCATTCATGCTGGTGATGGGCACCTCGATCACCCGGTAGCCGGAGAGCGTGCCGTCTTCGAGCGGGTTGGCCTGGTAGGCTGCCTTGCGCAAGTTGGCGTCGGTGAACTCGTCTATGTTCACTATGACCGTTCCGCCCTTGGGAAGATCGGGGAGGTTTGTCTTCAAGGCCGCGGGGTTCATCGCCACAAGTACGTCTGGGGCGTCCCCCGGGGTGTGGATGTCGTAACTGGAGAAGCTTACCTGGAACGAACTGACGCCCGGCAACGAACCGGCTGGAGCACGAATTTCGGCAGGGAAGTCGGGGACGGTGCTGATGTCGTTTCCGATCAGCGCGGCGGTGTTCGTGAACTGAAGCCCGGCAACCTGTGAACCATCGCCTGAGTCACCGGCGAAGCGGATAGTGACGCGGTCGAGTTCCTGCGTTTCGCCGTTTCTCGGCGGGGCGATACGCCCGTCTTTTGTGGTCATGCGCCCTCTGGTGTGGCGAGAAGCTGGTGCGGCATCGGAGGAAGGTTCAGGACCTTCTCCGGGTAGGCCTCAGCCAGGTAGTCGATTACGTCTTGAATCCGGAAGAGGGCGATTGCTTCGCCGCTTGCCGGGTCGATGATCGGTACATTGCGGAAGCCCTCCCGATTCATCAGGCTGATTGCCTCGCCGATAGTGTCGTCCGGTGTCATGGTAAGCGGGTCTGGTGTCATGAAGGTATCGACCGGTTCATCGTAGTCGACGTCGCGCGCGACCATCTTCATGAGGACGTCGCGCTCCGTCATGATGCCGACAGGATGGTTGTTCTTCGATACGAGGACGCAGCCGGCACCTTGCTGCTGCACCTTCCGAATTACTTCTCGCACGCTCGTTCCGCTTTCGACGGTGAGTGGGCGAGACAGCTTGAGGGCCCGAATCTTATCGCTTAGCAATTCGACTTTTCACCAGCCGGACGGTGGGCTCCGGCGTTCCATTTCAGCATTGATGCCGCAGATCATCCATCACCAGTATATCAGGCGCGGGCGAAGGGTTGCCCGCCACACCTCCTCTTCCGAGACGTTAGCGGCGTGAAAATGACGCCAATGGAGCGTGTAACGATTGCGTGGCGCATGCCGTCCTCAATTGCAGCATCTAGGCAAAGCCTGCATAGGCGCTGCCAAGGAGGAGCGCAGGGCGTGACAACGGTGGAATCCCCGCCGGCTCGAAAATGGTTCGGCAACCCGATTAACTCTGTACGTAATGGCTTGGTCGCAGGTTTCGGTGTGCTCGTGCTTATCTTGATTGCGGTAGTAGCGGGATCGACCTATATGGTAAAGCAGTACCAGGCGGATAGCGCCCAAATGGCGGAGAAGGCCGACACCGCGCTTCTACTACAGGGCACCGAGTCGCATGTCGGCACGGCGGGCCTCATGCTTCAGCGCTACGCCCTGGACGGCGATCCTATCTGGATCCACGAAATCATCAGTGCGGCGGATTCGGCCACCACCAACATGGCGACGGTCCGCGCTCGAGAGAGAATCGCAAACAACGGCGAGGCGCTGGCGAGGCTGGATGCGCTCGACGCCACGGGCAACGGACTGCGCAAGAGCCTCGAGCAAGTCGTCGCGCAAAGAGCGGCCGGAGACGGGGCCGGTGCGCTGGCCACGCTAGACACGATGGTAGTGCCGTTTCTGCAGTATCGTGAAAATCTGCGGGCGGCCGCAGAGAATGAGCTTGCTGAGGTTGCCTCTCTGCAAGCTGATGCTGATCGCTCCGGCGAACTCGCGTTTTGGCTGCTCGTAACGTCGGGCGTGGTTGGGCTGACATTGGGCGCGGCCGTTTCAGTGCTAATTGGGCGCTCCATTTTGCAGCCTCTCTCGTCGCTGGAAGCCACTGCAAATAAGGTCTCCAGAGGAGACATGACTGCCCGCGCGCCGGTGTCAGGGCCAGCGGAGCTGAGCAAGCTCGGTGGGGCACTCAACCACATGATGACGGCCGTGGAGGAGCGCACCGAGGAGCTTCGCCTTTCGAACGAAGAGCTAAGGGAGCGCAATCGCCAGTTGTTAGAAGCGCGAGCGCAGGCGGCCAGCGACGCGCTTACGGGGCTGCTTAACCACCGAAAATTCCATCAGAAGATTCGTGAGGTGATCGCCGACGCCCAGCAGAGCAATGAGGCGGTCAGCTTGATCATGCTGGACGTCGACAACTTCAAGCAGGTCAACGACAGCCTTGGTCACCTCAAAGGCGACGAGGTGCTGCGCGAGCTTTCGTCAACGATCGCAGAAACGGCAGGCCAGGACTGCGCCTATCGCTATGGCGGTGACGAGTTCGCGGTCATGCTGACTCGGTCAGGCCACGAGGACGCAGTGCGTGTGGCCAAACGCCTGCTGGACGCTGTGGCGAAGAACAAAGAGGCCGAGAAGGTCACCGTCAGCCTGGGCGTGGCGGCCTACCCCGAGATGGCAGCGACGGCCGAGGAGCTGATCTACCGAGCGGACATGGCGCTGAACTGGGCCAAATCGTCGGGTAAGAACCGCGTCGGTGACTGGCATGCTCTCATCGCCCGCAAGGACGGCGAGATGCCGGCTCCCGCCGAGAACGCTGTCGACGCGGGCATTGCCAGCAGCTGAAGCAGCGCGCA
>WNFX01003223.1_pt1 | contig 30766 bp, 26 predicted proteins | sample 5400111 | NCBI WGS metagenome assembly WNFX01 (sample SAMN13153363, study PRJNA577476) | soil metagenome | isolation source: 40 cm soil or saprolite under grassland replicate 1 | place: USA:California | collected 2016-06-15 | reverse complement strand
GTCACCTCGGCCAGCTTCGCCTCGATGTCCGGCACGTGCCAGTAGGCCACCGGCGAGGTCATGCCCTGCGGTCCACCGCCCGGCACCAGCCCGATGTGCTGGCCGGCGGCCTCGAAGCCGACGTAGTAGGACCCGTCGGTCTGCGGCGGGACGCCGAGCAGGGCGGCGTACACCGCCTTGGCCGTCGCCAGGTCCGACACGGGATGCAGCACGGTCTTGATTCCCTGGGTGGAAGAGCCGGTCATGGTCACTCCTGAAGTCGTGGGCCACATCGACCCGGTGTGTCTTGTCGAGCCTAAAGACGAACGGGAAGGCCCGGAAATCGACGTGCCGGGCTGGTCGGCGGGGCCGACCTAGCTCGGCGGGGTCGCCGCATGCGCGGCAGCCCGGCGCGTACGGTGGCAGGTGACGGCTGCCCGCCTGCTTGCACTGCCCTCCTCGCGCGGAGTGCAGGCAAAGCTCGGCTCACCGGGCGCGGTCACCGGGTTCCAACGCCGACCTCGGCATGGTTCAGAAGTCGCCGTGGACCAGCTCCGCGAAAGCCCTGCCACTAGACTCAGTTTGGGTTTGGTCCGATGGAGGTGGGTCATGAGGAAAGGCATCCCTCGAGCCGCGGGCGTCGCTTCGGCGCTGATGGTCGCTTCGGGGCTGATGGTTCTCCTTCCGCTGGCGGGCGCGTCCGCGGGACCGTACGCGGCCACGGCCGTGCACCAGGCGTCGGGCACCCCCAGCCCGCCAGCCAATGGGGACAGTCCCTTCGCCTCGTGCGACATCTCTGGGTTCTTGATCCCGGGGGAGACCAACTACGTGAATACCGAGATGGAGCCGTGGGTCGCGGTGAACCCCACGGACTCGTCCAACATGATCGGTGTCTACCAGCAGGACCGGTACACGTTCGGCGGGGCGCGCGGGCTGGCGGCGGCAGTCACCCACGACGGCGGAGCGACGTGGAGTTCCACGCATCCGGCCTTTACTATCTGCGCGGGCGGAACCGAAACGAATGGCGGGGACTTCCAGCGGGCCTCAGACCCCTGGATCACGTTCTCCCCGAACGGTGACGCGTATTTCATCAGCCTTTCGCTCACCTTCGTCGGCCCCACTTCGTCGACCGGAAGCGGGGTTCTGGTGAGCAAGTCCACCGACGGCGGGGACCACTGGAGCGACCCGGTGACGCTCGTGCGAGACGTAGGTAACGCGGATGTGGCCCCCTTCTTCTTCAACGACAAGGAGTCCATCACTGCCGACCCGTTCGACTCGAACTACGTCTATGCGGTGTGGGACCGGCTCCGGAAACCGGGCGAGGCTGAGAGCGTCAACGCCGAACACTCGTTTGCCTTCCGCGGCGACACGCTGTTTTCTCGCACCAGCGACGGCGGTAAGACCTGGGACCCGCCGCGGACCATCCTGAAACGGACCAGCCTTACCGGCACGATCGGGAATCAGATCGCTGTGCTCCCAGGTGGGACTCTCGTCGATATCTTCGACTTCGCGCAGGGCTCCGGCAAGAACTCCCCCGGATTCGACATCAAAGTGCAGCGCTCGACAGACCATGGCGATACCTGGTCCGAGCCGATCCAAGTGGCCCCTGAGCGGGCCGTGCGAGTGTTCGACCCGGACACGGGGAGGTCCGTGCGGGCCGGTGGCGGCTTGCCGGACATCGCGGCCGACCTCAACCCGGCGAGCCCGGGCTACGGCAACCTTTATGCCGTGTGGGGAGATAGCTTCGGCAGCGGGAAGACGCCGAACCGGCACAGCACGATTGTCTTCACGGAGTCCACGGACGGCGGGCGCACCTGGTCTCCGCTCTCGCGGATCGACCAGTCGCCCGGCGACGTGCAGGCGTTCACGCCGTCGGTTCACGTGGCGAGCGACGGCACGGTGGGAGTCACGTACTACGACTTCCGCAACAACACCCCCGATTCCGGGCTCCCGACAGACCAGTGGTTCATCCACTGCCATCCCACCTCTGACTGCACCGATCCGGCGAATTGGGCCGAGAACCACGTGGACGGGCCGTTCGATATCGAGAACGCTCCGGTCGCCGGAGGCTACTTCCTGGGCGACTACGAGGGCCTGGCCTCGATCGGTACGACGTTCACGTCGTTCTTCTCCGAGACGACGGCGACGGACAAGGACAGCACCTACCTGGCGACGATCTCTCCATAACGTACGGAGCGTGGCGGCCGAGTGCGAACGTCGAGGCTGCGCACGCTTCACCGCACGCGCGATGGTCGGGCCCACCGTGGCACCTGTTCGGCGCAAGTATGAACTTCACCGCTGCGGGAGTCGTCCGCGGCAGAGGGGGTAGATTGCCCGGTTCGGCGTTCTTCATCAGGGGCTATCGGCTCGGGTGGTCCTGGGTTTGTGCGATCTTCTGCTGGAGCCACCAGGAAAACCACCCCCGGTAGCGCTCCCGCAAGTCGGTGCGCATCCAGTCCGTTCCCTTCACCACACCTCGGCAGGCCGCGGTTCCGCACCGGCATTCCATGGCGAAGCCAGGGTCACCCAGGAACAGGGCGTAGTCGATGGTGAGTTCCTCGCCAGCCGCGATATCCCTCGTGCTCACCAGCAGGACGTTGCCACCCACGCCCACATTCGGCTCGCACGAGTGGTTCACCCGCATCAGCACGCCCTCGTGCTCGTCGTGGGTGAGCGCCGCCAGGTAGCAGTCCGCCGCGATCTGGAACGCAGAATTCCTGATGGCGTCAGGCAAGCGCGCGACGGCGGAGCCGTCCACGATATGGCCGCCTTTGACCGCGACCACCTCCCCGCCCGCTATCACCTCGACGGCATGCACTCCTTCACCGAGTCAAAAGCTCGGGAAGCATCTCCCCGCGCGTCGCTCTCTCACACGTTCTCCTCTGGTGAATTGGTGCGAAGGTCACCTGACATCCACAGCTTGACGTCTTGACATTCCGGTAGAATCACTAGATGGTGCGACCTAGGCACAGGACTGCTTCTGGGGCTTCAAAGCGCCATCCGCCGCGAGTGACTCATCACATGCCAATGATCGAGCCGACCGCAGAGGCGTCTGTCGAACGAGCCGCGGTTTTGCCCAGGCAAGGCTGGACCGCCATCGCCAGTGACCAAGCCTCGAACTATCCCGCGAGCAATGTGCTCGACGGCAATACGGCTACAATCTGGCACTCCCAGTACGTGGGGACACCTGTGCCGCTCCCGCACAGCATCACCATTGACATGCACGCTACCGCAAGCGTTACAGGATTGACTTATCTTCCCAGACAGGACAAGGTTTCGAATGGGAACGTTGGGCGCTACTCAATCTCGGTGAGCACCAACGGGACCACCTGGAGTACACCGGTGACCACGGGTACTTGGGGTGACGACAAGGTTCGGAAAGACGCTGTTTTTGCCGCCGTCAGTGCCCGTTACGTCCGCTTGACTGCCCTGACCGAGGCCGGCAATCGCGGTCCGTGGTCATCGGCGGCTGAGATTAATTTGATTGGTGGCGCGGTGGCGCCTCCAGCCTTGCCCAGGTCGGGCTGGACAGCCACTGCTAGTGACCAAGCCGCGAACTACCCCGCGGCCGGCGTGCTCGACGGCAATGCTACAACGATTTGGCATTCTCAGTACGCGGGGACACCCGTGCCGCTCCCGCATAGCATTACCATCGATATGGGTTCTGACAAGAGTATTGCTGGCCTGTCGTATCTCCCCCGGTCGGATGGGTCGAAAAACGGATATATCGGCAGATACTCCATCTCGGTCAGCGCCGACGGGGTCACGTGGAGTGGGCCGGTCGCTACCGGCGCCTGGGCCGACGACACCAGTGAGAAGACTGCCACCTTCGCCCCGATCAATGCCCGCTACGTGAGATTGACCGCTTTAACAGAGGCGGGCAATCGCGGCCCCTGGTCGTCAGCGGCAGAGATCAATGTACTTGGTTCGGTGCCCGCTGCCGGAGTTGGCGGAAAGTGGGATGTGCCGATCGGCTTCCCCGTCGTTCCGGTGTCCGCTGTACTGCTGCCCAATAACAAGCTGCTCACGTTTGCCGCGGTCGGTCCTATGCACTACGACAAGATGGGCACTACCACTCAGGTGGCACTTCTTGATCTCGCCACGGGCGTGGTTAGCCGGCCTTCAAACATCGATACCCACCACCAGATGTTCTGCACTGGACTGGCCCTGCTGGCGGACGGGAGGGTGCTGATCAACGGGGGGAGCAGTGACAGCGCCACTACAATCTACGATCCCGCGGATAACACCTGGACTCGCGGCCCGCTGATGAACATCCCACGGGCCTACGAAGGCGATACGCTGTTGTCCTCCGGTCAGGTGTTTACACTCGGAGGTTCCTGGTACGACCGTGCCGGACATAAGAACGGCGAGGTATTTACGCCTGCTGGTGCTACGGGCTCATGGGCTAAACTAGCGGGCGTTACCGCAGACAAGATCCTCACTGGCGACCCAGCCGGCGTTTACCGCGCCGACAACCATGCCTGGCTTTTCGGAGTCTCTGGAGGAGCGGTCTTCCATGCCGGTCCGAGCAAGCGAATGAATTGGGTAACGACGACCGGAGCGGGAAGCATCACAGGGGCCGGCGACCGCGGCGACAGCCCCGATTCAATGAACGGCAACGCGGTGATGTACGACGTGGGTACGATCTTTACCGTCGGTGGGGCTACGGCCTATCAAGATTACCCACCTGTCGCCAACGTCCAAGCCACCAGGCGCGCGTACGTCGTCGACATCACCGGCGGCCGAACGGAGCCTGTTGTCACCACCAGAGTCTCCGATATGGCCTATGCCCGGTCGTTCGCCAACAGCGTAGTTTTGCCCGATGGGAAAGTGCTGATTCTTGGTGGACAGCAGCATCCGCAGGGTTTTACAGATACCGGGGCCGTGCTGAGTCCAGAGTTGTGGGACCCGGCAACCGGAAATTTCACGATAATGGCACCAGAGGTAGTTCCGCGCACCTATCACAGCGTGGCGGTCCTACTGCCCGATGGCCGGGTATTTTCAGGTGGCGGCGGACTTTGCGGCACCTGTGTCACGAACCATCCAAGCGGGCAGATCTTTACCCCGCCGTACCTTCTCAATCCTGACGGCACAGCCAAAACCCGGCCAAGCATTGTGAGCGCCCCGGCAACTGCGGCGCTGGGGTCGACGATCACCGTGACAACCAGCGCAGCTACGCCAAAATTCGCCCTCGTCCGCACGACGGCTGTTACCCACGCGGTCAATAACGATCAACGGCGTATCCCGCTCGTGCCGGCGACCGCAAACGAAACCACCTACACGCTCAACGTCCCGGCCGACGCAGGAGTGGCACTACCCGGCAATTACCTCCTTTTTGCTCTTGACGCCCAGGGTACTCCGAGCATCGCTGAGGTCATCAAAATCAACTGAGCCAAATGTTCGGATAGACCTAATTTCGCGTCTTTACCTGTGCTGACGCGATGGTCCATGGAGACCCGACAGAACGCCCCAAGAAACGACGCATTAGCTCAGCTCGATTGAGCGGGCCATTAGTCATAGGACCGGCCCGCAGCCCAGTAGCTTTCGCGGCTGAGCCAGCCGTGTCGCCACCTGCGCCGCCGACGGCAGGTTCATCCGCCGGGCTGTGACGGCCACTGCACGGTGTGTGGTTACGGTAGAGAGCTTCCCGGGTGGTTTTGCTTCTGCCCTGGTGGTTGCGCAGGGGGAGGGGCAGTCTTGTTGGTACGACCAGGAGGGGCGACGCTGCCCGGGCTGGGTTGCCGAGCGGCGCGCGCTCCCGGGACCGTCCGCGGAGGTGGGGTATGACGCGCCAACGGAATATCGGTGGTTTGACGGCGCTGGCCAGCGTGGCCGCGCTTGTGCTGTGGGGTGGTGCCGCAGCGCGGGCGGCGCCGGGCAGCGACGTGCGGCTGACGAACGACGCTGCGGGCACGGGTGGGTATGTCAGCGACTTCACGATGGTCACCGGGCAGCCGTACACGGACCCGGTGCTGACAGCCTGCTCGCAGAGCCGCGGCAGGCAGAATGAGCCCGCTGTCGCGGTGGATCCGCGCGATCCGCGGGTCGTGGTCGGCAGTTCCAACGACTACTGCGGCGTGTTCCAGTCCAACGGCAGCTTGCTGGGCCTGGGCGATGTTTGGCTGGGGTATTACCGCTCGGAAAACGGCGGCGCGTCGTTTGTGAGCTCGCTGGTTCCCGGGTATGTCGGCGACACCTCGCCTTATGCGGCGAACGCGCACATCCGGACGGCCGACTCCGGGGACCCGGTGCTGGCGTGGGACAGCCATGGCCGGGTGTTCGCCGGTTCGGAGAGCTCGGGCGACCGGGCGGGCACGGCCAAGACCTTCGGTGACGTGTGGGTCGCGACTTATCAGAATCCGCAGGGCGCATCGGGCCCGTCGGTCAATGACGGCAAGCAGTTCGTGCGCTCTCTGGATGTGGCGACCGGATCTGCCGCGCCGAACCTGCTGGGCAAGTTCCACGACAAGACTGCGATCGAGGTCGACCGCACCGGCGGCGGCTGTGACGGCACCGTCTACTTCGCGTGGGCACGGTTCACCGGGAACACGCCAAACGGGTTCAACTCCAGTGTGTACGTGGTGCGGTCCAGCGACCATGGCGCCACGTTCAGCGCACCGCTGAAGATCAGCCAGATGGTGCACGATATCCAGTTCCCCGACATTGCGATCACCGGTGACGGCAAGGTCTTCATCACCTACCGGCAGTTCGCGGATGTGCGCAGCAATCAGCCGCAAGACGCGATCGCCTACAATGTCTCCTCCGACTGCGGGAAGACGTTCTCCGCGCCGCACCTGGTGACCGGGTTCGAGCCGTATGACCCGACCGACATCTCGGTGCAGGGCGGTGTCGTCGGTGACTGCGGCGACTTCGCGTCGGCGTGCGTATCGGGATACACGTTCATGCGCGGCGGGACCCAGGTTAGGTCGACTGCTGATCAGGGCGACCGCGGCCACGAGTACGTATACGTCGTCTACGACCCGTCCATCCCGGGGACGGAGGTGCCGAGCGGCAGCACGTACGGGTCGGTGGTCTCGCAGGACCTACCGGCTCAGTACCACCGCGATGTGGGCAGCGTGTCGGGCATCCAGTTCCTGAGGCTGGACGGGGGTACCGGGACGCATACCGCGCCCACGCTGATCGACGACCCGCGCGCGCATGGTGGCCTGCAGCGGTTCCCCGACATCGCGGCGGATTCGGGTCAGCTGCACGCGCTGTGGTGGGACAGCCGCAACGATCCGTGCTTCGATCCGCGGCGTCCGGTCGGTAACTGTGCCGACCGCAGTACCGTCGCCTCGCTCGATACCTTTGCCTCGACCGCGGCGGAGAGCACGCTGGCGTGGTCACCTTCGGTGCGGCTAAGCACCGTGACGACGAACCCGAACTGGGAGCAGTTCGGCGGGCGAACCGTCCCGTTCGGGGGCGATTACCTCTACATCAGCGCCGTCGGCGGCTTTTCGTATGGCGTGTGGACCGATTGGCGCAACGTCCGCCCCGGCAGTGACCTGCGCGAGGGTGGCGACTCCGACAACGACCACGCCGACGTATTCCAATGCCGGACCACCCTGCCCGACGGCAGTATCAGCGGCGACACCTGCCCGTGGGACGGAGGGCTCGACCAGAACATCTACGGCAACCAGACACCCTGATCAAACCAGGAGAACGGGCGCGGCACCCGCACAGGGCAGCGTTTGAAAGGTGCCGCGCCCAGCTGGCGGTCCGCGAGCACGGCCCCCCGGCGACCGCGACGGGTTTCGCGTCCGGGCCTGTGCCGAAAGATACTCGATATGCCACTTTCGGATGATGCTCGCCACAGCGCCGGGTCGTACCGTCGTCGCAGAACCACCCCAAGACGAAGGGCCCCATCGGCAGCCCAGAGCAGAGGTGCCCCAATGTGTCCACACCGCCCCCCGTGCCCCCCGGCGGACCGCCCGGACCGCGATGCCGCCCATACCGTCGCCTTTCACCCCGAACAAGGGTGGAGCTTGCTTTGCAACGGTGTAATCCTGTTCGACGACCTGGGCGAGATCCTGCCCGACGGCCGGGTGGTTCCCGTGTGTCGCCCGGCCCAGCCCGAGTTCGTGGCGGCATGAAACGCGAGAGGCTTGATCATGCCAGATACGCGCCGAAATCTGGGCTCGTTGGTGTCAGCTGGAAGGATCGGCTAGCGGAGGTCTGCGCCCCCTGGTTACGCACAATGCCGGTGAGGTACTTACCTGGTGCTACCCAAAATCAGCCGGCTGGGGCCGTGGTTGCCGTCGCCGCCCGAAGACGAAGTAGGCGATTGGTGCGCCCCCGAAAGAGTTGACGACCACCACCACCGGGGCCCATATCCACTTCGAGCCCCGGATCTGGCTGGCTGGCCGGCGCTTGATGTCGATGAGCGCCGCCGTTTTGAGGATGCCTTCGGCAACAGCTGCCGCCATGATCAGTCTACGGCTGCGCGTGCTGAGATCGCTCCACTTTCGTCCGGCCATGACACCCTCCGCGTACGTGTCTGGGCCCCTAGCCATTGCAGGGACCCCGAACGTCCCGCACTCTACATCGGTCAGGCAGCAGCCCTCATTACCGGGCCATAGTCCCGATGGGCGCAACCCTCCACCAGGAGCGTTCGTGTACTGGAGGCGCCGAGCCGCTATGCGCGGCTGTCTCTGCCTGCTGGAGGCTGTCAGAGTGGCGCTGAACAGCTCGATCTGCGCGCTGATCCCACCATGCCGCTCGGTCGGGGCACATCAGCGCGCCCAGATCAGCCGGTTCGGCGCGAAGGAGCTGGGCCGGGCCCGCCCTCAAGTGGTTCTCATCACGTGCCTGCCCCGCGGACTGTGGGTTTCGCCCAGGCGGTAGCTGTGTGTGAGCCGCCTGGCGGGTCAGCGTGGCGGGGTGAGGTCTTCGGGCTGGGTCTGGTGCCGCTCGGCGTGGGCGCGCAGCCCAGCGAGGAGCTCGTCGACGACGCTTCGGAGTCTGCGTCGCATGACCAGCGTATTCAGTAGGGCGGTGATCAGGTTCGCCGGTGTGTAGAACGTCTCGATCCGCACCGTGGTCCGGCCGCCTTCAGCTGGGGTGAAGTGGGCTGTGAAGCCGTAGCCGGTGAACATCTTGTTGAACCCGAAGGAGTCGTCCAGCACCAGGAACGAGGCGCGAGCAGACGGCAACGCTTCGACGCACCGCTCGACCATGGTTCCCTTCGCGCCGTTCATCGTCACCGCGCAGGTGCGGGTCGCGCCCAGGCCCGTCTCGTCACCGCCGTGCTCGTGGGTGACGGCGTCAACGGCTGGCGCCCAGTTGGCCAGCTCCGCGTTGTCCATGAATAGCCCGTAGACGGCCACGGCCGGCGCGTTGACCACGGTGTCTCGCTCCAGTTGCCTTTTGCCCTGCATGCGCATCCCGGCCTCCTCGGTTCCGTTCTCGAACGTACCTCCCACTGGTGACAGAAACTGTCACCCATCGCTGTATGGTGGACGTCGATGCGCACCATGGACCGACGCGATCAGCTGTTGCGGCTGCTGCGGCGGCGAGCCGACTGGACCGTCGCCGGTCTCGCGGGCCAACTAGGCGTCTCCCGCCGCACGGTGCTCCGCGACCTCGGTGGCCTCCGGGAGGCCGGCTTCGATCTCGCCACGTTCTCGGGGCCTGGCGGGGGAGTGCGGCTGAACCCGACCTCGATCATGATCACCTCACAGCTGCGCGCCGACGAGGTCGTCGCGCTCATCGTGTCCGTGGAGCTTGCCCGCGCCGCCAAGACGGTCCCGTTCGCCGCCGGCGCCGAGCACGCCCTCGCCAGGATCGAACAAGCCCTCCCCGCTTCCCGAGCCGCGGAGCTGCGGTCGCTGCGTCAGCGAATCCTGGTCGGCGGCCCGTCCGCGGACGCCAGGCCCGCTGCCTTCGATCCAACCTTGGTCGAAGCGTTCGAGACCGCCTTCACCACCACTCGCCTGCTCGCCTTCACCTACCGTGACCAGCAAGGCCGGAGCGCGAAACGGCAGGTCGAACCGCACGGCCTGCTGGTGCGCCCCCCGCTGTGGTACGTGCTCGCCTGGGACACCGGCAAGAATGCTCCCCGGCTCTTCCGCGCCGACCGCATCAGTGCGCCAGCCGTCATCGACCACACCTTCGTCCCCCGGCCCAGCGACCTGGTCACCGGCGTGTGTCCCGACGCCAGGCCCGCGACATCAGCCTGCAGCTAACGAGGCGAAACCGGCCCAGAATCAGCCCGGCGACTCAGTCGCCCGTCGCTGCGGCATATTGACCGTTCGGGCGAAGTGGCTTGGGCGTCGCCCCGGCTAACCAGCACCGAGGCAGGGCGGACCCGCCGGCTCGCCTGCGGGCGGTGGGATTCTTGACTGCCCGCCGGCTACGAGGCAGCGTCTGATACGAGGCCGCAAGCTGCTCAGCACGACGTTGAGGTGATCGCGATGACAACCAGCCAGCGTGCGATCCGCCGGTCAGGGAATCTTCTCAGGCAGATTCGCCCGTACCTGCGGGTGCTGCCTGCGGCCCGGCGGAACCGGCTCGACCTGGTGCGATGGTTGCGCCGCCGTCCCCAGATCCTGGCCGGCGCAGCCGGCTACGAGATGGCCCTGCTTGCTAGCGCCCGGGTTGACCCGCATCTGAAGCAGCTGGCCGAATTGAAGGCGGCGGCGCTGGTGGCCTGCGAGTTCTGCCTGGACATCGGCTCGGCGCTGGCGGCTGCCACGGGCGTTTCTGAGGCCCAGCTGCGGGATCTCCCAAACTTTCGCGACAGCGGCGCCTTCAATCCCGGCGAGAAGCTCGTCCTGGAACTCGCCGAGGCGATGTCACGCACGCCGGCCGATGTCCCGGACAAGCTTCGCGACCGTCTGGTCGAGCGTTTCTCACCCGCCGGCCTGGCTGAACTGGCCGCCACCGTGGCGTGGGAGAACAACCGGGGCAGGCTCAACGTTGCTCTTGGGGTTAGGCCAGCCGGGTTCTCCGACGGCGCCGTCTGCGCGGTGGCGCAGCGATGACCGCCAAGCGCGGCCGCGCGGGATGGGCCGAACGGCACATTGCCAACCCGTCCATGCGCGCCCTGCTACGCCTCGGAGTAGCTCCCCGTGCCTTTGCGCTCCCAACGGAATCATCGGGCGCCTCGATGGACTGGCCTTTCGTGCCACGGCAAGCGATCCCGCCACCCTCCGGATAGATCTCCAACCAGATCCCCCGCTCCAGCGCTGCGGGTAGTGCCCAGCTAGGACCCTGCGCACGGCCGGTCTGCGGCACGACAGGACATTGGTGCGAAAGTAGCGGCCTGTCGGTAGGAGGCTTAATCCTGCGATCTGGCGCCCGTCCCAATCGTTCGGCAACGGTCGCCAGTTCCGGTCCGAACGGTCATACTGCGTGTGTGCCTGCCTGCTGCTCGAAGCCGAAGGCGAGGCCCAGCCACAGGGGAGTGTTGCGTGATCAGCAGCGTAGTCGTGAGCTACCAGGTCCGGCCTGAGGCCGTCGCCGAGCACGTCCGCTTGATCGAGGCGGTGTTCGAGCAGTTGCGCGCCGAGCAGCCGGACAACGTCGAGTACAAGGTCGTGCGCCTGGTCGACGGGGTGTCGTTCGTGCATGTTTCGTCGGCGGACACGGCAGACGGGTCGAATCCCCTTCCTGAACTGGCGGCGTTCAAGGAGTTCGGCCGCGACTCAGCCGCCCGGGTCGCCACCGCCCCTGTGCCCACGGCTGCCGCCATCGTCGGGTCGTACTACCCGGCGACACCGTTGACGGGCCGCTGAATAGCTCGCAGTCCGTGCGGCGAATGGTCACCCCCGAGATGGCGTGAACAGCACCGCATGCAGCCGGGCTGCCGGTAGCGGCATGAGCGGGCGTTGGGCAGGGTGGCTCCATCGGCTGGGTTCGCGGGTGGAAGAGCCTCTTCCACCCGGCCTGGGTGCCGTTAGCCGAACGGCTAACGCTTGGTGTCACGCCAGCGGAGCCGTTCGGGATCATGAAGCTGTTCTCCAGCGACAGCGCCGACATGACACCAGCCTTGCGGCCCGCCCGCGATCCACGGGCGGGCCCAGGCCAATCACATCAAGCGCAGCGCGGCGGAATCCAGCGGCCAGATCACTTGTGGTGCAGCGGCACGGATGCGGGCTGGAACGTCGGCGGCACGGAGACACCGACGTCTGGCGCCGGGTTGGGCAGAATGACGTCGAAACCGCACTCGCCGGTGGCGTTTCCGCCGACCTGGTTGGGCTGCCCATTGCTGTCGCCCAACTCGACTTGGTACGGTACCCGCGGCCCCGCCACCCATTGGTACGCAAGAGTTCGTGCGTCCACGCGCCAACCGCCAGCACGATTACGTCGTATTCGTGGACCGATCCATCCACCGTCGCTCGGGCCGTGTCACCGGTGCCGGTAGGCTCAAGCGCGTCGAGCACCGCTGCTCGCACGGTTGCGCCAGGCCGTCCGGCCAGATCGGTCAGGATCGCCCGCCGCAGCTCAGCGGGCGAGATGTAGCCAGCCTGCCGCTCGAGCACGGCAATGCGCCCAGGAAACCGGGACCAGCCCAAACTGCGGCTGCCCGCGGCAGGGCTCGCAGGCAATAACTCCACAGAGCCGGGCAGCTCCCGGTCAATCTCCTCGGCCTCGGCTGCCAGCCCGGCATCGGTCTCACGCAGATAGACAAAACCGGTCTGCCTGTAGTCGCTCCACTGCAGCAGAACCCGGCTGCCGAGCAGTTCCCGCAGGCTGGCTATGGCAAGTCTGCGCGCTTGCGCCGAAGGCTCGTAGGCGCGCACCGCGCCGCCCGATGCCTGGGTGGCGTCCGCATCCTGGTGACGCCCGAGGACCAGATCAACGTGCACGTCTAATCTTTGGGCCAGCCGCCACGCGAGAAGGGACCCAGCCAGCCCGCCACCCACGACGCATGCCCGCACCGGTCTGCTACCCCCTGCCAAACGGTTCGGCTCCGGCGCGATGTTACCAGGCGACCAGAACCGTGACGATAACTGGTTTTTGAGTATGGCTGCGGGGGGCTGAGGTGAATCGTCTTCTTGGGTGGTGTGCCTGCAAGCCTTCTAGACAGCCTCGAGCGGTGTGATGATGTGGAGACCGTTCGCGGCTGTGGAGGAGTTGCGCATGGCTGGGTCTACCGCGCCGCGGCTCATGCGCAGGGTGGTCGTGCATGCCGATCGGATCGAGGTGGCGACGGATGCGCCGGTCCCCTCGCCGCGTCCTGACGAGGCGCTGGTGCGCAGTGTCGTGACCGGGGTGTGCGGCTCGGACACTCATGCCGCTCACGGTCGTCACCCCTTCATCCCGGTCCCGTACCACCCTGGGCACGAGGTGGTCGGGGTGGTCGAGCAGGTTGGCCCGAGCGTCACCGGGGTTGAGGTCGGGCGGCGCGTCACTGTCGAGCCCGACCTGCCGTGCTGGACGTGCAAGATGTGCGCCACGGGGCGGCAGAACCTGTGCGAGAACCTCCAGTTCTTCGGATGCGGGTGGGAGCAGGGCGGCATGGCCGACTTGTTCACCGTGCCCGCGGACCGGCTGCATGTCCTGCCTGACGACCTGGACGACACCACCGCCGCCCTGGTGGAACCGCTGTCGACTCCGGTTCATGCCGTCCGCCTCGGCGGTGACAGTTTCGGCTGTGGCCTCGACGGTGTCCGCGGGAGGTCTGCTGTCGTGCTGGGTGCTGGCACGATCGGGCTCCTGGTGCTGGCGGTGCTCAAGGCGCGCGGGGCCGGCGCCGTGGTGGTCACCGACGTGCGAGCCGCCAAGCGGGACAAAGCGATCTCGCTCGGCGCTGACGCCGCCGTCGATGCGGCCGCGGCGGACGTGGTGGACCAGGTCCGGGCCGCTCTCGGGCAGAGCGCCGACATTGTTGTGGACTGTGTGGCGATCGAGCCGACCATGCGCCAGGCTGTCGCGCTGGCCAGCAAGGGCGGAACCGTCGTAGTCGTCGGTGTTCCGGCTGCCGAAGTCACGATTCCGCTGGCGATCGTGCAGGACCATCAGATCCGTATCCAGGGAAGCGCGACCTACCTGCCCGAGGACTACGAAGAGAGCATCCGGCTTCTGCGGGCCGGCGCGGTTCGCGCTTGTGACATCGTGACCGCCATCCGGCCGCTCGAGCGGGTCGCCGAGGCCTTCGATTTCGCTGCGTCCGGTGAGCACATCAAAGTCCTCGTCAGCATCGGCGAGCCAAGCGTCCCCGCCCCCTCGCAGGACATTCCTGCCAGGCGCCAAAAACCCTATCCGGCGGATTGACAGCCCTTTAACGACGGCGTAACTTTCGGGCGTTATCGGCGACGTTGTCGCTCCTGGGCGGCTAGGGATCTTGGCTGCTCCCCGGCGAGGGAGAGGAGTTGTCGATGCGAGGCACTCAGCTGTTACCGTTCTCGCGAATCCTGGTAATTGTCGGACTGGTTGCCGCGGCCGTTCTTGGCGGTGCGACATCCTTGAGCGCGGCGCCCGCGGCGGCCGCGCCCAGCCCGGGCCCTTCTCCCGAACCCAGCTCCAGCGTCCCGGCGAGGGCGAGCACCGCCAGGACGGTTCCCCCAGCCGCGTGCACCAAGGGACCGAACGGGCATCCGGTCCACTGCCCGGGCCCGGTGCCTGCGTCCAAGCTGCCTGCGGGTGCGAAGAATCAGGATCTGGTTACGCAGCCGGTCACTGATCCGGCGCCGCTCGTGGACACCCGGACGTGGACCACCGGAGGTGGGAACACTTTCCCTGGCGCGGACGTGCCGTTCGGGATGGTGCAGTGGAGCCCGGACACGATGCCAAGCCGCAGCGCCGGCGGCGGGTACACCTACGGCGACACGTCGATCACCGGGTACTCGCTGACGCATATCAGCGGCCCGGGCTGCGGGGCGGCGGGGGACGTCCCGATGCTGCCGATGACCGGTCCTCTGCCCGGCGGCGACCCGAACCACGTCACGACCAACTTCACCAACAGCGGTGAGGTCGCGCAGGCCGGTTACTACTTGGCGCAGAGCAACCAGCCGGACACGATCACGTCAGAGTTCACCGCGACCCCGCACAGCGCCATGGGCCGGTTCACCTACCCGGCCACCACGCAGGCCGGGTTCCTGATCAAGCTGCACGACAGCCAGAACGGCGAGTTCGCGCCGAGCACCGCGCAGATCCTGAACAGCCACCAGGTGAGCGGCTCGCAGACGAGCGGCCACTTCTGCGGCGAGGTGGTCAACGGCGGCCAGCGGCAGGAGTACACCGTCCACTTCGACATCACCTTCGACCAGCCGTTCAGCTCGTCGAAGATCATCAACGGCTCGGACGGCAGGCCGACCGCGGTCTACCTGACCTTCGACACCACCAGCAACCGGGTCGTCCAGGCCAAGGCCGGCATCTCGTACGTCAGCGACGGCAACGCGGGGTTGAACTGGCAGACCGACAACCAGGGCTGGGACTTCGGCACCATCAAGAGCGCCGCTCAGGACGCGTGGAACAGGCTGCTCGGGCGCATCCAGGTGTCCGGCGGCAGCTTCGCCCAGACCCAGGAGTTCTACAGCACCCTCTACAAGGACTTCATCCAGCCCAACATCACCAGTGACGTCAACGGCCAGTACATGGGCGCGGACATCAAGGCGCACACGATTGGCGCCGCGCAGCACGACCAGTACGGCATCTTCTCCGGATGGGACACCTACCACTCCCTGTCGCAGCTGCAGGCGACGCTGGACCCGGCTGCCGCGAGCGACCAGGCGCAGTCGTTGCTGAACTACTACAGCCAGGACAAGATCCTCCAGCAGTGGGGCTACCTGCACCTGAACAACTACGTGATGGTGGGCGACCCGGCACAGTCGATCATCGCCGACTACTACGCGTTCGGCGCGCGGGGCTTCGACACCGCCGAGGCGCTCAAGGACATGCTGGCCCAGGCCACCGCAGTCAACGACGTGCGGCCCGGCGAGGCGCTGGAAGAGAAGTACGGCTACCTGCCCGAGGACGGCGCGTACGGCTGCTGCAACCCGCACGGATACGTGCCGACGCTGCTGGAATACAACAGCCAGGACCTCGCCCTGTCGTTGTTCGCCCGCGCACTTGGCGACGGCAAGGACGCGGACATGCTCCAGGCGCGAGCCAACAACTGGCAAAACGTCAACTATGCGGCGCTGTTCTCGCTGCTCGGCGGTAAGTCGAAAGTCGTCCCGGCACTGCGCGAGTACCTGTCCCAGCCGAACGGCTTCGGGATGCACGCCTACCTGACCAACGAGTTCGGATTCGGCGAGCAGTACGCGCTGAACTACGCGCAGGACCCGCCCGGCACGCAGCAAGCCGTCAACCACATCCGCAACACGATGTATCAGCCGGGGCCGAGCGGGCTGCCCGACAACGACGACCTCGGCGCCAATAGCTCCGCCTTCATCTGGGAGATGCTGGGCATGTACCCGGAGAACTCCGGAAGCGACAATCTGGTGTTCAACGGACCCGGCTTCTCCCACATCGGGATTAGCCTGCCCAACGGAAAGACGATCACGATCAACGCGCCTGGGGCCTCGCCGACCACCTTCTACGTGCAGAACCTGAAGCTCAACGGCAGCCCGTACCGCAAGCTGTATGTGCCGTTCTCGACGCTGGCCGCGGGCGCCACGCTCGACTGGACGCTTGGCACCAACCCGAGCACGTGGGCCAACGCACCGCAGGACGCGCCGCCGTCGTACCGGCGCGGCGAACAGCCCGTGCTCGCCGCGGTCGACCCCGGCTACTTGGTGCTGCAGCCGGGCGCCTCGGGCAGCACGACGCTGCTGCTTGCCAACATCGCCGGGACCTATCAGACCGTCTCCTGGACCACCAGCGCCGACAGCGGCGTCACGGTGAGCCCGGCGCAAGGGTCGCTGACGCTCGGCCCGTCCGGCCGCGCCAGCAGGCAGGTGACGGTCACTGCCGCACCGGACGCGGCCGACGGTCGGTACAGCGTGACCTTCCACATCACAACAGCCAGCGGCGAGCACGAAACGGTAGCGCTCGGCGTCGCGGTCGCCAAGCGCGGCGAGCTGTGGCCCTACTTCACCAACGCCGGCATCACCGACGACAACGGCACCAGCGCCGCCACCTACGACGGCGGTGGCTGGAGCTACTCGGCGCAGGCGCTCGACGCGCAGGGGGTCACCCCTGGCAGCACGGTCACGGTGGACGGGATCGACTACACGTGGCCGGACGTGCCGGTAGCCACGCTGGACAACATCGAAGCGACCGGGCAGACCATCCCGCTGGCGGCACCCGCGCACGCGTCCAGGATCGGGCTGCTGGGCAGCTCGACGAACGCTGGCAGCGCCGGCGCTGGCGGCACTGCGACGATCACCTATACCGACGGGACGACATCGCACTTCACCGCGGAGTTCAGCGACTGGACGCTTGGTGCGGGCGGGTTCCCGCCGCTGCCGAGCAACATCACCGCGGTCACCATGCCGTACCGCAACTACACCGGCAACCTGCGCGACAACGTCAAGACGTATGTCTTCGCGATGGAGGCGCCAGTGTCGGTGGCCAAGACGGTGGCGAGCATCACGCTGCCGCAGGCGGCCGGTGGCGACATGCACATATTCGCGATCACGCTGCCGCCCGCGCAGGCGCACGCGGTGACGCTGACACCGGCCGCGCAGAAGGGCGGTGCGCGAGTCGGCACGGACGCCACATACACGGTGCACCTGACCAACGCCGGCTACCAGGCCGATTCGTACACGATGTCGTCGTCGAGCACGTGGACGGCGCACGCCTACGACTCGACCTGCACCACGCCGGTCAGCGCGACGGCGACGGTGCAGCCTGGCGACGGCCTCGACCTCTGTGTCAAGGTCAGCGTGCCGGCGTCAGCGGCCAATGCCGACACCGGCGATACCATGATCACGGCGACGTCGACGACTGATTCGTCGGTGAGCGTCATCGCGAAGCTGACCACGATCGCGGTCTCGGTCGGCACGCTCGTCGTCGACGGAGACATGGGCGGGCCGAACGTCGAGAGCTATTACGAGAACGCGTTGACCGCGAACGGCGTGCCGTACAGCTACTGGGATCTGTCGGCCGACCCGGCTCTTCCTGTTTCGATGCTGACCGCGCACAAGAACGTCGTTTGGTTCACCGGCAACAGCTATCCCGGCCCGATCATGCCGTACGAGTCGGAGCTCGCGGCGTTCCTGGACGGCGGCGGCCGGCTGTTCATGTCTGGGCAGGACATCCTCGACCAGTCGGCAGGCACGACCCCGTTCGTCCACAACTACCTGCACATCAACTGGGACGGCTCGGAGGCGCAAAACGACAAGCCGACGGCGGACGTGCACGGCGTGGCCGGCAATGCGGTCACGGGCGGCATCGGTGCCATCGCGCTGGACCACTCGGCACTCGGCTCGTCGTACGAGGACGAGATCACACCGATCACGCCCGCGACGCCGGCTTTCACCGACGACACCTCGGTGCCGGACGCGTTGACCGTGGCTGCCGGCGCGTACAGGGTGGTCTTCCTGGCGTTCCCGTTCGAGGCGTATGGCACCGCGACGGACAAGGCCGATCTGATGAACCGGGTTCTGGCCTATCTGAGTTGACCCGGTCCGCATCAGCAGGCCGAACCCCCCGGCGGCGCGCCCGGCGGCCCGTTGACGCAACCGATCGGTTGCCATAAAGTGGCAACCGATCGGTTGCTACTCGTTGGAGGCTGTCATGGGTTTTCCCGATCGCATCGAGCGGACCGTGGAGGTTGCTCACCCGCCGGGCAAGGTGTGGGCGGCGCTCACCACGGCCGAGGGGCTAGGCGCCTGGTTCGGCAACGAGGCGACGATCGACCTGCGTCCGGGCGGGTCCGCCCGGATGACGTGGGACGGCGGGTTCACGGTCGAGATGCGGGTGGAGCGGGTGGAGGCGCCGGCGGTGTTCGGGTTCACCTGGCAGATCTATGGGCTGTCCGAGGACGATCCGCGCCGTACCTATGTCGAGTTCACGCTCGAACCGGCCGGTGCGGGCACGCGGCTGAGGGTGGTCGAGACCGGTTTTGCCCAGCTGCCAGAGGACGCCTACCGCAAGGCGTACGACGCCCACACCCAGGGCTGGGCGAGCGAGCTGGGCGAACTGGCCGGCTACCTCGATGCCGCCTGACATCGAGGCGGTCGCCGAGCAGGTCTTCATCGCCTTGGCCGACCCGACCCGGCGCGCCATCCTGGCCGCGCTGGCCGCAGGGGGTCCGGCCACGGCCACGGATCTGGCCGCTCGTCTGCCGATCACGCGGCAGGCGATCGCCAAGCACCTGGCCCTGCTGGCCGAGGCCGGCCTGGTGACGGCCGAACCGGGGGAGCGGCGCCGGGTGCGGTACCGGCTGCGGTCCGCGCCGATGCAGGTGGCGCAGCAGTTCTTGGCCGCGCTGGCCCGCGACTGGGACGGCGCGCTCGACGCGTTGAAGGACCACCTCGACCGGTCTGCTCGCGGTCCCACCACAACCCCACTCCACGAATCCCGAGGACATCACGCTGGCACAGATGTTGCGGGGAGACGCGGCTACGGCGCTCGAGCGCCAGAATGCGGCGCCCGCCCAAGCGCAGCCGGTCGCGGCGTAAGCAAAGGGGGGGACTGAAGGTGAACGCCGGGTCTGGTCGCAGGCTTCCCAGGTTGGGATATTGGCGCCGCTGCGCTGTCGGCGGCCCGGTACGGCACCGGGCGGACGCGGCGTCGGCTTCCCGCTCCGCCGCCATGACGAGCGCAAGGACAGCCGCGACGGCAGCCGCGCTGACGGCGACGCTGGGGCTCGCCGCCGCGTCCTGGGTCGTCGTGGCCCGGCAGATGAACGGGATGGACATGGGGGTTGCGACCCGGCTCGGTTCGTTCGCGTTCTTTGCCGCCGTGTGGGTGTCGATGACGGCGGCAATGATGCTGCCGGGCGCGGCGCCGGCGGTGGTGAGAAACGCTCAGGCCAGCGGCGCTGTGCGCGCCGTGCCGCTATTCGTCGGGTCCTACCTTGCCGTCTGGGCGCTGGTGGGCGTCGCGGTGTATGCCGTGTACCAGCCGCACGGGGCTTTCGCCGCCGCCGCGGCCGCGATCGCGGCAGGTGTGTATGAGTTCACGCCGCTCAAGCGGCACTTCCGCCGGCGCTGCCGCGCCAGCGTCGGCTCTGGATGGGAGTTCGGGCTGTGCTGCGCCGGCTCGAGCATCGGGCTGATGCTGATGCTGGTGGCGCTGGGCGTCATGAGCATCACCTGGATGTCGGTGATCGCCGTCCTCGTCCTCGCCCAGAAGCTCCTACCCGCCAAAGCCGCCATCGATGTGCCGCTGGCGCTAGCGATCACCGGGCTGGGAATCTGGATCATCCTCGCGCCCTCGTCGGTTCCCGGGCTCACGCCACCGATGTGACAGGTCATCGGCGGCGCGGGCCGGGCCAGGCAGTTGCAACGACAAGAAGGAGACAACCAATGACCAGTCACAAGACCGGAACACGTGAACGGTGGCATGCCGCCCGCAACGAGCTGCTCGCCAAGGAGAAGGAACTGACCCGCCGCGGCGACCAGCTCGCCGCCGAGCGGCGCGACCTGCCGTGGCTGCCGATCGAAAAGCAATACCGCTTCGACACCGACGAGGGAAACAAGACGCTGGCAGAGCTGTTCGACGGGCGCTCCCAGCTGATCGTCTACCACTTCATGTTCGGCCCGCCCTATACGGCGGGCTGCCCGGTCTGCTCGTCGATGGCCGATACCTTCAACGGCGCCCCGTCCCACCTGAACGCCCGGGATGTGACGTTCACCTGCGTCTCGCGGGCGCCGCTGGGCAAGCTGCAGGCCTACAAGCGGCGGATGGGGTGGAGCTTCCCGTGGGCCTCCTCCTGCGAAAGCGACTACAACTTCGACCTCGAGATCTCCCGCCCGGAGGAAACCGCCCGCGAGTGGCTGACCGGCGGCGTCCCCCCGCTCGTCGCCAAAAACGCCCAGGAGTGCGGAACCGAGCCCGCCGCCTACCTGTCGGAGTCGCCGGTGATGAGCTCCTACGCGCTGCAGGACGCAACCGTCTGCCTGACCTACTCGACAACCGCCCGCGGGCTGGAGTTCATGATGAGCTACTACGGCTTCCTCGACCGCGCCCCGCTCGGCCGTAACGAAGGGGACTCGCCCGCGATGTGGATGCGCCGCCACGACGAGTACGCCAGCCAGTGACGTGCGCAGAAGCAGGCGCCACCGGCCTCGCCTCCCCGCAGATTTCCGCCACGCTGGGTGACCAGTTGCCGAACGACCGCAGCGGGCGAGATTGAACCATTCCCGAGTCGTCGAGCATCCGCTGGCCCTGGCCGGCGGCCGGATGGCAGCCGGGATGAGGACCGAGGCACTCACCTCCGCGCGCAGGAGGGCGGTCTAGTATCGGCTACCACGACGCGGCGTGACGACGAGAGGCAGGACCCGATGAGGGCTATCGTCCAGAACAGGTTCGGCCCGCCGGACGTCCTGCGGCTGGCGGACACCGACCTGCCAGAGGTCGGGGCTTACGACGTGCTGGTTCGGGTGCACGCCGCCGCGCTCAACCCGGCCGACTGGCACATCCTGCGAGGAGACCCGCTCGTGGCGCGGCTGATGGGCGTGGGGCTGACCAAGCCGAAGGCCCGGGTAGCCGGGATCGACGCGGCGGGCGTGGTGGAGGCGGTCGGGGCGAATGTGCGCGGGCTGCGGAACGGCGACGAGGTGCTCGGCTTCTTCCGGGGTGCGTTCGCGGAGCACGCGTGCGCCGCGGCGGACAGGGTCGCGCCGAAGCCGGCGAGCCTTACCTTCGAGCAGGCGGCCGCGGTCCCAATAGCGGCGACGACGGCCCTGCGCGGGATCCGCGAGGTGGGCGAGGTGAAGGCCGGTCAGAGGGTGCTCGTCAACGGGGCCGGCGGCGGGGTGGGCACGTACGCCGTCCAGATCGCGGCGGCGCTGGGCGCGGAGGTCACCGGGGTATGCAGCACGCGCAACGTCGAGCTGGTGCGCTCGATCGGTGCCGCGCACGTCGTCGACTACACAACGGAGGACTTCACCGACGGGCGGAGGCAGTACGACGTGATCCTCGACAACGTGAGCAGCCTCCCGCTGGCTCGGCTGCGCGGGGCGCTCACCCCGACGGGGACCCTGGTGCTCAACGGTGGCGGTTCGCCCGGCCACGTGTTCGGGCCCGTCGCTGGCCTCCTGCGGGCAGTGGTGGCCAACGCGTTCGTCTCGCAGCGGCTGCGCCCGCTGCCGTCGCGGCAGGACCGGGAGGAGCTGCTCGCCGTGACCGGGCTCATCGAGGACGGGAAGCTCACGCCGGTCGTCGACCGGACCTACCCCCTGGCCGATACGGCCGAGGGTCTGCGCCACGTGGAGCAGGGGCACGCGCGCGGCAAGGCCGTCGTCACCGTGGCGTGACAACGGTAGGTGCGTGAGGCGGCTATTTCGCGGCGCTGCCATGACCGTCGACCACGTTGTGTGACGAGCTATCGAACAATGCCTCGCGGGGACCGGCGCGTTCAGGCCTTCCCTTGCACCCCTGAGTCGGGAAGGCCGGCTGTGACGGGCCAGCCGGTAGAGTCCTTTGGATGCGGCTGACAGTGCTCGGCAGTTGCGGCGCCTGGCCGGAGGCGGGCCAGGCGTGCAGCGGCTACCTCGTTGAGCATGACGGGTTCCGGCTGCTGGTTGACGTTGGCTATGCGGTCGTGCCGCGGCTGCTGGAACGGGTCACCGCCAGTCAGGTCGATGCGGTGTTCATTAGTCACGGGCATCCCGATCACTGTGCGGACCTGAATCCGCTGCTGCGGGCCCGGTGGCTACGCGGTGATCCGCCGCCGCCGCTACCGGTGTACGCGCTGCCTGGCGCGCTCGATGCGGTGCTCGCGCTGGACCGTCCCGGGATGCTGGCCGGCGCCTATGTTCTGCATGAGTTCACCGCCGGCAGCCGCTTGGAGATCGGCCCGTTCCGTGTGCAGACCCGCCTGCTGCCGCACTGGGTTCCCAATGCTGGCGTACGGCTGGCCGCGGGCGAGCAGGTGGTCGCCTACACCGGTGACAGCGGCCCGAGCCACGACGTGGCCGAACTGGCGCGCGGCGCTGATCTGCTGCTGGCCGAAGCCAGCTACGTGGATCAGGCGCCGGAGGACTCGCGGCGCTACCTATCGAGCGCGCGCCAGGCAGGCCGGCAGGCCGCCGACGCGGGCGCCGGGCGGCTGCTTTTGACCCACCTGTTGCCGGGCACCGACCCGGCGGCCGCGCGAGCCGCGGCCAGGCACAGTTATCACGGCGAGGTCGGCGTCGCCACCGCCGACCTGGTCCTCGAGGTTGGCTAGGCCCGGGTTGGACAGGGTCCACCCTGCACCGTCCCTACTGAGCCGGCTCCAATCACGCGCCTCGTTAGGCCGCGGCCGAGGAGATCCTGACCCTGCCGGTCTCGGTGCCCGGCGCCGGCCGGCCATGACCGCGATCATGGTGGGCAGATCCGCGCTTGCGCGGACAGGATGCCTTGACTCGGCGCCGCCGTTGCCGCGGGCCCGCTGTCTTCTCGTCCCGGGGCTTGCAGCGGGCCGGAGCGCGCGGGGCGGGCGGGTGAGCAGGTGATGACCGATTCACTGCGAGACCGGGTGATCGCGGCGTGCGGCGCCAAGCCAGGATCGGTGGAGGACTACCCGTTCGGCGATGAGGTGGCGGTGTTCAAGGTCGTCGGCAAGATGTTCGCGCTGGTGACGCTGGGCCCGGCCCCCTGCAGCGTCAGCCTCAAATGTGACCCGGATCTCGCGGCCGGGCTGCGCCGCCGACATGCTGCGATCACCGCGGGCTACCACCTCAACAAGCGGCACTGGAACACGGTCACACTCGACGGCTCGGTGCCCGAGGGTGAACTGCTCGACCTGATTGATCATTCCTACGAGCTGGTGGTGGCCCGCCTGCCGAGGGCCGAACGGGACAAGCTGAACACCTGACCGATAACCCGCTACCGCGCTGACGCGTTGACTCGGGTTCGCCCGCACCACTAGGGTTCCCGGCACAGCAGGGAGGTGGCGCGGGTGCGTTGGGGTAAGCGCGTTTTATTTGGTTCCAGTGTTGCCGCGGCAATCAGCCTCGCGCTGCCTGCGGCGGCCTCCGCGAAAGACGCAGCTAAGGCATCTGGCGCCTTGCCCATGGTAGCCGCGGCGGCGGCAACGACGACCACCCTCGCATCGTCAGCGTCATCGATCGCTGGTGACTCGTGGGTGACATTCACGGCTCACGTGAGTTCCGCGAGTGGGATCCCTGCAGGCACGGTGACCTTTACCGACACAAGCAACGGGAGCGTTCTACGTAGCGCGAACCTGAGCAGTGGGGTCGCGAGCTTCTCAACGGCCGCGCTCGCCCCGGGCGCAAGGAGCATCGTCGCCCACTACAACGGAAGCAGCAGTTTCGGCGCTAGCTCTTCCGCCGCCCTTGCCATCTCGGTCGGGTCTGTGGGCTCAGAAGCCGTGACGTACCAGAACAATCCCCGCCACGACGGCCGCCAGGCGTCGGGCGCGCTCAGCGCGGGCTCGCTCGCGAAGAAGTGGTCAGTGACGCTGGGCGTAAATGGCAGCGACCTCGCGGAAGCGGGTGATGTGTCCTACCCGGTGATAGCCCGCGGCCGGGTATACGTCACGGTGGAGAACGCCCAGACCTACGGCACCCAGCTTTACGCGCTCAGCACGAGCACCGGCGCGACCGATTGGTCAGTGGGCCTGGCAGGAACGTACGGTTTCTCCGCGCTCGCATACGATGGCCGGCGCATTTTCGCGCTCAACTACGACGGGGTGCTGACCGCTTTCGTCGCGACCACCGGTCACGAACTCTGGGCCAAGCAGATGCCTAATCAGTACGCATTCACGGCGCCACCAAGCGCCTACGATGGCGTCGTCTATATCTCAGGCGCCGGTTTCGGTGGAACGGTCTACGCGGTCAGCGAGGCCGACGGAGTCGTCCGGTGGACGGGCTCGGTGGAAAATGGCGACAAGAGCTCACCCGCGGTCGACAGCACCGGAGCGTACGTCTCCTACGCCTGCCAGCAGGACTACCGATTCAACCTGCGTGGGCAACTCGTCTGGCATTACACAACTGCCTGCGAGGGCGGCGGCGGCAGCACCGCTGTCCTGCACGGGAGTTATCTCTACGCCCGTGGCGCGCATGACTCGCCGGTGATCCTCTCGAAAACCGCGGGAACCTCGGCTGGCAGCTTCGCGTCGGCCACGGCGCCCGCCTTCGACAGCACGAACATGTACACCCTGCAGAACGGGAACCTGGTCGCCGTGTATCAATCCGGCAGCCCGAACCGCTGGACGTTCAGCAATGGAAGCCTTGTCACCGCGCCCGTCGTCAATGGCGGAGTCGTATACGTGGGAAGTAGCGACGGGCGGGTCTATGGAGTGTCGGCGAGCTCTGGTACCCAGGTGTGGAGCGGTACCGCCGGCACATCGATCCTGGGCCCTGACGAGCAGAACGCCGACGTCCTGATCGGGATGGCCGTCGGCGGTGGCCTGCTCGTCGTCCCTGCTGCCACCACCTTGACCGCGTTCGGTAACTGATACCGGTCCGGCCGACGAGCCGGACCGGTATCCAAGCAGGCTCTTACTCAGGGCTGGTGAACGGGGTCGCCAGCTGGGCCCATTTGTGCGAGCATGTCACGTTCGAACTGAACCCTCGAAGGAGATGATGGCGTGGGCGCGATCGGGGTACATGAGTTCATCACGCTGGATGGTGTTATCGGGGCACCGTCCTGGACGTTTGACTACCCGTTCGATCCCAAGATGGGTGAGGCCATCGGCGGAATCATGGGATCGAGCAAGGCGATTCTGCTGGGACGCCGCACCTATCAGGAGTTCGCCCCGGCTTGGTCCACCCGGACCGCCGAGGACGACCCCGGCGCGCCTTTCATGAACGAGACGCCCAAGTACATCGTCTCCGCCTCGCTGCAGACCGCTGAGTGGCGCAACTCGACCATCCTTGGCCCCTACAGCGCGGACACGATTCGTGATCTCAAGGACCGGATCGACGGCAACATCTACGTCAGCGGCAGTGGCACGCTGGCCCAGGCGATGCTCGTCGACGGCCTGGTCGACGATTTGCACCTCTTCGTCTATCCGCTGGCACTTGGCGCCGGTCAGCGGCTGTTCGCTGACAGCGGCCCGGCAACCAAGTTCGCACTCGCAGGCTCGGAGGCCTACAGCAACGGAGTGCTGCATCTCACCTACACCCTCGCCGCTCCTGGCCGTGAGTGAGGTGAGTAAACCGGTTAGGCGTCACCACGCGTAAGCCGTTATGTAAAATTTTCCCCGAACGGCTGCCGCTGGGGTGTCACATCCATCAAGCTCCGTCGCTGTCCGCTCGGCGTGTGCCGCCGGGCCAGAACATGTCGTGCCGCGTCACCTTGCCCTCGACGACGTCGGTAAGGCTCACGCCCTGAGCGCTAAGCTCCAAGGGATGTGGCCTGCCAGCGCGATCGATGACGGTCTGGTGCTTCGTGGTGCCACTTGGGGTCCAGATGGTAATGACCGTTTCGCCATCTAGGACCATCTTATCGATAGTGAAGCGAAGGTCGTTATATATCTCCCCGTATTTCCGCACGTGGTCCGCGAAAGCGTCGGCCCCGGTGAGCCGTTCCAGCCCGCCCGGCACGTCGGACCCGGTCCGGAAAAAGCCACCGTCATTCGACTCGTAATCCTCGTGAATGATGTCGCTAACTAACGCCGGGTTCCCAGAATTCCACCCCTCTTCGAACAACCGGCGAACAATGACCCGCCTTGTGTCATCTGTCGTCATCGCATCCTCCTCGTTCCGGTGCGCGGGAGCGCGGCAGCACCGCGGCCCGGCTGGAGTCCACCCGCCTGACGTCCGACTTCTCTGGACGGGGTCGTATCAACCAAGGTGGGAGTGTAGCCTTCATGTCCTCGTCAACTACTCAGGTAGCTCAATGGGACGTGGAGGTGAGCACCTTCAAGATCATATATCAGATCTCGCTGCCCGAGACGCAGGACGCTGATGCCTTCGAGACGTTCATGAAGGATCGGTACTTCCCTGCGGTTCACAAGGGGCCCACGCGCACCGGCCAGGTCACTAGCCTCGCCTTGTGGCGAGGCGTGGCCGATACAAGTGAATGGACCCAGACCTTTCTTATGCACGTCGGGTTCGACGGGCTGGCCATCGGACAGCCGCGAGTGGATGACGATGAGGTGCAAAGCGCCTTCGACGCCTTCGGTGCCCCACTGAACCGCCTCGGCGCCTTCCAGGAGTGCGCCGTATGGGCCGACGGCGCGACGTCATAACGGTCGGCTGGCACCACGCGTTGGGCAAGCGGGCGTGGTCACGGTCTGCCTTCCACGTTTACGTCGTGGACGCTTACCCGGAACGTGCCGGCCGGGCCTGGTGGCAAGCTGGTGAACCAGATGAGCACATAACGGCAATGCGCTGGCGCGGTGAGCCGCAAGCGCACCACGCCGCCCGCGTTGACCGCGCGTGCGACAGGCCGTAGGTCAGCCAGGGTCGGCACGGCGCCGGCGCGCAGCTGAAACCCGGTGCCCTGAGCGCCGCCGAAGGTGATCCGGGCGTCTGTGATCACCACCGAGTGGCCCATGTCCAGGAGGATGCCGGTGCCCTGGTACAGGTTCCCGAAGTGGGCGTTGGCGTACCAGTCGGTGGACCATGCTGTGGCTCGATTGTGGTCGATCGCGAGTGGCGCACGCTCCGGGTTGTCGCCCAGGTCGCCGTGAGGACCGAAGGCCGCCGCCCTCACGGCGGTCAGCGTCTGCGGCTTGGCGGTTGGGCGCGCTTTGGCCGCAGCGGGCGGCGCACGGTTCGGGCCACGGTGGTGGGTCGCCCGGTGAGTCCGGGCCACTGGTGCGGCGGTCGCGCCGTGGCGCGAGCCCGACAGGAAGCCGTAGGCCACGATTCCGACTGGCACCAGCAGCGCCACCAGCAGCGCCACAGCCAGCGCCGCGGTACGGTCTACCCGGCGCCGCGCGCCGGATTTGGTCGGCGTGGCCGGCGTGGTCGGCGTGGTCGGCGTGCCGGGGAAGATGTCCTCGAGCGTCATCGCCTGTGGCGCCTGATGGGTCTCGTCGTGCTCGCGGATCAAGGGCTCGGGGCCAGCTTGGGCGGGTCGCTCCGGCTCGGCGGAGTGCGCTGCTCGTGCGGCGGGTTGCGGCTCAACCGCTGCCGGCTCCGGCGCGAGTTCCTCTGGGTGGGGTGTCCGTGCACCGTCAGCCCTGATCGATGGCACCGGCTCGACCGGCTGCGTCACGTCATCAAATTCTTGCCGCTCGGTGAGCTCATCAGCCAGGTTGCGGCCGGTTGGCGGCTGACCGGGTTCGCTCAGCGGGATTGTCGGTTCCTCAACCGCCGCAGCTTGTGCGGCTTCAAAAGCGACGTGGTGGTCAGCGACATCACGGAGCAATACCTCAGCCTGGGAAGCGCCGAGCCGTTCGGCGGGATCTTTGCGGAGCAGGCCGCTGATCACCGGCCACAGCGGGCCCGCACGAGCTGGCGGATCCGGCTCGTCGCTGACGACAGCGGTGAGGACGGCCATCGCGCCGTTCCGGTCAAAGGGCGGCCGCCCCTCGACCGCCGCATAGACCGTAGCCCCCAGCGACCACAGATCGGCGGCCGCGCCGGCTGGCTCACCGCGCGCGCGTTCGGGCGCGATGTAGGACGGCGACCCGATCAGGCTCCCAGACGTGGTCAGCTTCGGGCCATTGCCGGCCACGGCAATGCCAAAGTCGGTGAGCACCACCTGGTCCTTGGGACCAAGCAGAACATTGCCCGGCTTGACGTCGCGGTGCAAGACACCCATGTCGTGTGCCGCACTCAGCGCGGCGAGAATGCGCAGCCCTACGCGGGCTCCTTGCTGAGGCGACAGCGGCCCGTCCTCCCGCACCGCATCGCTGAGTGGGCGGTACGGCACCAGTTGCATCACTATCCACGGCCTGCCGCCGACCTCGACGATGTCGTACACCTGGACGATGTTCGGGTGGGTCAGCTGTGCCGCCGTCCGAGCCTCGCGCACGGCACGTCCCCTGAGGATTTCCCGCTCCGCTGCGCCCAAATTCGGTGGCCAGGCGATCTCCTTTACCGCCACGTCCCGGCCGAGCACCTCGTCACGGGCCTGCCAGACAGCACCCATTCCGCCGCGGCCGATGACCCCGCGAAGCTGGTATCGCCCGGCGAGAAGTGCTCCTGGCTCGGCAGGACTCATCGATCACCGCGTACCCACCCTCGCCACGAGCTAACAGGACTGTGTCGGTGAACGGCCGGCGCCAGCTCCGCACGGCTCGCGTCCGCCATCGCAACGCAACGGGCGCCGTTGGCGCGGCCGAGGGCCAGGCGCGGGGTCGCGGCGGGATGTGAGCATCTGCGGACCCTGTTGGCATATATGCGGCTCGTTCGCTGAGGGGCCATGCCCACGGTCCGCCCAGTCTCCTGATGAGGGTTAGCGGGTCCGCTGTCCGGCGGACTGGGCGCCTGGTGGCCGTCGGCGGGTGGGCGCTTGTGGCTCGTGGGCTTTGGGCGCTGGCGAAAGATCGTGCTGTTGGCGGTGGCCGGGGGAGTTGACCGCTGCTGGGGTGTCGTGGCTGCGTGCTGGCGTGGGCGCGGTTTCGTTGGGTCGCTGGTGGTTGTCCCGCAGGCCGCTGAGGAGGTTGGGTTGCTGGGACGGGAGAGCTGATGCGGGGTGTTGGTGGGGGATGACTGGGCTGCGGGCCCGCGCGACCGAGCGCAACGACGCGCTGCGGCGGCCGGCGAACAGGCTCGCCGGCGTCCTGCGCCGATGCCTCAAACCCGCGCTCTCTACCACGCGGCGGCCGCCTGGTCCCACCGGGGAAACCGCCCTCAACCTTGCGTAGCGGCGTGACACTTAAGCTCCTGGGATGTCTTTCGTGATCGCGGTGGCCTGCCAGTCACTATGCGCCCTGCGAAGCCACCGCGATCATGAAACCGTGGCTCCTGCGCCACGCGGCGGGGCAGTTTTCCGCCCGCAGGGCCGGGCACACGGCGGCAGTTCGCCCTCCATGCCAAACCGACACCGGTTTCCGGCCTCGCCGCACGTCCCGCCGCACTCTCCCGCCGCACTCTCCCGCCGCACGGTCCGCCGTTGCGGAACGGGCAGGAATCATCGCAGCGTCGCCGCCGGCTCCGACTACGTCACCAGCCGCCTGGATCCCGAGCGGGAAACACGCCGCCTGATCGCCAAGCTCGAAGCCCGCGGCCACACCGCCCAGCCCAACGGCGCGGTCTGGGTAGCCGCCTGACGTCGAGATTTTTGCTCAACGGCCGGTGATCAGCGGGTGCCCCCTTGTTCGGCCAACTTGTCGTGCCAACTTGCCTCCGTCTGTCCTCTGCCTAGCTCCCCTTGATCCTTACGGTCCGCGTGCTGGCCCAGCGCCGCTTGAACCCGCCCAGTTTCGGCTCCGCACGTGGTTGACGGGCTCAGGAGATCTTTGACACGGGACATGTTTTCGGGGTGACGCGGAGGTGGGGTCACCTTTGCTGCCGAAGGGCCGCCGCCTGCGCGGCGAGGTAGTCCCGTTCCGCGGGACTCGGCGCGAGGGCGGCTGCGGCGTCGTATGCGGCGACAGCGTGCCCGAGGCGGCCGAGTCGGCGCAGAAGGTCGGCTCGGGTGGCGTGGAGGGCGTGGTAGTCGGGCAGGTCCAGCCGGTCGACCAGGTCCAGGGCAGCCTGCGGGCCGTGGACTTCGCCCACGGCGATGGCCCGGTTCAGCGCGACCACGGGAGTCGGCGCGAGGGCCAGGAGCTGGTCGTAGAGGGTGAGGATCTGCGGCCAGTCGGTGGCCTGCACCGACTCCGCGTCGGTGTGCACGGCGTTGATCGCGGCCTGCAGCTGATAGGGGCCGGGCCGGT
>WNFX01002656.1_pt1 | contig 30778 bp, 34 predicted proteins | sample 5400111 | NCBI WGS metagenome assembly WNFX01 (sample SAMN13153363, study PRJNA577476) | soil metagenome | isolation source: 40 cm soil or saprolite under grassland replicate 1 | place: USA:California | collected 2016-06-15 | reverse complement strand
GATTCCCGAATTACCCAACCACCCACCAGGACCAGGGCCAGCACAGCGAAGGGATATCCTGGGAGGCCTCCTCCACGACTACTTTCGCGATGCAGCGTAAGGACTCGTGGAGCTTGGGATGGGGTTTTCGCCCATTACGCCTGATGGAGCATGCAGGGGTACAGCGAGCGCGCCTACACGATGTGATTGACGCACAGGCGACCACGCGCCATGACCAGCTTGAGCCGACGCTGCGGATCGGTGAGGACGGCAATGTCTTGCAGTGGATCTCCCTCGACGACGAGCAGATCTGCATACGCTCCAGGAGCCACCACGCCCACCTGTCCCTCCATCCGCAGTAAGCGTGCTGCCACCGTCGTCGCCGAGCGCAGGATATCGGCTGGCGGCTGCACCTGGCGGCGGAGCGTGAATTCGCTGAGTTGATCTTCGTGCATGCCACCTAGCAAATCTGTCCCATACACCAGCGGAATATGCGCCCGATGCGCTAACTCAAGCGCACGCAGGCCCGCATTCAGCACCTCGAACACTTTCCGATGACTGTGTTCAGGCAGCCCAAATTCTCGGCCGCGAGAGGCAAGTGCAGAATAGGTCACTAGGGTCGGCACATAAAAGGCTCCGCCCTCTTGGAAGAGCGGAAGGCTGCTTTCGTCCATGAGATTGCCATGCTCGATACTGCGCACTCCGCACTCCAAGCCCCGATTGATCGCCCGCGAAGTATAGGCATGTCCAACGACATAGAGGTTGGCTGCCTCGGCTTCCGAAACCGCGGCACGGATCTCCTCGCGCGAGAACTGGGTTGAATCAATCCGGTCTGTTGGAGAAGCTACCCCGCCACTCAGCATGAGCTTGAGATGGGAGGCACCGCGTCGGATCTCTTCGCGGGCTGCCCGGCGCACTTCATCCACTCCATCGCAGATAACTGTCGGAGCCAGACCGCAGTTACAGCGATCATACGCCTGCCTGCCTGGGCTGCGAAAATCGCCATGCCCTCCCGTCTGCGAGAGCGCTTTGCCGCCAAAGATGAGGCGCGGCCCCTCCAGGTAGCCCTCTTCAATGGCCTGTGCCAGACCATAATCGGCTCCGCCTACATCGCGAACCGTCGTGAAGCCGCGCCGCAGCATGCCCACCAGAACGCGGGCCGCTCGCGCTGTGACATAGGCAGGGGACCACTCGGAAAGCCGCGCAAGGTCTGCTGTGACGGCGATCACATGGACATGGGCATCGATCAAGCCGGGCATCAAGGTCATGCCATGCAGGTCAAAGCTCTGCACATCGCTGGCTTGCACTTCGGCCCCTCCGACCTCCAGAATGCGGTCTCCCTCTACGAGTACCGAGCCATCAGGAATATAGTCGCCGCACTCGGCATCCAGGATATGTGCGTTCCGAAAAAGATAACGTGCCATCGGTCCTTTCCGCTTCCTCCCGTGCTTGGAACATATGGCATTGTTCACCGATGCCCTGCTGAAATCTCAGGAAAAATATCAGCTTCTTCTCTTTCCATTCTGCTCTGCTTTCCTCGTGTTTGTCAACCCTCCGGCGGCCCATGTGGGAATGCCGGGATCTGGCCCCATTTACTTTCCAAATGGACACACGAGGTGTTGGAGTTCCTTTCAATCTTTCACCTCACCTCGTGAGCGTGCCTGTTCTTGTCCCTCAATTTCTAGCAGAGGCAATTGAAGAGTCCTGACCTGTTTCCGCTTGGTGCGTTGTCAAGTACCCAGATTTTCGGTTCTCCCGCACTTGGCGTGCTCAACTACGCCGCAGCTTGAAGGACCCGTTGGCGCAAGAGTTCAAAACTGCCACGACTGTACATCGAGCCCTTGATATGTTTGAGCTTATTGACAAAGCCTTCCGTCATGCCATTGTTGTAAGGAAGGGAGGGTGCTGCCATCGGACATAGTGGATAATTCGTTGAACCCCTGTGAACGCGTGTCAGGCTGGGTTTCCCTTCATACAGCCGTCCAGGAAGGCCGTTTCATCCTCTCGCTCTCCACCCCCATCTGCTCTCAGCATCACTGAGCCACCTGTGCCATGTCGCGGAGCCCTTGAGAAGGAGCTCTCAACAGGCTGAGCAGAGGACCGACGGCATGGGAGAACAGAGGACTTCCCCCTGTGATGGCTACTTGGACCATCCATTCTTGAAAAACGAGACACAACATGAAAATAGCCAGGATTCCTGTTGACGAACTGGCCTGTTCTGTCTGCCTGTCACGCTGGGCGTCTTGGGGATCATCGGACGCCCGTCGGTTCCGGTCGGTTCCGCGATCTGCCCAAGACCGCAGAGAGTCTTGGGCAGATCTTTTCCTCCCCGCTTGCTCGCAATGAAGCGGGTTGTGTGGCACACACTCACGGGGGATCATGATGGGGAGGAAGACGCCCTTCTTGCTCAGCTGAGGCTGCCACTGGCAACAAGCGCGAAACGCATACCTCCCGACCAGAGAATCCTCTTCCCCACTACTCATTCACTCCTATTTTCTGCTGTTGGAAGAACGGATGTCCTAAGTAGCGAGTATGCATTGTCTCAGCAGGAATCTGACTTTGCGTTTTCAACCATCCCACCTCTGCACTCATTCCTCCTCGCCGAAAAGACAGGAAGCCCTTATAATGCGTTTCAAGAGTCAGATTCCTGGTGAGGCAACCTGGGAGGAAGTAGCTGTCATTTGGGCAGAGGTATCTCGCACCGGGCATGTGAAAGGGAGGCGACCATGAGAGAAGGAATGAGTCTTCAAACCAGACGCGAATTACTTCAGCACCTGCTACCGCAATATCGCCAGGCATCGACGGTCAAGAAGAAGAGCAAACTGCTGGATGCCTTTACAGCAGCGACTGGATACAATCGCAAGTACGCCATAGGGCTCCTCAACCATACAAAAGAGGTGCAACACTCACCTCTACGTCCACGTCCATGCCAGTATGGGCCGGAAGTCCAACACGCGCTTTTTCTGGTCTGGCACGCCGCCAACCGCATCTGCGCCAAAGGGCTCATGCCCTTTCTCCCCACGCTGGTCGAAGCGCTGGAGCGGCATGAGCATCTCCACCTGACCGAGGAATGCCGCAGCCAACTGCTCTCCATGAGCGCAGCCACAGCGGATCGGAGGCTCGCGTTCCCAGCGCAAACGAGGCCAGCGCGGCCTCTCCACGACACGGGGCGGAACGCTGCTGAAGCAGCAGATCCCGGTCCGCACCTTCCAGGAGTGGGAGGAGACCCGACCTGGCTTTCTGGAGGTGGACCTGGTGGCCCATTGTGGCACCGATATCGAGGGCGGCTACCTGTATTCCCTGACGCTCACCGATATAGCTACCGGGTGGACGGAGTGCTTGCCCCTCTTATATCGGAGTCAAGAAGCGGTGCTGGCAGCTCTCCAACAGGCACGCCTGCTGTTCCCTTTTCCCATCTTGGGGATCGATACTGACAACGGGGGAGAATTCATCAACGAGTCGTTAATTGCCTACTGCGAACAAGAGCAGATCACATTCACGCGGGGACGCCCGTATCTCAAAAATGATCAATGTTTTGTGGAGCAGAAAAATAGCGCGATGGTGCGCCAGGTGGTCGGATATGACCGCCTGGTCGGGGAACACGCTTATCGGCAACTGACTGAGCTGTACCGTGCGCTGCGGATGTCACATCAACTGCTTTCAACCCTGCATGAAACTGCTGTCCAAACAGAGGGACGGGAAAAAAGTGCGCCGGGTCTACGATGCAGCCAAGACTTCGCTCAAACGGCTACTCCTATCAGGCATCCTGCCTGCCCAGGCGCAGCAGGAACTGTTCGAAGTGGCTCAGGCGCTCGACCCTCTCAGTTTGTTTCAACAAGTCGAGCAGTTACAGCAGGCTGTTTTCCGCTATGCTGTGAATTGCCCTCCATTCGTTTCGCATACCACTCCTGCACCTCTCCGCGTCTTTTCCGTAGAACGCTGTACCAATTCGCGTTCCGGTTGGCATGAATGCCTCCGTTCGAGGGCGCCCTTACCTCATTTGAGGAGTACCTGTTAGAACGCGAGTTGATACTGTATAACGGGGACGCTTCCCGTCGAGGAGACTGCCCCCGATCCGGCAGCAGGGCTCCAGACCATGTACCGAAAGCAGGAGCAGAGAAAACGGGTCCCGGCTGGCGTCGCACCCACAAGGACCCCTTCGCGGGGGAGTGCGAGCAGATCCTCTCCTGGCCGGTAGTCAATCCCGAACGGAGCAGCGGCGACATTTTCCGGGAGCTGCAGCGCCGCTCTCCAGGACGTTATCAGCCCTTGCAAATCCGCACACTCCAACGAGGCATGCGGAAAATACGGGCTTATCTCCTCGAATTAATTGAGGAGCAATGGCAAGCCGAAGTGACCCATGGATCATCATCCCCACCAGTTTCGTCAGCAGAGCATTCAGCCGCGATGTCAATAGGACCAGCCGTTGGGTAAGATTTTGGTGGAACAATGCATACCAAAGAAGGTTTGCTGGCCATCTATTGACTCGTCCATGACATATCTCCTTTGAGATAGTTTTCAGGCCATAGGAGCGGTGCTCAGGAAGAGCAGGTTTTTGGCAACCTCCGCTCACAGGAGAAATCTAAAGCGGGCGGGGTGCTAGCCTTACCAGTGCCTGCTCCGCATCGTCTCTCATCTGTGCCTGTAAAGCCTCAAGTGAATGGAAGTGGCGATCTCCGCGTAACCGGGCGACAAACTCTGTGACCAGTTGCTGACCATAGAGATTGGCCTGGACATCAAAGAGATGAACCTCGACAACGCTCGGATTTTCTTCTCCGAAACTAGGAACTCTCCCCACATACGCTACTGCCGGTCTCCATGGTCGATCATCACCCGGCAATTGAGCATATACTGCATACACCCCATCGGCTGGCAACAACTTCACAGGATCGAGCAACAGGTTTGCTGTAGGAAAATCCAGCCCACGACCAAGTCCCTCTCCCTGGATGACTGTCCCTTCCACTGTATAAGGTCGACCTAGGAGGTCTGCAGCTTCCTCGATGCGACCGACAGCTACGAGTTCGCGAATGCGGGTACTGCTAATACGATTCTCACCCGCCATGAGAGCGAGTGTCTCGACGGTGAAGTCTAGCTCTTGCCCTGCTTGCTGCAGCCAGGGAATGTCTCCTGCACGATTATGTCCGAAGGCGAAGTCGGCTCCCACCACCAGCGCTCGTAACTGGAAATGGGAACGCAGCAGTTCAAGATATTCCCGCGGGGTGAGCTGCGCCAGTTGTGCTGTAAAGGGCATGACGACCACCGTATCAAGTCCCTTGAGCGCCGCTAGCAACTCGAGCTTCTCTTGCAGTGTTGTGAGAAGCGGTTTTGGTTTCTCAGGGTGTAGAACACTCTGTGGATGAGGCCAAAATGTAACGAGCACTGCTTGTAACCCTTGTTGTAAGGCGCGCTCTGACACATGGCGGATCACTTCCTGGTGTCCGCTATGAACGCCATCGAAAAAACCAATCGTGAATACTGTTGGCTTGTATGACGCTATTTCGCTCAATTGTGAAATAATCCGCATATCTCTATTCTTCATCCATCTCGACCCAGACAGCACCTCTCCGGCTGCTCTCGACCACTTTCATGATGAACACCATCCCTCGTAATCCGTCATAGACGCTCGGGTAGCCCCCGATTGGTTGCTGGCTGCTTTTGACCCGCCGGATATCGGCAATTGCGTCACGGTAGATGTTGGCGAAGCCCTCGTAATATCAATATGCGTTCTAACTGATTACATTGCGCTGCCTTTTATGCGTAACTGGCCATTCAAACTTGTCACTTTGAACGCGGATTGGTATAAAAGCCTTCGGGATGACCAGATGGCAAGCGGGTCGCGTTCCTGGCCGCCTCGCTGAGATAAGGCTGCCCGCTACGCCACACCTGTTGCGACTGGCCTGGCTGCTTCAGGAAAAGCGTATTGGGCTCCTGCTGTTGCCGCTCCAACCCGGCCTTGCTCCCGTAGATGCGGATGGCTAGGCGGTTCTCTTCGCCCGCCGCGACCTGCGAGCAGGTGAGCACCCCCTTGCCGCCATTCGAGAGGCGCAGCAGGATGTTCACGTCATCGTCCAGCGCGCGGCCCTCCACGAACGTCGTCAGGTCGGCGCACAGGGAACGGATACGCAGACCAGTGATGTATTCCAGCAAGTTCTCGGCGTGCGTGCCAATGTCGCCTACAGCACCGGCAATGCCCGAGCGGGCTGGGTCAGTACGCCATGCTGCCTGCTTGCTGCCGCCCTGCTCAATTGGCTCTATCAGCCAGTCCTGGACGTAGTCGACGAACACCTTGCGCACCTCGCCGATTGCGCCAAGCCGCACCAGTTCGCGGGCCTGCCGCACGAGAGGGTAGCCGGTGTAGGTATGGGTCAGTGCAAAGACCGCATGTTGGCTCTCGACCAGCCGTACCAGTTCGTACGCCTCCTCGAGTGTCAGGGTCATGGGCTTGTCACAGACCACGTGGAAACCGTGTTCCAGGAAGGCTTTGGCCACCGGGAAGTGCAGATGATTAGGGGTGGCGATGATGACGAAATCGATGGGATCGGGGTGTGCGGCTTCGGCCTCGGCCATGTGCGTGTAGCTCTCGTAGCTGCGTGGCAGGAACCACGCAGCTGCCGTCTCGTGTGCCTTGTGCGGATTGGACGACATAGCGCCCGCGATAACCTGCGCCTGCCCGTCCAGTTCGGCCGCTACACGGTGAACTGCCCCGATAAATGAGCCTGGGCCGCCGACGATACTGGCTCGCAGCCTGCGCTGAAATACCTCATTCATGGCTTCTTCTTTCTCATGTCCCAAGGCCCAGAATCCTGCGGTTCGTCGCTTCGTCCCACTGCCCACCTGCGAAATCGTCAAAGGCATGCGTCGGCGTGTCTATGAGCATGTTGCGGATCAACGCGGCCCCCTCACGTGCGCCCTGCGCGGAATCTTTGAGGGGATCTTCCCACTCAAGTACGGCCCAGCCGGTAAAGCCATGCTGCGTCAATTTCGAGAAAACACGCTTGAAGTCTACCTGCCCGTCACCCGGGCTGCGGAAGCGCCCTGGGCGATCTTTCCAGTCTTGATAGCCTCCGTAGACACCTGAGCGAGAGGAGGGATGGTACTCAGCGTCCTTGACGTGAAAAGCTTTGATATGGTCTTTGTAGGCGTCCAGGTAGCCGATATAGTCCAGGCATTGCAGTACGAAATGAGAGGGGTCATACAAGAGATGCACGCGCGGGTGGTTCCCTGTGGCCTCAAGGAAGCGTTCAAAGGTGACGCCGTCGTGTAAGTCTTCACCCGGGTGAATTTCATATGCCAGATCGATACCATATTCATCCGCTTTGTTGAGCAGTGGCTGCCAGCGTCTGGCCAGTTCTTGAAAACCCAGTTCGACCAGGCCCGCCGGACGCTGCGGCCAGGGATACACGGTCGGCCACAGCAATGCACCCGAAAAGGTGGGCATGACGTGCAATCCCAGGTTGTGCGATGCCTTGATGGCTTTGATCATTTGAGCTCTCGCCCACTCGTTTTGCTCATGCGGATGACCGCGCAGCTTTGGGGACGCGAAGGCGTCAAAGAGGATATCGTAGGCTGGGTGAACGGCAACTAACTGACCGATCAGATGGCTTGACTGCATTGATCACTCACAATTAGTATATCTCCATGTGTATCTGTTCCTCTCGGAGGAGAGGGACCTCCTCACAGGAAGAAGTTCTCTACTACAAGCATGGACATACTGCGAGTACAGTCGCAGCTACAGGCTCACATTGCACAGGTCGAAGGCTTGTTTGAGTGCTGCAATGGGGTCGCCTTTTGGAATAAACTCCTGCCCAAGATAGCCCTGATAGCCAGTTGCGAGAATAGCACGGACAATGGCGGGATAGTACAGTTCCTGCGTCTCATCAAGCTCATGACGGCCTGGGGTGCCAGCTGCATGGTAATGACTAAAATATGCATGATAGTCGCTGATGGTGTGAATGATATCGCCCTCCATAATCTGCATGTGGTAGATATCATAGAGCAGTTTCACACGCGGTGAATCGACCATCTGGCACACCTCTACCCCCCAGGCTGTCCGGTCACACTGGTAATCTGGGTGATTCACTTTGCTATTGAGGAGTTCCATCACGATCGTGACACCCGCCTCTTCAGCAACCTTGGCCACACGCCTCAATCCTTCCGCCGTGACCTCCGCTCCCGTCCGGTCATCCTGGCCCTCTCGCATGCCACTAGTGACGATCACAACAGGAATACTCCATGTTTCCGCCAGAGCAATAGCGGCACGAAGCTCTCGCTCAAGACGCTCGTGATGCTCTCTCCGGTTGAACCCCCCCTCTCTCGGCACATGTCCATTGATGGAGGCAATAGCCAACCCATACTGCTTGATGAGTGGCCAATGTTCCGGCTGCACCAACTCAACCCCTTGATACCCAATGTCGGCTGCTGCACGCAACAATTGCTCTGGCGTTATGCCTGCCCTGTCAACAAAACACCACCAGGCCAACGATTGTTTGATCTTGCTCATGCATTTCCTCCTGTCAGGTAGGAAAAAAACTCTTATTTCTTAGCATTCAAACACGGCACTGTCGAGTTTGAATGCCCATCGGTATTACAACAACGTCCATCGATTAGATGGGAGACACGCATATTACCACGCAGCAATAGGTGAAGAACAAGTCCACCATGCGCTGTTGCTCTTCGGTCTTCTTGAGGTGCTTTCCACCGCTATTGGTGGTTTCCCTAAAGAGGACTAAACGTGCCGAATTGACGGCTATAATAAAGTAGCGGCTCGCCCTCATGAATGCGCGCGTCTTCTACTAGCCCAATGATAATAGCGTGGTCGCCGCTCAAAAAGATCTGGCTGGTCTGGCATTCAATGTGCCCTAGCGCCCCTGGAATTAAGGGCACGTGCAGGGTAGCACCCTCCTCAAAAGTGGTTTTCTCGGTCTTCTCACTCCCTTTACTGGCAAAGAGAGTGGCAACTCCGACCTGCTTGTGGCTCAATAAGCTAACTCCAAAGCTCTGGCTGGAAACCATCGAGACGTAGCTATCCGCGTTTTGCTGGATGGAGAACATGACCAGGGGCGGGGTGAACGATAACGTTACAAAGGAGGAAACGGTGAGACCAAAGATCTTATCGTTGTTGCGGTCATAGGCCGCGACGATTGAAACTGCGCCCGCTGCCGAACGGCCAATCTGTTTGTACACATCTCCTGAGATAGGCATTGCTTTAACCTTCCTTCCTTTCTTTAAGCAGAGCGTTTAGACCTGCTCTTGATCCAGTCGTCGATAATGTGTTTGTCGCTCGGAAAAGCCAGTTCCGGCAGGTTCTCAACACTAAAAAAGGCCAGTTCGCGAATTTCCTCCGCTTGCCTGGTCAGCTCAACAGGTTCCTTCTTAACCCTGGCGCTATATACGGCCAGGACGAGAGGGGTGTCAAGATCGTCATAGAGACCGAGTAGAGCCTCTACCTGCACATCGAGATTCGTCTCTTCTCGAATCTCGCGTACAGCAGCCTCCTCGACTGTCTCACCCCTACCCACATAGCCACCCAAAAGTGTCCACTTGCCCTTACCAGGCTGCATATTGCGCTTGCCCAGCAGAATTTTGCCTTGATGCTCCACAATGATCATAACCACGAGATTCGGACGAGGGAAGTAGATAAACTCGCAATTCGGGCATACCATATGGTTGGCACCAAATACATAGGTTTCAACGAGCCCTTGACCGCACCACGGGCAATACCTCCATTCGCGAGCGTGCATATCGCTACCCATTTCCTTGGGCATAGCTACAACCTCCTCGTCATTTGTATGAATAGCCAGTTACGCTGGCAACAATTCACTGTATCCATTCACAGTGACCGCTCACACTCTCCCTATCCTCGCTGAGCCAGCCCTTACGCTCGGCGTACTGTAACATGTCGCTGAATCTTTGCGGCCAATCAGTTTGGACACGCCCCTGAGCAAGATTGCGGATTGTCGCAATCTTGCTCCAGGCTGTGGTTGAATCGCTGAATTGGCCTATGCCCTCATCTACGAATGCCTGTTCTGCCGCATCCTGGGAAAGGCCGCGGATAGTCACATGGAAGCGGTGGCAATCATCCGGCTCTACGAGACTGATAGACGGCGTCTCTTCCGTTGCTGTTACTAAAAGATACAAGTTCTTTCCATCCTTACTCCTTCGCGACTGGTTGACCTGACAGGCTGAGTTGCTTCGTGCTCTCTCCATACAGGGGGAAGGGCAGATAGGAGATGCGCAGGTGAACCTTCCAAAATATTGTATGGCTGCCAGGCTCAAGGCCGCCAGGCTTCTCCGCCAGTAGGGTCGCTATTTCTCCGAACTCCCAGCGATCTTCGGCTTCGCGCTCCATCTCGTCGAGCGTGTACGTCCGACCGTGTAATCGGACGCGAATCTTATCGCGGGGAATGGCTTCACCGTCGACGGTGATCCAGATGTTCTCGACCATGGAGATGCCGAGTCCCCGGTAGTAGGGCAGCCGGGCGTTGAACTGGAAGCCAGTCACCTTGCCGCCCTCAGTAACGTTCTCTAATCCATCGTCGCAGATCATATATTTTTCAAACATTGTTGCGGCTCCCTTCGTTCTACTCAGCTTCACCGAGTAAGCGCTTAAACATCTCCTGCTGACGACGTACCTGCTCCACACTGTCCACTTCAAAGGCATCCTGAATATGCCGGTTGCCCTCGTACTCGCTGGCTATATACCTATCGTAGCCACCCTCGATCAGTACAGGAATGACTTCCTCATAGGGAATGCTGTACTCCGTGTAATCCTCCAACATCTCGTAAAACTTGCCATGAATATGGATGATATACGGCATGTAGTCTAACAAGCGCCGGGGGTTAGTAAAGACCATGTGATGTGCAACCCAATCGGCCATGGCAAGATCAATCTCATTGCCGCCCATTTTCGCCACTTCTTCTTCCAGATGCTCCGTTCCTTCATGGCGGTCGTACACTTCGCAAATATAATTGACAATGGATTCATGTCCCCCATCGCGGATGGCGCGCTCACTGCGTACACGTGGGAAACGCCTCTCGAAGATGCCCATATCCGGAACGATGCCGAGATAGGGCGAGTTGACCTTCTCAACTACCTCCAGATGACGCTGAATCCATTCGTGATCAAAGTTGAAGGGTGCGTGAATTTCAAGCCCTATCTTGACTCCGTACTGTTCGGCATATGGAACGCTTTTCTCCATAATTTCTGGTGGGGTGTTGACAATGAAACGCACTACCGTGCAACCTAACCTGCTGGCATGTTTCAGATCACGAATGACCGATTCCAGCATTTCCTCTTCAGTCATCTGCCGTCCCTTAAAGCGCTGGATGTCGAGGAACATGTCGTGGGCTACCGGTGTGGTGCCGTACTTCTCCATCCATTGATGCCACTGCTCATAGAAGGCATCCGAGAAATTCGGAAAGCCTGGCATCATCTGCTCGCTGATAACCTCGATGCCCATGCCGCCCAGTTTCGCGGCAGTTGCAATGCAATCCTCCAGGGTCATCTTCCGCAGGAAGTACTCCTCCTGGAAGCTGTACAGACTAACTCCCCGCTTGATCGTGTTATTGCTGTTCATTTTTCATCCTTCAATTGTATGCCAGATTTTTTCGCGACATCCTACCTTTTCCTTTGGCAGACGTACATCAGTGAATCGTGATCGCTCAGAGGTCGAGGACCAGTCGCTTTCCCCGGCAGCGAGACACACAGATCATCATGAACTCATTGGCGGCTCGTTCGCTCGCGGTCAAAACAGAATCGCGATGCTCCGGCTCACCTTCGAGTACTCTTACCTCGCAAGTTCCGCAGGTGCCTTCCTGACAAGTCGAAACCACACCCGCGCCGACCTCGTTGACAACTTCGAGAATACTGCGATCTGGAGGCACCGTAAGGATGATGCCGCTCTTTTCGAGCACTACTTCAATCTCGCGGTTGACGCTGGCCAGATCATACAACGATTGGGGGGCAAAGCGCTCTACCCGAAGGACATCAATGGGGTGAGAGGCACAAGCCGTTTCAACTGCGCTGAGCAATCGTTCCGGCCCACAGCAGTAGATGAGCAGCCCATCGGGGTTCTCCTGAGAGAGAAAGGACAGATCGAATGGTTTGGGGTGTTCGTTACGCGGCCAGATCGTCACGCGGTCTCCGTAGGCGCGCATTTCGTCCAAGAAAGCCATGGACGAACGGGCGTGGCCCAGATAAATGAGTTTCCAATCGCTACCCGCTTCGGCTGCAACGGCGACCATCGTCTTGATCGGAGTGATGCCGATTCCGCCGGCTATAAAGATGTAGCGGCGAGACGGCTGGAAGGAAAAGTGGTTGCGCGGCCCACGCACTCTGAGCAAGTCGCCCGCCTGTACCGTGTCGTGCAAAAAGATGGACCCACCCCGACTCTCAGGCTCACGTAACACAGCAATCTGCCATGTCCCGCGATTGGCAGGGTTTCCACACAGCGAATATTGCCGGTAGGTCTTCTCATCAATGCCGACATCAATGTGAGCACCAGGAGACCAGGCTGGCAGGCTCTCCCCATCCTGCGCCCTTAATGTTAACATAGCCACTCCCTGAGCCACCTTAGACTTGCTTTCCACCACGAGTTTCGCCTCGGTTTGTACCGCCGAAGGAGGCGCAACGTTCTCAGCTACTTTAGGTATCATCAATGTGGGAACAACATCCCAGGCCACTGGCAGCTCCTTGATGCCTCGTCCTTCAGAAACAGGCAGATATTCGAGTTGCTCGTAAGGGACCGCCAGGCGAAGATTCGGGAGCCTCTCTTTAATGACGAATGTCCAGTTCGTCAGGGTGTGAGAAATGTTTTTCATCGCGACTGCCGGAGGCGTAAGCGAGAAAGACTTCATCGCCGGGGTGCAGTTCAGTCCCAGCGAGTAACGTAGGTGCAGTAACCCTGCGACGCATTCCCATATGAGATCATCTCTACGTACAGTGCGACGCTCTTCGATCACGTCGGAAATGTAAGCGTGCAGTTCGAGTAACCTTTGCGCTTGTTCGTCCCGCGTGCCATGTGCGAGATCAGGGTGACCGCCGAAGAAGGCCAGACTTTCTCCCACCCAGATGAACCGTTCAGGATCCAGGCCGACGATGGTGGTGATCATCTTCAACGGTAGCGGAAGGGCCAATGAAGCCTTGAGGTTTGTCTGTCCGCTTGCTACAAACCCATCAATGAGGGCGTTTGCCTCACGACGTATCAGCGGCTCCAATCTCTTGAGGCGGCGTGGTACGAAAAATGAGCTGACACTCAGCCGAAGTCTATCGTGATCCGGATTGTCCAGGCCCAATAGTGTGCCGCGAGTTGGAACATGGCCTTCGAACATCTCCCGGTAGGGCGATCTCATCTGGGGTAGGGTTGCTTCTGACGAGTAGAGGTTGGGCTGGTGCAGCGTCTCAACAATATCATCGTAGCGCGCCACGATCCAGGCATTTAGCGCCTCGCTATAGGTGAGACCCTCGGCGTGCCGGGTCTCCGCAAAATCGTTGAAGATTTCGCGAGGATTGCTGAAAGGGCACCGGGCCTCGGATGCACCAGTATTAGACGTCCTCTCTTTGTTCTCCATAGACTCCTCGTTCTTAGACATCACGCCATAATCAGTGAAGCGATCCTCTCGCAAGCCCTGATAGCGAGGGCAACACTCGTAGCTGTAGGATTGCACGCAGTGGCAGTGGGTATCACACCGTTGCCCCCGACGAACAGGTTCTCAAAGCCCCATACTCGCGAGTACGGGTCGCAAACAGACTGTGAATCGTCGGTCTCTCCCATGCGTACTGTGCCCTGGTAGTGCAAGGAACTGCCTGGTGGTACCAGTCGCGACTCATCCTCCTTGAGCGCCTGGCCGAAGGCAGCGACAGCGCGGGCCTGTTCCTTTTGCGCGGCCGCTACCTCTGCTTTGTCTTGAGAAGTCAGCTCGTAGTGGATCATCATCTTCGGCATGCCGAAGTAGTCCGTTTCCTCATCAGAAAACTCTATGTAGTCCTCGTACCTGACTTCTTTGCGACAGAACCAACCTAGCCCCACCACGTGCTTGGGGTCCGCACGAGACTCGGACAGATCCAGGGGAATCGGGGAGAGGTCCAGGTGCATGACCTGGCCGTGGAACGGGTGCTCGGGGTCGTGAAATGGAACCCAAAAGACCCCAACAATCGACTCGGCAAGCTCCCGTCGCTCCTCCGGCAGTTGGCCTGCGGCCTGGAGCGTCGCCTTGGCACGCCCCAGTATCTCCTCGCTCAGTTCCATACCGGCCATGATCTGCGGCTGGTCGTTGAGATAGTGGCCCAGAGCTGGTGGCCGAATGACGGATGCCCACAGCAACTGGGGTGTGCGCAACGTGTCGGCGGCGACCACCACAACGCTCGCACTTACCTGTTCGCGCCGCCCTGATGGCAGGTGCTCGATCATCGCACCGGTCACGTGGTTGCCATCGTGCATGAGCTGCCTGCAAATAGTTTCAGAGCGCAGCTCAAAGAGCCGACGATCATGCTCCGACTTCTCTGCCGCATTAGCCAGGGGGCCCAGCACCACGTCTGGTCCCACCCAGTAGCGGCGACCCTGCTCGTCCAGGTGCACGGCCAGTGGCATGCGCTGTACGTGCCTCCCCTCAGTAAGGCGAGCGTTGAATGCATCACCCAACATCTGCATGATGGCGAAGGCTTCAACCGAATGCGGGTACGCCTCCTGAGTCACGCACAAGAGTTCCTGCGCCTTTTTGAAGAGACTGTCCCATTCGTCCTCAGGGATGAACGGTATGCGTTCGGTGTTGCCGGGAGGCGGACATGCGCAGGTCCAATGCGCGCCCATGCCACCGACATTGCTTGATAACGCAGCCGCGAGCATCCCCGACCTGTCGAGATCAGCGTCATCGGTACTGACCAGGTGGGTGCCGGGCCTGGCAAGCATCGAGATCCTCTCCCTGCCTCTTTTCCCGGCTGCGTCCGACCTCTCCTCGATTGACGGTATTTCGTAGCGATACTGCGTCGGACCCTGAGAGCGGATCTGTGCCGCGAGGCGCTCTCCCTCGTCCTCGATATTCTTCACGTGCATACCAGGTCGGCTGGTAAGTTGTGGGCCCACATCGACCATGAGGATCTTCGCAGTTAGCACACTCTCCGAGAGAACTCTCGCAAACGTCGCGCCGATAGGGCCGCTGCCTACGATCAATACGTCTGCACTCAGTTGTGAAGCATTCCTGTCAGCCATCTGTTACACTCCTGTTACCTGCTTTGACCGCACATTGTTCTAGGAGACCCCGGGACGGCGTGCTTACAGTAGCCGATACCTCTCCTATCTGCTCGGAACGTTCACACCGTGTTCTGTGAGACGACGACGGAGCATGACATGCTGTCGGCGCACTACGTCGGAGGCGCGGAACAGCTCCCGTGGTCCTTCGTACTCGCTCGATAGAGAACCTTTATAGCCCCCCTCGATCAGCGCCTTGATGACCCTGTCCCAGGGGATGTGCCGGTCGGTCAGGTCATCGGTCATGTCCCAGAACTTGGCGTGGATGTGGAACACGTAGGGCATGACCGCGACGAGATCCGCGGGGTCCTCACCGAGAGGTGCCGTCATAGCACGGTCGGCCTCGGCCTTGATGGCTGGATCGCTCGTGACCGGGCCGAAGATGTGTGTAGAATCGCTATGATCCGCGGTTCGCTCTCGGTCCTGGAATATCCCGGTGTCTACAAGTAGCCCGAAGTAATTCGTACCCGTCTCCTTTGCTAGCGCCAGGTAGTCATCAACAATCTTGGACTTGAGCGGCGTTGGCGCATGAATCTCGGGTGTGATGCGCACGTTGTACTTCTCTGCGTCCGGGAGAGCACGCGCTACCGCCTCACGCCAGACGGGGTCAGGTAAGAGATCCTGGGAGACGACGCCGAGCTTGGGACGGATGATCGTAAACCCAAGCCGGTGGGCAAGCTCGATATCGCGGCGAAGGATGGCAAAGGCTTCGTCCCCCGTCAGCGGTCGATTTTTGTGGAGGCGTGTATCAATCCAACTGGAGTAGCAAGTGGGAGTAAGTTCGTACGTCTGGATCAGGTGATGCCACTCATCGACCCAGCGGGTGGATGGGTTGGGATACCCTACAATATGCGTATCAGCGAGAATTTCGACCCCGGTCGCGCCCATGTCTGCGATGTCGGCAAGGCAGTCTTCGAGGGTCATCGTCACTAGGAAGTCAGCACCGTAGCTGTACAGGGAAACGCCTAACTGTATATCGGATGAGGGTGTATTCATCTTTTCCTAGTCTCCTCGGGCATAATATGGGGCATCATCGAACAAGGACAAGCTTCCTCTGGGAAATGTTTGTCGTTGGCTGCATCTCGACAGGGATATACGACCATCGCCAGGTGACTGACACCTGGACGTTATGGATGCCTGGCTCTAGCCCACCGGGCTTGTCCACTGTCAGGATCACCGGCTCCTCGTACGGCCACCGCATCTCGGGATCGTCCGTGAGCTCGGAGGCGCTGAACATCTTACCGTTGAGCGTCCACTGGGTGGTCTCCCGCGGGAACGCCTCACCGTCGACGGACACCGTAGCACCCTCGAGAAGCGAGGCCCAGATGCCACGGTAATAGGGACAGCGCACACGGACTTGAAAGCCCGTCGTACGGCTATCATGCACAACATTCTTAAAGCCTCTCATCTGGATCACTTCTGGTTCTAGCATTCCTGAGTCCTCCTCATTGTTCCTGATCTATGACAACTTCAGTGTTCAGCCGAATATCTTGAGACGAGCGCCCCACGCGGATGCCGTAAACACCAGGTTTTACCTGCCATGTGTGATGCTTTTCGGACCAGTGAGCGAAAGACCGTCCGTCCAGCAGGATGGAAGCCCTGCCTACCTCACCGCCATCCAGGGCAAGTGTGGCAAACCCCTTCAGTTCGGCGGCACTCACAGGCGAAAGCTCGGAGAGCGGTCCCGTAACATAGAGCTGGACAACTTCCTTGCCTCTGCGATTTGAGGTGTTGCGCACCATAACCTCGACTCTCATTGAGCCGTCGCCAGTATCACGGATATGCATTCCTTCATAGGAAAAATCGGCGTAACCAAGCCCATGACCGAAACAGAACTGCGGCGCGATGCCTCGCACTTCAAAAGAGCGGTACCCGATCAAGGTTGATTCTGCATAGACCGCGTCGCCATCGGGGTCGGGCGTGAGGTCGAACGCAGGATAGTCCGCCTCGTCCTTTGCGATTGTGATCGGGAGGCGACCGCCCGGTTCGAGGTCGCCACTGAGGATCGCGGCCAGCGCAGGACCGAATTCCTGTCCGGAGAACCACGAGCAGAGTACGGCAGCAGCCCGGTCTGCCCAGGGCATGTCAACTGCGTGTGCAGCATTCACGACGATAATGGTGGCCGGGTTTGCGCGGCGAACCCGCTCGATCAGCTCTACCTGGTTTGCTGGCAGTTTCGTGGTGGAGCGATCTGCACTTTCCACGCCGGAATCTGGAGTCTCTCCCACTACTAGCACGACGACGTCTGCGTCGGCAGCGGCAGTCTCAGCACGGTCGAGTAGTCCGGAGGGTACAGGAGGCTGGCACCCGAACCATATGCCCTGCGCGCGAGCGGGGGCAAATTGCATCTCAATGTCTAAGCGGATGGGAACGCCAGCTGCTAATGTGTGCTCCACGGTGGTAGAATCGCCGCGTGTCAAGGTGCCCATGATGTCGGCTGCCGGAGTCTTTTGATCTTTGGAAGCGACCTCCTGTCCATTGATAAGCAGCCGGACGGCACCTGTGCCACCAACATAGAACGTGTGTGTACCGCTCACGTCCGGTGTCAGGATGGTCGAGGCATGCACGCATCCATTGCGGTTGAGCGCTCCAATTCCAGGCATCTGCCCAAACCAGACCAGTGTACTGCTATTGCGCACCTCGCGTGCGATCGGCTCTCCCTGGCATGTTTCGCCAGCATAGAAATCGACGGTCAAGCCGCGAGACGTGCCGTCGTGAGCAGCTCGAATATTCATTACGGTGAGCGGTGGGAGCCGGTATTCAGGCAGGACGCCGGGCTCATAGATTACCTCGTGCGTGACACCGAATTGTGTGCGGATCGCAGCAAGCGGGGTCTGGACACCCGGTTCCAATGCGATGCGTGCGAAGGTTGCACCCTGGTAGCAGGGAACCGCAGCATTGGGACCGATCACGGCAATGCGCTTGCCCGTAGGGACAGTAGTTTTTCCCTGTCCGTGTGCAAGCGGCAACAAATTGTTTTCGTTCTTCAACAATACGAAGCCTGCTGCGGCTGCCGTCCGCAACAGTGCGTGCGGATCGGCGATGCTGGCGACCCGGTCGTCCGTAGCCTCAGGACCAAGCTGTCCAACGCGTGCTGCCAGGCGCAGCAGCCGTTCGACCGCGTCGTCTAGCCGGTCCTGGCCAACCTCGCAGGCGCGAATAGACCTGGCCAGAGCTTCGCCGAAATAGCGGGCAGGTCCCGGCATTTCGAGATCAAGCCCTGCCAGAGCGTCACGCACCGTGTCGTTCGTGCCAAACCAATCTGACATGACAAGACCATCCCACTGCCACTCGGTCTTCAGCACTTGGCTGATGAGCATGCGATGCTCGACGCAGTAGATACCATTGACACGATTGTAGGCCGTCATGATTCCCCATACACCCGTCTGTGTGGCTATCTCAAACGGCAGCAGGTACACCTCGCGCAGCGCCCGCTCGTCGATGACCGAGTTCATCGTGCGGCGTTCGGTTTCCGAGTCGTTGCCGACGAGATGCTTGGCCACCGCCGCGACACCCCGACTCTGCAACCCGGTAATCCAGCTTGCGCCCAGCATGCCGGCCAGCAGGGGGTCTTCGGCGAAAGTTTCGAAGGCACGGCCAGCGAGCGGACTGCGTGGCAGGTTGAGGTTTGGCCCCAGAATAGCCTGGACGTTGCGGCGTCGCGCCTCGTCACCGATAAGTGCGCCGATTTGCTGCACCAGGTCACGGTCCCAGGAAGCTGCTAGCGCGGTTCCACAGGGGGTGAGCAGTGACACGTCACGCTCATCGACGCGGCCACTCGTCACACCCATCGGGCCGTCAACCATCTTGATCGGCCCGAGTGCGATGGCCGGTGCGTCTTCGGTCGTCGCTATATCGCGGCCTGCCGTTAAGCGCGCCTTGTCATCCAGCGAGAGGCGGTCGAGCAGTGCGCGAAGTTCAGCGTCCGTGACGACGCCTGGTGGTACACTCGCCTTTGCGCTCAGACTCTGTGCCAATGGCATATCCTGACCACTTATTCTGCCAGCGCCAGGGGGATCTGTCATTGCCTGGCCTCTTTTGCTGATTCGCTGCTGCCGACCACCCGTTTGCCCTTATCACGGAAACGCGGCATAACTTCCCTCGCGAAGAGTTGCATCGCACTTTCAGTGAGCCGCCTCCGTTCAGGTGTGAGCGGGCCGTGGGTGAAGCTGCCGAGTACGTTTCCGGCGCCCAGGTCGACATACGGTTGCAGCTCCGCCGCCACCGTGTCGGGGCTGCCATAGAGGCACCACGTTTTGATCCATCCCTCACCGAAAGGATCTGGCGGTGCATGCAGGTCCACACCGCTGATCTGCTCGGCCCGTTTGTTGTAAACGTACTCACGCTCAATCGCGGCCTTGTACCCGTGTATGATTGTATGCAGTTCCTCACGTGCCTGCCCATCGCTGTTGGCCACATGAATGATCTGATAGGTGCGGGTCGTCCACGATAAGCACTGAGCAATGACCTCAGCGGGTTGTCCGGCCTGGATAAGGGCATCGCGATATTTAACAAAGTTGTTGGTAAAGTGTTTCAGGGGTTCGGTATTGTCGATGACCGGAGGGGTGAACGCGTTAATAAAGGCAGGCCAGCCGTTTTTGGCTGCCAGAGCAATACTTGACTCCCGGCCAGCCACGGGCATGAGGCGAGGATAAGGCTTCGTATACGAAGCTGGCGCGATGCGCTGAACGACCGCACCTTTATAGGCGCTCGTTTCAAACTGGATTGGCTCGTCCTCGATCTTCTTTGCCCACAACCTCAGGACGATGTCGATATTCTCCTGTGATATCCGTGAGGCGTCCTGAAACTTGACGCCGAAGCCAATGCTCTCCTCGGGTGTCGTGCCACTACCAATACCCACCAGAAGGCGTCCATTCGTCAGTTGGTCCAGCAGATTCAACCTCTCGGCGATGCGTACTGGATGATGCAGCGGGACGGTGGTCACCGAAAAGCCCAGATACACCCGCTTCAGAATGGCCGCCAGATAAGATGCAAACATGAACGGATCGCTCGCCCAGGGCGCATAGCCGGTGAAATGGTGATCCGGCGTGAAGACAGCGTCAAAGCCCAGTTCTTCAGCACTCCTGGCATACTCAATCGTGGTATCTAGAACCACCTTGTCTTCATCGGGGCTCATCGATCGAGTCGTCAAGAAAAACGAAAAGTGCATATCCCCTCCTCAGTGGATTACAAGCAAGCACCTATCTAGAACACGCCTGTTGACTCAACAGGAAAGTGAGCCTGTTTAGACGCTATAGGACAGAGTATATAGTTCTCTCCGCCGGAAAAGTACCAAAAAAACTTGGGGAAATGGCTGCATAGGATATTCTGCCTTAGCAAAGGCGGTGGTCGACTGCATAGCGCATTGCCGCTATTCGCGAACAGACTCCCAGTTTCCTGTAAATATCGTTCAGGTAGCCAAAGACGGTGGCCAGCGTAATTACCAGCTGGTCAGCGATCTCGGCATTAGAAAGGCCAGCGGAGACGAGTAGCAACACCTCCATTTCCCGACGGGTCAGCCCGACCTTCCCGATTGCATTGAGTGTAGAGCAGGTATGGGTAGCTGCTCTCTCTTCTGCGGAGGTGACTTTATTAGGGGTGCCGGGCAGAGGTGATGGTCGATAGCATAACGCATGGCCGCCGTTCGCGAACGGACTCCCAGCTTTCCATAGATAGAGTTAAGATAGCTGATGATGGTAGCAGAGGTGATCCTCAATCTATCGGCGATCTCAGCATTGGAAAGGCCGGCAGCCACGAGGTGCAATACCTCAAGTTCACGCCGGGTTAGCCCAGCCGATCGAGATAGAATATACTCTGTGCGAGTATCGGGGGCTGTTACCTCTTCTGAAATTACCGAACGAGCGATCCATGTTTTGCCTGAGGCCTGTGGGCTGAGGGTCTTCTGTGTCATTTACAAGCTCCTTTGCTGCAAGACGACGTGCAGTTCGTCGCTGACCTTCTGAGTACTTCTTACTGCGCATCATAAAGGGTCCTTCCTTAAAACAGAGTAGTTACACGTGTAACTACCAGAGCAAAAAAACGACGATGTCGGGCTCGTATAGACATCACGCTTCTCCTTATCGTTCAACGGATATATCATGCAAGAAAACCCTGCGCCTGAAGCCACTCGCCAAACCGATCAATCCAGCGATCAGCTGGCAGACCCTGCCTCCTCATGCCGAAGCCATGACCTCCCTGTGAATAAATATGCAGTTCGACCGGCTGACCAGCAGCCCTCCACGCACCATACAAAGCCATACTTGGCTCCACAGCCAGCTCATCATCATTTGCAAGAGCGATAAACAGCGGAGGTGCATCGGCTGGAACGATGATCTCTTCCCAAAGAGCACCGTAGATCGGGGCCGCGAAATTAGGTCGGCTCTCCGCATTGTGCTCAAGTGCCACACCAACGGTGACTCTAGCGCCGGCGGAGAAGCCCATCATGCCAATCCGATCCGGGGCAATACCCCACTCCGAAGCATGCTCCCGAACCACTTTGATGGCTTGTTGCCCGTCGGCAATTGCGAGCGGTTCGATCTGCCTGGTCAACTCCTTGAGCTTGCCTGGCTCTGGTGAACCTTGCATTTGCCGCATCATTTGCTTCACATAGTCTTCATCACGCACTGGCGTCGGCACAAGCCGGTATTTAAGCACAAAAGCCGCCACTCCTCGTGCGCTGAGCCACTGCGCCACGTCTATACCCTCGTGATCGATGGCGAGCGCGTGGAAGGCCCCGCCGGGACAGACGATGATGGCAGTTCCGCTAGCCACGGAGGGATTGGGCAGAAAAGCTGTCAGGGTCGGCTTAGAGACGTTGTGAACATCCCTGATACTGTATGGTGGGGGTAAAACTATCTCCTGTTCCTGTTGGGTCCAGTCTTCGGATCCAGGTGCCCCATCAGGCCATAGAGGAATGACCTCTGGCTGGTCAGCAATATTCATAGAAGCTCCCTCCTTCAAGGAAAGTCTACATGAAGAGGAGGTGAACATCAATTCCAACCTTGCCGCTTTTGGCTTCCGGTTGTTCCGGTTTTTTGGAAATGTCTCTGAACTGAGGAGCTATCTGCGAGCAGGAGTCTGACCATAATAGCCCAATTGAAGATGATGTACAGCTTCAATTGAGCTACAAATTAACAAAACCTGAATTTGTCGCCATGCTATGCTTCAGCGATCTTCAGCAGCCGCTCAGCGTTTAGATGGCTGATCTTCTCTTTGTCAGCCGGACTGATAGATGCACTAGTCAGGAATGCTCGTCCCTGCTCGTTAGTGCTAAAAGGGTAATCGACGGAGAATATGATGCGATCAGCCCCTACGATCTGCAAGAGAAGCAAAAGCGGGGGTTCAGTGAAAAAGCCGCTGGTCGTAATATGAAAGTTTTGCAAAAAGTACTCGGGTACGCTGCGCTGCAACTGCTTTGTCAGAGGCGAGAACACATTGTTGATACGTGCGAGCATGAAAGGAAGCATCTCTCCCATATGCCCGATGATGATCTGCAGGCCGGGTAAGCGGTCAAATACACCGGACAGGATCAGTCGCAAGGCATGAATGCCCGTCTCGGAATGCCAGCCCCAACCTCCAGTCGACAACGCGAAGTTCACCGCCGGGTCGAAACCAGCATAGTAGGCCTCCCTCACAGGTGCGGGCGGTATTCCAGGATGAATGTAGATCGGTACATCCAGAGCGACGGCTCGTTCCAGAATTGGCAAGAAAGAGGGGTCATCCAAAAAACGCCCATTCGTCGTGCCATTGATCGCGGCTCCCTTCATGCCAAGCGAACGCACTGCTCGCTCCAACTCAACTGCGGCAGCATCTGGATTCGTCATCGGCAAGGTGGCAAAGCCAGCGAAACGAGAGAGGTGGGTAGCGATAGTCTCGGCTAATTGGTCATTCGCTTGCTGCGCTAGCCGGACATCTTCATCAGCAGGGAGTGCATCCATGCCTGTTACTGTGTGGGAGAGCACCTGCAGATCGATCCCACCTGCATCCATATCCTTCAAGCGATTAGAGCCAAGGTCAGCAAGTTTTGTCTCCAGTTGGGGTGGCAAGCCTCCATTCGAGCCTGCTACGCTTCTCTGCAGGGCCTCTCTGAAACCAGAGGCGAGAAAATGTTCTTCGATCGCGATGGTTCGCATTCTTATTCCTTTCCAGAAATGCATGTTCATTTAGGGCGATATCGGTGAAGCCGTGACAAAGTGCAAGGTAGCTTGTCTGTACATCTGGTTCTCCCAAGCTATTATGTCATGTACGCCTCAAAAAGGCCCGAACTGCGGTTATCGTTTTATCATAGCGGTCACGGTGAATATTGTGACCGGCGCCATCAATGTATACCACTTCACCATGCTTCCACAGTTGAGCTGCTTGTCGAGCAGTCTCAGGCGTGATAATAGCATGCAACTCCGGGTCGCCCGTCATGAGCAGGACGGGACACTCAATGCGCGAAATGACTTCGCGCCAGTGGACATCAGAAACTGCTGCGAATCCAGGTTCCAAGATATCGATATTCAGTTCAGCTTTTGAATCAGCCCAGGCGATGATGTCCTCTTCGGTCCAGTTGGGATTCAGCGCGAAGCCGCTGGCGATGCGCTCCTCTCGTGAGAGTGCTCTCAGATCGAAAAGCCATTGTCTCCTCAATTGGTTTTGTTGCTTCTCATTCGCCCGGAACAGTTCCTGGTCTACATCTGTCTGAAGCCGTGGCTTATCCAAGAAGGGCGGGTCTTCTAGCATGACAGATCGGATCAGATCGGGATACGTTGCTGCAAGTATTGCTGCCGACAGGGCCCCATCGAATGTCCCCACACAACGGGCTTTTCCAGGTTCAACGCTCGGATGACCTTCGCCGCATCTTCAGCTAGCAGCGCAATTGAGAAATCTGTTGCGGAGCCGCTGGAGTGGCCGTGACCGCGTGCATCGGTCATGATGACATCGTAGTTGCTCGCAAGATCGTGGGCGACACGTGACCAGCAGAGGCCATTATCCGTGATGCCGTGCTGTAAAAGAATTGACGGCTTCTCGTCGCCGTCGGTGCAGTAATAATGAATGGTGATGCCATTGGCCTGCACATCACCTTCAGACCATGCTGTCATATCGTACTCCTCTCTTTGTTCAAAGGCACTGTATTGGCCTCTGTTAGAAAATCGATGTCAAAAACCGATCAAGGACTAGAAAAAACAATTCATTTGGAGCGAGCAGTGCAGCGGTTTTGTCCTCGTTGACCTCCTGCCTCATCCCCCGCCGTTGCCGGGGCATCGTTGCGCTACGGGAGTACTTCCACCTCCGAGCACGGGACCAACGGCAGGCGCAATCACAGTAGGTATCATGAGGACACGCCCGACTTGCAGGCGCTGGGCGGGAGGAAACGTGCGATACAGCATAGCAGTGCCGACAGGAGCAAGCGCACCACCGGCAGCACCTTGCAGGAAGCGGAAGAGCACCAGCAGTGTGAAATTCGTCGCAAGACCACACAGTGCTGATGCGACAGTAAAGAGCGCAAGAGCGATCAGGAAGACGCGCTTCGTCCCCCAGCGGTCGCCTAGCCAGCCCGACGCAGGAATGATCATGGCCAGGCTGACTAGATAGGCCACCACTACTGCATCAATCGAGGTATTTGAGATGGCTAACTGGCGCCCAAGTGATGGTAGAGCCACGTTGACGATCGTTCCATCCATGATGCTCATGAACAAGGAGGCGACGAAAACGATACTCACACTTATTCTGGGTTCAAGTCGGGGTCGAGACATAGCATTCACTCCTGAAACAAAGCTTTTGCCGTGATCCTTCTTTACTTGTCATAAAAAAGCAGCCTCGCATGTCATTCTTCGCTGCGCTCAGAATGACACGTCCAAGTTGGTTTTCAAATGCTATAAAAAAGACCTATGAAGAAAGATATGTGAAACGTTTCCAGGGCTATTGAAAAGTCGAGCGAACGAGCGTGATCTTGATCGGTTCCAACCAGGAATCTGACCGCAGAGAACGGGAATTTTCGTTAGCCCTGTCGGTGCTCCCCTATCATGCCAGAAAGCCCTGCTCCTGAAGCCAGTCGCCAAAACGATCGATCCAATGGTCGCTTGGCAGGCCCTGCTTTTTCATGCCGAAGCCATGACCTCCTTTGGCATAGATGTGTAATTCAACCGAGTGACCGGCGGCCCTCCAAGCGTTATAAAGGGCCAGACTGGGCTGCAGGCTCAGTTCATCGTTACTGGCAAGGGCGATGAACTGTGGCGGTGCATCGACTGGAACGGCGATGTCTTTCCAAAGCTCACCACCATAGATCGGGGCCGCGAAATTGGGACGACTGTTCGCGTCGTGCTCGAAGGCTACACCTGCGGTGACTTCGCCGCCCGCTGAGAAGCCCATCATGCCAATGCGCTCTGGCACAACGCCCCATGTGGAAGCGCGTTCCCGCACCACTTTCATGGCCTGTTGCCCGTCTGCAATGGTCAGGGGTCCAATCTGCTTTTTCAGCTCTCCCATCTTGTTGCGGTTCGAGCTGGGGTTCGAGATAGCCTCCACCATCTCCTTAATGAAGTCTCCATCGCGCACTGCCGTCGGTACGAGCCGATATTTGAGCACAAAAGCCGCCACTCCTCATGCGTTGAGCCAAGGTGCCACGTCCATACCCTCGTGATCGATGGTGAGGCCATGAAATGCACCGCCTGGACAGACGATGACCGCGGTTCCGCAGGCCAGGGAGGGGGATGGGAGAAATGCTGTCAGGGTTGGCTGCGTGACATTGCGTATAAACCTGCCACCAAACGGCGGGGGAAAGATCGTCTCCTGTTCCTGATGTGACCAGTTCTCAGACCCGGGTGCGCCATGGGGCCAAAGTGGAATGACCTCTAGCTGGCTAGCAAGATTCATCGTTGATTCCTCTCTTTCGGTTTGCTGAATCGATGAATGTAGGTGGCATATTCTTGTCCCCTCCTCAGGGGAATTCCAGGTAAGCACCTGCCTAGAACAAGCCTGTTTGGCTCAATAGCAAAGCGAATCCGCCTGGATGCTGTTACTAGGACAAAGTATATCCTTCTATCAGCGAGAAAAATACCCCAAAAACTTGGGAAATAGTGGAATTCTACCAACGCGACTATTTTCCCAAGTTTTTGGGGTATTTTTCGGATAAATAGAATAGTATACTTTTGTTGTATCAATATGATTTAAGGTGAGCCAGTTGCATAACGAACGGGAGCAAGAAAGTGATATCAGAGATGGCAGATAAGGTAGAAATCATTGCACGTGGCGACGGATTGTGGTAGTACCCATGCCGCTAATCTCGGCATTATGGAAGCCACAAAAGCGGGGCTGTTGAAAAATATCTCCGTTCTTCACCGATCCTCGTGTGCTGGCATGCTTCCAACGGCTGCAGATTGTTCCCCTTCGCTATGATAAAGCCCAACCAGTACGAGACCGGCTTCCGACATTCGAGGAGTTAAAAAGCCAAGGTGTGATACCGGATAACATTGGCCTCTCCTGAACTGGCTGTACGCTGTAGAGTAGGTGAGTCGTCTCCGACGAAATGTAGAGGTTCTCGTGGGGGAAAGGCAGCCTACTTCTACCGCACGTCGTATCCAATCGGCAAACAGAACAGATGATTCGTTATTAAATTCCAGAAACCCCAGCCGTTACTTTGCCTCTGGTGATACCAACCTTCACTAGTTATCGAGAGCACGCTGGGATACCCTCCTGGAGAACTGGATCTCATTGAATTTCTCCACGGGTGAGCACACAGTTGGGAGTTCTCAGGCCTCTTCGAATGCTCCCAGGGCTTTCAGTGCGCTTTTTTGTGCCTCGGTCAATCCCTTTGCGCCACGAATATTCATTCGCTCATATGGCCTGTCGCTGCGCAATACTTGATGCGGGGCTTCAGTCTGTATGTCCCATATCACGAGTGTTCCATCATCATCGCCACTGGCGAGCAGGGGATCGTCAGGGCTAAAGGCCACGCACCATACCTGGCCGTCGTGCCGAGCGAAGGTCCTGAGCGTGCGTGTGCTGCTTGCCTCCTCTGCTTGCCAGAGCTTAAGGGTATGATTGTTGCTGCCAATCGCCAACATCGTTCCGTCTCGGCTGAAAGCCATAGCCCGAATCCAGTTGGCCAGACCTCGGCCTGACGAGGTTGTGAGGCAGCGTCCGTTGCTTACCTCCCAGAGGCTCACTTCCTCATTGTTGTTACTACTGGTGAGCTTTGTTCCATCAGGACTGAAGGCAAGTGCTCCTATGGGACTGATTCCGGTATGCAAGGTCTGGAGACACCGTCCACTCTCCACCTCCCATAGTTTGATCTCACCATCATTATCGCCGCTAGCCAGCACACTCCCATCGAGACTGAAGGCAACTGACCAGACAAAGCTGGCATGTCCATGCAACGTTTGAAGACAGGCTTCATCCCCCTCTCTGTCGACCTGCCACAGTCTCACCGTCCGATCAAAGCTGCTACTGGCCAGTAGATTCCCACCAGGACTGAAGGCCAGCGAACAGATCCCAATAGTATGTCCGAAGAGGGTTCTGAGGCAGCGTCCACCGGCCTCACCTTCATAAGCGACTTCCCACAGCTTGATGCTTTGATCATCCCCGCCACTGGCAAAGACCTTCCCATCGGGATGAAAGGCCAGCGACCATATGCGGCCAACATGCCCCTGGAAGGCTGGACTTGGCCCAGAAAAATGGAGTCTCCAAAGTTGGATATTAGCTCATCTTTGACTCATTCGCTTGTTCAAAAGCAACCGGGCTCACCTACTGTCATGTCGAATGTAAGCGGATGGGGTTATAAAAGCACTCCAAGTACTCGAAAATGGCTGACCGGGCTTGCTGTCGGCTCTGGAAGCGCACTCGATCAGTACACTCCTTGGTAAGCGTGGCAAAGAAGGACTCCATGGCGGCGTTATCATAACCATTGGCGGTCCGGCTCATGCTTACTTGGATGCCTAATGCAGCGAGCAAGGCCAGATAGCGATCGCTGCTAAATTCGCTGCCGCGATCGGAATGATGCAACAGCCCAGCGGGTGGATGTCGCTTGACCACCGCCATACGCAGAGCCAACTCAACGAGCTGCTCATCTTCTGTGGCAGCCAGCGCCCAGCCCACGACCATGCGCGAGAAGAGATCCACAATCGCGGCCAGGTACAGCCAGCCCTCCCCGGTCTCGACGGCCTTGGTGTCGGTCACCCATGTGCTATTGGGTTCTTCGGCTAGAAATTCGCGCTTGAGGTGGTTGGGAGCAAACCGGGCGCCTTGATCGCTCTTCGTCGTCGGCTTGCGCGACCGCTTCACCTGGGCGCTGATCCCCAAGTGCTGCATCAGCCGCACCACACGCTTGCGGGAGCAATGCACCCCGCGAGCTTTGAGCACGGCGTGAATGCGCGGGCTGCCATAGACCTGGCGATGCTCCAGGAAGATCTGCTGGATGATGGCTTTGAGCCTGGCATCTTCTCGCTGGTGCTCGCTCACTTCTCGCTGGCACCAGGCATAATAACCGCTGATGGAAACCTCCAGCGCCTGGCACAACAGCGTGACTGAGGACTGGCGGCTGTGCTCGGCAATGAACTGGAACTTCACACTTGGCCGCGCGAAAAGATGCCGATAGCTTCGGACAGAATCTCTCGCAACCTCTTGATTTTTCAGTAGAACAGATGTACTATTAGAAGTGGAGAAGCACAGTGGGGTCGCTCCCTGCTGGCAACGATCCCGCAGAACCCTGCGAACGCTTTGGAGCTTGACTCTTGAAAAAAACCTGGGGGGCGTGGTCGCACACCTGATACGAGGTTGAAGGCCATACTTCTGGTCCGAAGTTGGTAGAGGCACACCCACGGGGTCCCGCTTCTCCACCCACCCTTGGCGTGGGTATCACCGGCAAGGATGCCGGAAAGGCAGGAATAGCTTATGCCTCGCAAACCATCATCTCGTCTTGATCTGGTGGCCCTTCCCCAGCTTTCCCACGAAACGTTGTATGTCGGGGTCGATGTCGGCAAGCGAGCCCACGTCGCCGGCTTCCTTTCTTCGACCTTACTGACCCGCCATCAGCGTTTTGAACATTGTCCCGCGCTGGCCTTTGACAACTCACGGGAAGGCTTTCGCTCCCTGCTCGACCGCCTCCAGACCTATGTGCCACTGACTCAGGTTCAGGCGCTGCTGGAAGTCACGGGGCACTACCATCGTGCCTTGCTCCAGTATCTGCAAGAACTCGATATTCCGGTCTATGTGATCCATGTCCAGAAGCGGCAAGAGGGGTTACTCAAAACGGACAAACGCGATGCGCTGGGTCTGGCCAACCTCTTATACAACCAATTGGAGAAAGGCATTCAAGTCGGTGATCCTCTGCAAGCCGTCCGCCGGCTCGTCTCTCCCACCGAGGCTGCAGCACAACTGCGTGGGATGGTCCAGCATCACTATGAACTCGTCGCCGAGAGCACCCAGCGCAAAAACAAGCTGACGGCTCTTTGTGATGAACTCTTTCCCGAATTTACCCGCCTCTTGCGCGATCCGAACCTGCCGACGGCGCTGGCGTTGCGTTCTCGCTTCCCTACCCCAGCAGCACTTGCGGCAGCCAGTTTCTGGGAATTGCGTGAGGCGAGAGGTCGCGCCTGTAGTGTTTCGGATGCCAAACTCGTCGACCTGCAGCGCCTGGCCGCCCAGAGCATTGGCACGAAAGACCCCGCCCGCGTGCGGGGCCTGGTCTTCGAGCAGAAGCAACTCATTACTGAGTTGAAACTCATCGCGGAGCACCTGCAGCAGTTGGAAACGGAGATGATTCAGGTCGTGGAGCACTGCCGGGAAGGCAAGATCCTCACTTCTCTTCCGGGCATTGGGCCACAGGCCGCCGCCACGCTCATTGCCACCATCGGCACCATTGCCAATTTTGAGCGTGCTGCCCAACTGAAGTCGTATTTTGGTTGGGTCCCGAAGGTGGCACAATCGGGGTCTAGCCTGGACTGGACGCGCCTGTCTCCTCGTGGGGTCCGGCAGATGAAACAGACCATGTATCTCATCGTGTGGAGAGCGATCCAGTGGGATGCCGAGTGGAAACAGATGTATGAGCGGCTGATCTCAAGCAAATGCCGCTACGATGAACGCACACGCCGCTTGATTGGCCGGGAGAAAGTGATTGGGCGGCTGGCAGGCCAAATGACCTCTGTCATCTACGCCTTGCTCAAGCAAGACCTGGAACTACTTGCACACCTGGCACCTGGTGCGGAGCCTCCAGAGCCTCAGCTTTATGATCCTGAGATTCATCGGCAGCATCGGATGGGGCAGTATCAGCCTCGTGGGGCCGCAGGAAAGCCACCTCAGGTGCTCCAGCTTCCTTCGGCTTAGCTCAACAATTGAGAGATTCTATACGAGGGTTTTTTTAGGATGTCACGCTCCTGTCGCAGCAGCTCATTTTCCCGCTTCAAATGGCGTATTTCCTCTTCTTGCGGGCTCTGATGCCCATAGGTATTAAGTTAAGCACCAGTCTAAACCCTCCACCAGTAATTGAGCGTGGCAAGGGTGTTTCAGGCGACGATGCAGGCGACAAGCTTGCATGGCCCGCAAGAGGCGAGTGGTCACCCGGTGCCAACTGCTCT
>WNFX01002667.1_pt1 | contig 30791 bp, 27 predicted proteins | sample 5400111 | NCBI WGS metagenome assembly WNFX01 (sample SAMN13153363, study PRJNA577476) | soil metagenome | isolation source: 40 cm soil or saprolite under grassland replicate 1 | place: USA:California | collected 2016-06-15 | reverse complement strand
TGCCTCTACTGCTACTTTGGTCTTTTCTTCTGAGCTATACCGTTTTCGTTGAACAGACATCGTTTTCCTTCTCCTGACTTCCACTTGATGGCTTCATTCTATCTTATTTGTCTGTCCAGGACCTGGGGGATATTATACAACAATACTTATCATCTGTACTGCTATTACGTCAACTGGACAGTTATATAGAGAAACTCAAGCGCAACCCACGCTATAAGACCGCTATCGAGAATATCCTACAACCAGGAATTTCAGGGGCACATTACTTACAGGGATTGCTTTTTCTACGGAACGATCCCGTTGTAGGAGTGGCTATCGACGCCTCCGCGCGTCATGATGAAGATAGAATTCGCGAGGCAAATACAAATGAAGGTGAGGAGAACGATCCAGAAGCTCTCGGTTGGTTAGATGCAATCCTGGCTATGGTTGAGGGTGATCTTGAGCGAATTGTGAGCCTTCTGGTCGAAGGCCAGCGAGAAGATGGCCTTCGTAATTTTATCAAGTGGTATTGGGGAGTTGGTGGAATAAAAAAGTCGCAGGGAATACTACGGGGTAGTGTGCTTAATCGCACATCGTGGAGATACGCACCTACAAACGATCTGCTTGCTGCGTTAGTGCAGTTGGCGTCGGCTCGTCTCCCTACGCCACAAGGGAACCAGGGAATGGAGCAAGAGGTGCAGTCAATTCGCCTGCAAGGGTTTTTGCAGTTTCTAGAGCAGCGTTTTGGTATTCTGGTAGATCGGCCTCCCGCGCAATTTGAGGGTGCGGAATATGCTGCTGCGGCACGTGACAATCTTCGTGCTATGCTACTTCGTCTGCGCCAGATGGGTATTTTCCGTGACTTATCCGATGACTTTACCGTACAACGCCTGCATCCTCCCTATGCAAGCAAGATGAGCAGAAAGACGGAGGTATAAATGATGAGCCAGACTATACAAACCGATGCGATACAAGTCGCATTGCTAGCAAAGGAAATCGTGGCTCGTATGCAGGATACTGAGATGGGACATTGTGCAAGAGTAGACTATCTTGATCTTCCTGAAGCACATGCGATCTGTCAGTATATTACACAACAACCGTCACAAGGGGTTGTCTTTCATATTCTGACATCAGATGAGCTACAAACAAAAACTGATACGCTCTTTATCACAACAGATAAGGTTATTGAGCTACGCAATCGTAAGCAAGAGCGACTCTGTCTTTTTGTCCCTTCAAGTCTTGTAGATGCTGCTTACAGTTCTATCTCCAATTCTTTTGCCCTGATTGATGGTCGGCAGTTGCACGTGCTCATAGTAAAACAGGTGCTTGCTCACCTTTCTCCTGAACTTGCGTCTCTTGTACGCGCTGTCTTTGCACGGTTACGAGGTCTTTCTGGTGTGAGCGAGGAGCAACGTCTCGATTTTGTACTTGCCATGTTAAGAAGGATGCAGTCCGGTGAAACAACAAGTCCAGGCGTAGAATTATGGCGTGTTGGACTGATCGCGGATGCAAGCGATGCGTTTGTATACAAATTAGATAGCAATCGCGATTGTGCGCTCCATCTATCACGACCCAAAAAACTTGGTGCTACCATGCGAGAACGTATTCAAAGCTTAAAGGTCGATGCGGCAACAACAACGTCACTGCATCCATTCTTTCAAGGTCGTGCGATGAACGATATACGCGTATGGTCTCGTGTATTAGAAGAACATGCACTCACCTTCGATAAATGGATATTTCCAGAAACAGAGCAGAGCGATCTCCGTGCTATCAGTGTAACGCCTTTTGTGAATGCGAGGGGAGTAGTCGAACGGTACTGCCACCTGATTCAACAAGACGGTATCGGTGGCAGCTTGCTAGCGCGATATGGAGGGACAAAAGAAACGATCACAGTACGTTGGAAGACAGAGCCAGAACTTCCGAAAAATCTGGATCGCTGGCGCATTGGTATTGTTCCATCAGGAAGTGAAAATGGCTTTGAAGACTGCCTTGATGAGCGAAGCACTGCTGGCACACGGCGAACGATTACGATAAAGCTCGACATGGATTTTGAAGAACCACCTGATTACGCCGTGTGCATCAGGATTGCGCCTCTCAGCATGGATGGAAGCGAAATCGTCAACGAAGCAACACAGGAAGGTATTTTCGCTGATAGCCATGAATTTTTTCTGGTCAAAGACATCATAGGAGTACAAATCGAACCGCCAAGAAAAAGCTTACGTACCGTCCCAACACTGGCTTTTGGGCGTCTTGAAGTGGCAGTTGATATGCGTGAGAACACGCTTACAGAGACGGAACCGGAGTGGATGAGTAAAGACCTGGAGTATTTCAGACTCCATATAAACGAGCGGCGTGTACTCAATATCGGTCTCAATCGCTCTCTTTTGGAATTGGAAAAGTTGGCTCTTGCTGAGCCACGTAAGGGTGGATGCTTTCTTCTCATTGTGGATGAAGTAAAACCAGTCGTAGCTATGCAGCGTTTTACGTCTTATGCTTTATCCACTGAAAATTCTGAGTCATGGACAGCTTTCTGGAGAGTACGTGAGACATTTTTTAAGCGTTTGAGACAGGCAGATATACGCTCTATTGTAGAAGTTGCAGATTGGACACCTGAACTCGCGGCCTTCGCTCTACGCTATGCTCAGGCGTATCGTGAACTGATAGACGATCTTGTCTCGCGCAAGGTCGATGCGTCAGAGGTACGAGAAGCTCTCTCTCTTGATACGCTTTTAATCAGAAACACGGGAAATGGAGAGCAAGCAGAAGAAGCAGTGGTGATATTACCAACACATCCCCTACGAGCCGCATGGTTTGCCAGCTACACTCAATTACTTCAAGTATGGGAAAAGCAGTTACTTGAAATACCATCGCAACAACGTAAGAAACGGATTGATTTGCAGGCATTGCGATTATTAGTACCAACCAATGTTCCTGCCTTTGCCTATCACGCGGCATCGACCACAATTTTTACTTTTTTTCAAAATCTACGTTTTTTTCATGGTGTTGCGCTGCCAGCAGGTGTCCCTGATCCTCATCGTCGTTACGATGATGTCACGGTGATTCTGGATAGTGGCATAGATCAGGTAGGCATTGGTGATATTCAACCTGACCAATTGGCTGCCCACCTCGCACACTTCCAGGATTTACATGACTATACAAAGACACTTGTTGTAACGCTTATTAATCCTGATCGAGGGGATTTCTTCGCAGAAGCGATCAAGAAATTACCTTTGTTTAAAGATAGTGCTTCTGAAGGTGAACACGGACAACAGGGACCAACATTTCAAATTATTTCCTATGCGGAGGATGGACATAAAAGCACCTTCCGAGCCTTAGAGCAGATACGACAACAACAAATTGATCAACAGCATGGCAAGAATTCTGATCATCTTCTGCCAGGGCTCACAACAACAGCACGCATAATGAGTCAACTTGAAAAGTCCGCCCCACCAGAAGCACACATAGCTGTTGTCACAGATTTTACGCGACCCGCTATCTTTGCCTCATCACCAGCATTAGACACAACAGAGAGTGGTACAAGCAGTTTTTCTTTATATGGTCTCATCAATCGCTTTGTGTCGCAATTCTCATCAGATAGTCAAGGCTTGCGCTGGCGGCATCGCATCATCACAGAAGGAGTAAGAAAACCCGAACCACATCCTGCTGGCCCTCGATACAGTGAAACGCTGATAGAATTACAGACGACACTACTTCACGCGGGCGGCTATCTCCTCGGTGGTCCTGCTGGAGCTCGCCCTGTGCTAGAAGTACAGCTAGAGGCAAAGCGACGAGAGCTTTTGGAGCGTCTCCATGTCAATACGAACTGGGTTATTACGCTGGACCGCTTTTTTACACTCGACTACTATGATTCGCCTAATCTGCCCGGACTTGATGAGGTTTCCCGTAAATATGTCCTTGATTACTCGCCTGAGTTTACCGAGGGGCTTGGACACCGTATGATGGTTACAACGGCATGGCATGAAGAGATTGGATCACTTCTGGGTCAGGCAATGGATGAACTCGGCTTTTCTCGCGTTGATACAAGTGTTAGCCGTCTACTTTATCATTTAAAAACTATTTCCGGGCGTCTTGCGTTGGACGCGTTAGAATCTCCGACGAGCGCGGCGGCGGCAGTAGGGTTGGGAGTCGTCACAGCCTGGCTTCAGAAGAAGAAAATGCTGCGGCAGGCGGTACTGATTCCTGTAGACATCTATCCTCGCCTTTTTTCACAAGATGGCTCCGGCAAACCAGCACAGGGCGAGAGGCGCTGTGACCTTGTGCTTATCTCGCTGAAACGCAACATTGTAGACGCAACCTTTATAGAGGTGAAATGGCGTAGAGGGAGTGTACCATTTCAGGATCTGGCAGAAAACATGGTGCTTCAAATGGAAGGCTCAGCGCAAGCAATGAAAAACCGTTTCTTTCATGAAGGACGTATTGATGGAGCATTGCAACGATCCTACTTGGCGAATGTACTACGCTTCTACTTTGAACGTTCGCGACGCTATCGGTTGTTTGATGCCAGCGCCGAAGCTTCTTTCTTAGAGCATGTAACACGATTAGAAAAAACTGGGTTAGATTTCAGGCCAAGTTATGAAGGATACATTGTAAGTCTGGAGAGCGAACCGCGAAAACCGTTACTGCTTGATAACGCAAAAGTTGTTGTGTTGACAGCGAAAGACTTTGAAAATGATACAGAAAATGACTTCCAATCTACGCAGTGGCAACGTGTGTCTGGTAGCACGATCTTAGACGCTCAGCCGATTACCAGTACACCACCTGATGCATCTACTATGGAAGCAGAAGATAGAGTGACAACACAGTCGCTTCAGAGCAGTGAGAAGGTATCATCTCTCCCTGCTATTCAACAGCCAGAAGAAGCCATCCAAGAGCGGCTTGCTCCTGACCCACGTGATGCGCAACGAGATGACGACAAGCAAGCGGTATGAGCAGATGCAGACACAAGAAGGGAAAAGCTTGTAAAAGAGGGAAAAATGTGTCTCCTTAGAGGAAGAAAAATACCCTATCCAACTAAGGAGAATACAAGTAGTATGACACATCCATCCGTGCATCTGCAGATGCTTGCAGAGGAGAAGCCCTCCATTCCCAGTTGGTTTGCTGAGGTCTCCATCGTAGCGCAGGTCTTCATCACCTCAGGTGTCCTCAACCAGATCGAGCAACAGGTTCGTTTTGCGCGTGCGAGATTCGGGACCTATGAGCTCGTGGATTTTGTCGCTGTCCTCATCGGATACGCGGTGAGTGCAGAACCGAGCTTACAGACATTTTATGAACGCCTTACCCCTTTCGCCGAGGCGTTTATGGCGCTCTTTGGTCGCAAGAGCTTGCCCCATCGCTCCACTCTCAGTCGCTATCTCTGTGCCTTGGATCAGCCAACCGTCGAAGCGTTGCGTGCGCTGTTTCTCGACGATCTGCTTGTGCGAACCGCTCAGACCTTTCCACCTGGGGGATTGTGGGATCGTCAAGGGCAGCACTGGCTCGTCGCCGATGTCGATGGGACCAAACACGCAGCACGACAACGAGCGCTCCCTTCACTTGCCGAGCTTCCTGTTGCTCATCGACGGTTGAACCAGGTGTGTGCTCCTGCTTATCTCGGGCGCAAACGAGGCGAGGTGGCTCGGACCCGGACAACGGTGCTGCAAGCCCACTCCCATCATTGGTTAGGCTCATTTAGTGGCCTCGGCAATGGGAACTACCGTGCAGAATTAGCGCGAGCCTGCGAGACGCTTATCAGCTATGCAGGCTGGCTGTGTCTGCCGCTTGCTCACCTGCTGATCCGTTTGGATGGATTGTATGGTACCACCGCGGTCCTCACCCCTCTGCTCTTGTCTGGGCTGGGAGTCATCGTGCGGAGTAAAGAGTACGGATTGCTTGATCTGCCTGCTGTTGCCGCCCGTCTCACGTTGCCGCCAGACGCCCACACGACTCACCCAGAAAGTGGGGCACAGCGGGCTCTCTTCGATTGTCCTGATCTGCTCCTCTCTCCCAGCGTGCCACCTGTGCGCTTGATTGTGGCGACGCATCCAACCACCACTCCCGCCAAACCTCCCATTGGCGTTCTGCGAGCAGGGATCGTGTATGAGTTGTTTCTCACCACTGCCCCACAGTCGGCTTTCACTTGTGTGGATGTGCTGGATCTGTATTTGCATCGGGGCTCATTTGAAACCGTTCTGGCTGATGAAGATCTCGAACAAAACATCGATCGTTGGTGTTCTCACACGCCGTGGGGCCAGGAATTCTGGCACATTTTGAACCAGTGGCTGTGGAACCTTCGTCTGGATTTGGGGCAGCACCTCTCTCCTTCTGCTGTCCGTTTGACCGAATTTGCTCCGGCTGCCGAGCCGCCATCAGGTGCATCTCATGACCTGCTGCCATCCCTGCCTCCCAGCCAACCAGCTGCCGAGCCGCTGTTAGTTGTCTCTCATGAACCACCCAAAGCGCCGCCATCCGTTCCTCCCGACGAACCTGTTCAGTATGGTCCTGCCCAATGGGCAAGTCCATCATTCACCAAAGGATTTGCAGGCTCCGATTTTGTCCCGCAACCCGATGGCACGTTACGCTGCCCAGCTGGTCATCCGCTTGCCGCCCACGAGCGTAGATCTGAGCGCCATGGCTCGGTACGGGTCGTCTACGGCGCACGCATTGTGCATTGCCGCCCCTGTCCTCTTCGGGCACAGTGTCAAGAAACCACGACCACGCGTAAACCGCGACAAGTGAGCGCGGTTCTTTGGCCCATTGCGTCTGTTCCAGCTCAGCCCCCTCCTCACCCAGCTGCCATAGCCTTCGAGCGTGAAAGGAGGTCTGCGGTGCCCTCTCTTGCTCTTGCATCCACTGTGACCCCTGTCCTTTGGGCAGACTGGCCACGGTGTCAGTTTCGTCGGAGCTTCCTTCGTCTTCTGCGTACACAAACCGTCGAGTTGACGGTTCTGGCTTCTGCATCAGAAGAGGACCTGTCCACCAATCGCGATGACGTGCAAACCCGAGCGCAACGGGCACACTACCGTCTCAGTTGGCTGCAGCGCCTGGCTCGCAATGCCCGCCCATCTTCGGCATCTTTGCTCTCTATCACGATCTACGGACTTCCTGCTGCTTTTGCCCGGTATGTGGAAGGGAACGTCGTTACTGCCGCCTAACGATTTTCTGACCCACTCGCTTGCTTCTTCCTGACTTCTTCTGCTCCTGGCTTCTCACTTATTGATGTTTGTCTCTGTACTCATGCGTTTCTTTCTCTCATCCCTTGTTTCCTGCCCCGAAGGATGGACTTCGGCTTTCTCTTGCTTGCTCGCTTTCATCTCGTTGCGCATCCCGTGGGCTGATAACGTAGTTATTCCTCTTGGCGAGTCTTTAGGCGAGCAGATAGCTTGGACGCCCGGTGTGAAGGGCAGTCCACATCTTTTCATTCTTGGTATCCCTGGCCAGGGAAAATCATGGACGATAATACGTCTCTTGTCTGAACTGGGACGACAACAGGTGCCTGCGCTTGTCTTAGACTTTCATGGACAATTCGCGGATACGCAAGGCTCCTTTGTAAAAGCAGTGCACCCACACGTGTTTGATGCAGCAAAGGGTCTGCCGTTCTCACCATTTGAATGCACGCGAGAGAATGGACAGGGCGGTTGGATGGCAAACGCATTAGCAGTAGCAGAAATTTTTGCCTATGTGGTTGGATTGGGTGAGATACAAAAAGACATTGTCTATACATCGGTCCGCGATGCTTACAAAGCGCATGGGTTTGCTGATGAGAGTGAAGGCAGTACAACGTTACAGTATCCTACGTTGAAAGAAGTATTGAAACGGATTGAGCAGAATGAACAAGGGCGTCATACAAGCAATGTTGCGGCTCGTTGCCGTCCACTCCTGGAAATGGACCTTTTCCGACCTCCAGAGGAGAATGGTGCTGATTTTCTCTCGCTTATACGTGGAGGGGCGGTGATTGATCTACATAATCTTTTTGCCGAGTCGCTTCAGATGGCAACAGGAGCATTTGTTTTGCGGAAGCTGTATAAAGATATGTTTCGCTGGGGAGATGCCAGACGGCTTCGGCTGGCAATTGTCTTAGATGAGGCACACCGTCTCGCAAAAGACATCACCTTGCCGAAACTTATGAAAGAAGGACGCAAGTTTGGGATATCGGTGATAGTTGCCAGTCAAGGCATAGGAGATTTTCATCAGGATGTATTGAGTAATGCAGGCACCAAGATTCTCTTTCGCATGAATTATCCTGAGTCACGCAAAGTTGCAGGCTTTATTCGTGGTCGTCAAGGTCAAGACATTTCTGAACGCATCGAACAGCTTTCTGTTGGTTCTGCCTATGTACAGACACCAGAAATGCCTTATGGTTCTGTCACGCAGATGTCTCCTTTAAAAGAATAACAACTGTTGGTTGTGGTTAGAGGTTGTTGTATGAGAAGACTTCTAGAGACAGTTTGCATTGATGAGTTATTTGAACCAGACAAGCCACTCCATAAGCCGATGAAAGCTATTTTCTTCCATATGGGCCTGCGCTTCCCAGGCAAGTAGCTCCAGAAGGCAATGCAAACCCAACAATATGAAATGGCTTGCCTGGCCTTCTCGTACAGACTCTAATGGAGATATCATACAAGCGAATCAAGAAAGGAAAGAACTATGGCAACCACTCAGAGGCAGAAAACGACTTCTGGGGGCGGTTTGACTGAGCCATCAAGCGTAGTTTTGCCTGGATGACTCGTTTTCGTCGTCTGGCACGGGACTATGAACGCTTGCCAGAGAAGTTGACAGGTCTTCACCTGTTGACTTTTGCTGTGCTCATACTTCATCGTTAAGCCCTTTTAATGGCTCATTGTCATTTAGTTCATAAAGAACTTTAAACAGAACAGAAGGCAGCTTTCCGTTCCTCAAGACTTTTCCTCCTATTTTTACAACGCAGCCTCACCCGATCCAAAGAGGCGATCGATGCAAATTTATGAAACGCATCCTGAAAGAATGGGCTCTGCATCCTTCAGGGGGAAAGGGAGGAAAAAGTGTGAGGAACTGAGCAATCAGCTTGTCCTTCGTTCCATTTGGTATGAACAAAATCACCAAATCACAACCCGGACAAGTGATGCGTCACCAGCATACCATAGACGACCAAATCCTTGCCGAAAGTTCTCCTCCTCAGGGGATTGTGGTCCCGCTTGATTTGCCGTCATTGAAGATAGTGAGCCAAGCTCTTCAGAGCGATGGAAGCATTGAAGTACAGGTGAGAGCGACCACCGATCGAGAAGCGTGCCCTCACTGTCAGAAGATCTGCGTCAAAATCCATGATACGCGTGCCCGAGGGAAAAGAGATATTGCCTTACGAGAGTATCAAGTCCGACTGGTCATCTGGAAACGGCGTTTTCGCTGCCTGGCTTGCCGACGAACGTTTACCGAAACGGAGAATGTGTGTGGCAAATACAAGCGGACCACCAAGAGATTTCGAGACTACCTGGCAAAGCAGGCCTCTGAACAACCCATTGCTTCTGTCGCTCAACAAGCCAAAGTCGGACCCCGTTTCGTGCAGGAATGTCTGGAGAGCTTGGTAGAAGAGCACTTGGCTCAAGAAGGGCGAACCGTCAATGAGACTGCCAAGCTCCCTACCCCTTGCTTTTGTTAACGACCGTGTATAATTGGCTCTCCCAACTTTCTGGTGAACGGCTGGTAATTTTGGCAGGATCTGCTACACTCCACTGCAAAACCGTGATGGAGGTGGCAGGGAATGCCAACGACCCCATTGGTCTCGTTGCCAGAGGCCTTAGATATCACCTCAGTGAGTGAGGGCACCGATGAACTGCTGGTTCGTGTGACCTCGAATCGTTCCTGCTCGCTGTGCCCATTGTGTTCTATCCCTTCTCATGCTATTCATAGCTACTATCGCCGCAAGCCTGCTGATCTGCCCTGCACAGGACGACCCATTCGACTGCTGCTGACAGTCCGCAAGTTCTTTTGCCGCAACGCCACTTGTCCTCGTAAGGTGTTTACGGAACGCCTTCCAGAGCTGATTGAGCCTGCTTCACGCCTGACGAGTCGAATGCGCTTAGCCTTGCAGACAATTGGGTTTGCCCTCAATGGTGAAGGAGGAGCGCGCTTGGCTGACCGTTTGGGGATGCCCATTTCTGCTACGACCCTGCTCCGCTCGCTGCATCTGGTGCCAACGCCTCCGGTCGGAAAGGTAAGGGTGGTGGGATTAGATGACTGGGCTTGGCGCCGTGGGCAACGGTATGGAACAATCATCATCGATCAAGAGCGACATGTCGTCCTCGATTTGCTCCCTGAACGAACCCCTGAATCCGTTCAACAGTGGTTAGAGATACACCCAGAAGTGGAGTTTGTGAGCCGCGATCGTGGAGGAACCTATGTCGATGGAGCCACGTGGGGAGCCCCTCAAGCAACACAGATCGCAGACAGGTGGCATATCCTTGCGAATTTAGGGGATGCCGTAGAAGAGTTCCTGATTCGTGCTCACATTCGTCTTCCTGAGACGAAAGCGAATGCGCCGACGCCGGAGCATCCCTTAACTACTTTCTCGGCGACGAAAGCGAGCCAGGGCAAATCTCAAGCCCGGCTCTTACAGAAATGGAAACTCTATCAACACGTGCAAGAGCTTCGCAATCAGGGCAAAGGAATCATCCAGATAGCAATAGAACTTGGCCTGGCTCGCAATACGGTGCGCAAGTATCTTAGGCAAGCGCCAGAGCCGCCTCTGCCTACTCCCCGCCCGCTGCGCAAAAGTGGGCTTGATCAGTATGAAGACTATATACTCAAGCGCTGGAAGGAGGGCGAGCGCAACGCAGCCCAAATCTATCGTGAGATCAGTGCCTTAGGATATCAGGGAGCCAACAACATGGTACGGGCTTACGTGCGCCATCTGCGTACCTCTACTTTGGATGGCTCTGCTCCTCGTTCCCGTAAGGAACGCGCAAAGGCCATCTCACCTCGCGCGTTACGCTGGCTCCTGACCCGCAAGCGCGAGGATCTCGACCAGGAGGACCAGACCAAATTGGATCAGTTATTGGCCGTTGAGCCTTCAGTGCCATTGCTGTATGCCTTACTGCATGAGTTTCTGGAGATGGTGCGAGAGCGCAAACCGGAGCAATTACGCCCCTGGATGCGGGAAGCTACCAAAAGCGGTATCCCTGAACTCAAGAGTTTTGTCGCAGGCATCGAGCGGGATTATGATGCCGTGAAAGCAGCCCTTTGCCATCCCTGGAATCAAGGGCAAACCGAGGGATTTGTGAACAAGTTGAAGACAGCGAAGCGCATGATGTATGGTCGTGCGGGATTTGCGCTTCTGCGTCAGCGGTTGCTACATGCTGTCTAAAGGATTAGCGTTTCCCTTTTTGTGATCTGTTATCTGATCATCGCCATGAATTTTCATGCGTTTCACCAGAAAGTTGGGAGAGCCACATTTACGCAGGCGTTGACAGCTTTCTGGGGATTGATGAATTTGCCCGTCGAAAAGGCCATCACTATGATACCATTCTCTGCGATCTGGGCAACCGCACGGTTCTGGAAATCAGCGAAGGTCGCAAGCTCGAAGAGGTGCAAAAGGTGTTGGAGCGACTCGATCATCCGGACGCCGTGAAAGCCGTGAGTATGGATATGAGCGCCTCTTTTCGCCCAGCGGTGCAGTTGTGTTTACCAAAGGCGCAAATTGTGGTTGATCATTTTCATGTCATCCAACATGTGATGAAAGCCTTTAGGAAGATTGTGTCGAGTTGGGCTCATAAAAAAGAAGGAAAACCGTTGTTGCAAGGAAAACAGCACCTCTTTCTGCGCGCAAAAGAGGACTTGAGCAAAGACCAAACGCAAGAACGCACCACGATTGGAACGGCGCTTCCTCTTCTGGAGGCGGCATGGGACCTCAAAGAGGCGTTACGAACGTGGTATGCCACCGCGACTGCTGCCACGGCGGCTGATGGGCTGGACGCTTGGATCGAACAAGTACAAAGCAGTGGGTTTGATCACCTGCGAAAAGCTCTTTCCGCCTTTGTGAATTGGAGGCAAGAAATTCTCGCCTTTTTCCAGTTTTTGCCTCTGCGTATTTCTAACGGCTTCGTTGAAGGCAAAAACAATCGGACCAAAGCGATCATGCGTCAAGGCTATGGCTATCGTAATCGCCACCATCTTCGCTTACGCATTTTGTGGGGAAACGTTGCATGACTTTTTAAAGCGTTTCCCCCGGAAGGACACAGAGCCCAATTCCACCGGCCTTGACAGATAACGGTTACCGGCTGCAAAGAAATAGGCACTGTCAAATAAAGTTTGGCTGTTTTTGTTTCTTTGTAATATTTACATTAAAGACAACAATAGCTTGACACAGTGTAAACTTTTGTGTAAACTAAGGAGCAAAAGAACGACAGCGGACAGCAATGAGGTTAAAAATCTCTGTATCATGCTCACCGTGAAAACGACTCAAATACAATTTGGGAACTGTATTTGTAAGCAGACTGTGAATGGAGGGAAAAATGTGATGTTATAAGAAATTTCGGGACACTGGCCTAGGAACCTTGAGCCCCGAAATTTTTCTTTTCCCCACGTGGCGTAATGGATAACGCACTGGTCTGCTAAACTTGAAATGCGGGTTCAAATCCCGCCGTGGGGATCACAACCACATTATATCATAGGCACCATTAATTGACAATTGATGGTGATAGCATATAGTTTGCTGTGAGTTAGTTTTGCAGAGTTGCTTCATAAGCACTATGAAATCTCCATCTTAGATGCGCTACAAAAAGATAGAAAGCCTTGACAGGATTGCATTCCTTAGCTTGATTTGCATCAAGCGAAACTTGTCACGCTCAATAAAGAGAAGCGATAAACTATCTTATGAAGCCAAGAATCTTAGCATAGTGCTTTAAAAAGCTAAGAGAAGCATCAAACTTGATATTTTGTCAAGTTTTGTGTAAACTAAGATCATAGATGATATAAACGCAGAGTAGTAGGGAAAACAATGAAGCTTCCAGAGTACGAATGGATCCAATTCAGAAAAGCTCCACTGCGGATGGTGATTGGGCAGGTGCGATTTACAATTATGCCACGCTTTGAGCAGAAGGCTTTTATAGCGAGTTTTCAAGAAGCTATTCGCACTAAATATCCGAAGGTTTCTCGTGAACACCCAGTAACCTACCAGTTATCGCCTCTTGGTGTTAACTCCAGTCCTGGAGAGACTCTTTGGAGATTTTCATCCAGAGATAATAAATGGGCTGTGGTTGTAGGAGAGGAAGCAATTACACTCGAATCGCGAGGATACTTCTCAATGAGCGACTTCCTCAAACGCTTCAGTGCCATTTTAGAAGCTGCTAATGATACATTGGAAGTGACTGATAGACTCCGTCTTGGACTCCGCTACATAAATGAAATTCGTTATCCAAAGGCTGAAACCTTTACAGAATGGAGAACTCTCCTAAATCCAGAGTTCGTAGGTTTTGATGCCGCTAGTCTTCTAGAAGGGAAAGTTGATCACACCCTACAAGAAGCTCAAATCAAACGTTCCGATGGAACATTAGCAGTAAGGCATGGCCTTCTAAATGGAGCCGTCGTTGTACCGCTTCCGCCAGAATCACTTGCCATAGGGCCTTTCTATCTCATAGACTTAGATTATTACGACACAACAGAGTGTGATCTTGATATTCCTGCTACAACCAAACAAATGCAGGATTACAATGATCTCATGTACCGTTTTTTCCGCTGGACAATCAGCGATAAGCTCTACAACTATTTGGAGCCGATACGTGATCAAAGAAGCTGAACTTACAAACCAAAAAACAGGGATCACATATCTTCGAGGAGGTACAGCTACTTACCCTGGTACGGTCTTTGGAACGGTAAATCTTCTTAACCCTACATTTTCCTTAATAGGAACAGGAGAGGATACCAGGCCAAAACCAGATATTCAGCCTGAATTTTCTCAAAGTCTAGTGCCTTATAAACTGCTATCTACAACTACAGGAGCTGAGTTACACGAGACTTCTGCTCTACTGTTATTACTCGTTCTCCTTGCAGCGGTTTCTGAGAATTCGATAACCGATTACCATACAACATTTGAAGTTAAGAGTTCCCTGCCAAAGCATCTTTATACCACTTCTATAGAAGAACAGGCAGCAGCCGCAGAGGTAAATACCGCGTCCATACAAGCAGAGCACCTGCGTCAAATATCCGGCCTCAAAGTCGAGCGGCTTGCCGAAATTTTTGGAGTATCAAGAACCACCTATTATAAATGGATAGCAGGTTCGCAAATCCACAACGAACACCGTGAGCATCTCCTTGAAGTACTTACTCTTGTAAAGGAGGCAAATCAGCGACTCGGTGGTCCAAGCGTCACCAATACCTGGCTTTTGACGCCAGTTTCTCCCGGTGGAAAAAAGCCTATTGATTACCTAGCAACACGTGAATATCCTATCTTCCGTGGTTTCCTTCTTCGCGTGCGAAATGGTCAAGAAACTTTCCGACCTCTTACACCCACTAAACGAGTGCATATAGAACGTTCCCGAGAAGAGTTCGAAGATGCGCTCGAACGACTGAGACCCCGAGCATGGATAGACGACGAAAGTAATAATGACACGGACTTATCTGTTGCAGACAACGAGGAAACTTGATTTCAAAAGATTGTAGGGAGTAAATTAGCTCAAATGATCGACCTGGATGTAGTTGGAGAAGAGTTGATTCGACTTGGTTGGTTGCAAGGAAGTATATTAAAGATCACTCCTGCCCAGAAGTCATGGCTTGCATTGAATGCTAGTGAGGAAATTTCGCAGAATCCAGAAAGCACTCTCATTTCTTCTGAAAGTTGGAGTCTTGATTACGAAACTCTCGATACAAGCGATCTCCTCGTCATAGCATCTCAAACATGCGATATCCAGAGGCCACCTAGATTAGAACCCTGGGTTGAAACATTGCGAGCCTATTGGACAACAGAACGAAACATTATCAATGAGGCAGGGAAAAATTCGGTCAGACGCTTTCTCCTTCAACGCCGTTTTAACACTGATGGAAAAGCGGAAGGACTAATCGCTGATTCCACCGTTCGTATTCAAATTGAAAAAGTCTCGCTTCTGAAAAAGGCTCCATTAGCTAATTTTGCGGAAAATGACTGGATTACCCCTCGCCGATTTCGCAAATGGTTAGCCAAGCGTTATGATCGTCCTGCTCTCCCCGATGAACTCGTGATTGCAGTACAGAAACCTATCATAAAGGCTATTGGTAAACTTCGTACGGCGGATGACAAGCATCGTGTACTCGATGGTATTAGTGAAATACTATTTCTCCCAAGAAATAAATCGGGACCTTTTCTTATTGATATGATGTTTATTCGTGATGAACATGGTGATGCTTCAATAGTGAGTGAAGAGGATGCAGCGAGGCTAGCAGGATGGATAAGTGATGTATTTCGGAGAGGAGGCAGTGCAGAACTCGCACATTGGGACATACTCAGCCTAAAAGAGATTAGCGCACATGACTATGGTCATGCTTACGAGCTTCCTACTGACCAATATTCTCTACTAGAAGATGATGATGTAAGCAAATAAATAAGATCATAAACAATCAAATCGGCGATGTCGCCGGAACGTCTTCGCTTGCTCACCTCAGGATCAAGAGTGGACGTATTTGTGTTGAAGACAAGTGCAATTGCCCAACACGAACTCCGTCGAGCACGAGAGGAAGTGATTGAACCAGGAACGCGCCCCTTCTATTTTGCCACTCCTGAAGATATCATTCTCAATAAACTGAGTCGGTGGAAGATGGAGGAGGCACGTCAACACGACAATGGAGTGATATTGTGGAAGTGATCAGGCTCAAGACAAACATCCTTGATCTCACCTATCTTCGACAATCGGCACCATCTGTAGGTGTGATGGACATCCTGGAAAAGGCCTTGACCGACGCAGGCATATAAACAGCGAAAGAGAGAATTGTTTCATCAGGAGTGATGGTGCCCCATTTTCGTAGAATGACAGAATACGAGGCGCTGACCAGGTGCCCACATTCCGCAGTTTACGGAGAGAAAAAATACAATTGACAATAGATTGAACCAAGCAGACGGAGGATGCGTTGATGAAGCGGTTGCAATCCCAGAATCTGCGTTTGAACGCTCTCGCCAACGGAGATGTGGAGAAGATCGATCCCCTCAAAGCACTGAAAAATCCAGCGCATGGTGGGACGATTGGTTGGTTTGTTGATCTGGTTAGGAACGGTTTGTGATGTTTGAGCGAGTTGGCGGCGCAGTACGTGTTCCGCTAAACGATAGATCAACAAGCACAGGACCATGATGAAACTCAGAGCGATCACGCGTTCGGGCTTTTTGACAAACACAGAGGAGGCAAGAAACAGAGGATCTTTGAGAAAGCGAAACCCTCGTTCTACTCCTCCCTGCTCCTTATACGTCAAAAAGATGCATTCATGGGAAAGAGACTGCTCATCGAGCATGTTCGTGGCGATGATGAAGCATGCTTGTCGGCGGGTAAGTACCTCAATTTCTCGCGGGTCAACGGTGAGTGTAGGAACAAGGTGCCAGACCATTTTATCAGGCACAGCATCCTTTTTCGGGCGTCCTTTCTGCTGGTATTGTCCCTGTTCTTCTCCTGTAAAGGACGCCACCAAGAAGGTGGGCTTTCCTTTCATTGCTTGCTTCCATGCCTTTTGCACATCTTGTTCGCAGGCAAACTCCTGGTGAGACACATGCCAGAGCTGTTTCTCCCACTGCTCTTGTGCTTTTTTCACTTTCTTCTCTACTTGCTCCTTGGCAGCCAATTCTCTGGCTTTTGTGCGCACAATCACCCATCGTTCTTTTCCTTGAGGCAGGTCCATCATGCATGCCACATACTCTCCTGACCCATCTGAGAGCGGTTTCCACTCTTCATAGACCTTTTCCAAGGCCGTTTTGGCGCGAGTAGACGTTTCGGGAACATGGCTGATCCACGCAATGTTGGCTTCGTTGTAGCTTTTCATATTGGCTTCGCTGTATGCGCCGCTATCAAAGATGGCTATCCGCTGTTTTTGTTCCTCTGGAATCTCTTCACGCAGCTGTGCCATGACTGCCTTGACTGCTGCACTCAGATGCTCTTTATCGGAACTATTGCCGTCGAGTGGTCGCAGAAAGATGGGAATATCCCCCTCATGAGTGGTTGCCAGAGCAAGCATCCATTGTTTGAGATCCTGGCGGTGATCCCGCGAATATCCATACGTGATCGCTATTGGCACTGGGTCTTCCTCTGGCATGCTTGCATAGTCTCCGCTCACCGAGAACGAGGTCGTATCGATATGGAGATGTTGTGCAGCGATGCCAAAACGGCGACGTGCTTGGTAGGCCAATCCAGCAAAGAGCGTGGTCACATCATGTGCGTACAACCAATCCAGTGTGCGCCCCAGACAATCGTCATTGAGCATATCAGCTGTGATTCCCTCTCCTAACAAGTGCTCAACGGGTTTGTTCTCAAAGTATTGAGGCACCAGGTAGAGCTGTCGATTGCTAAACCCAAGTCCATTGAGGATCATCGCGACTGTCGCTGTTCCTATGCTCACGCTGCGACGTTGCTCTCCTGCCTGCACATCCAGCCACTCTGCTATTGCTACTTCTCGGCACACTCCTGCTATGATCCCCAAATGGTCCAGTCGTTCTGTTTGGTATGCTACGTTCTGCGACACGTTTTGGCCCTTCCGCGTTTTTTCTTACCTTACCGGAAATCCTTTTTTCCGTCAACCCTTCTGCGGAATGTGGGCAGGTGCATCCATGTGGCGATTTTGCTTGATCGGCAACGCAAAAGAGATTCAGAGTAAATTATAGTATTTTTCTTTCTTGAGAGAAGAATGCGCGCATCTGGAAGAGTCTGTAAGCTCTTCCGTCTTCACGGTGTCTTTCTCCTTTCCTTCGGCTTCTCAAGAGGTGTTGAGCCTCTTCCTCGATGCAAAAATCCATCTTCCTTTTTCCTTCCATGAGATCCTTGCCTTCTCCGAAAGCAAACGATGGCTCATGTTGTCTGCCTGTCACGTTTTATGGCTCGCTCTTCTTTATTCTACATTACATAACCTATGCGATTTTCAATGTCTTCATTGAAAATCGCATCTCACCGCATGACTTGTGATATGGCCGAGGTGATGGCAGCAGAGATCCCTTTGTTGAATGGTTCGGCACTGGTACAGTGGTCTCCACCATTTCTCAGAAGCTGGTGGGTTTCTTCTTCTGTTCTCACACTCCATCAAAGCGGGGTAGGATCACCCTGTGGTCTCTACGCTGGGAGCACTCCACTTCACCACTTCTTCCATGCAACAAGTCGTCTTCCTTTTTCCTCCATGAGTTCATGCCCTTCTGAGAAAGGAAAAAGTGGCTCGTTTTGTCTCCCTGTCACGTTTCGTGTCTCATCCTCCTCCATTCTATGCAATAGAATATGTTCCATTTTTAATGAAGAGAGTATACATCTCATCGCAGATGAGGACTTGCGAGAGGGCGTCTCTGAGAGAAGCGTCTCTCCTTTCCTTGAATGGTTCGGCACTGGGAAAACGACTATCGCTATTCCTCATACCATCATGCGTTTCTTCTTCTGTTCTCACACTCCAGGAAAGCGGGGCAGGATCACTATTCCCAGGATGACCAGGAGGAGTAATCCCTGCAGTATGACGACTCGTGCACATTCTGGGCATTGATCACTGCATTCGCACTCACTCATAGAACTGGCAAGGTCCGCGATCTGGCTGGCAGAGCCCCATTCAGAGTGCCACTTCGTCAAGATGCCTTGCACGGAGCAGGTGATAGACCAGGAGGAGCTGTGTGAGGGCAAGGGGATGGCTATGCCGCTTATCCCGCGTTTGGGAGTCGGAATATTGGCCAAAGTCTGCCAGTGAGGCGGCTCCGCATGCATCCAGGTGATCCATGATACAACGCTCCAGAGCATTGGCTGGCTCATCAGGAATAGAGCCATCAATCTCCAGGTACTCGACAGCCCGTCCTCCTTCGCGTCCCAGTGTTGAACGCACACAACCTGACGTATCGTCGGCTATGACTTCACTAAAGTCAGGGTGATGTAGGGTCCCATACAAGGTTAAGTGGACATTCAGGTGCGCATCACCTTCTGGATCGGCGCGATATGCGTCGCTGGGAAAGAAGGAAACGACGACATCTGCGTGCTGCTGCTGTGGCCGGATATATGTTCCTGAATCGTGTTTACGAATGTCGAGTTCGCGCACCACCTCTTCTTCAGTGTACCCTCGCTTTGCGGTATCACGCCGGACCTTCCAGCGCCGCCGTAGTTCCTCGGCTGGATTGAGGTAGACACGCACACTGTAGGCGTTGCGCATCTCCTGCCAGTACATGCCCAGCAGACCCTCTATGATCAGATACCGGTGTGGAATAATATACTCTGGTGGTCCAAAGTCACCCAATGTGTGCTCGTATCGCGGCTTCAGGATGGCTTCTCCGGCACGTAGGAGTCGCAAATGCTGCGCCATAATGTCAAGATAGTTGCATTGGGGATTCAAAGGTGTGAGATTCAGTTCTTTACGCTGTTTCCGATTATATCGATGGTAGTCGTCTGTGCAGAGCACTGCCACATTTTCAACGCCTAAAATCTGGGCAATACCTCGACTCAACGTGGTCTTCCCAGCAGCACTATCTCCCACTATTCCCAGAATAATAGGACGTGTATTCTCTCCATATGGTACAGCCATAATTTCTCTCCTCCCTCAAAGGCAAGCGGGCAGTATCCACTCACTGTTTTAAAGAAAATAGGGAGCATGAGCCTCACAATGCCTTAACAGCCATGTAGCTTCCCCTTACAAAACGTTCACAGTATTGCACTGATGTCCTGAGGCAAGTTGGGGTCTTGCTCGTCGTCTGGCATGTTCTCAGTGAATAGGCGACTCGCCAATATATCCTCGGCCTCAATAGTCATCAGATCCGACTTAAAGAATCTCCCTCCTTTCGCGAAGAGGCGATTGGCCTGGCGCAGCCGTGCCCGATCAAGCGCATTGCGCACACTGCGAGCGTTGGCAAAGCGAGGCATCTGCATCCGCCTTTTGAGATAGGCTTCAAATGCCTTGAGGCCATCTGGACTGAAGCGGTACATTTGCTCCGCGAGCATAAGTTGCCCGATCACCAGAAGCTCATCAAGCGAATAATCGGGGAAATCCAGGTGGTGCGCGATGCGCGAACTGATACCTGGGTTGGATTGGAAGAAGGTCTCCATGCGATCCTTGTAGCCAGCAAAAATGACCACAAGATCATCACGCTGGTTCTCCATGATCTGCAGGAGAATCTCGACAACTTCCTGCCCATAGTCCCGTTCATTTTCCTGGCGATAGAGGTAATAGGCTTCATCGATGAAGAGCACGCCGCCCATTGCCCGTTTGAGCACCTCTTTCGTTTTGGGCGCGGTATGACCGATGTACTGACCGACCAGGTCATCGCGTGTGACTGCGATAAGGTGCCCTTTGCGCACATAGTTGAGCCGATGCAGGATCGTTGCCATGCGTAAAGCCACCGTGGTCTTGCCCGTTCCAGGCGGACCCGTAAAGGACATATGTAAAGAGGGCGGACGCGCCGTCAAACCGAGGCTACGCCGCATCCTATCAATCAGCAACAAGGCGGCGATTTCACGAATACGTGTCTTCACTGATTTCAGCCCCACGAGTTCCTGGTCAAGCTGTTGCAGCACCTCCATCACCTGTGATTCTTGGAGAACGGCTCCCAGATCCGCGCTGGCTTCATCAGGGATGTCGAGCGTCGTGTTGCTCATATCCTCGGATTGAGTGGGTGGAATCATGTTCATGGTTTCCTCTTCGACCCCCAGGGCACCCGCACGGGTACCCTGGCTCCTGAACCGTTTCAGTCCGTGAAACGTTCGCCCTTGGGCTTGTCTGTGGCATAGCTATACAGGGTATATCGTACAATCCGGTCATGTGACTCCTGGCGCAAGAGTCCGAAGCCTGGATCATGGGCTGGTCGGTTCACGATGAACGAGATGGCGAGCGTTTGTCGCCCCTTCTCGCGGTCGTAGGCACCCACACGTATATAGTGATTCGGGTAGGCTCTCCGGCACTCATTGATCTCGTACAGGATCGCCGCTGCATCCTTCACATCAAACATGGGTAAGCCCCACATTTCCCAGTAGGAATTGCGCGGATGAGGATCGTCGGTGAACTCTATGTTAATCGGCCAGTCGTTGTCCAAACAGTAGTGTATCTGCTTCCCAATTTCTTCGTTGGTCAGGGGCGGCAGGAAGGAAAATGTTCCTTGAGTCAGATGAAAAGCCATAACAGTCACTCCTTCTCGCTCCATTAGTAACTTGGGGTTGGCATAGCATCGGGCGTGTCGGTAGATTCGTAGTTGAAGCTGATATCTTTCCAGAGTTCGAGGGCGGTATGCAAGGGACTACACCACTTCGCGGCCTTCTCCAGAATTTCTGGCCCCTCGTTCATAATGTCCCGTCCCTCGTTCCGCGCCTGAATCATAGCTTCTATGGCGACACGGTTCGCTGTTGCACCAGCCGCAATGCCCATGGGATGACCGATGGTGCCACCACCGAACTGGAGCACCACGTCCTCTCCAAGATAGTGCAGCAGTTGATGCATTTGCCCGGCGTGAATGCCGCCTGAAGCAACAGGCATGACTGCTGCCATTGAGGCCCAATCCTGTTCAAAGAAGAGACCGAGGGCGGGGTCAGCATCATACTTCCCTTCGCGCAGTGTTTTGTAGTAGCCTCTCACGGCCTGGGGATCGCCTTCCAGTTTTCCCACCACCGTCCCTGCATGGATGTGATCGACGCCTGCCAGCCGCATCCATTTCGCAATCACGCGGAAGGAAACGCCGTGCGTCTTCTGGCGCGTATAGGTGCCATGGCCCGCCCGGTGCAGGTGCAGGATCACGCCATTCTTGCGGGCCCATTTTGACATCGACTGGATCGCCGTGTAGCCAATGGTCAGGTCGATCATGATGACGATACTGCCCAACTCCTTAGCAAACTCGGCCCGTTCGTACATATCTTCCATGGTTGCGGCGGTGACGTTCATGTAATGGCCCTTGATCTCGCCGGTCTCAGCACTGGCTTTATTCACGGCCTCCATGCAGAAGAGGAAGCGATCACGCCAGCGCATGAAGGGCTGTGAATTGATATTTTCGTCATCTTTCACAAAGTCCAGGCCCCCACGCAGCGCCTCGTAGACAACACGGCCATAATTGCGGGCGGTAAGGCCGAGCTTCGGCTTGGTGGTCGCTCCAAGCAATGGGCGACCATACTTATCGAGATACTCGCGCTCCATAACGATTCCATGGGGAGGTCCTTGAAATGTCTTCACATAATGGGGGGGAATACGCATATCTTCCAGGCGTAAACTCTTGAGTGCTTTGAAGCCAAAGACATTGCCAATGATGCTGGAGGTCAGATTCGCAATCGATCCCTCCTCGAAGAGGTCGAGGTCATAGGCGATGTAGACAATGTGCTGATCTGTCCCAGGAATGGGAACGACCCGGTAAGCTTTGGCCTGATAGTTCTCATACGAAGTCAAACGGTCTGTCCAGACAACGGTCCAGGTGGCGGTAGATGATTCGCCCGCGACTGCCGCCGCGGCTTCGATGGGGTCCACCCCCTCTTGAGGCACCATACGGAACGCACACAAAATATCTGCATCTTTTGGTTCATAATCAGGTTTCCAGTAGCCCATCTGTGCATAGGGAATAACCCCGGATGCCCATCGACTTTTTTGCTCTGACTGGACCTCGTTCATCATGCTGATTTCTCCTCGCGCTAGTAGAGTAGACCTTCGATGGGGGAAGAGTAGGGATTTCTGTAGCAAGCGAACAAAAAACGACGTGAACTGTCTTCGTTTCGTTTCTTCTCGCCCATGAAGTTTTGCATACACATTTGGAGAATGGAATGAAAACCCGGGGCAACGCAGTTCTTCGTGAAGCCCCTGCTCAACAGTGCTGGCTCTCCTTCCCTCTCTCTCGCTTCCTGGCCTCTACTGGCTCCTCCTTTGTCAGTGAGGTTCGCCTACGAGATCGCCACCTTTCTAGTGTAATTCCTTCACCTCACGCGCATATCACAAAGCCATCTCGAGTATCACATAAGACTCACAAGTTTCAATGGGCATCGCCAGATATTTGGAGAGAAGGATCTCATCAAGAGGGAAGGCTAGGATCCCTGCAAAAATCTATCACCAGGTACTTTTGTTCTAAATCGTACTGAAAAAGTAACTATTCAGGGCCCTTCGCCGCCTGCGGCGCTGAGGAGTCACGAAAAGGGTTCTGAATAGTTACCCTTTCACCAGAGAGTAGAGCAATCGTTCCAATTTTCGCTCGAAACACTTTCTCAAAGGGGGCCATGCTTACGAACTGCTGAGAAAACGAGCAGACAGTGAGTGGATTGACGCTTATTTTAACGCTATCTAAGATAGACTTTATCCAATCGGTAGACAAAAAACGAAAGGCAGAGTCAGCTTCTCTCAAAATTCTTACGAAGGAAAAAGAAGAGAAGCTGACTCTGCCTAAAAGGATTATACACGTGTTGCGCCATTTTGAAGAGGTCTGAAGCTCACGCGTGTGGGAATGGGCCAAGGTGCTCTTGATCGGAGCGATCCTGGCTCCGGGAGAACGAACCGTTGCCGCCATCTTGAGAGTGATGGGATGCTCGGACGAAAAACAATTCCAGAACGCGTCACTCGCGTGCTCAATCGCGCCACCTGGTCTTCGCGAGAACTGAGTCGCCTGTTGCTGGTATTGCTGGTTCGCCTGTTTGTTGCAGGAAACGATCCAGTGATCGTGGGCATCGATGAAACGAGAGAGCGCCGACGAGGTCGCAAGATTGCGGCACGAGGAGTCTATCGTGATCCTGTTCGTTCCAGCAAGGAGTTTTTTGTGAAAACCCATGGGTTGCGCTGGATTTCCCTGATGAGGCTTCCCCCATCCCGTGGGCGCAGCGGGTCTGGGCCTTGCCCTTTTTGACCGTCTTGGCTCCCTCGCAACGCTATCATGAACAGCGCAAGAGGCGACATAAAACGATCACGGATTGGGCCTGGCAGATGATCCTGCAAGTCTCTCACTGGATGCCAGGGCGACGCCTGGTCGTGGTTGCCGATGGGACCTATGCAGTGCTGGATTTCCTGCTGAAGGTGAGCCGCTTGCCCTGTGTGAGCGTCATCACGCGCTTGCGTCTGGATGCCTGTTTGTACGAGCCTGCCCCACAGCGGGAGGCGGGCAAAAGAGGCAGGCCTGCGCTCAAAGGGAAACGGCAGCCAAAGCTGGCCGAGCGACTGCGCGACCCAAAAACCGTCTGGGAGAAACACACGCTGTCCTGGTATGGGGGAACAACGCGAGAGATGGAGATCGCCACGGGCACGGTGATGACGGTATCAATCCCCCATCCCCCCTGTGGCGATCCGTTGGGCGCTCAGTCGCGATCCAGCTGGCCAATACGAGCCCATGGCCTTGCTTTGTACCGATCACCATGCCGATGCCGTTCAGATCGTGGAGTGGTTTGTCTTGCGCTGGAGCGTGGAAGTGACACCTTTCATGAGGTGCGTGCTCATCTGGGCGTGGAGACCCAACGCCAATGGTCGGATTTGGCCATTGCGCGCACTACTCCCGCCTTGTTGGGACTCTTTTCGCTCGTCACCATTTTTGCTCAGCAGTTGTTGGGTGAGCAACCCTTTCCCATTCGTCAGGCTGCCTGCTATAGCAAAGCCTTGCCGACCTTTTCCGATACGCTTGCGTTCGTTCGTCAGCATCTCTGGCCCTCCGCCTTTTTTTCGGTGTCGTCCAGAGAAGGTGACACCGTTCAAATTCCACGAGCCCTTTTCGACCGCTTTGTGGATACGCTCGCTTTTGCCGCTTCGTGAGAACAGGTGGTCTGAAAAATTTGGATAAAGTCTACCTAAGTTACAATGAAAGTAACTTGGACAAAGTATTTCATTAATCACGGCGCAGATGTCCTGGGCGAAGGACTTCGCTCCCCTGATGCCTCATAGCGCGATGGCCAGAGAGCAACATCTGGCTACCCTGAAAAGAGGAGACGAAATGAACAAAGCACAGCCGCAGTACTAGCGAAGGACATTTGTCGCTATTGACAGGTGCTGTTGATGTGCTTAAACTGCGCATCGCGATCAGGATGCACTTTCCCCTCGATGCTTTTCGCAGTTTTCGTGCAAAGAAAACCCCAGCTCATGCAGAATCTCGGCTTGGCGCTGTTTCCACTCTGCATACTCGCCCTCAAGAGTATGGAAAACACGTGATACGGTTGAGGCGCTGGGCTGGGAACCGGTGAGCGTTTCGATCACCTGACCCACTTTTGCCGTACTCACCTCTTTCACAAACATTTCCCCGATGGCACTATCCAATTCATCTCGACGGCGATGATAGCGCTCAAAAAGTTGCGTTTGGTAACCTTGGCGCGTGCGTGGAACCGGTCTACCTAGCAATAATTCACAAGCCCTGGCTGTTTATTTGATAAATATTGCATTTCTTTAAAAAATAGTGTATAATAGGACTATCTCATACATCTTCTTATGAGTCCTGTCCTAGCAGCCATATCTCTCGTATGAACTGGCACGCGGAGCGCATCTCCATCAAAAGATCGTGATTTCTGGAGTGGTCGCGTTTCCTCTCGCTTCTATGTCTCTTCTTTTCCTCTATTCGAGTGCGTCTGGATAGAAGAGAAAGGACACTATTCTTATATCAGCAATTATCTGTCCTCTCGTATTCCTGCTTTGCTCTCTCTGGTTCTATGATGCGCGCTACCAGCGCGAAATGGCACCCGTGAGCAAAGAAACGAAACCTATCTTTTGATTACGTTTCAGGAGGGCGTTCTCCTTGCTCAGCGGTGTCGACGTAAAAATAGAGAACGACTCAGAACTGAGCGCCGAGGAAAGGGATAGTATCCTTGAACGAACAACGCAGGCGAACCATTGCATTTCAAGCGAGCGGCGAATACTTGATGAACCATATCGCCGGTGTGATGGATATGGTACAAGACGCACGTGCCTTTTATGGTGATACATTGGACGAAGAGACGCTGGTCGTCATCGAAGCACAAGTCAAATCTATTGCAGAAGAACTGAGCCATCAAGCGCAAGAACAACGTGTAGGGGTGCTCTTGACAAAGAAGGCTCCTCCATTGTGCATGCAGAGACAAAGAGATCCGGCCAATGATGATCGTTCCAGGTAAAGAAAGAGAATGAGCATGAATAATGAAGATTACTTGAAACAGAAAAATGTTTCTCTACAGACGACAACCTATCGTGAGTTACTGGAGGTTCTTGAAAGCTACGGGGATAACCATTGGTGGGTGTCAGAGAATCCTCGCACGCGTGCTTATTATCAAACGTTGGATCAGAGTAGTCCACTCATTCTTCCCTATCGGCAATATGTCACTGATCTTACGATGTTGCTCGGGCGAGAAGTTCATGTCTATGAAATAAGGATGAGCAATAGAACGATGCTCAGACAGGAAGTAGAGCAAGCCTGGAAGGTAGGCGAGTTCGTGTAGGATGAACCGTTCATGCCCGTTGATCATTCTTGTCTGTAGGAGTAGAGATTATAGAATCAGGAAGTGAATCATATGCCTTATCAGAATCCTTTTGATGTCCTTTCTTCAGGGAAAGCGACCTGGAATAGATGGCGACTGGCTTATGCTGATGTACAGGGTTATGAGCCAGACCTTCACGTGGCTCAACTCCGTGGAGTTGATCTGCACGGAGCAGATCTGCATAGGGCTGATCTTACAGAGGCCAACCTTCAGGAAACGGATCTGCAAGAAGCAAACCTCCAGGAAGCGGACCTGCGCCATGCCGATTTAAGGAATGCAAACCTGAGCGATGCCAATCTCTGGCGTGCAAACTTACGTGGGGCCGATCTGCGTAACGCCAACCTCTGTCGCGCAAATCTAGAGGGAGCAGAACTTAATAACGCAGATTTGTGTGGAGCAGATCTCCATGACACAAATCTGGCAAAAGCTCTTCTTAGTACTGCGCGCTTCGATGAAATACAAGTGATCAGTGAAGATTTCGGTGAAGCAGATCTCAAAAAACGCGTGGATGCACAAGAACAAAAACGAGAACGTGTTGCAGATCTTCATCTCCCTGCTGCCTAGCTCTGCGCTTTTGCCGTCAGAATCAGGTCGAGTGGCCATAAGTCACCCTGACCTTTTGAAACAAATGTTCGCAAAAAAATAGGGATGGTAACTGTTCAGAAGGGGTCTCTGACTCCACAGCGCCTGCGGCGCAAGATCCTTCTGAACAGTTACATAGGGATGCAGATGAAATAAAACGAATACCCTATTTGTTTTTGCAAATGAAACAGGTTTAATTTCTTCACGAGATCCAGGTTCAGTACGCATGGACCCATCCTTACTCAAAGAATGATCACAGACAGCAACGTGGATAGCATACTCCCAAATGGCCGCTACATGACCAGGGAGTCACGGTAGGTGGAAAAAGCTGCGCATCTGATCTGCAACCGCTTGCCTTCCCTGGAAATCGCGAACCATTTTCGCTGTGACGCGACGTTGAGTGAAACGAAGTTCGTTGGTGTTGGCTCTTGTCGGATCAAGCACGACGCGGCTCCCAGGCAAGCCTGAGCCGTTGCCTCTTGCAAGAGCTTGCTCATCCCGTTTTCTCCACACCTTGCCGCATTGAGCGTCAAAAGACTCACTTCGATGGGTGAAAAAACCTGTTGCAAATCAGATGCGCAGAAGCACTGCCAAATACCGTGACTCTCTGATGATGCTTCTCTCTTTCGACAAGAGGAATTATTCACGAGACACGACCGATTTATTCATTCCAGAAAGGATAGGGCACGATCTTCTTCGATAGATCTACTTCGCCCTGGGCACTATTGAACTTATGATGAGCACACAATTTGAAATGAAAAGCATCCCAGAACTCCAGGAAAACACGCAACTTCTCCCAGATACGCGCGAACAGCAGGGCACCTTCTTTGGGTCAGGCGTGCTCGATATCATTGATGAAGGTTTTGGTTTTCTCAGGAGGGAACGCTTCCTCCCAGGTCCTCTTGATGTTTACATCTCTGCGTCCCAACTCCGTCGCTTCGGCTTGCGTCAAGGTGACCTGGTGGCGGGTCAGATTCGCCCATCTAAGGATCATGAGCGTTTCGCAGGACTGCTGCGGGTCGAGGCGGTCAATGGGCTGGATCCAGAAGCTGCACAGCGTCGTCCGCACTTTGAGCGTTTGACGCCGGTATTTCCGCATGAGCAGTTCAACCTGGAGACCGTGCCGACCAATCTCTCGGGCCGCCTCATTAACCTGGTCGCTCCCATTGGACGCGGTCAGCGCGGACTCATCGTTTCTCCTCCAAAAGCGGGCAAAACCGTCCTGCTGAAATCCATTGCCAATTCCATCATCCGGAACCACCCGGATGTCCACCTGTTACTAGCACTTATTGGGGAACGACCAGAAGAGGTCACTGATCTGCAGCGTTCCGTACATGCCGAGGTTATCAGCTCGACCTTTGACGAACCAACGCAGGCACACACGCGTCTCGCCGAGATGATACTGGAGCGAGCCAAACGCCTGGTGGAGGGAGGACGAGATGTGGTAGTGCTGTTGGACAGCCTGACACGTCTAAGCCGTGCGTATAACCTGGACGTAGAATCCAGTGGACGCAGTCTCTCAGGTGGTCTTGATCCAGCTGCCCTGGAGCGGCCAAAGCACTTCTTTGGCGCGGCTCGCAAGATCGAAGAAGGTGGGAGCTTAACGATCATCGCGACCATCCTCGTGGATACCGGCAGCCGGATGGACGATGTGATCTACGAAGAGTTTAAGGGAACGGGCAACCTGGAGCTGATACTCAACAGGAAGTTGGCCGAGCGCCGCAGCTTCCCGGCTATCGATATTGCACTCTCCGGCACACGCCGCGAAGAATTGCTCTACGATGACCAGACGTACCGGGCGGTTGTTCTCATGCGTCGTATGTTCTCGAAGTTATCTGATCAACGTGGCCTTGAGGCCATGGAGGCATTCCTCCAGCAGGTGTCTAAAACAAGCAAGAACGCGGAGTTCCTGGCAACCCTCTCGAAGACCCTGGAATAGCAGCCTAGCGGAGCTGCACACTGATGGATAGGATGAAGAAGTCACGCTACACATTGTCTCTGAACAAGCCTTTCGAGGCTGGTATCCCATCGCCATGCCGCGTCTTGTTCCTGTACCTCAAAAAGGGAGAGCTTATGAAAAGGGTACAGCAACCAGATATCCCACTCATAGGAAAGAGAACAAGAAATCGGTATGGCCCTCCCTATGCATCCATGATAAGATAATGCCATACGATGAATACCACTCCTTCAGAGGAACGACTGATGAAAGCGCTACAGAAAAAGCTCGAACAACGTGAGAAAACCGAATTGATCGCCATTCTTCAACAGATGCTGCGTCAGGAACCAGATTTGCAATGGTTGCTCATGACGCCGCTCCCCACATCTGGAGCACAAGAAGTCTCGCTTGATCCAGAAGTGTATCGGCAACAGGTTCTGGCTACCATGGCGGCGGGAGATCAGCCACGCCAGCGCAAACGCCACGAAGTCGAACGACGGCTCACCGCGATCAAGGCTATTGCTGATGGGTTTGTGAAACAGCAGCAATACGCCGCAGCTCTCACGATCTCTGAAGTGCTCATCACTGAGATCATTGCACACTATAATGACTATCCTGACGAATATATTGCCTTTAGCGTCATGCTTCAGGGCAGTATTGATGGGCTGGACTCGTGTTTTGCAGGCGAGGAAGACAACCCGCAGATACGACTGCGCGTCTTACAGGCACTCTTTGCCATCTATCGCTTCTCTACTGAGAGTGGCATGGATCTGGATGAAGACATTCCTGCGCTTCTGATAGGCAACACCATAGCAGAGGAACGAGAGATCATTAGAACGTGGGTCCGTGATGCGCTTGCTCCCATCAAGCCAACCAGGGAGACCAGATGGGGCAGTGGGGCCAATCGCCTGGCATACGAGACATTGATCGCAAAATTAGCAAAGGGTGAAAGGGAGCTGAAGCATGACCAGAACAAGCTGGGTGGAGCTCTGTGTGAGTGATTTGGAGCAATCTCTCAGGTGGTTTGAGCATGTCCTGGGCTTTCGTGTCATCGCTCTCGAAACAAACGAGTTCGCGGAATTGTCGTGTGGCGAGACCTCAATACTCCTGGCACCTGATGACGCACCCTACTGGGCATCCGAACGCCCGCAGCTTCTCCCGCCGGGGCAGCGCGGCAGCGGCGTTGAGATTATACTCCTTGTAGAGAACGTAGACGCCGTCTATCGCCAGGCTCAACAGGCTAGAGCAGATATTGTGCGTGAGCTGGCAGGCTTTCCCTGGCACATGCGACAATTCTGGGTGCGCCACCCCGACGGCTACCTCATCCGCCCGGAGCAAAAGATCCTCTCCGTCAACCCGGCAACCTACCATCACCAGATCGCCATTGCGTTTCAACGCAACGTACCACGCATTGTCGAGGAACTGGCAACAGTGAAACAGCAGGCTGATCGGCTCTTGCTGCAACAAGATTACCTCGGTGCCGCTACGATCTATGAAACGCTGGTGACGGAGATCTTCGAGCAATCCCATCTCTATTATGAAGAAGAGGAGTACAATGATTACGACGAAGAAGAAGCATACTATCCAGAAGAAGAAGGGTTAGAGGCGTTTGTCGAGGAGTGCATTGAAGCATTGGGCAACTGCCTAGCTGACGAGCGGACTGATCGGGTGGCGCGTGAGAAGTGTATCGAAGTGTTATTTGACATCTATAGACAAGACGTCTATGAGAGTCACGGTTTTACGGCCAGCGCAGCGGACCAACTCGTGAGATA
>WNFX01000860.1_pt1 | contig 30836 bp, 23 predicted proteins | sample 5400111 | NCBI WGS metagenome assembly WNFX01 (sample SAMN13153363, study PRJNA577476) | soil metagenome | isolation source: 40 cm soil or saprolite under grassland replicate 1 | place: USA:California | collected 2016-06-15 | reverse complement strand
AAAAAACGGAACATGCGGGAATTCTCCTGAGAGCTTGAACACCTCTTTATAATATGAAACGTTAAGATAGGTGTATATTTGGGTTTATGGCATATTGATAGGACTATCATAACACAACAAGAAAACATATGGGCAAATAACAAACTAGCAGTTATCATGCTGAAGGAAGGGAACATTCGTAGGAAGAAGAGTACAATCGTGCAAGTAATATCTGGTGGACTGTCGATCTTCTTGTGAGGGTGGGGACCTGGCGGGGGCCGGCACCTATACATCTCGCCAACGCCGCTGCGCGGCTACTGCTTTGCAGTCAGGCAAGCTGCAAGGCGTACTGGTCGCAGTCAGGCGAGATGAAAGGAGAAGCCGAGAGCTTCGAGATGATGTCGCAGAAGTCCTACGAGGTATTTGAGCATACCGCGGATATTGGTCTGCACGCCTATGGCAAGACATTGCCTGAACTGTTTGTTCACGCGGCAGAAGGCATGGAGAGCCTGATGGTTGCTCCTGAGCAGATAGGTGTTCGGGTGAGCCGCGAGATTGACGTGGAGGGTCACGATGCGGTCTCACTGCTGATCGCGTGGCTCAATGAACTGATTTTCCTGTTTGACACCGAATACCTCATCTTTCGCCAGTTTGAAATAGAAAGTCTCACAGAGACAAGTCTGAAAGGTCGAGCTACTGGTGAGCCCTACGATGCACAACGGCATGACCTGAGCAGCGCCATTAAAGCTGTAAGCTGGCATGAAGCTGTTGTGGAGCGTATTGACGAGGGGTACAAGGCCCGTATCATCTTTGACATTTGAGGCATTAGCAATTTATTAAAGCCTGGAATCAGTTCGCAAAGGCTGTAATATCCGAAAGTGAGAGTGCTGTTCGTAAGCAAAATAGCGCTTTCGAATGGTGACATCTCCCCTCACGGTATACTATACTGATTGATACGTGGAGCAAAGAGTTTATTGGCGGTGGGGCTGGTATCGTTCGTATTTCTAATGCAAGATATTGAATAAGGGACCAGAATTTTGAAAATGCACTGGAAGCAGTAAGATGAACTACACCCTATTTCGGCAAGTCAAGTTCGCATGGGTCCCTCTGATCCTAACGGTCATCTATGGCATCCTGGGAGCGGTTGCGGTAATTGCTCAAATGACGTTTCTGAGCCGAATTGTTAACAAAGTTTTCTTATTTCACGAGGGGCTGACCCAGGTGTGGCCGCTCCTTCTGCTCCTGTCAGGTGCAATCATCGCAAGGGCTGGTCTCGTTTGGATTCGCGAAGTAACCGCTCAAGATGGAGCAATTCGCATCAAGTCCGAGCTACGCCAGCGCCTGTTCGTTCATTTATTACAGTTGGGGCCAATCTACTGCAAGGGCGAATCTACGGGTGAACTAGTGACGACTGTCAGCGAGGGCATCGAACGACTTGATGCCTATGTGAGCCGCTATCTACCCCAGATCGCTCTGAGCGCTTTTGTACCACTCTTGATTGCTGCCTATATCTTGCCCCTCGACTGGACCAGTGCTGTCCTACTGCTGGTAACCGGGCCGATTATTCCGCTTTTGATGATCATGGTGGGCAGCTATGCCGAGAGGCACGTTCAACGCCAATGGCTTGCTCTATCGCGTATGAGCGGATACTTTCTGGATGCCGTGCAGGGACTAACGACGCTGAAGCTCTTTGGTCGCAGTGGCGAGGCACGAGAACGGATTGCCCGCGTTAGCGATAGTTTCCGGGAAAGAACGCTCAAAATGCTAAGAGTGGCGTTCTTATCAGGGATGGTTCTTGAATTCATGACAGCGGCCGCTATTGGTTTGATTGCTGTTACGCTAGGAGTGCGCCTGCTAGATGGGGGAATTTCCTTCGAAAGCGCTTTCCTCGTGCTGCTCCTGGCGCCAGAGTTTTATCGCCCTTTACGGGAACTAGGCGTACACCGTCACGCGGGAATGGAGGGCAAGGTCGCGGCGAAACGTATCACCGAGATTTTGGAGACTCCTGTACCAGTACATGCAAGTGCATCATCCTCCAAGCGTCCAATCAACCAGCTTACAATTACGTGTACCGGTGTGACATACACCTATCCTGGAAGCGAGCGAGCTACCCTTAAGGAGGTCAATCTGATACTTTCACCTGGCACTTGCACAGCTTTGGTGGGGCGTAGTGGAGCGGGGAAGAGCACGCTAGTGAATCTGCTCCTGCGCTTTATGGATGTTCACGACGGTCAGATAACTATCAATGATATCCCGCTCGTCGAATTGCCAGTTGAGGTATGGCGGGAAAATGTGGCCCTGGTTCCGCAACGGCCTTACCTCTTCTATGGTAGTGTGCTAGCTAACATTCGCATGGGGTGTACCAGCGCGAGTGACGATAAGGCGGCTGAGGCGGCTGAGCTTGCAGGCGCGGCTGAGTTTATCAGCCGACTCCCACATGGCTACGCAACTGAGATCGGAGAGCGGGGAGTGCGTTTGAGCGCTGGCCAGGCCCAGCGTATCGCTATTGCGCGTGCGTTTCTCAAAGATGCACCACTGCTGATCCTGGATGAGCCGACCTCAAACCTTGATCCCGAGAGTGAGCGGCTGATCAGACAGGCGCTGGATCGCCTTATGCGCAATAGAACGGTCCTAGTGGTCGCCCACAGATATAATACCATTGCTAGCGCAGAACACATCGCAGTGCTGGAGGATGGAAGGATTGTCGAATCTGGTGAGCCTGTTGCGCTCATGCGGTGCGACGGAGTATACGCTCGTCTTATGAGCACGTACAGAAAGGAGTAGGTATCCTCATGAAGATTTTCCTGCGCCTGCTCACATTTCTGTCTAGCTTCCGCTGGCAGGTGGCACTAGCTGTGCTCTTTGGGTGTATCATGGTGGCGAGTAATATGCTCCTGCTGGGCATGGCTGCATATTTGATCGCGGCAGCAGCACTTGGCCCCCTCTTGATCATGCTCACACTGCCGATCTACATCGTACGCTTTATGAGTGTTTCGCGAGCCGGATCGCGTTACTTTGAACGCCTTGTTTCTCATGACGTCACTTTCCGCCTGCTCGCCCAACTACGTACCTGGATCTATAGTCGGCTCGAACCACTTGCTCCCGCCTATCTGCTTATGTATCGCAGTGGAGATATCCATACGCGACTTTTAGCAGATATTGAAGAACTGCAGAACGTCTACCTGCGTGTGTTTTCACCGATCATTACCGCAATCCTGATCGGCATACTTACTTTTGGCCTGTTTGCTATCTTTAACTCAGTGCTAGCCTGGGTAGCCTTAGGGTTTCTCGTCGTTACAGGCTTTGGAATCCCAATACTGGTTGGGATGCTCGCTCGCAGATTGGGGAAGCGGCAGCTTGCTCTGAGGGCCGAGCTGAACGCGCAGATTGTTGATGGTATGCAGGGCGTGCAAGATCTCCTGGCATATGGGCAAGCTGGCAATCATACGCTACTGATTACCAGCCTCGATAACACTCTTGGGCAGATACAGCGACGAATGGCATTCATTACAGGTCTGCAGTATGCACTAAACGATGCTTTGATGAATCTAGCGCTATTTACGCTTCTCATTCTGGCGATTCCGCTTGTTACAACGAAGGCTATCGATGGCGTTTACCTGGGCTTTCTAACCCTGGCGATTCTGGCCAGCTTTGAAGCCGTTCAGCCATTGGCACAGGCATTTCAATTTCTCGGGCACTCGGTCGCCGCAGGTAAGCGCCTGTTCCAGGTAGCCGATGCTGCTCCGCAGGTAAGCGAGCCTACCACTCCCCAACCCCCACCAACTCGTTCATCTACTGAACATACCCTGGAGTTTGACCATGTTCATTTCTCCTATCAGGCGGATGAGGGCGAGGTATTGAACGAAATCAGCTTTAGCCTTTACCCTGGTAGCCGGACCGCGATTGTAGGCGCTAGCGGGTCGGGCAAGAGTACTCTTGTCAGACTGGCTCTGCGCTTCTGGGATACAACAAATGGGACAATCCGCGTGGATGGGCAGGACATTCGAATGTATGCGCTTAAAGATTTGCGAAACCTTGTCGGAGTCGTTGCCCAGGATACCTATCTGTTCAACGATACAATACGTGGGAACCTATTACTTGCCCGGCCAGATGCCAGCAAGAGAGATATTGAGAGGGTCCTGGAACAGGCGCAACTGATGGAGTTCATCCATCAACTCCCACAAGGGCTTGAGACCTGGGTAGGGGAGCAGGGGATGCGACTCTCCGGTGGAGAACGGCAGCGCCTTGCTATCGCACGGACGCTACTCAAGAATGCTCCCCTGCTCATTCTAGACGAGGCAACCGCTAACCTGGACCCAATGACGGAGTTTGCTCTGTTAGAAGCCCTCGATGTGCTCATGCAAGGGCGAACAACCTTGTTGATTACTCACCGTCTCATTAAGATGGAACGGATGGATGAGATCCTTGTACTCGATCAGGGCAAGATCAGAGAGCGGGGTACGCATGATCAACTCCTGGAGGCGGAAGGACTCTATTATCAGATGTACGATATGCAAAACGGAATACTGATCCTACCCTAAGATCGCTATCGGCCTAAAATGATACCAAATCCTGTTCAGCAGGGTCTGGTTGGGTCCTGGCGGGGGCCAGCCCCGCCACTATATGTCCCTAAGGAATCAGCAGGATTTGATATGAAAACGAAGCAATATCGCTTAGTAGCAATATCTGTTGGGTTTTCTGTCAGAATCCTCGGGAGGGTATAGTATGGATATTTCTATCGTTATGTCGCGACTGCAATTTGCTTTCACGATTGCCTATCACTATCTCTTTCCCCAATTCACAATGGGGTTGGCACTACTCATTGTGATTCTCAAAACGCTCTATCTCTGGCGCCGGGACGAGCGCTACAACTCGAGTGCCCGCTTCTGGGCAAAGATCTTTGCCATCACCTTTGTCCTGGGCGTCGTGACTGGCATCCCGATGGAGTTTCAGTTTGGTACGAACTGGGCACGCTTCTCCGCTTACGCGGGCGATATCATTGCACAGACATTAGCAATGGAGGGAGCCTTCGCCTTCTTTCTCGAATCGGCCTTCCTTGGAATCTTCCTGTTCGGCGAGCACATCTTTGGCCAAAAAATGCACTGGTTCTCAGCCTTGATGTTGTGGCTAGGAACATGGGCTTCGGGTGGCTTCATCATTGCCTCCAATGCATGGATGCAGCACCCGGTTGGTTATACCGTCGCTTCAGATGGACGGCTTCATATCTCCAACTATTGGGCGGTGCTGTTCAATCCCTGGATTCTTCCACAGTATTTGCACACGATGAGCGGAGCCGTACTCACTGCCTCCTTCGTGATGGCTGGATTGGGTGCCTATTATCTGCTGCTAAAACAGCACGTCGACTACGGACGGATTTTTGTCACCATGGGAGTTATCGTAGGACTGATTGCCAGTGTATTTCAGCTCTTCCCAAGCGGTGATTTGGAAGGAAATCAGGTAACGAAGTATCAGCCAGCCAAGTTGGCTGCGATGGAAGGTCTCTTCCAGACGCAGAAAGGAGCAGGCATCGTTATTATTGGGCAACCGGATGTCGATCATGGAACGCTCGACAATCCTATCATTGTCCCCGATGTGCTCAGCTTCCTGACCTACCGGCGCTGGACTGCTGAGGTCAAGGGAATCAATGATTTCCCTGCTGATCAGCGTCCTGATTCCATCTCCCTCCTCTACTATAGCTATCACATCATGGTAGGATTGGGGACCTTTTTCATCGCCATTATGGCCCTGGCGTGTTTCTTACTCTGGCGGCAACGGCTCTTCCGAACACGTTGGATGTTGTGGATTCTGCTGCTGGCTACGCCTTTCCCTTACATCGCCAATATTGCAGGTTGGTTCACAACCGAACTTGGTCGCCAACCCTGGATTGTCTTCGGATTACTCCATACAGTTCAAGGATCGTCAACGACCCTCTCGTCAGGAAATGTGCTCTTTACACTCATCGGGTTTGCCGGTATGTACCTGCTGCTCGGCTTAGTCTACGTCTTTCTGGTGATTTTTGAAGCGCTAACTGGCCCCGCGCCTCTTGGGACCGAGGAGAAACCACAAGAGGCTGAGGGACTGACTGACCAAACAGCGTAAAGGAGAAGGAGAGAAAGAATGCAGACGTTATGGTTTATCCTGGTGGGCTTCATGATCACCATGTATGTCCTGCTGGATGGTTTTGACCTTGGAGCGGGTGTCATCCACCTGTTTGTAACTAAAAATGATGAAGAGCGTCGGCTGGTTCTGCGAGCGATTGGTCCGGTATGGGATGGGAACGAGGTCTGGCTCATCGCAGCTGGAGGCACCCTCTTCTTTAGCTTCCCCATACTTTACGCCTCCAGTTTCAGCGGATTTTATCTACCTCTGATCATCGTTCTGTGGCTCCTGATGTTGCGTGGTGTCTCTATCGAACTCCGCTCGCGCATCTCGAATGCTGTGTGGTCCTCCTTCTGGGATGGGTTGTTCTTTATCGGAAGCTCTTTGCTTGCGATCTTCTTTGGTGCTGCGATGGCAAATGTTCTGCGTGGCGTTCCACTGAATAGCAATGGCTACTTTTTTGAGGCATTATGGACAGATTTCGATCCGTTCAGTTCGAACCCTGGTACACTGGACTGGTATACCATCCTGATAGGGCTGCTGGCGCTTACGACTTTGACGGCACATGGGGCTAGCTATATCGCAGTCAAGACGACGAACGGACTAAATATGCGCTCCCGGCTTTTTGCCAGGTGGTTCTGGCTTGCCACTATTTTACTCACGGTCCTGGCAACGATTGCAACATGGGTTGTGCAGCCACACATTGCTGTAAGCTACTTCAGCCGTCCCTGGGGCTTCATTTTTCCCATCATTGCAGTTGTGGGCCTCATTGGTTTTGGCTATTTTAATTTTAGACGGCGGGATCTAACGGCTTTCTTCTTTTCGGGCGCTTTCATTATAGGTATGCTTGCTAGCGCTGCTTTCGGGCTGTATCCCCTGGTCCTACCCGCCACTATACCCGCAAACAGTTTGACAGTTCAAAACGCCTCTGCATCCCTGTATGGTCAGACGGTGGGACTAGTCTGGTGGATCATTGGCATGATCCTCGCTGCTATCTACTTCATCTTCACGTACCGCCTCTTCTGGGGCAAGGTAGACGTTACGGACACTGAGGGCTATGGATAAGGGACCATGCCGATCTACGAGTTGAATGATCAACATGATGATGGGCTGAAAGCAGCTATCCCTTGATAACGATAATGGGCTTGAGGCGTGCAACAAGCTTTGCTAGCCCCGCATTGTGTACAACGTTGACAACTTGCTGCGCATCTTTGTAGGCTTGCGGTGCCTCTTCAGTCAAGAGGTTCTTGCTATGCACCCGCACAGTCACGCCTCTCGCATCGAGTTGATTGAGCAAGTCACGGCTGCTCATCGACTTTTTGGCGGCGGTGCGGCTCTGGCGACGGCCGGCGCCGTGACAGGTTGTGCCGAAACTCTGCTCCATCGAACCCGGAGCGCCAACCAGGACAAACGAATAGCGGCCCATGTCACCAGGGATCAGGACTGGTTGGCCGACTGAGCGATACTTTTCAGGTATTGCCGGGTGTCCTGCGGGGAATGCTCGCGTTGCTCCCTTACGGTGAACGCAGACAAGCCGCACCTGTCCGTCGACCTCGTACTCTTCCATCTTTGCAATGTTATGGCAAACATCGTAGACCAGGGGTGTATCCTTACCACGTGCCTTCCGACCGAAGATGGTAGAAAAGGCTTGCCGGACACCATGCATCAATAACTGGCGGTTCGCCCAGGCAAAGTTCGCGGCACAAGCCATTGCTGCAAGGTACGACTGCCCTTCTACCGATTTCAAAGGTAAACATGCCAGTTGGCGATCTACAAGCTTAAAGCCATAGTCTTTCTGCTTTGACTCGGCTAGCTTGATGAAATCTTCTGCTACCTGATGTCCGAACCCTCTTGAACCGCAATGTATGGTTGCTACAACCTGCCCTTTCTGTCCGATACCTAAAGCATTTGCAGCCTCAGAATCGTAGATGTGCTCTACAACTTGTATTTCGCAGAAATGATTTCCTGATCCCAGGCTACCTAGTTGAGAAATGCCGCGCTGTACGGCCTTCTGACTTACAGCATCTGGATTGGCACCAGCCAGGCAACCGTTCTCTTCGGTGACTTCCAGGTCTTCGAGAAAACCATAGCCTTCTTCAATTGCCCAGGCTGCTCCGCGTCGCATGACCTCGCGCATCTCGCTTTGAGTAAGCTTACGCATACCACCGGTGCCTACACCAGAAGGAAGGTTAGAGAAAAGCTCATCAGCTAGTCTGTCGACCTTGCTCTTAATTTGATTGTGCAGCAGATCGGTAGCAAGCATACGTACACCGCAGTTGATATCAAAGCCAATACCCCCTGGAGAGATGACACCTTCCTCGGCATCGGTTGCTGCAACGCCACCAACAGGAAAACCATAGCCCCAGTGGATATCTGGCATTGCAAGCGAGTAGCCAACGATGCCTGGTAAGGTCGCTACGTTTGCTACTTGTTGTAAGGAGTTATCTCCAATAATCTGTTCTATGAGTTGATCGTCAGCATAGACCATACCTGGCACATGCATTTCAGGATTATAACGCTTAGGTATACGCCAACGGTATGTGTCTACACGTTCCAAGGGAATCTTGTCACCCATACATGCCTCTTGTTTCTGCTGATCTCATGTTCTTCTTTCCGGTATGAAATGGTGTTTTCGCACCTTTCCCTGAGTCACGTTCATTATATGATGATTTTTAATAAAATAATCCGGATAGCGATACATGCCCCGAGGGCCGATCAATCGGCGCTGGGCGCGATCAATCGGCCCCTACGGATGCCCGGATGATTGTGTTAATCTGCATAATATTATAGCCTCGTGCTTGTCATTTCGCCACGACCCTGGCTAAGAGTTTTTCTAGCTCTGCATGACTATGAGTATCTACGACTGTTACCGATGTGGTAGGGTACTCTGGATTTGTGTGCTACAACCAGGAAAAATCGCTAAGACCAATCATCCCAACGGTAGCACCCACGACGGTCTGGAAGGAAACAACGCTTTTACCAGCAATTCCACATTGTCGTTTACCCATACGTCAGGAAAAGCAGAGCGCAACTCGTCCAGACTATGGTATCCAAACAGCAATTGCAAGAAGACCAGCGGCGGAAAACCTCCATCTTCGTTGGAATCCCAGATAGGGCGCCGCCAATCCTCTACCGTTGTCAATTTTCCGCCATCGAAGGCCATTCGCAAGCCACTACGGTAAAAGTCAAACTTCAGTTCGCCGCTGTATCCTGCTACCACAGAATGAGCGAGTCGTTGCTCCAGCGCAGGAGCGATGTGGTGTAAGAACTCAGGTAGATTTTCTACGCGAACGTACCATGCATAGGGAGCCTCTTTCTCGTTGGCCAGGTCTTTCCCTAAGACATCGTACACGGGGTGCGAGCGTCCCAGTACAAAAGCAATCCGGCTAATAGGCTCAGGATTGTTACCTCTAGCTGGCATCTGCAAACCTTGTACATACAACGCACGCAGAACCGATGGCATGATCGCCAGGATATTTGCTCCCTTTGCAAAAGCCATATCAAAGACTGGTACGCTTTTCCTCCAACGCATGTCCGGCATAATCAGATATCCGTGAGGCTTGCCAGCAGTGTCGATAATCATCTGAATATGCCAGCTATCGCCTGTCTTCGAAGTGTTCCATGTCATAAGCTGATAGCGCCACCAATCTTCCCCGATTGGTGCCGAAACGATACTTGATGCCCGTTGACGATCATAAAGCTGCTGTAGCAAGGGGATATCTTCCCAGGTGGCATCTCGCAGTGAAAATGGCTCGGTAGAATCCTCTTTGATCTTGGGTATGAGTGAGACGTATGTAAAGCACGTTCCACTCAAGTCGAGAGTATATTCATAACCGAACAGTCGATAGAAGTAGGGAATACCAGTTATCGCTTGCACGAGATGACCCTCGGCCTTGCTACGTGCATGTATCAGTTCAAAGATAGCGCGGATCAATCTTCGATTGCGATATGCTGGATCTGTGGCGACGATTTCAGGGCGACCGACCCCGAAAGGAATGCCTTCGTACTCCCAGGTATGTCTCCATAGGCAGGTACAGGCAACCAAAGGATTGCCCTGCTTCTGTGTATCCTCGACCAGCGCGAAATCGCCAGGCCCCATTACCGGGTGCCTTCCGCTCATTAGCTCACGCATCAGATTTGCCAGTGGAGTATTCAGAGGTTCATCAGCTTTGTCGCGGAATACTGAGCTTGTCAGTTGCGCTATATCTTCTGTGTCTCGTGGTGTAGACCAGCGGAGAATAAGTCCTTCTCCGAGGTCGCGATGGTAGGTGTGGTCTGCTGTTTCTGCGCTCATTTTCGTGATTCCTCGTTTCTGTAGGCGTTGAGTGAAAGCATGTAATGCATGAAAAACTGCATAGTAAGCCTCGTTAAGAACATATCCTCACGATGTGAGAATGGTAGTAAGAATGTTGACAATGGAAAAAGGCTCTGGCTGGATGTCTATCCTTAATCTGGATAGGGAAATCTTTGCTCAAACAGAGCAAAGAGCTATACCGGGTTTTCCCTGAAATGGGTATGCAGAGGCTTGATGGCCATCAGATGTAAGGAGAGGGGACACGGCGTGAAAAGTTGATGCGCGCGACGATCCCGAGAAGCCTCTGATCCATCAGGCCATGAGTCAGGGCTGGTGTGCAGTTATACCAACACATTCCGAGCTTCTCCTTTCGTGGATGTCGCCGAAAATCAATGCTGTAACTCGTCCTTTACAACTATATAGAACGACGCTGATGTTTGTCAAGCTCCGTTGGTTGAATACATAGTTCTTTTATGCCAAGATAGACGTCAGCAAAGCGCCACGTCCAAGATGGCGAACCAGGCGATAATTTCCAAGTTGCTGTGCTAGATGGTCGGTCATGTTCTTACTCCATTTTGAGCAATCAGGGAAACCTTCTCATTACTCATTTACACAGCATAATGGGATTTTTAAGGGAGTTTTTCTTGCTTGCCATTAGTGCACTCAATTGATATACTCGCGTTAAATGCCAGGAGAACTTGAAAACATGTATAAGCGAGGAGTTTTGTAGATGAAAGTATTAGTAACAGGGGCCGCTGGTTTTTTGGGTGGTCACCTCGTGGATATGTTATGGGAACGAGGTGATGAAGTACGCGCTATGGTGCGGCCTGTAGAGGACGCATCCCGTCTGCATAAGCTGGATGGGGTTGAGGTTGTGAATGGTGATTTGACCGACCGGGAATCACTTCAGCGGGCAGTGCAAGGTATCCAACGGGTCTATAATGTTGCAGCAAAGACGGGACCCTGGGGATTGGAAAAAGACTACACCGCGGTGAATGTATGGGGAGCGGCAGACCTGATTACTGCCTCAATGGATGCCGGCGTGCAGCGTATCGTGCATACAAGTTCGATTACTGTATACGGGCATCATTTGCATGGGATTATTAGCGAGTTTCATTCTTTTCATGCTGAGGACAATCCCTATAGTCGTACAAAGATCGCTGGCGAGAAGTTGATAGGCGACCTGGTCAAAGAGCGAGGCGCACCCGTGGTAATCGTGCGCCCGGCATGGATTTATGGTCCGCGCGATACCAACAGTTTTGGACGATTTGTGACCCTGGTAAAGTCAGGGAAGGCCTTTCTGGTTGGCCATGGTAAAAATATTGTGCCAGTTGTGTACGTGCGTGACGTGGCACAGGGTCTGATCAAAGCTGGTGATGCGGGCGATACAGCAGTCGGACGGGCCTATACGATTGCCGATGATCGGCGTGTGACACAAGCCGAGTATTTAAATACGATTGCCGACTTCCTGGAAGTAGCACCTGTTACACGCAAGGTCCCTTATTTTGCGCTGTATTCGGCCGGCCGCAGTGCTGAATTGCTCTGGCAAGCGATGGGCCGACGCAAGTCTGCTCCCCCTCCAGTAACCACCTATGGTGTAACGCTGCTCGGTGGCAACCAGGAGTTCTCGATTGAGAAGGCGCGGCGGGAACTTGGCTATAAGCCTGAGTACGATGTGATACGCGGAGTTTCGGAAGGTGTGAATTGGTATTTGGAGATGAAGAAAACGAGTCAGGGAGTGCAGGAGAAGCGAGAGGCTGTACTAACTCAAGTAAGCTGAGAAGCAGGGTGCGTGCAAGACCTGCATGGTTTGGGGCGAGGTAGCGGAAAGTCCCCCAGACCTTTTTGCCACAAGGGTCCGCTCCCCTACGGAATGTCCTTCAGTCTTCCATTAAGTCCTCGCGAGTGGTCGTTTCCCTTTTTATACAGCACAGTATACGTAATAGTACGTAGATAACCTCAAAAGGCTCCTGTTCTATTTCACAAAGATACGTTATGACTTCACGTAATTCTCACGATGTGCACCAGCTTTTCATCGCGTACACTTTGAGCAGTGAAGCGTTTCGCTTATCCCGTCCATGACGAGAAAAGGCACAATGTACCGCAAGGGGCGAAAGCAAAGGAGCAGGGCAAATGATCCGAACATCCATCTCCAAAGGAAGCTGACGATTAAGACCTGAGAGGAGTATTAATATGGTATATGATTTGATGGATATATACTATGCGGACAATGGAGAACTATTCACTGCTTCAGCGAGTATCCCCGCTGAGTGGGTATCTCCTGACTCCATAATGCCAAACTCGTTATATAGTGAGATGAGTAACTCAATGCTTGCAGCCCATTGCCAGAGGGAAATCAGCAACTATCGCCGAGGTGAGCCATGCACTGATGGGTATGGCGTCGAGCTTTTACGCCGTGCAACTGTACAAGGCAATCAAGAGGCATGGGGTTGGATGCAAGAATGTTTAGGTGAAGTGGTGCGTGGCTGGCTGCGTCGTCATCCCCATAGAGCAGCAGCGTATCGCCTGGATAGCGAAGAGAACTATGTGGCTCAGGCTTTCGTGCGATTCTGGCAGGCTACCACTTTGACCCAACGCGTGGAATTTAAGACACTCGCGGCTGCGTTGCAGTACCTGCGAGCAAGTCTGAATGGGGCCATACTAGATACGCTGCGGGCTTATTCACGATCCAGAGAAGTCTCGTTGCCGGAACCAGGAGAGCCAGGTGAACCTCAAATGGAAGATAGTAATGATAACGGTGAGGTCTGGGATGCTTTAAAAACGATGCTTCCCAACGCACGTGAGCGGCGGTTAGCCTACTTGCTCTTTCACTGTGGTCTCAAGTCCAGGGAGATTGTGCGTTTCTGCCCACAGGAGTTCAGTGATATCCATGAAATCTATCGTATGCGGCGCAGTATTGTGGAGCGGTTACTACGCAACGCGGATCAACTGCAATGGCGGTTACGCTAGCAAGGTTTGCATGGTTAATGAGGCCGAGGCAGGCCTGTGAATGATCCGGGCGACCGCGAGGGTCGCCCCTACATTTCAAGGGCTTCGAGCGAAGATGTAGGGGCGACCCTCATAGGCGAGGACTTAAAAGGCCAGGGCGGGGGCCAGCCCCGCCCCTACTCTACGACGATCGGCCTGCACAGCCCGTGTAGAGTAGGGGCGGGGCTGGCCCCCGCCCTGTTGGGGTGGCTTAAGTACGCGCTTATGGGGGCGACCGCGAGGGTCGCTCAGGTTCATAATTACTACCTCACTTTCCGCGGCTGCTCTCCAGAAATAGTGGTCTTGTCTCTTTTCCATTTGTATCTGAAAGCAATGGCTTGCGTTGCCGTATCTGAAACCAGTTGAAAAGGTAAGCGAGTGTTAGCAGAACTAACAAGAAGTTACGAGCTGTTACAATCTGGATGAACCCGGGAAGGTAAGGGATTTTGAGCCCATCGGTGATGAGTGTATAGAAGAATGGATAAATGATGGTGGTCAACAATGAGATTGTTCCCCAGGTAATCAGCCAGAAGCTGCCAAAAGCACCACTATAAGCCAGCAAGGGTACAATCCAGATTAAATATTGCGGACTAAAAACTTTGCCTGTGACGATAAAAATAAGCAAGAGCGCAATACTTGCCTGGGTTACGTCTAGCTTACCACGCCATTGCAGGAAAATAGTATAAACATAACCCAACACAAACAGGGATTCGAACAAGATGGATACGTATTCTCCAAGGGCACTGATCATGTTGAGTGAACCAAACGTATAGACAATCTGTACTGGAAAACCAAAGCGCGTACCGAGCCAGAGCAGAATACTGCCGGTTGATTCGACCTGTACAGGGCGATTTGCAAAGTAGCTCAACTGACTCAGTACTGCTCCATTGAAGTCAATAAGCGAGTAGAATCCAGTAACTCCTACAATTATGCCTATGAAGATGAGCGAATTTCTCCAACACCATTGTCGTATGCCTTGTAATGTGTGCCACAGTTCACCTGTTAAGGACTTGATTGTGAGCGATTCTGGTGGAATATGAAGACGCTGGGCATCTCGTTGTTCTGCAATGAAAAGGGCGGGAAGTAGCAAGATTGGGTATATTTTCAACATGAAACCAAATGCCATTGCAACGTACGCGAAAGTCCAATGTTTGCGCTCAGCCGCAATGAGACAGAGTAGGGTAAGTGCGGCTGGAACCAGGTCATAGCGTCCCTCGGCAGTCGCGGATGCACCAATGAGCAAGTAGATTGAAAATGCCAGGGCTGAACCGCGCGGGCCGTAACGAAGAAGTAACCAGTAAATCAATACAGCAGTAAGCGCCATCAGTAAAGCAAAGACTAACTGATAGTAGATTAGCGGCGCTAAGAGGGCAAGCGAGAATATGACCAGTGTGAGTGGTGGATATTCAAGCGGTAGCATATGAAATGGTGGTTGGGACGCTAAAGAGGTGGGCAGAAACCAACACTGGTCAGCGGGCAATAAATGCGTTCCGATACTTCCCATCCAGAAAGTCAGTGCATAACATTGGTAGCGTGCAGCATCAGTGTGTAACCAGAATATTTGCCAGGATGCTCCACAGAACATGAATATGTCTATTGCAATGATTGGTAAATAGGCTATAATACCTTGCCGAGCCAGTAAAGCGTTCCAAAGGGAAGTTAATGGCTTTTTCGTTTCGATGGTCTTGTTGTCTGATACTTCTTCATGTAGCATTGTAATGTAGAGCAGAGGTGAAGTGGCACCGGTGCTTTATCTCTCTCTGTTCCAATTTGACATGCCTTTCTACGCGGTGCTAGAATCCCGAACAGTGAGCATCTCATATCAAATCCGTTTCAATCGTGGACCTTGAGGCCCTGGCGAGGGCAAGCCTCGCCACTACACTTCCAGAAGGCATCAACCAGATTTGATATCATCTGCGCAGTTTGCGCATTTATTTTTTGTGTCCTCGTGACCTTGTAACGTACACCTTGCTAGACGAATAGCCAGTTGGGTCAGTAACGCTTGTGTGTAGAAATAAGTAGTGTACTTAACCTATATTACGGAAGGATACCTTTTCATGACGACTAAAAGTCAGCCTGAAACAAAGACATTGAAGGTTGGAGATATTGCCCCTGATTTCACCCTCAGGAGCGGTAATAGGGAAGATTGGCACCTGGCAGATTTTCGAGGTGAAAAGAATGTTGTGCTGGCCTTTGTTCCTTATGCTTTCAGCAGTGTTTGCTCGACGCAATTACCTTCGTATGAGGCGGAACTAGAACGCTTCAAGGATTTTGATACCGAAGTGGTCAGTATTAGTATGGATAGCACCTATACTTTAAATGCCTGGTCCAAATCGATGCATACAACTTTCCCGCTGCTCTCTGATTTCTATCCACAGGGCAAAGTGGTCGACTTGTATGGCATTCGCCATAAGCTTGGCATGGCGAATCGTGCGGTGATTGTCATCGACAAGGAAGGTGTCATTCGCTATATTGAGGTACTGGATAATCCTGGAGACCTGCCGGATAATGAAGCCCTATTTGAGGTGCTTCGCAGACTGTGAGCAGTGTATAGGGATTGGGGCGCAACTCACGATTGGCCTGGTATTAGGGACTTTGCTGGCGAATGACACAAGGAGTGCAATCATATGCCAGAGTACCGCAAGGGGCACCCCTACTCTATCACGGATGGGCCTGCCAAGCCGTCGTAGAGTAGGGGGAGGGCTTGCCCCTGGCCTGGTTTTTCTGTTTTCCCTCCAGCGCCTTACTATTCAGGTTTCTTTGCTCTGGCACCGCCTGCCGCCGCAGGCTGGGGGAGGAAGGCGGGGACGTAAGCCTCCCAGGCTTCCTTGCCCCGCACCGCGCCAAGGGGCCTGCAAGGCCCCTTGGAACCCCCTGCTGAATCGTTATCTCTTGACATTGAAATAACAGTATGCTATATTTTATTATAGCAATTAGCTATGATGTAGCTTATGATGAGTCTAAACGTTTTAAGATGCCACTTACTAACAAAGAGAGTAGGTTTTACAAATCGTGTTTCTGCGTGGCTTGTGGTATGATAGATATGTGATCTGGCATCTACATTGGATGATAGATAGGCGCGTTGTTTAGCTAACTGGAGGAACATTGCCATGTATTCGCGCCAAGCTTGTCGCAAACCAATTGTACGGTCCTTACTTGCCATACCTATTATCGTTATAGTACTCGTCTTCCTATCCCTATCCTTGAATGTTCGCTCTGCCTCTGCGGCAACAGTTTCGTCATCTCATGTCGATGTAATGACGCTGAACAGTCAGATCAACCCGGCTTCGTTGCGTTTTCTCACCAACTCAATCACTACTGCCGAGACTGATGGTGCGCAGGCGCTCGCGATTGAGGTCAATACGCCTGGTGGCGATATTAACTCGATGGAGTCGATGAAAGTAGCGGAGCTGAACAGCAGCGTGCCAATCATTTCCTACGTGTCTCCAACGGGTGCATATGCTGCCTCGGCAGGGGCTTTTGTTACGCTGGCTGCTCATGTTGCTGCTATGGCTCCTGGCACTACAATTGGCGCATCAAGTCCGGTGACCAGTACTGGTGGGGACATCGGCCCCACGCTCAAGTCGAAAATTGAAAGCGTGCTGGTTTCAGATATGACAAATATCCAGACCAGGTATGATCGTAACGTCCCCTATGCGACAAAAATGGTCACTGATGCGGCCTCGTATACCGACCAGCAGGCGAAAGCTGATGGAATCATCGATTTACAGGCAACTAGCCTGAGCGAACTTCTCAATCAAGTCGATGGTCGATCAGTCGCACTTGCCTCCGGTCGCGCTGTTACGTTGCAGACGGCAGGGGCAGCTGTGCAGGATATCAATTCCAGTCCAGTCGATACCCTCTATTCGCTATTACTGGATCCTAATGTGATCTTCCTGCTGTTTATTGTGGCTATGATAGGCATTTTCGTAGAAGTCTCGCACCCGGGTGCTATCCTACCAGGGGTTGCAGGAAGTATAGCGCTGTTACTCTTCCTCTTCGCGGCGGGGTCGCTCTCTCCAAACTGGGCAGGCCTGGCATTGATGGTGCTGGCATTTGTGTTACTGATTCTCGATGTGAAATTGACCACGCACGGCGTGCTGACAGCAGGAGCTGTGATCTCGCTCATTTTCGGTGCATTGCTCTTTTTCAATAGCGGTGGTCCCTATCAGGGACCACAAATAAATCCCATTCTTGTATTCGCAATGGGTGGGTTAGTTGGCTTAGTTGGTATATATGTTGTCACGATGATTGTGCGAACCAGGCGGCAACCTGTCAATACAGGTATGGAGGGTATGATTGGCGCTACAGTAATCACATCGACACCGCTTCAGCCTGTTGGACGTGTGAAGTATAAGGGTGAAGACTGGGAGGCTATTCTGGATGAGCCATCCGCATCTGTCGACCCTGGAACTGAAGTGCGCATTGTCGCCATTGAAGGGTTGCTGCTACATGTTCAACCTGTCGTTGATAGACTCTCAAATCCTCCCCCTAAATACATCAGGGGGTCATAAAGGAGGCGTTCCGTGGATCCTATTATAGCGTTTATAGTAATAGGTATCGTTGTAGTTATTGTGCTGATGCTACTCTTCTCGGCCATCCGGGTGGTGCAGCAGTACGAGCGCGGCGTGATTTTTGTGCTTGGACGTTTAACCGGTGCCAAAGGGCCTGGGATATTCCTGGTGCCGCCATTCATCACGCGCATGATTAAGGTCGATCTACGTGTTGTCACATTAACAGTCCCACCACAAGAGGTGATTTCGCGTGATAATGTGACAATAAAAGTCACTGCTGTTGTCTACTTCTATGTAGTAGACCCGGTGCAGGCTGTTGTGAATGTGATGAACTACATGCAGGCAACAACTCAGATTGGTCAGACCACCCTGCGAAACGTGTTAGGTCAATCAGAACTGGATGAATTGTTGTCTCAGCGCAACAAGATCAATCGTGAACTGCAAACCATCATTGATGAGCATACAGAGCGATGGGGCGTGAAGGTGACTGCTGTAGAAATCAAAGATGTTGAATTGCCGGCTACGATGCAGCGCGCCATGGCAAAGCAGGCGGAAGCAGAGCGCGAAAAGCGCGCCAAGATCATTCATGCCCAGGGTGAATTGCAGGCCTCTGCGCAACTGGCGCAGGCTGCGAATGTGATCGGTTCACAACCGGCTACACTGCAACTGCGTTACCTGCAAACGCTGACAGAAATTGCTGTTGAGAAAAACTCGACCATCATCTTCCCACTTCCCATTGATCTTATCGAACCTTTGCTGGGAATATTGAAGCATCGCGAAGAGGTCAGCTCGGTTAATGGGTATGAAGGACGGACGCCTTCTGCTCCTGGCGGGTACGATGGACCGGTACCGTCTACTCCGCCTATGACTGAATAGCCGTACTACAGGATTTGATATAAAAGTGTCGAGGTAATTATGCGTGGCGGCGCCACGGCTGGCTACCTCGGCACTTTTTGTGGTAAGAGCTATTCCGTTACTCCCTGCTTGGTGCGTAAATACTCAGCGGAGATATGGTAGGTCTCTTCTGAAATCAGACCTCTGGACATGTAGTGGTTAAGCATTACATCGAGTTTCAAAATACTCATCAGGTTGAATCCTCGTCGTCTTAACCGCTCTGTTGCGCCATGTTCACGGTCGATGAGAACGATAACATCCTTTACCTTTAACCCATTCTCTTCGAGTAACTCGGCTGTTTCAAGGACGCTGCTTCCCCTGGTAATCAGGTCGTCAATAATGAGGACCGTGTCGCCGGTGTTGAAGCGGCCTTCTATGCCCCGTTTACCTGTGCCCTCCGGTCGAATGCGTGCATATATAAGGGGAATATTCGTTTCTAATGAATAGGCAGTTGCCAGGAGCAATCCACCGACAGGTACTCCTGCTACTACAGCAAAGGGGTGAACTCGCGCGCGACGCAAAGATTGAGCCAGGTTGATTTCTTGTTGCATGAGTTTGCTAGCAACACGCAAGGCGGTTGGGTTACTGATAAGTACCTTGGGGTTAACAAAAACGGGGGAGCTAACTGCCGACTCGCTGACTGTAAAATTACCGAATTGCACTCCACCAAGATCGAACAGTGTTTGCGCCAACCACAAATTGTCCAGGGTCTGCTCTTTCGCCACCTCTCAGCATCCTTTCTCTCTCAAAGTGAGGTTTAATGCCTATTCAGTATATCATACCTTGTTCACACATGGAACAGTTTCAGCTTGTGTACATCAAACTTGCATCAGAAGTCCTTGTATGATACGCTAATGCGCGAATTATAACGAGAAAGAATGTAACTCTTCAGGTTTATTTGCGCTTGCACCGCCTCCGGCGGCAGGGTGGGGGAGGCAGGCGGGGATACCCCGCACCCCGCCAAGGGGCCTTGCAGGCCCCTTGGAACCCCCTGCTGAATAGTTACGAAAGAATACATGATAGTATACGAGTGAAAATACATGCCAATTGTAAGTGTCATACAGGTAGGGAAATCTTTTGGCGCCGAACGCATCTTTGAGGGCGTAAACTTTCAAATAGATGAACATGATCGGATTGGTCTTGTCGGCTCAAATGGCGCAGGTAAATCAACTTTGCTCAATCTCCTGGCAGGTCGTGAAGAGCCTGACGAAGGGACAATTGCAGTCGCACGCAATATGCGCATTGGCTATCTTACGCAGAACATAGATTTCCAACTAGAGAATTCACTGCGAGAAGAAATGCTCATTGTTTTTGCTGAGGTGCGAGGTTGGGAGCGTGAGATGAGGGAGCTTGCACTTGAACTGGCCACTCCAGAAGCACTGAATGATAGCGATCTACACGAACAATTGTTAAAGCGCTATGACGAGTTACAGAGCCGTTTTGAACATGCAGCCGGGTACACCTATGAAAATAGAGTCGACCAGGTGCTTAGTGGCCTGGGATTCACGCGTGAACAACAAGAAGCTCCAGTGGTGCAACTCAGCGGTGGACAGCAGACGCGAGCAGCATTAGCGAAACTGTTGTTGCAAGAACCGGATCTTTTGCTACTGGATGAACCTACCAATTATCTCGATCTGGCAGCCCTCGAGTGGTTGGAAACGTACCTGGTAGGTTGGAAGGGGGCTATGGTTGTGGTGGCGCATGACCGTTATTTCCTGGATAAGGTTGTGGAGCGTACCATAGAAATCGCGTTTGGGCGCATCGAGGAATACCCGGGAAACTATACAAAATACCTTCGTTTGCGTGAAGAGCGTTTGGAACGTCGCATGCGCGAATACGAGGCGCAACAGGCGCATATTGCCCACACAGAGGAGTTTATACGCCGTTACAAGGCAGGCCAGCGCAGCCGAGAAGCGCGAGGTCGTCAGAAGTTGTTGGATCGATTGGAGCGGGTCGAACGTCCACGGGATTTTCCAGAAATGCATTTCGAGTTCAGTCCGGTGATAGAAAGCGGACAGGTTGTACTCTCGACCCAGAGGCTCATCGTTGGCTATCCGCCTTTGGATCAACAGGGCGAAGCTACGGTTCTAGTGCGCGTTGCCGACCTGGAACTGTTACGTGCGGACCGTGTTGGTCTGCTGGGACCCAATGGCGCTGGTAAGACCACGTTACTGCGTACGATCATTGGTGAAATACCGCCCATCAGTGGATATGTTTATCCTGGGCACAATGTACGTATCGGTTATTACTCGCAAACTCATAGTGGGTTAAATTACCAAAGAACCGTTGTTGACGAAATCCGGCAAATGAGCACCTTGAGCGAAGATGGGGCGCGTAGTTTTCTGGCTCGTTTCCTCTTTACGGGCGATGAAGTATTTAAGCCCATTGGCGCTCTCAGCGGTGGGGAAAGGAGCCGCGTGGCATTAGCGAAGTTGACACTGCAAGGGTCGAATTTTCTGGTGCTGGATGAACCTACAAACCACCTTGACCTGCAATCACGCCAGTTTCTTGAAGAGGTTCTGGGTGAATTTGAAGGCACGTTGCTGTTTGTCTCGCATGATCGCTACTTCATTGATAGCCTGGCAACCAAGGTCTGGGTGATAGAGGAAGGAGTGTTGATCCCGTACATGGGGAATTACACTGAGTACCGCACGCGTAAACGTCCCATTGCTCTTGATGTGCCTTCTCCCCAGGCGAAAACTACTGACAACGTTTTAACAATTAAGGCGAAACCTGCTGCGTCTCTCTCCAGGAGTGGTAACAAGAAAAGCGCAAAGGTCAAAGTGCGTACCGTCGAGGACGTAGAACGTGACATTGAGAAGGCAGAAGCACATGTAAAAGCTCTCGAGGAAGAGCTATCTGATGCTGCTCTCAGCGCCGATGCAAAGCAGCTAACACAGCTTTCGGTTGACTACGAAAGGGCGAAGGCAAGGGTAGAGGAACTGCTTGTTGAGTGGGAACAACTTGCGGACGCAGTGTAGAGGGCTGATTACGATTTTTAACAAAATAATCTGAGTATCAATACATGCACCAAGGGCCGATCAATCGGCGCTGGGCACGATAAATCGGCCCCTACGGGTGCCTGGATTATTTTGTTCATCTGTATTATCGATCCCCCTAGAGACGAATGAAGGATTCAAGTGATCAGCGTTTCTTTCGCGAACCAATGGTGACCCTGCCGATCAACCCGCACAAGGCTGCCAGTAGTGGTAAAATAGCGGCGGCTGCCAGCCAGAGACCGAGGAAGAGTACAGGTACGATGAGCGGAGGAAACACGATTACTTTGTGCGTAAACCAGCTATACCCGAACTTGTATGAGGCGCCCAATATTCCAACTGCCAATAGGCTGGTAATGAAGGTAAGCAGTAAACGTGCTGCACCAAACAGGTAGGTACCTCGTGCAGCATTAATACATAAGATTGCCAACGCAAAACTTTCTAAGAGGAAAGCTACGATGATTGGCAATGATGGATGGATGATGAGTATCGATGCGCCAATTGCACCTACAACCAGAGCGAGAACCTGTATAGCTGCGCTGAGAAGGAAGGATTTTGGGCCTCCCCGTTTTTTAGGTGGGGAAGCTGCTGCCAGTGGCTTTTGTCCTTGATCTACCTGCGAATTTCTTGCCAGGTTTACCAGAATTGCGTTTCTGATAGCTTGCGCTTCGGGATCGTTTGGGTTGAGGGTGATAGCTCGCTCGATTGCGGATGAAGCTTCCTGAAGCTGTCCCACGTTTGTCAATAGGGCGGCGCGCATGCTCCAGCCCAGAGCATTACTGGGGTCTAACTGCAACAGATGGTTCACGACAGCCAAAGCTTCTTGAAAGCGACCAGTCGCTCCCAATAGCTGTCCCTTAAGAATAAGGGCATCGACAAAGTCTGGTGCCATGCGGAGTAAATTCTCAACAGTATTGAGTGCCTCAGGAAGATTCTGCATCTGAACCAGTTGCCGAGCTTGATTTAAAAGCTTCATGCATTGCTGCTTGCGGTTCTGCTCCAGTACCGAGAGCGAAAGTTCTCCGGAAGTCGAGGGCGACATCTGTACGCTTGCGAGATCCACTGATGACTGTTGGGGTTGCCAAGCAAGCTGGCTGCTGGCGCTCGGTTGTACCGGCGCAGAATTTGGAGCGACTGTGGATGTTGCCGACGCGGCAGCAGTGTATGCTTGCCCATTGAGCGAAGTGAGAGCAAGAGGTGGCATTTCGCCTACGAGTACGATTGGGCGCTGCTCAAGTCCAAACACTTGTGGTAAATGCTGTTCGTCTAGTGAACTGGAGAGATATGTATGTAGGTTCTGTAGTGTAATTTGTCCTGATGTGGAATCAGCAGCGTTTCCGCAAAGACCCAAAATGAACCGATAAAGCAACTTACCTAATTTTTTTTCCCCAGACTCTGGAGCATATTCATTGCCTCTGCACGAGCAGTATAGCAGGCGTCCCTGCATTTGTTGCAAATCATTTTGCAGTGTTGGTCCAAGCAGCGGTTTGAAATCGAACTGGGAGGTGCGTCGCATGCTCCAGATGGGACCTGTTTGGAAGCAATCGAGCATAAGCACTATCTGGGCAGCGCGACTGCTAACCATTGCCTGGCGCACGATTGAAAGGAGATGAAGGCCTGTCGATGGCTGTTGATAGCGTGTATTTACAAAGGCCAGATAGCCTTCGCCGCTTGCTTCATCTAAAAAAGCATGCCCGGCAAAATAGAGAAAAACAAGATCGTCTGGATCCGCTACGTTCACGCAAAGTTGCGTGATCAGGGATTCTGCTAACTTTGAGGTGGCCTGAGCCCCCAGCATGAGTTGCAGGTCTGATGGAATCCATTTGCCTCCCTTGGCGTTAACCAGCCATTGTGCGAGCGCTCTCGCGTCATTTTCAGCAAATTGCAATGGCCGAAAAGCTGAATGCTGGTATTCGTTAATTCCTATGATTAGCCCCAGGCGTCTACCCACACTATATCTCCTTAAGGCTTGCATCTGTGTCATTACTGTAGTGTATTGTATTGTACGCCAGGCTGCGAAAATGAGGTAATCAATAAGGAGAAAAAGGTACTTTTGGAGGGGGCAGGCTCAGGTTCTGTAAATTGTCCAGGCGACCGTAAATCCGGGCGACCGCGAGGGTCGCCCCTACATTTCATGGGGCTTCACCAAAGAGCGGCAGGAGTCCCGTCCCCTTCAGGGAATGGGGAGGAATGCCGCCAATACTTCACGCATCATGCTAATTTTGACAATTGTGTGAAAACCTGCTATACTAGAGTTATGCAACAGATCATTACGGCCAAACTGAAACTGCATACCACGCCAGATCAGTTCGCGGCATTGCGACAAACGCAACTGGCCTATCGCGATGCGCTGAATTATGTGAGCAAGTATGCATTCGAGCATGGCAAGCTGAGCAGCGGGCGGGCCTTGCAGCGCGATTGCTATGATGAGATACGCCTTGTCTACCAGTTGCCTGCGCAGATGGCCTGTAATGTCCCCCGCCAGGTCGGAGCCACCTACAAGACGCTCTGGACGAAGGTCAAGCAGAATGCTGCACAGCGCAAGGCTGGCGTGACCAGGAAGCGCTATAAGGGTCTGGACCAGCCACCTAAGTATGACTTCCCAACGCTGACCTACAACTCCCACCGCGACTATAGCCTGAAGCCGGATAACCTGGTGAGCATCCTGACGCTTTCTGGGCGGGTGATTGTTCCCTACACGGGCTATGACAAGCATGTTGCCTTGATTCAGCATGGGGCCCACATCGGGGCAGCCAAACTGTGGTATGACAAGCCCAAGAAGCAGTTTTACCTGCTCGTCACGCTTGAAATAACCGTGGCAGAACCAACTCCTGAGAGCCATCAGGCAGTCGTAGGCGTTGATGTGGGACAACGCTACCTAGCGGTCACGGCTACTCCCAACAATGAGACCTCCTTTTATTCCGGTAAGGCTGTACGCGCCAAAGCCGATCACTATGCGCGACTGCGCAAACGGTTGCAGCAGAAAGGCACTCGTTCCGCCACACGGCGCCTTGTCGTCATCAGTGGACGAGAGAGACGGTTGAAACAAGCTACCAACCACACAATCAGTCGCCGCATTGTGGACAGCCATCCACAGAGCATCATCGGCCTGGAAGACCTGATACACATTCGTGAACGTACCAGGCGGAAACGAGGCAAGAAAGGAAGTCCGAAGCAGAGGAAGGCCAACAGGCATGCTTCTAAATGGGCCTTTGCCCAATTGCACGAGTATATTGCCTATAAAGCCACCATGACGGGCAGTATGGCTGTCATGGTGGATGCGAACTACACCAGCAAAGCCTGTCCGATGTGTGGCTACACTTCGGATGCCAATCGCCCCAACAAGGGCTTGCTTTTCGTGTGTCAGATTTGCCAATACAGCCTCCATGCCGATCTGGTTGGTGCGCGGAATATTGCGCTGCGCACGCTGCTCATCCGGCAAGACTGGATGAGCACGGGCATCTTGTCGGTATGCCCTGATGTGTCGGATGCTGAAGCCAAAGCGGCACGCCTCACCAGGTATGCCGAGTTGCGGTGGAGTCCAGACACAAGCTCGTCGCCTGAAGGCGATTGAGTCACTGACGCATGGATGTAAGGGAGGATTCCGTGGTCGCCCAGATGCAATGCTGCTTTGTGATATACTTTATCAACGATTCTAGAAAATGTTCTTTTTATGGAGGGGCGTACTGCGGATGCCTCGAGTTATAGGAATCACTGGAAACATTGCCTGTGGCAAAACTGCTGTAGGGCACATGTTACTGGACCTGGGTGCTGAGCGATATATTGATACAGATGCAGTAGTTCATAAACTCTACCAGAGAGGCCAACCTATTGCAGTCAAAGTTGCTGAAGTGTTTGGCCCTGGTGTTGTTGCACCTGATGGCAGCATTGATCGTAATGCATTAGGAGCGATCGTATTTCAGGATTCTGAGGCGATGCACCGCCTCGAATCGATTGTGCACCCTGCGGTAGGCCAGGCATTGGCAAACGAATTGGCATCTGTCAGCCAAACTGGAATTGCGGTTATCGATGCTGTGAAGCTGTTAGAGGGTGGTTCCGGCGCGTTTTGCCTGAGTAAGTGGATAGTTGTCTGTCCAGAGGAACAGGAGTTTGCGCGTTTAGTAGCCCGTAACCAGTTCAGCGAAGAAGAAGCCAGAGCACGTATTAATGCCCAGGCTTCTGTTGCTGATCGGCTACCACTCATTGATGAAGTTATTGATAATAGCGGCTCCTTAGCGGACACGCGTAAACAGGTTGTAGCAGCTTTTGAACGTTTTTGTAGGCAATTCCCGGCATAGGTGAGGGTGTAGACAAAACCTTATTCTAATGGCAAATTCTATTGACAGTACCCGCAGTGATGCGTATAATTTGCACATCTGCTATTGTTTATTTTGTCCTGCCGAAGTGACGCTGTGCCATTGGAATGATCTTATTTTAATCAGGCCGGGACAAATCTGAGCAATATCATTGCGAAATGGTGAGATTTACTGAGAATACAACGTAGTATTCGTAAGAGGGCAAGCTGTTCTGTAGAGATTTAGCTTGTATCCTCCGGTATCTCTTGATATTCGTAGAAATTTAGTATTGCTGAAGGAGGCTAACTACATCATGAAGAGAAGTTGGTCACGTATTTATGCCTTGACATTGGGGATCCCCCTGATGTTGGCCCTTCTCGCTGCCTGTGGGGCAGGCACCACGACTGGCGGGGGTGGGACACCCACCGCTGGTTCTACGACCATTAAGATTGCCACCGATTTTCCGGTATCCGGGAAGGACGAGAGCGGTGGCAAACCCGCCGAGAATGGCGCGCACCTGGCCGTCGACCAGGCCAATGCGAATAAAACCATTCCTGGCTATACGCTGCAATTTGTCCCGAAGGACGATGTTGGCCCAAGCGGCGCACACGATGCCGCCGTTGGCAAGTCCAACGTGACGGCGCTAATTAGTGATGCACTGGTCGCGGGTATCGTGGGGCCATTTAACAGTGGAGTGGCAGAGGCAGAGATGCCGGTTGCTAACCAGGCCCCTATCACTCTCATTAGTCCGTCCAACACCCTCCCCTGCCTGACACAGAATGCATCGCAATCGGCCGCTTGCGTCGGCCAGTATGATGTCGTTTCCACCTTGCGCCCGACGGGCAAAATCACCTACTTCCGTGTTGCGACCACAGATACATCGCAGGGTGGAGTAGGAGCTACCCTGTTGTATGGCCTGGGCTATCGCAAGGTCTGGGTTGTTGACGATGCAGAGGCCTATGGTATCGGTATCGCTAATATCTTCACAACCAAGTGGAAGGGTCTTGGCGGTACAGTGCTTAGCCGCAGTAGCGAACCGGGTACAACTACCAACTTTGTGTCGCTCCTGACATCGATTGCGGCGGCGCATCCGGATGTGATCTACTTTGGAGGTACAGACGCCACAGGTGGCACACTGTTCCGATCGCAGTTCAAGCAGGTACCGGGCCTGGCTAACACCCCCCTGGGTGGAGGTGATGGCATCGTTACAGGCGACTTTGCTAAGAACGTTGCACCGTTGGGGGGTGGTTCGAGCTACGGTACGACCGGTTCAGTGGATGTCACAACGGTGCCTGCAGCGAAGAGCTTCGTGACGGCCTACCAGTCCGCCTTCGGTACCCTTGGATCGTACAGCGCGAATGCCTACGACAGTATGAATATCCTGATCCAGGCGATCAAGAAGGCCATTGCGGGTGGCGCTGTTACACCGCAGAACTCGGGTGACACTGCTGGTGCAGTGGCGTTCCGCACAGCAGTCATCGCTGCTATGAAGACGACTGACTACACGGGACCGACAGGCCATCACACGTTTGATGCCAATGGGGACACCACGAACAAGGTTGTTTCGGTCTTTCTGATCAAGAACCTTAAGACGCCGTGTGATGACACCTGCTGGACGTTCCAGAAGGTTATCGTAGCTCCGTAAGTGTCGGGAAAGGGTTGGCAACTACGCTTTACCAAAGCCCTTATTGACTGGATGGTCTGGCCATCTAGTTCATAGGTACCCCAGGGAGTGGCTGATAGATGAAGTCACTCTGCTGGGGACTATGTAATCTCTCGACGTGTAGATCTACATTTTGGAAGGAAGGATGGGAAGATCCGCACCTATGAGTTTATTTTTGCAACAACTGATCGTCGGGATCTCCGCCGGAGCGATCTACGCCCTCATTGCCCTGGGATACACGATGGTCTATGGCATCATTGAACTGATTAACTTTGCCCACGGCGATATTTTCATGATCGGTACATTCGTAGTGATTTCGATTCTGGGAGTCCTGGGGATTACCACCGGTACACATCTTACAGGATGGCCATTAATCAGTACAATGATCATCGCTTTAGTAGGATCGATGCTCGTATGTGCAGTCCTGGGCGTGGTGATTGAGCGCATCGCGTATCGCCCGCTGCGCAATGCTCCTCGCATTGCTCCGCTGATTTCGGCTATTGGTGTCTCGTTGATCCTCGAAGATGTCGGCAAGCTCTGGAAAGGGATTAACTTCGTTGCGTTTCCCCAATATTTCCCGAGTCAAAATATCCATATAGGACCTCCCGGTGGCGGCGTGGATATCAGCAGCGTCAACATCCTGGTGATCGTGGTGTCAGTTGCACTGATGATTGCCCTCCAGTGGATGGTGACGAGGACACGCATTGGGCGTGCAATGCGCGCAGTGGCCCAGGATCGAGAAGCAGCAGCACTAATGGGCGTAAACGTTGATCGCATCATCTCAATTACCTTCTTTATTGGCGCCGGTCTCGCCGGCGCGGCAGCTTTTATCTTTGGCTTAGCTTTTCCCGCTACGATTTTTGTCATTGGCTTCACGCTTGGCCTGTTTGCCTTTACCGCAGCAGTGCTTGGAGGGATTGGCAACCTGGTAGGAGCTATGTTAGGAGGTATTCTGATAGGTATTATTGAGGCGCTGTCTTCGCTGATCACCGACACGACAGATCCTGGTTATCAAGGTATTTTTGGTCTGCGGATAGGTCTGCCGCATGGTGGTCCTGCGTGGCACGAGGCAGTCATTTTTGCTGTGCTCATTTTAATCCTGGTTTTCCGGCCTTCTGGCCTGCTGGGTCAGCAAACACCTGAGAAAGTGTAGAGGAGATGAGAATGCTTGGAGAGTATGAGTTTATTCTGCTGGAAGCGAGGTGAAGCCATGGCATCAACAACAATGAGTACCCGTGTATTTGTGCCTGATCGTGATACGCGTGTGCTCTTGTTTAAATGGGTTGTGGCGCTGATCGTACCTGTGAGCGTGTTCACGTTCATTTGGAGCGGCGAGCAACTTATCAATGCGGTACTTGCGCCGACGACGGTAAGTCGTAATCTACCAACTGATACCGGGTCTCTCATTCAGGCAACGATTTTTATCGCAATTTTTTATGTTGTGGTCATGATGCTCGCAGGTTACCTGGTAGCTGCCGATAGCGGTCGTTCAGGCATACTCCAGCTATGGATCGATGTAGCTGCTTTTGCAGTCATACCCCTTTTTCTCATAATCGTCTTCGGCTTGATCATTGGCCTAGCGGTGAGTATTGTTGTCTTGCCTCTTTACTTCTACCTGCGTGGTCGTGTGCGTAAAGCTCTCACCTTCCCGCTTCCCCTGCGGCTAAAGTATCTGATGGCCTTCAACGCCGAAAAGGTAAATAAATCGCTCAGGCGATTTGTCGTATTTTTTTTCTGGATTGGCGTTGCGGCTGCTGTTGCCTGGGTGTTGTACAATTTCCTTCTTCTCGTTGGCGGTCACTTGACAGGGCAGCGCTTACTCCTGGGGTTAGCAGTTCTCATTGGGTTGCCAATTGCCGGTGCGCTGGTTGGTGCGGCCCTCGTGCTGATGCTCTTTGTCCTCGATTGGATTATAGGTGTGGTTCTCTTTGTGCCTTTGTATCTTTATCTACGTGTGTGGGGAGGAAATGATCAATCTCAAGCCGTTTCGACTACATCAGATAATTTGAATGTATCCTTCTCAGAACAACGAGAGATGATCATGGGTCGCGCTACGGCAGGTGGCTTCTGGTTTGCTACGGCGTTTGCTTTGATCTGGCTGTTTGTTGATCTGATCTTTTACTTTAGTGGCTCTTTACCCACGACTCTTTTGATTTGGGTAGTTGTCCGTACAATTGCGTTCCCTATTCTTGGCTATTTTCTGGGGAAGGCAGGGGGTCTTGTTGCTCTGCATCGTACCCGCGGTTATATCAATAGTGAGAAAAGCGCCGCTACGAATGCTGGGGATCGCCCGACAAAGAGGGCAGGTATCCTGGGAGCCTTTTCCAATGGCAGTGGAAATGGTCGCGTCAAGAACAGGCCGGCAGATGTGGTACCAAACGACCTCCCGATGCGAAGCACCGCAGCAACGCGCTTCTACTTAACTCTATTGGTAGCTTTCGTGCTTTTCTTCCCGGTACTTGATCCGTTCCTGTTCGGCTCTGGTTCAGATGGGCGTATAACCCAGTATGGAGACGCGGGTTACTACGTTATTCTGGCCCTGGGTCTGAACATAGTAGTAGGCTTCGCAGGTCTGCTAGACCTTGGCTACGTGGCCTTCTTTGCTATCGGGGCATATGTCTGGGGAATTTTTGGCTCACCGCAGATTGGATTTCTGATAACAAGCATCCACGTGAATCCAACCATTTGGCCCTGGTTCTTCTGGCCGTTCTTGATACTTGCCGCACTCGTAGCCGCTTTCTTTGGAGTGCTGCTTGGCGCGCCTACACTCCGCCTGCGTGGTGATTACCTGGCAATTGTGACTCTTGGCTTCGGTGAAATTGTGCCTATCGTATTCCTGGAAATGGATAATATAACCAAGGGGGCCAATGGTCTCCCTGGAATCTTCTCTCCGGCTTTTCCTGGTGCCCTGTGGAATGGATTCACCCCGATCCCATACTACTACCTGATCCTGGCGCTGATTGCATTGAGCATCTTTACGAATATTCGCCTGCGCGATTCGCGCATGGGTCGTGCCTGGATAGCGATCCGCGAGGACGAGATCGCCGCCGCGTCTTCGGGCATCAACCTTGTCAACACCAAGCTGCTCGCGTTCGGAACCGGCGCATTTTTTGC
>WNFX01000831.1_pt1 | contig 30856 bp, 27 predicted proteins | sample 5400111 | NCBI WGS metagenome assembly WNFX01 (sample SAMN13153363, study PRJNA577476) | soil metagenome | isolation source: 40 cm soil or saprolite under grassland replicate 1 | place: USA:California | collected 2016-06-15 | reverse complement strand
CGGGCGCGGATCGGTCCTGGTCCGGCCGCGTCCCCGGGTGGTGGTGCTGTCCACCGGCAACGAACTGGCCGAGCCGGGCAGCCCGGTCGTCCCCGGCCGGCTCTGGGACTCCAACAGCTTCATGCTGGCCGCGGCGGCCCGCGAGGCGGGCTGCCTGTCCTACCGGCAGGTCGCCCTGCCCGACCACCCGGAAGGGGTGCTGCCGGCCATCGAGGACCAGCTGGTCCGGGCCGACCTGATGATCACCACCGGCGGGGTCAGCATGGGCGGCGAGCACGACGTGATCAAGGCGGCGCTGCAGCAGCTCGGCACGATCACGTTCCGGAAGGTGGCCATGCAGCCGGGGATGCCGCAGGGGTTCGGGACCATCGCGCTCCCGGCCGCCGTGGCCCCGGAGGAACCGCACCGCCGGCGTTTCCGGCGCGACGGGTACGAGGAGGCCGCCACGCCGGTCCCAGCGGCGGAAGGCGACCGGGTGCCGATCTTCACGCTGCCCGGCAACCCGGTCAGCGCCTACGTCTCGTTCCAGGTCTTCGCCCGGCCCGCGATCGCCGCGCTGCAGGGCTACCACGAGCTCGGCCTGGAGAAGGTACGGGCCGAGCTGACCGGGCCGCTGCGCTCGCCGCCCGGCCGGCGGTCCTTCCTGCGCGGCGTGCTTGACCAAGCCCGCACGCGGGTAGCCCCGCTGACCGGGCAGGGTTCGCACCAGATAGCCACGCTGGGCAAGGCCAACGCGCTGGTCGTGGTGCCGGAGTGGGTCGTCCAGATGAGCGAGGGCGACACCGCCGAGGTGCTGGTCCTGCCGTGACGAGCGAGAACGCGGGCTCCGGGCTCACGCACGTGGACAGCGCCGGCCATGCGCGGATGGTGGACGTATCCGGCAAGGATGTCACCGCGCGTTCGGCCTGCGCGACCGGACGGGTGCGGCTGTCGGCGCGGGCGGTCGCGGCCCTGCGCGCCGGGGAGGTACCCAAGGGCGACGCGCTCGCGGTCGCCCGCATCGCCGGGATCGCCGGCGCCAAGCGGACGCCGGACCTGATCCCGCTGTGCCACCCGATCGGGCTGCACGGGGTCACCGTGGACCTGGCCGTGACCGACGACGGCGTGGACATCACCGCGATCACCAGGACCGCCGACCGGACCGGGGTGGAGATGGAGGCACTCACCTCGGTGTCGGTGGCCGCGCTGGCGCTGGTCGACATGGTCAAGGCCATCGACCCGGCCGCGATGATCACCGACGTGCGGGTCGAGTGGAAGGAAGGCGGGAAGACGGGCCGATGGCAGCGGTGAACGATGCTGGGACCGTGATCAGCGCCCTGGTCATCACCGCGTCGAACCGGGCCGCGGCCGGCGTATACCCGGACCGTTCGGGGCCTGTGCTGGCCGAACTGCTGGGGACGGCCGGCTGTGCCGTGGACGGGCCGCTGGTGGTGCCGGACGGCGAGCCGGTCGAGGCGGCGCTGCGGTCCGCGCTGGCGGACGGCTATGACGTCGTGGTGACCACCGGCGGGACCGGGCTCACCCCAGGCGACCTCACGCCGGAGATGACCAGGCGGGTGATCGAGCGGGAGGTCCCCGGAATCGCCGAGGCGCTGCGCGCGGCCGGCGCCGCGGCCGGAGTGCTGTCGGCGATCCTTTCGCGTGGCGTAGCCGGGGTGGCCGGCCGTACCCTGATCGTGAACCTGCCCGGTTCCACCGGAGGCGTCCGGGATGGGATGGCCGTGCTCGGGCCCGTGCTCGGGCACGCGATCTCCCAGATCCACGGAGGTGACCACCCCCGGCCGGACTCCGGTGCATAACGCTTACCTGAGATCGCGTAGCGTCAGCAGCGATACGGGAGAATGATGGGATTGTGGCACGCATGCGCGGCTGGCCGGTTACCCTGACCGAGCCTCATCTGCTCGAACGGCCGGTGAGCCTGCGACCGGTGCGGGTCAGCGACGCCCGCATGTGGCGCGAGATCCGGGTCAGGAACGCGCCCTGGCTGCGGCCGTGGGAGCCGACCAACCCGGAGACCCCGCTCTACCGGTCCAGCCTGGGGCCGTACATCGCGATGGTCCGGGCCATGCGGCGCGAGGCCCGGCAGGGGCAGGCGATCCCGTGGGTGGTGACGTACGACGGGGAGTTCGTCGGGCAGCTGACGGTCGGGTCGATCACCTGGGGTTCGGCCCGGTCCGGGCAGGTCGGGTACTGGATCGACGAGTCCTTCGCCGGGCGGGGCATCATCCCGACCACGCTGGCCATGGCGGTGGACCACTGCTTCAGCGCCATCGGGCTGCACCGGCTCGAGGCGTCGATCCGGCCGGAGAACCACGCCTCCCGGCGGGTGGTGGAGAAGCTCGGCTTCCGCGAGGAGGGCATCCGGGTGCGCCAGCTGCACATCAACGGGGCCTGGCGGGACCACGTGTGCTACGCGCTGACCGCCGAGGAAGTGCCGCAGGGGCTGATGCCCAGGTGGCGGAGCATCCAGATGGCGACGCGCCCGACCGCGAGCTGACTGGCGCCGGTTACGGCGAATGTTGCGACACACCGTGCGGGGTCCTCGTTTAACTCGTCCGCAGCTATTACTTTGCGTCACGTGAGCACGCCCGGCGCCGGCCACGCCGAGGGGAGGACTGTTGAGCAGCGCGATACTCTACGTCGCCATCGTCGCCATCTGGGCTGGCGTGCTCATTCCCAGGTGGCTTCGGCGGGATTCGGCGGGTAGCCAGCGGGCCAGCGAGGATCTGACCAGGGCGGACGCCGAAACCTCCGCCCCGGCCGAGGTGGCCGCGGAGCCCGCTCCCCCGCCGCGGCGCCGGGAACACGGTCCTGGTTCTGAGGCGAGTCTGGAGCCTCCGGCGCGTGCGGCGCGTCCGGGGCGGCGCGAGGAGCCCGCGGCGCCACGGTTGGCGGCGGCCCGGCCGACGGCGGCGGGCCGGCCGGCATCTCGGGCGGAGACCCGGGAGGAGGCCGCGGCGGAGGATTCCCGCGGCGGGCCGCGGGATCAGGAGTACAAGAAGGTGCTGTCCGCGCGGCGGCGGCTGCTCGGCATGCTGCTGGTGCTGGCCATCGCGTCCGGCGCGCTCGCGTACACCAGGATGGCCGCCTGGTGGGTGGTCGTGCCGCCGACCGTCATGCTGCTCGGCTACCTGGCCTTGCTCCATGAGGCCGGCAAGGCCGACGCCGAACGGCGTGAGCTGGCTCGCACCCGCGCCACGGCGGCCGCAGCCGCGGCGGTGGCCGCGGCCAAGCGCGCCGCTCCCCCGGGGCCTGCTGCTCCGGTGCCCGCGCCTGATGCGGAGGTCATCGACATCTCCGCGTCGCTCACCGTCGCGGGTCACAAGTTCTACGACCAGTACGCGGACGCCAAGCGGCGCGCGGTGGGCGACTTAGCGGGCTGACCGACGGGCTGAGGCGGCCGGTCGGGTAACAGCGGCCTCCTCGGTATCTCAGCTCACTCACATACTCGGATAGTGGGGAAGATCTGGGCTTTCAGGGATGCGTCCGGACCTTCAGGACCTGGGGGCCGCGGAACGAGATGTTGGGGTGGAAGGTGAGCTGCTGGCCCGGGGTGAGCCGGAGGGCGGGGAAGCGGCGGGCGAGTTCGGCCACCGCGATCTGGGCTTCGAGCTTGCCGAGGTTCGCGCCCAGGCAGTAGTGCAGGCCCTTGCCGAAGGCCAGGTGGTGATCGGCGTCCGTTCGGCCCATATCGAATTCTGCGGGGCGGTCGAACGCTTCGGTGTCCCGGCCGGCGGCGGCCAGCCACAGGAAGAGCCTGGCCCCCGCGGGCAGGTCCACGTCGGCCAGCGTGACGGGGCGGGTGGTGACCCGGCGCCAGACGGGAACGGAGGGATCGTAGCGGAGGGTCTCGTCGATGGCTCCGGGGATGAGATCGGGGCGCGCGACGATCTCGGTCCAGCGGCCGGGGTCCTCGAGCAGCCGGCGCATGGTGTTGCCGATGAGGCCGGTGGTGGTCTCGTGGCCGGCGAACGACAGGGAGAACAGGATCGAGGCGATCTCGTCCAGCGTGAGCCGGTCCGGCGCCTCGCGGTGGATGGCGATCAGGTCGCTGGTCAGGTCGTCGGCTGGCGCGCGGGTCTTGGCGTCCACCAGGTCGCGCAGGTACTTGCGGTACGCGGTCATGCTGGTGGCGATCTCCACCTGGTCCTCCGGCGCGGGCCGGCCCCAGGCCAGCGCGGCGCGGTAACCGCACCACCGCTTGAGCTGGGCGAAGTCCTCGGCAGGCACGCCCATCAGGGAGAACACGATGTTGGCGGGCAGCGGGAAGGCCAGCGCCCCGACCAGGTCGAACTCCTCGCTGCCGTCTACCGCGTCGAGGAGCCGGGCGGTGGTGGCCTCGATGGCGGGGATCATCGCGGTGACCCGCTTCATGCTGAACGCGCGGGCGGCCGGCCGGCGGAGCCTGGCGTGTTCGGGCTCATCCAGGCTGACCATGCTCGGCTGGGGCTTGTGCCCGCCGGCCAGCAGGATCTGCTGGGCCTCAGGGGTTAGCGGGGCGAGCGGCGCCTGGGCTACCGCCGCGGAGTACGTTCTGGGGTCGCCGAAGACCTGCTGTATGGCGTCGTAGCTGGTGACGACGTAGTAGCCGATCGACGGGGCGTAGAAGACGGGTTTTCCGCCGCCGGGCAGCCCGGCCATGATCGTGTAGGGATCGGCGAGGAATTCGGGGGCGAGGGGGTCGAAGGACTCGTCGACCGGGCATCCGGGAGCCGCGCCCGCCGGGGTCATCGGGTTCTGGCGCATGATGGCCATGATTCCCTGGGGAGGTTCGGCTGTCACCTGGCTATCCGCGGCGCGGGCAGGCCTTGTGGTTTGCTAGGCTTGCTCAGGTTCTCGGGGCTGTAGCGCAGTCCGGTAGCGCACCTCGTTCGCATCGAGGGGGTCAGGGGTTCAAATCCCCTCAGCTCCACCCGAGTTTTCGCAGGTCAAGTGGCTTATTCGATTTCCTGGCTCCCGGTTGGGGAGCCCTGTCGCGGGCTTTCCGGCGACCGTCCAGCGCGCCCAGACGGTGCCTGAGCGGGAGGTGCTCGCGCCGCCAACGAGCAGGAGATGGGCTCGCGTGAGGTGAGTGTTTCTGCGCTGGCCTGGCCCTTGTCTTAGCTGGACGGCAGCGGCTGCAGCGGCGTCACCGCGAGCCCACCCGGTTCAAGGCACTCAGAGTGGGCGGCGATGAACTCACAGGGCCGCGACGTGCAGGACTTCCTCCATGTAACGGCCTGCGGCCTGCGACGCCTCCTCCGGCGTCCGCCCTTGCTCGCGCGCGCCGAAGTAGGCGGCGTACCAGTCCCACCAGTTGTGCGGGGCATGGGATTTCTCGTACGGGTCGTGATGCTCGGCCGTTTCGAGCAGGAGTCCGGCCAGCGAGGCCACGTCCGCCGCCGGGTCCTCCCAGTCCCGGCCTGGAAGCCGTGTCTTGATCTCCTGGAGCAGCCATCCGTTGCCATCCGGATCGCTGAACGAGGCATAGGACTGGTAGGAGCGGCCTTGCGGGTCCGGGCCCGGAACACGCCCCCCGGCCAGGTGGAACACCTCGCCGACCTCGACACCCCGGCTGATGAGGTCCGCACGCGCGGTGTCGATGTCGTAGACGGCCAGCAGCAAGCGCTGAACCGAGCCAGGTTCGTCGGTGGTGAGGCCCTTCCCGAACGCGATCGAGCACGGCGAGCGCGGGGGGGTGAACTGGACCGCCCGGAAGGCGTCGCCGACGGCGATGTCGGCGTCCATCCGCCATCCCAGGCTCTGGTAGAAGCGCTTGGCCTGGTCGACGTCGGAGATGGGCAACGTCACGACCTCGAGCTTCATGTCGATGGTCCCCGCCTCGGGCATCTCCGTCAAGGTGTTACTGCTTACGTCAGTGCCGGCCATGTTGACCTCCCTCGGCCGATTGGTACTGGCAGCAGCATGTCGCTTCGACTAAGCCCGTCGCGCCCCGTGGAGTCCCTGGTCAGTCCCCGGCCGATACCCTGGCAGGCCTTCCTGGAGCCATCTTCAGCCGCTCGCCGAGTTGAGCATGTAGGCAACCACGAGCCGGCTGTCACCCGAGCGCCGCAGCACAAACAGCTCGCGATGGGGCATGTCGGTCATGGCGCCGTACTCAAGCCGTGTAACGGTCCCGGCCGGCTTCGTCGGTAACGCTGGAACGTCCCCTCCTTTCCTTCGAAGACGTCAGCGCCGCCGCATGGACGCACGCGAGCAGCTCAACACCGCATAGGACATGTTCGAGACGATGGGCATTGAGGTGTCCGCGAAGCGATCCGGTCTGCCTAGGTCGGCAGCGGCACCCGCTCGAGGTCGGGCAGAGCCCTGGGGAGCTCTTTCCGGGAGCTGATGCCGAGCTTGGTGAACACCTTGCGCAGGTGCCATTCGACCGTGCGCGGGCTAATGAACAGCTTGGTGCTGATCTCCGGGTTCGTATGCCCGTAACCAGCGAGCCGGGCGATCTCCGCCTCTTGCGCGGTTAGCTCGCCGGCCGTGCTTTCCATGCGCTTGCGCACGGTCTCGCCGGTCGCCAGCAGCTCGCGGCGGGCACGCTCGGCGAACCCTTCGGCGCCCATCACCGTCAGCATCTCGTGGGCCGCCCGAAGCTGCTTGCGCGCGTCCGCGCGACGGTTCTGGCGGCGCAGCCACTCGCCGTAGAGCAGATGGGCGCGGGCTAGCTCTGCACGGATCCGGGTCCGGCCGAGCCGCTGGACAGCCTCCAGGTACAGCCGCTCGGCAGGCTCGCCGTCGCTCAGCAGTGCCCGGGAGCGGGCCTTTATCCCGAGCGCCCAGTCCGTGGCGGCCGCGCTGGCCGCTTCCGACAGCCGCCGCAGGGCTCCGGCCGCGCGCTCGGGCGCGCCGGTCCGGGCCGCCGCTTCGATCAGCTCGGCCAGCGACCAAGTCGCCAGGCCTAGCTCAGGTGGGTATCCGCTGCCCCGTTCGGCTGCGGCCAGCGCCTGGTCATAGCGGCCCAGGCCGTTGTAGAGCAGTGCGGTTGCCCAGGCGGCGGTGGTCAGCCACTGTCCTTCGCCGCGCGCCATCATCTCCGGCGTGGCGGCTGTGATCAGATGAGTGGCTTCGGCTTCCCGGCCTGCCCAAGCGGCGAGCAGTAGCGGGCCGTAGGATCCGACGGGGCTGCCCGTCACCCGTGCGACGGCCGCGGCCTCTCGCGTCAGCGAGGCGGCCATTGCCGGATCGCCGACCACCAGCCCGACCGCCACCCCCTCCAGCAGGGCGGCCGGGAGCACGGTCAGCGCGCCCGCCTGGCGTGCCAGCTCGATCAGCCGAGCCGACAGCACATGCCAGCCGTCGTCGTCCCAGGCATCACGGGACATCCGGCATGCGAGCGGCAGCCAGCGCAGTGCCTCCTCGACCGGGACTCCTTGGCTGCGGAACGCGCCCAGCGCCCGCTTCACCAGCGGCGCGCCCGCGGCAGGCCCCTCGGCGATCAGCACGGCCAGGCCATCCAGCAGCAGATCGGTGGCACGTGCTGGCTCGGGTACCTGCGGCGCTCCCCGCGCCGCCTCGGCGGCCTGCAGCATCCCGTCGCCAGTCGCCAGGCGGCCGGCGGTCAGCGCCGCGATAAATGCGTCGCGGTAGGCCTCGCGTGCCAGCCAGGCATCGACCGGTTCTAGGCGGCTGGCCGCTTTGAGCAGGAGCAGCCATGCGTCGCGGCCGGAAGCCCCATCGCGCCCTACACCTTGCTGAGGCTCCTGGCGCTGCAAGGCAGGGAAGCCGAGGCCTCCGCGCCGATAGCGAACACAATCGAGCTCGCCGCAGCCGGAGGGCAAGGGATGGCGTCCGCCTGGGCGCACTGGGCGGCTGCGGTCTTGTACAACGGCCTCGCCCGCTACGAGGAGGCGGCGTCGGCCGCGCGGCAGGCCACCTCGTTCAGCATGAACCCGTGGATGTCCATGTGGGCAATGCCCGAGCTCGTCGAGGCGGCCGCCCGCGCAGGTGATTTCGAGCTCGCACGCGATGCGCTTGAGCGGCTCGCGGCGACGACGCAGCCCTGCGGCCTCGATGTCGCGCTCGGCATCGAGGCGCGCTGCCGTGCGCTGCTCAGCGACGGGGCGGCCGCCGAGAACCTGTACCGTGAGGCGATCGATCGGCTGAGCCGAACCCGGCTCCGTCCAGAGCTCGCCCGCGCGCATCTCCTCTTCGGCGAGTGGCTGCGCCGGGAGGATCGACGTCTTGATGCGCGCGAGCAGTTGCGCCGGGCCCACGAGATGTTCGTCGCGATCGGCATGGAGGCATTCGCCGAGCGCGCACGGCGCGAGCTGATCGCTACGGGCGAGACCGTGCGCAAGCACACGGTCGAGGGTCTCACTACGCTGACCCCGCAGGAGGCCACCATCGCCCGGCTGGCTCGCGACGGCCGCACCAATCCGGAGATCGGCGCCCAGCTGTTCCTCAGCGCGCGTACGGTCGAATGGCACCTACGCAAGATTTTCACCAAGCTCGGCATCGGCTCTCGCCGCGAGCTGCACGCCGCGCTGGCACGGCTTGGGCAAGAGGGTCAGCCGACCTAGTTGTGGCTTCGGTGGCCGGTGACCTGGCCGCCGTCGATGTGCAGGATCTCGCCGGTGATCTCGGGCGATGACTCCAGGAACATGACGCCGTCTACAACGTCCCTGACATGCCCGGGCCGCCCGCCGATGCCCTCGCCGTTTTCCGCCGCGTGCACTAGAGGCTGGATGGAGCAAGGCGACACGGCGTTGACCCGGATGCCATAGGGGGCGTACTCGCTGGCCAGCGACTTGGTGACCGCAACCAGGCCGCCCTTGGTCAGCGCGGCCAACGCAGCGGGCGTGCCGGAGTCCGCGACCCTGGCCGGGATGGCCAAGACGTTAACCACGTGGCCGCCGTACCGCCTGGCCATCTCGGCGATGGCGCACTGGGTCAGCCAGAAGAACCCAGTGAGGTTGACGCCGACGGCCCTCGCGTAATCGGCGGCGGTGTACTCGGTGAATGGCCTGGAGATGAACACGCCCGCGCTGTTGACCAGCGTGTCGATACGACCGAACCGTTCTAGCGCAGCGCTGAGGATCCGGTCGGCAGTCGCGGGCTCAGCGATATCCCCGGCCACGGTGAGTACATCTGGGTCCTCGGACGGCTTGATCGTGCGGGCGCTGGCCACCACAGCCCAGCCTCGCCCCAGGTACCCGGCGACAAGCCCGGCGCCGATACCCTGCGAGCCATCCGTGATGATGGCGACCTTGCCCGTCATAATGTCGCCGGACCGGGTCGCTCGGGTCCGGAGTAGGCATGCTTCGTCATCGGAAGCGCTCCATGCTCGGCCGAAAAGGATTGCGTGCCACTACGGTCGCGCCTCGGACTGCCCATGGCGCCAGTGAACTCCCTGGCTGTGCACCCTGGTCGACAACCCGCGCTGGCATCATGGTCGGACCGACCGCCCGAGTAAGGACCACCAGCGAGCCTTACGCGATGCAGCGTCCCCGCGGGCCCTATTGCAGGCCAGGGTGGCCGCCAGGGTCACGGCCAGGGAGGGCGGCCAGGGACTATCACCGGCGCGGCGTGCCCGCCCGGTGCGTGATCGTGAGGCTGTACCGCTTGCGAAGAGGAGCCTCATGAGCTCATCTTCCACCCGCCTGCCCACCTCGGAAGGCTCCCGCTCTGCCTAAGCGGCCAAGTTCCGCATCGGTCGCGAAATCAACCCAAGGAGACCCACATGTCTGTCACGACCGAAACCCCCGCCGACACCACATTGATCCGGCCGTTCACGGTCCCGGTCACCCCCGAGACCGAACTCGAGGCGCTGCGCGCCCGCATCACCGCCACCCGCTGGCCCGACCCAGAACTCGTCACCGACTTCTCGCAGGGCGTGCAGCAGGCGGTGACCCAGGAACTCGCCCGCTACTGGGCCACCGAGTACGACATGCACCGCTGCGAGGCCCGGCTGGGCGCCCTGCCGCACTTCGTCACCGAGATCGACGGGCTGGACGTTCACTTCATCCACGTCCGCTCGCCGCACGAGAACGCGCTGCCGGTCATCATCACCCACGGGTGGCCCGGCTCGGTCATCGAACTGCTGAACGTCATCGACCCGCTCGTTAACCCCACCGCGCACGGCGCGAGCGCGGCCGACGCCTTCGACGTGGTCATCCCCTCGATGCCGGGCTACGGGTACTCCGGCAAGCCGCGGGACCTCGGCTGGGGCCCCGTCCGGATAGCACAGGCCTGGGACACGCTGATGAAGCGCCTCGGCTACCAGAGCTACGTGGCGCAAGGCGGCGACTGGGGCGCGATTATCACCGACATGATGGGCGTGCAGGCACCTCCGGGGCTGCTCGGCATCCACAGCAACATGGCCGGCGCCGTCCCGGCGGATGCCTGGCTGACGCTGGTGCGCAACGTGTTCGGGGCGGGCGGCCCGCCGCCATCGGGCCTGTCGGAGGAGGAAAGCCGCTCGTTCGAGCAGCTGAACTTCTTCTTCACCACGGGTGTCGGGTACGGGGTGCAGATGGGGACGAAGCCGCAGACCATGTACGGCCTGGCGGACTCGCCCGTCACCCTGGCGGCCTGGATGATCAACCACGACGCATCCAGCTACTCCGACATCGCCGGTGCCTTCGCCGGGCACCCCGTCGGCAACCTGACCCGGGACGAGGTCCTGGACAACGTCACGTTCTACTGGCTGACGAACACCGGGGTTTCCTCCACCCGGCTGTACTGGGAGAACACGGTCGGCTTCTTCGACGTCAAGGGCGTCTCGATCCCGGCCGCGGTGAGCACCTTCGCGCACGAGATCTACAAGGTCCCCCGCACCTGGGCTGAGCGGGCCTACCCCAACCTCATCTATTTCAACGAGCTTGACCGGGGCAACCACTTCGCCGCCTGGCAGGAGCCGGGGCTGTTCTCGGCCGAACTCCGCGCCGCCTTCCGGTCCCTGCGCTAGCCGACTGTCATCCGGTCGTCGGCGCATCCCTCTCCCGGCGGGATCCGGGTGGCCTCATTCCGGCCTCCCGACCCGCCGGGGCACCAGTCCGACTGCTCCGCCGCGCTATCCAGATGTGCCCTTTCGGCCGACGTCGGGAAGCCGCCGCAACTCTCGCCGGGTGCTGATCCCGAGCTTGGTGAAGATCTTGCGGAGGTGCCACTCGACGGTTCGCGGGCTAAGGTACAGCTCGGCGGCAATCTCAGTATTGATGAGCCCTTCCGCAGCGAGGCGGGCGATGTGGGCCTCTTGCGCGGTCAGTTCTCGGTGCGTCCCCACTGTGCGCTTGCGGATCGTCTCGCCGGTCGCGGCGAGCTCGTGTCGCGTGCGGTCGGCGAACGCCTCGATTCCCATCGCGGTCAGATCCTCGTAGGCAGTCCGCAGCTGAGCCCGGGCATCGACGCGGCGGCCTTGTCGGCGCAGCCATTCACCGTAGAGAAGCCGCGCACGAGCGAGCTCGACGCGGATCCTGGTATGACCGAGTCTTTCGAGCGCCTCCCGGTAGAGCTCTTCCGCCGTGTCATCGTCACGCAGCAGGGCTCCCTTAGCCGCCGCGATGCCGAGAGCCAGCTCGGTGCCGCTGGCGCGGGTCATCGCGGATAGCTGCTCGAAGGCGCTGGCCGCCACGTCAATGTGACCGCTGCGCACGCCTGCCTCGACGAGCTCAGCGAGCGCCCATTTCGTGGGGCCGAGCTCCAGCGGGTCGGTGGCGGCCTCCTGAGCCGCAGCCAGGGCGTCTTCGTACCGGCCCAGGCCATTGCACAGGACGGCACGAGCTGACTGCATCATGTTCAGGCCGACACCCTGGCCGCGGGCGGTCGCGTCGTTGATAGTGTCCTGGATCAGCTGCTCGGCCTGCTTTTCGTGACCGCGCATGGCCGAAAGCCACGCCTCAGGGATGGGCGTCAGCGTGTTTTCGCCGCCGGTCACCTCGGCTATCCAGTGACTCTCGGCGACCAGGGATGCGGCGGCGGCTAGGTTGCCGCTGTGGATGTCGAAGATGGCGCGGCTGGCGAGCGCGAGCGGAAGCAGGCTCAGGGCTCCGGCCTTGCGGACGGTATCCAGGTGCCGCTGGCTCAGCACGTCCCAGTGCACGTCGTCCCACAAGTCGACGGCCGCGACGGCCGCGACCCACGCGCTGCGGAAGGCCTCGTCCAGGGTGAGGTCTTCGCGGCCGAATGCCTGGATCGCGCGGTGCAGCAGAGGTGCCGACGCCGCGTACCCGTCGGTGTACAGCACGGCCATTCCTTCGAGCAGCAGGTCCGCTTTGCCCGGCGCCTGCGCGAGGGGCGCCGCCCGCGCTGCCTCCGCCACGTGCCGCATGCCCAGGCCGGGGCCGGATGCCAGCCGTCCGGCGAACAGTGCTGCAGACAGCGCGTCCAGGTAGGTGCCGCGGGCCAGGTTTCCGTCCAGCGGTTCAAGGCGGCCAGCGGCGGCAAGGAGCAGCGGCAGCGCCTCATTGCCGTGGATTGAGTTGTAGGAGATCTGGGCGCGGAGAAGATCGATCAGGGTCCGCCCGGCTTCATCGAGCGGTCCCACCTCGGCTTCCGTCAGGAGGGACAACGCGTCCCCGAACGCGCCGGCCGTCGCCTTGGCCTGTGCGGCAGCGAGCGAACGCTGGGCCCGCCGAGCCGGGTCAGGCGTCAGCGCCGCGGCTGTTTCGAGGAAGGCGGCGGCCGCCGCGAGCCCGCCGACGGAGACCGCGCGGTCAGCCGAACGTTCGAGTTCTGCCGCGACGCCTTCATCCGGGCCCACTGCCGCGCAAGCGCGGTGCCAGGCGCGGCGATCTGGATCGAGGCCAGGATCCATAGCGTCGGCCAGCGCCTGGTGGACCTCCCGCCGTTCCGCCGGGGTGGCCGAGCCGTAGACCGCCGAACGAACGAGAGGATGCCGGAACCGGACCCGGTCATGTAGCTCGATCATGCCTGCGGACTCGGCTGTTGCGACCGCGTCGACACCGATACCTAGTCGCGCGGCGGCGCGCCACACAAGCGGAACGTCCCCGAGAGGTTCCGCGGCCGCCACCAGCAGCAATCGCCGGGCTGGTGGGGACAGGGCATTCATTTGGCGGATGAAGCCACGCTCGAGGCGGTTGACCAGGGACGCGGTGCCGCGCACCACGGGAGCGGTCCCGAAGGCCAGCTCGGTCGCTGTCAGCGCTCGCGGCAACTCCAAAAGAGCAAGGGGATTTCCATGGGACTCGGCCAGGATGCGGGCACGCACCCGAGGATCGAGCGTGCCGGGCACCGCCGACTCCAGCAGCGTGGCCGCATCGTCGATGCCCAGTCCGCGCACCTGGAGCTCGGGAAGCCCGGCCAGCTTGGGCTCCTCATCGGTCTCGCGGACCGCGAAGACCAAGCCCACCGGCTCGGCGGCCAGCCGGCGAGCCACGAACTCCAGCGTCTGCGCTGAGGCCTGGTCCAGCCACTGCGCGTCGTCCACTATGCAGACCAAGGGCTGCTCTTCGGCCACTTCGCAGAGCAGGGTCAGTACCGCCAAGCCCAGGAGAAAACGGTCTGGCGGGCTGCCAGACTGCAGCCCGAACGCTGTGCCGAGCGCCGCACGCTGCGGGGCAGGCAGATCGCCTATCCGGTCCAGGTAGGGACTGCACAGCTGATGCAGGCCGGCGTATGCCAACTCCAGCTCCGACTCGACACCCGCCGCCCGGCCAACCCGGCATCCCCGGGCGCAGTCGGCCAGGAACTCAAGCAAAGCGGTCTTGCCGATCCCAGCCTCGCCGCGCAGAACCAGGACCTGGCTACGGCCCGACTGCGCGGCCGCCACAAGCCGGCTCAGTGTGTCGCATTCGTCTCGCCGCCCCCGCAGCTCCGGCCAGAACCCTGTATCGGACATGCCCCACCGCCTGACGAGGCTGGCACGGCGCGAACGCACCTCGTACGGGCGCCGAGGTCAACGTTCTGTCAGTTTCCCATGGGATCTGCACCCAGCAAGTGAACATCTGTGGGGTGTTCGGGTGGGCTCTAGCGGAGCGAGGTGTCCAGTGAGGAGGCGAATTCGCCTACGGCGCGTCCCAGGTCCAGCTCTACGCCAACCGAGGTCTGCAGGCCGTTGCTGAACAAGTACCTGACCCTGGCCGCGTTCTCAGGACGGCCCGAGGTGCGGAAGAAGGCGGCAAGCCCCGGGCCGAACTCCTCATCAGGCGGCAGAGAGGCCCAGTCAAGCAGCGCCTTCGTGCCCTCGACCGCCACCTTGTCGAATCCGGCGATCCGGCGCGCGAACACGTCGACGAATCCGGCCAGTCCGGCGTCGGGGAGCACGCGATTGACGTACCCGTAGCGTTCGGCGAGGTCGGCGGGGAGATCGTCGGCACCGAGGAGAATCTCGGCCGCACGCCCGCGTCCGACCAGCCGGGCGAGCCGCGCCATTGGCCCGCCGCCGGGCACCGACCCGAACCCCACCTCGGGATGACCCAGGATCGCCTTGTCACCAGCGAACCGGATGTCGGTGGCCAGCACGAATTCACTGCCGGCTCCTCGAACCCGTCCGCGGATGGCGGAGATCGTGACCGCGGGCACTTTGCTCAGCCTGACCAGATTGTCCAGATACGGATGCAGTCCTGTCGGACCAGAGGCCATAGCTGCGACTCGCGTCCGGTCGGCCTTCAGGTCCCAGTGCGCCATGAAGTACTCGGGGTTGGCGCTGTCGAAAACGACAACGGTGACGGCGGGCGACTCCTCGATCCGGGTGACCAGGTAAGCAAGCTGCTCGATGGAGTCGGCATCGAGCAGGTTTACCGGCCCGTTCTCGAAGGTCACCTTCCAGTACGACGGCGAGACTTCGTCGACGATGAACTGTTCGGGGGCTTTTGCAGGTGATGTCATGTCTTAAACTTCTCACTCGCTGGTCGCGACCGCGCCGGTGAAAATCACTGGCCTATGCCCTCGGACGGGCCTCACGGTCAGGTCGGTCGCCGCGTTGCGGCAACAGCAGCATCCGCCAGCTCTGGGGAGCCAAGCGGGGAGCGAGTTCGACGCCGTGCAGGGACTATCACCTGCGGAACGGCACTGGGGCCGGTCAACTTTGGTGTAACGCGCTCACTGTCCTGTGCGTTTCTTCCCGTACAGGTAGTGCGCTACCCGGTGGGATGTCGGCCGGCGTGAGCGGCGTACCGGCCTGGATGATGCCCGAAGGAGACTGTCCATGCGTAATCGTCTTGTGGTCGGCGCCATTGCCACGCTGGGCCTGGTCATCGCGTTGGCCGCGGCCGGCTCGGGCCGCGCTGTGCAGGCGGCCGCTGGCCCGGTGCTGGTCCCGCAGGCGTTCCAGGCACCTGACGTGCCGGGGAAGGCCGGCGCGGAGGGGGATGCCTGCACCGCTCCGACGGCGGACCCGTCAGGGGTGGTGAAGACCTACGCCTGGATCCACTGCTACACCCCCGCGAAGATCGCGGCCGCCTACGGGGTGGACGCCCTGCATGAGGCCGGACATCTCGGGGCCGGGCAGACGATCGTGCTGCTGGACGCCTACGGGAGCCCGACCGCCCGGCAGGACCTGCAGAAGTTCCACGACACCTTCTTCCCCACCCTGCCCAGTCCGGACTTCGACGTGGTCTACCCTCAGGGCAAGCCGGACTTCCGGAACGGCTGCCAGGGCAACGGCACGGGCCTGTCCGGCCCGTGCGCGGCGGCCGGCTGGTCGGGTGAAGCCACCCTGGACATCGAGTGGGCCTATGCGATCGCGCCCAGGGCGCACATCGTGCTGATCGGCGTGCCGCCGGCCGAGACCGAGGGCGTGCAGGGCTTCCCCAACCTGTTCAACGCGCTGCAGCAGGCCATCGACACCTACCCGGCCGGGACGGTCATCTCGCAGAGCTTCGGGGTCACCGAGCAGACCTTCGGCGGGGCCGCCCAGGCGCAGACCGCCCGGTTCGACGCCATCTACCGCGCGGCCGCCGCCAAGGGCGACACGGTGCTGGCTTCCTCTGGCGATGACGGCTCGACTGGGGTGGCCAAGCAACACGGCGAGACGGCAACCTACCCGTTCCCCACGGTCGGCTGGCCCGCCTCCAGCCCGTATGCCACCGCGGTCGGCGGCACGCAGCTGCAGTACGGCTGGACCTGGCAGCCGGCCAGCGACGTGCCGTTCCTGCCCAGCGGTGATTACAACCCGGCCTACTTCGCGTTCACCAGCGGCGGCAACTCCGAGCCGGTGTGGAACGAGACCTGGCTGCCGGCCGCGACCGGCGGCGGCCCCAGCGTCATCTACCCCAGGCCGGCCTGGCAGGCCCAGCAGGCCGCGATCATCGGCCGCGACGCCCGCGGCGTGCCGGATCTGTCGTGGAACGCCGCGGTCAACGGCGGGGTGCTGGTGTGGATCACTGCCTTCCCCGGCTACCAGCGGTCCGGCTGGCATGTCTACGGTGGCACCAGCGCGGCGTCCCCGCAGGTGGCGGGGCTGATCGCGCTGGCCAACGAGCAGCAGGCCGCGGCGGCCCAGCCGCCGCTCGGGTTCCTGAACCCGCTGCTGTACAGGGTCGGTGACCAGCCCGGCGCGGCGACCGCCGCGTTCAGCGGCGGCGGGAGCTTCCGCGACATCGTCCCGCACACCTACGGGACAGCGGCCAGCGGGGTGCTGACCGACAACCGGCTATGGCAGTACAACGCCGACGGCAGCGTGTCGCCGGGGCCGGTGCCCGGCTGGCCGACCCTGCCCGGCTGGGACATGACTACCGGGTTCGGCTCCCCGCGGGCAGTGGCGTTCGTCGCTGCCATCCGGGCGGCCAGGAACAGCCCATGACCTCCCTGACCATCCCCCGGCTATGCAGCCGAACGGCGCCATCGGGCGGCGGTATCAGATCGGTTTTCAGCCAGTCGCACGGCGGGCGATCGCGCAGTAGCTCATAGCCCGGATTTCCAGCGCAGCCGCCTTCACCCGAACTTTTGGACCTTCCGGCTGACAGTGTCCTTGACGCGTCCTATGGGTTTCGTTCTGCCCAATGGACGTGGAGGTTGCAGATGCCCTACAGTGCCCTAACACTCGTCTTGTGGGGGTGACATGAGCGCAATTTCGCCTGGCAGCAACGGGGCCTACGATGTAGAGCTGCGTGCCGTGACGAAACGCTTCGGCGCTCTCACGGCGGTCGACGCTGTCAACCTGAAGGTCCGCAAAGGCGAATTCCTGTCGCTCCTCGGGCCGTCCGGCTGCGGCAAGACCACGTCGTTGCGGCTGATCGCCGGTTTCGAGCAACCGGACGAGGGCGAGATCCTGATCGGCGGAACGGACGCGGTGGGCACGCCCCCGTACCGGCGTGACGTCAACACCGTCTTCCAGCAGTACGCGCTGTTTCCGCACATGTCCGTGCTGGACAACGTTGCCTACGGGCTCAAGCAGCGCAAGGTGGGCAAGTCCGAGCGTCATGCCCGGGCCCGTGAGGCGCTCGAACTGGTGCGGATGACCGGCCGGGAGACGCACCGGCCCACGGTGCTCTCCGGCGGCCAGCAGCAGCGGGTCGCGCTCGCCCGGGCGCTGGTGATGAGGCCGCGTGTCCTGCTCCTGGACGAGCCCCTGGGTGCACTCGACCTGAAGCTCCGCAAGGAGATGCAGATAGAGCTCAAGCGCATCCAGGAACAGGTCGGGATCACTTTCATCTACGTCACCCACGACCAGGGCGAGGCGTTGTCCATGTCGGACCGGGTGGCCGTCATGTCCAATGGCGTGATCGAGCAGATCGACGAGCCGCGCGCGATCTACGACCGGCCGCTGACACCGTTCGTGGCTGACTTCATCGGGGACATGAACTTCCTCGCCGGGGAGGTAGTCGAGGCCGCAGACGGCGGTTTCGCCATCGACGCCGGCGCGGGGATTGTCGTGCGCGGCCGGGGCCAGGCGGCCAAGGGCACGCGGGTGCGTGTGGGCATCAGGCCCGAACGCATGGTGGCCGTCGCCGGCGCTCCCGAGGGGACCGCGAACTCGGCTGCCGCCGAGGTCGTCACCAAGATGTACCTGGGCGACCAGATGCAGATCGTAGCCAGGCTGCCCGGCATCGGCAACGTCGTGGTGCGCGAGCAGCGGGCCAGCGCCGACCCGGCGCTCGACAGCATTCACCCGGGCGACCGGATCGCTCTCAGCTGGGACGAAACTTCCCCGCTGCTTCTGGGTGCGGTAGCGCCACCCCCCACGGATGGCGAGCAGGAGGAATCATGAACACAGATCACGATCAGCTCAATATTCTCGCGCCGCGCACGATAAAGCCGAAGTTCGACTATCTGTACCGCGAAGTACAGCGTACGGCCGGCCGACCGCTCACCCGGCGGCAAGCCCTCGGCCTGGGCGGGATGGCTTTGTTCGCGGCGGCGTGCGGCAGCACGGCCACGACGCAATCCGGCTCCTCGTCGAGCAGCTCGAGCAGCTCGGCGAACGCCCTGGCCGGCAAGCCCCTCGGGAATCACCTGGAGATCTACAACTGGTCGGAGTACGACGACCCCTCGACGTTCACGAAGTTCAGGAAGCTACCGGCCGAGGCTAAGGCCGGGATGACCGTCCACGAGACCTTTTACTCCAGCAACGACGAGCTGCTAGCCAAGCTGCACGCGGGCGGTACCTCCTACGACATCATCGTCCCCAGCCAGAACGCCGTCGCGGAGCTGATCGAAGAGAACGGCCTGATGGCCCTCGACAAGGCTCTGCTGCCCAACCTCAAGAACCTCGATCCGTCGTTCCTCAAGCCCTCGTATGACACGACCGGCAACTTCCACGTCATCAAGGACTTCGGCATCACGATGTTCTTCTTCAACAACAAGATCGTGACCGAAGAACTCAAGACCATGCACGACTTCTACATGGCGCTGCCCAAGCACGTGAGCAAGGGCCGGACCAACCTGCTGGACGGCGCCGAAGAGGTGGTGCCGCTGGCGCTGTTGGCGCTGGGCATGGATCCGAACACCACCAGCCAGAACGACTTCAACCAGGTTAAGTCGTTCCTGCTCTCCGTCCGCAAGGGCGTGACTACCATCGACTCCTCGGCCTACATCGACGACGCCATCGCCGGCAAGATCATCCTCAGCCAGGGGTGGAACGGCGACGTGCGCCGGATCGTACAGGGGCGCGCCAAGCAGGGCGACATTACAGCGGTGATCCCGACCGAGGCCTCGGAGATCTGGGCGGACAACTGGTGCATCCCGAAGACCGCACCGCACCCGGTCGCCGCGCACGCCTGGATTAACTGGCTGCTCACCCCGAGCACCGCCGTAACCGAGATGAACTACCACAACTACAAGATCCCGATGCAGAGCGCGCTGGACCAGCTGCCCGGCGCGCTGCGCAACGACCCCATGTTCAACGTGCCCAAGAGCTACACGGACAACTACCACTACATCCTCAACGTCAGCCCGCAGGTGGTGCAGGCCCGCACCCAGATCTACTCGGAGTTCAAGGCGGCTTGATGACGGTCGCCGAGAAGACGCCGGACGTGGCGGCCGCCCCGGCCGCCACTCGGCGGAAGCGCTCGTTCCGGCCGCACTACCCGGCGTGGCTGACCGCGCCGTCCCTGCTGTACTACACGGTCTTCTTCCTCGGGCCGATGGCCATCCTGGTGGCGTTCTCGCTGGCGACCCAGCAGGGCTTCGGCAGTCTCAAGTACGGGTTCGACACCTCCCAGTACCGCCAGATCACCAGCTCCCTGTACCTCACCATCTTCGAGCGCACGCTGGCGATGGCCGGGCTCGGCACGCTGCTGACCATAGCGGTCGGCTATCCGGTGGCCTACTGGATGGCCCGTTACCTGAGCACGTACAAGATGCTGGCCCTGCTCATCATCGTGGTGCCGTTCTGGACGTCGTTCCTCATCCGCACGTACGCGCTGAAAATCATCCTGGACCCGCACGGGTACCTGGCCACGGACCTGGGCATCAACATCCTCTACACCAGGTACGCCGTGGCCGTAGGCCTGGTGTACAACTACCTGCCGTTGTTCATCCTTCCGGTGTTCGCCTCCCTGGAGCGGATGGACTGGACGCTGATCGAAGCCGCCACCGACCTGGGAGCACGCCCGTTCACCGCGTTCCGCGAGATTACGCTCCGGCTCACCCTGCCCGGCGTGGTCACCGGGGCGCTGCTGGTGTTCATCCCGATGACCGGCGAGTACATCATCCCCAACATCCTCGGCGGCGGGAACTACGAGTTCGTGGGGAACCTCATCGGCGACCAGTTCAACCAGGCCCAGAACCAGCCGTTCGGTTCGGCCCTGTCGATCGGGCTGATGGCGGCGCTGTCGGTGTTCGTCATCGTGTACATCCTGGTCGCCACCAAGGAAGAGCAGTTCGGTGCGTAAGCGGCGGCTGACGGCCAAGCACGCGTTCACCGCGTGGGCAGTGGCGGTGTACGCGTTCTTGTTCCTGCCGATCCTGGTGATGGCGGTCTTCGCCTTCAACAAACCATCGCCCGCCGCGCTAGCAGGATTCCACGGGCCGAACAGCTGCGGTATCCCGCCCGCCCAGATCGGGAACATTACCGTCTGGAACGGCTTCACCGCCTGCTGGTTCAGCGCGGGCCTGCATGATCCCACCTACATTCCGGCGATCGTCACCAGCCTGCAGATCGCCGCGGAGGCGGCGCTGATCTCCACCGTGCTCGGGCTGTGCGCAGCCCTGGCCCTGGCCCGGATGAAGCCACGGCTCCGCGCGCCGTTCGACTCGCTGGTCTACCTGACCCTCGTGGTGCCGGAGATCGTCATCGCGGTGGCCTCGCTCATCTTCTTCGTGCAGGCCCGCAACTACTTCCACGCGTTCCCGTCCCTCGGGAAAGTGACCATCCTGATCGGGCAGGTGGTGTTCAACGCGTCCGTGTCGATGCTGATCATCCGGGCCAGGTTCGTGGGGATGGGCGACGTCCTCGAGGAAGCCGCCTACGATCTCGGTTCCGGGCCGCTGGCCACCTTCCGCCAGGTCACCCTGCCCCGGCTCATGCCCGCGATCGTGGCCGCAGCTCTGCTGTCGTTCACCTTCTCCTTCGACGACTACGTCGTGCCGGCGTTCACGAACGGCACCACTAATACCTGGCCGATCGTGCTGTACTCGGCCGTCCGCTTCGGCCTCACCCCCGCGGTCAACGCCCTGGCCACGATCATGCTCGGCATCACCCTGGCGGCGGTGATAGGCACCGCGGTGGTGCTGCGCCGTAGCCGGGTACGGGTCGGTCCCCAGGAGGCGACCGTCCTGCCGGTCTAACTGGATAATGGCGCTGCTCCCGTCACAGCTGGATCGCGGCGGTGCGCAGGTCCGACATGCCCAGCAGGGTGTGCTTGCCGCCGATCCGGCCCCAGCCAGTGCCACGCCCGCCGGCGCCGCCGAACGGCATGTTGATGTCCCACCAGCAGGTGCTGGCGTTGACGACCACCTGGCCCACCGCGAGTTCCTCGACGAACCGGTAGGCCTTGCTGATGTCCCGGGTGAACACCGCTGCCTGCAAGCCGAGCGGGTCGCTGTTAGCGATAGCCAGCAACTCTTCCTCGGTGTCAGCAATGATGATCGGCACGACTGGGCCAAACGACTCTTCGGTCGCAAACAGGCTGTCGAGCGGGACCTGGTCGGCGACGGTGAACTCGTAGTACAGGTCCGTCGGCTGCCCGGACCGGCGCTGGCCGCCTCGAAGAAGGTCAGCCCCGCGGCGGTGACCATCCGCCACGTGCCGGTCCATCTTCGCGGCGACCGCCTCGTTGTTCAGCGGACCGAGCGTGGTCCGCGCGTCAAACGGGTCGCCGAGACACACAGCGTCGGTTGCAGTGAGCACAGCATCCACGAATGCATCGTGTGCGCCATGCTCAACCAGCACTCGTTCGGTAGCGCAGCAGACCTGACCAGAGCACAGTGCTGCCCCGTATACGGCGGCCTCGGCCGCGGCCTGGAGGTCGGCATCGGGCAGTACGATCAGCGGTCCGTTGCCCGAGCATTCCATGATCGAGCGCTTGAGACCGGCCCTGGCCTGGATCTTCGCGCCTGTGGCCGAGGAGCCGATGAAACCGATCGCGTCAATGCCCGGGTGCGTGATCAGGGCTTCGCCGGTGGCACCCTCGCCGGGCAGGATATTCACCAGGCCCTCGGGCAACCCGGCTTCTCGTATCACCTCCATCGCCGCCAGCACAGTGAACGCCGTGTGCGCCGGTGGCTTGACGACATGGGCATTGCCCGTGGCCAGCCCGGGAGCGACGAACTCAGCGAACATCAACAGCGGGTAGTTCCATGGAGTGATGATCGCCCAGGTGCCGACCGGTCGGTAGAACGTCCACATTCGCTTGTTAGCATCGGTTGAGGGAATCGTCTCGCCGGTCAGGCGCACCGCGTCCTCGGCATGCAGGTGGAACAGCGTCGCCGCCTCAGCGATGTCGTCACGCGACTCCTGCAGCGGCTTGCCCTGCTCCAGGGTCTGTAGACGGGCAAGCTGCTCGCACCGCGCCATGAGCGCGTCGCCGATCGCATGGCAGACCTTCGCCCGTTCCCACACTCCGACCCGGCCCCAGCGCCTTTGCGCCGCGGTGGCCGCCGCGACAGCGGCGTCGATGTCAGCTCGGCTCGGAACCGGCACCGATCCGATCACGTCGCCGATGGCCGGACTGCGCACATTCTGGCGCTCTTCGCTCGCGCCGTCGACGTACGACCCGTTGATGAACAGCTGAACGTCGCCCGGATACTCGTCCATCGCGTCTCCATTCGATCCGCAGGAACAGCAAGACCTTGCTGACTCGCCAACAGCCCGCGTAAGAGACCGGCTTGAGGACGGTCGGCGATCCTTGGCCGACATGGCCACGCGCTGGTCGCTGGGCCGCTCCCATGCCGACGGCGCGGGTTATCAGAGCTCATCACCATACGGCCGTCTTTCATGATCAGCATCGTATTGTCTCGACGGATCGCCATGATGTCAGTGCGCACCGGCATGCCAACCGTCTTTCAGGCTCGGTCAGGACCAGCAGGCTGTCGTGCCGTTCCGCCCAATCCGCAACCCCGCACCCCGGGCAGGGCGCCATGGCGGGCAGCGCCGCCTGCGCTGTGCCCTTGCGCAGGCCGGGGTGTTGCGGCTGCCGCAGGAACTGTACGCTCACGCCAGACGGCAACGGTCATCCCGAGGTTGGCGCGCTGCTCGCGCCGCAGCCCTACTCCGACGGCACCTGGGCGACCTGCTCGGGGACGCTGATCTCGCCGACCGTCTTCCTGACGGCCGCGCACTGCGATCAGGGGGTCAGCCGGGTCGCGGTTACGTTCGACTCCTCCTACAACGCCGCGACCGGGACCGCTTACTGGGGGACCTGGCATGCCGACACCGGCTACAACCAGGCCCAGAGCGACCCGCAGGACGTCGCGGTCGTCGTCCTGGACAAGCCGGTCACGGGCATCACTCCGGCGCGGCTGCCGAAGGCAGGCTCGCTGGGCAGCCTCGGCGCCGGGACGCGGTTCACCTCGGTCGGCTACGGCGCCCAGTCGGTGACCATTGACCAGGGCCCCACCTTCCACTACGCGGATGTCAGGTATGTGGCCACCGGCGGGCTGAACGCGGTGAACCCGGCCTGGCTGCGTATCTCGATGAACCCTGCGCGAGGCGATGGTGGCACGTGCTACGGGGATTCGGGCGGGCCGAACTTCCTGGGCGCCGGGGCTGGCGAGACCAACATCGTGGCCGGCACGACCATCACGGGCGATTCCATGTGCCGGGCCACCAACGTGGACTACCGCATGGACACCTCGTCGGCGCGGGCATTCCTCGGCCAGTACGTCACGCTGCCCTAACCAGGGCAACGCAGTCCTGCCCGGCATGCCGTGCCGTCCCCGTGGGTGTCCGGGCCCAGGCGGCTGCCGCGGGGCTCCCAGCGGCCGTACCGGTCACGCGCTGGCCCCGGCGGTGACGGGCAGGCCGGCCAGCTGCCAGTCGGGCAGTCCTCCGTCCAGCGGCCGGGCGGAGAACCCGCTCGCCCGCAGGAGCCGGACCGCGTCGGGGGCGAACACGCAGTAGCGGCCGCGGCAGTAGGCGACGATGTCGGCGCCGGCGGGGAGCTCGGCGAGCCGGGCGGCGAGCTGGTCGTGCGGCACGTTGACCGCGCCGGGAATGTGCCCCGCGGCGTATTCGGCCTCGGGTCGCACGTCCAGGACCAGGACCTGCCCGTCGCGCAGCCGGCGGGACAGCTCGGCCCGCGCGACCGGTTCCAGCGCGGCGACGTCCCCCAGGTAGCTGCGGGCGGCGTGCTCCACCTCGGCGAGACGGGACGCCGCGAACTCCTGCACCTGGCCGATGAACGCGGTGACTTCGGGATCCGCGAGCCGGTAGTAGATCCTGACCCCGTCGCGGCGGGAGGCGACCAGCCCGGCGCCGGCCAGCGTGCGCAGCTGGGCGGAGGTGTTGGAGACCTTCATCTGCGCGGCCTGGGCCAGCTCCTCCACGCTGCGCTCCCCCTGGGCGAGCAGGTCCAGAAGCTCGAGGCGGGCCGGGTTGGCCAGCGCCTTGCCCACCCGGGCGAACTGCTCGTACAGGGCCATCTTCCGCGCGTGCTCATCCACTGGGCCACTCTCATTCCAAAAGATTTTGGAATATCGTATCATGATGAGCGAGCTGATCCGCCCGTTCCTGGAGGACCCGTGAGCTACGCCGATGACCACCTGATCCCGCTGGTCGACGAGGGCCTGGGGAACTCGGCCTACCTGGCCGACCTGGGCGGCGGGCGGGCGCTGGCCGTCGACGCCTCCCGGGACCTCCGCGCCCTGCGCCGGTCTGCGGCCCGGCGGGGCCTCACGGTCGCGTTCGCCGCCGACACGCACCTGCACGCCGACTTCCTGTCCGGGGCCGTGCAGCTGGCCGCCGACGAGGGCGCCGCCGTGCTGGCCTCCGCGGCCGCGCGGCGCGCGTTCCCGCACACCGCGCTGGCCGACGGGGACGAGGTGGACCTGGGCGGGCTGACGGTGCGGGCCCTGGCGACTCCCGGGCACACCGATGAGCACCTGTCCTACCTGCTGCTGGACGGGGACCGGGAGCTGGGGGCGTTCACCGGCGGGTCGCTGATCGTCGGCTCGGCTGCCCGCACCGACCTGCTCGGCGCCGACCGCGCCGGGCAGCTGGCCCGCGCCCAGTACCGCTCGCTGCGCCGGCTGGCGGCGCTGCCCGACGCGACGGCGGTGTGGCCGACGCACGGGGCCGGGTCGTTCTGCTCGGCGCCGCCCGGCGCCGCCCGGGTCACCACCATCGGCGCGGAGAAGGCGGCCAACCCGCTGCTGGCCGCGCCGGACGAGGACGCGTTCGCCCGCGCGCTGCTGGCCAGCCTGGGCTCCTACCCGGCCTACTTCGCCCGGCTCGCCGAGGTCAACCGCCGCGGCCCCGCGCTGATCGCCGCCGCCCCGGGCCTGGCCCTGCTGACCCCGGCCGTCGTCCGCTCCCTGGCCGATCGGGGCGGCTGGGTGGTCGACGTCCGGCCGGTCGCGGACTTCGCCGCCGGGCACATTCCCGGCGCGGTGTCCATCCCGCTGCGCGACCAGTTCGCCACCTGGCTGGGCTGGCTGGTCCCGGACGGCGTGCCGCTGGGGTTCGTGCTCGCGCCCGGCCAGGACCCGGCCGAGGTCGCCTGGCAGGCCCTCAAGATCGGGTATGAGGATCTGGCCGGCCAGCTGGCCGGCGGCATGGCCGCCTGGCTCGCTAGCGGCGGCCCGGCCGAGCGGACCGAGCTGGTCACCGCGGCACTCATGGACGGCCGCGCGGTGCTGGACGTCCGGCAGGACGGCGAGTACGCCGCCGGGCACGTGCCCGGTGCGGTCCATGTCGAGCTCGGCGACCTGCCCGCCCGGATCCAGGCCGTGCCCGCCGGGGTGGTGGTGATGTGCGGCCACGGCGAGCGGGCCATGACCGCCGCCAGCCTGCTGCAGCGGGCCGGCCAGCACGGCCTGGCGGTGCTGGACGGAGGCGCCGGCGACTGGGCCGCCGCCACCGGGCACCCCCTGCAGGAAGGACCGTGACCCGGCCGGGCCGCACCCACCCGCCTGCCGGCCCCAGCGATGGCCGCGAAGACGTGCGGCTGGGACTGCGGGTCAACCTGGCCCAGTTCGTCCTGCTCGCGGTGGTGAACTTCTTCGTCGGCGGCATGGTCGGCCTGGAACGCACCGTCACCCCGCTGGTCGGGTCCGAGCAGTACCACCTGGGCGCGATCGCCATCTCGGCGTTCGTGGTGGTCTTCGGGTTCACCAAGGCCATCACCAACGCCGTAGGCGGCGCGCTCACCGCGCGCTACACGCGCAAGTCCATCCTGGTCGCCGGCTGGCTCGTCGGCCTGCCGGTGCCGTTCATGCTCGCCTGGGGCCCCGGCTGGGCCTGGGTGATCGCCGCCAACGTCCTGCTCGGCGTGAACCAGGGCCTGACCTGGTCGATGACGGTCAACATGAAGATCGACCTGATCGGCCCCGGCCGCCGCGGCGTGGCGCTGGGCATCAACGAGACGGCCGGCTACCTCGGCGTCGCCGTCACCGCGCTGGCCACGGGCTACCTGGCCGCCGGGTTCGGGCTGCGCCCGGCTCCCGAGCTGCTCGGCGTGGGCTACGCCGTCGCCGGCCTGGCCCTGTCGGTGCTCGCGGTCCGCGACACCGCCGCCTGGGCCCGCGCCGAGGCCCGCCAGCACCCCCGCCAGGCCGGGCCGCATCCGCCGTTCCGCGAGATCGCCCGGCGGGTCTCCTGGACCGACCGCACCCTGGCCGCGGCCAGCCAGGCCGGGCTGGTCAATAACCTCAACGACGGCCTGGTCTGGGTCGTGCTGCCGGTCCTGCTGGTCGCCCACGGCGTCTCGGTTACCGGCGTCGGCTACATCAAGGCCCTGTACCCGTTCATGTGGGCCGCCGGGATGATCGCCACCGGCCACCTCGCCGACCGAATCGGCCGCAAGCCCCCCATCGTGGCCGGCATGCTCATCCAGGCCGCCGGCCTGGCCGTCATCACCGCGGGTATCTCCCACGCCCTGGCCGCCGGGCTGGCCGGCGCCTTCCTCCTGGGCACCGGCACCGCCCTGGTCTACCCCAGCCTGCTGGCCGCGGTCAGCGACGCCACCCACCCCGCCTGGCGGTCCGCCGCCCTGGGCGTCTACCGGTTCTGGCGCGACGCCGGGTACGCCCTCGGTGCCCTGATCGGCGGCATCACGGCTGTGCTCGCCAGCCTCGACACCGCTATCTTGGTCGCCACCATCCTCACCGCCGCCTCCGGCCTGCTCGCCTGGGCGGTCATGGACGAAACCCATCCCGCGCCGCACGCTAGGCATGGACCGCCCTCGTAAACGCCGGGAGACCGCGGGGAGCGTACCTGCCAGCTGCGCAGGCGACATGGGCACCGGGCGGGCGCGGCCCGGCGGCCGTGGTCACCAGGTCACGGGGAGCCGGGCCAGGCCGCCGGTCAGGGTGTCGCGGTTGAAGGTGAGCCGGTCGGCGGGCTCGGCCAGGCGCAGGGCCGGGAAGCGCGGGACCAGCCGGGAGAAGACGGCCTGCAGCTCGAGCCGGGCCAGCGGCGCGCCGAGGCAGTAGCGCCCGCCGTGGCCGAAGCTGAGATGGGCTACGGCGGGGCGGGTGACCTCGAACCGTTCGGGATCGGTGAACGCGGTCCGGTCGTGATTGGCCGCCCCGTTGTCCAGCAGCACCAGGTCCCCGGCCTGGACCGGGACGCCGGCGATCCGCAGGCCGGTGCGGGCGTAGCGGGGGATGCCGCCGCCGCCCTGGCCGCCGGCCCGCAGCATCTCCTCCACCGCGGCGGGGACCAGGCCGGGATCCTCGCCGAGCGCCCGCCACTGGGCCGGATGGGTGAGAAGCAGCAGCGTTCCGGTGCCGAGGGCCACGACCGTGGTCTCGTGCCCGGCGAACAGCAGGAACATCGACAGCATGGCGATCTCGTCGTCGGCGGTCCCGTGGGTGGCGCACAGCCGGGAGACGACGTCGTCGCCGGGCTCGGCGCGCTTGCGGGCCACCAGTTGCTGGCCGTAGCCGAAGAGCTCGGCCAGCCCTCGCTCGGATCGGGTCCGGTCGCGTATGTCGGCCGCGTCCCTGGTCCAGGTGCGGAACCGGTCCCGGTCCGCGTAGGGCACGCCGAGCAGCTCGCAGATGACCAGCACCGGCAGCGGGACGGCGAGCGCCTCGATCAGGTCGGCGGGAGGGCCGTGCCGGGCCAGCTCGTCGAGCAGCGCGGTGGTCAGCGCCTCGACCCGGGGCCGCAGCGTGCGGAGCCGCCTGGGCGTGAAGTGCGGCCGGAGCAGCGAGCGCATCCGGGCGTGGTCGGCGGCCTCGGTGTCGAACTCGCCCAGCGGCCCGCCGAACAGCGCCGATTCCCCGGTGCGGGCGGCGCGCTCCGGGTCGCGGTGGGAGCGGCCGAGCCGCGGGTCGTCGAGTAGCTGCCGGACCTCCTGGTACCCGGTGACCAGCCAGGCCGGGTCGCCGGTTTCGGTGCGTACCGGGTGCACCGGTCCCCGGGCCTGCAGCGCCCGCAGTTTCGGCGGGGCCTGCAGCGGGCTGGTCTGTTCGAAGGGCAGCTGAGCGGGGGTGGTCACGCCATCCTCCATGTATACGAGTGGTTGTACATTTCTGTGTAAACTACGCTATATGTATACTCCTGCGTAAACAAGAGAGGAGCTCGACGCCAGTGGGTGCAGCCGGTACAGCCCAGCCGGCGCGCCGGCTACGCCGGGCCGAGCGGCGCGAGCAGATCCTCGCCGCCGCCACCCGCGCCTTCGCCCGCGCCGGGTTCGCCGCGACCAGCCTGGACGACGTGGCGGCCGAAGCCGGGATCACCCGGGTGATCCTCTACCGGCACTTCGAGTCCAAGGCTGACCTGTACCGGGCGGTCCTGGACCGCGCCTGCACCACGCTGGCCGAGGCGGTCGGCACCGGCGACTACGGCGACGAGGCCATCCCGACGCTGGTGCGCGCGGCCGCCGCCGACCCCGGCGGGTTCCGGCTGCTGTTCCGCCACGCCGCCAGGGAACCGGAATTCCGCGACCTGGCCGACAGCCTCACCGCCGCCTCCGCCGAGGTGGCCAGGCACGACCTGGCCAAGCAGATACCGCCCGGCCCCTGGCTGGACTGGGCCGCCCGGCTGATCCCCGTCCTCACCACCGAGGCCGTCATCGCCTGGCTGGACGCCGGCCAGCCCGACCCGGGCCAGGCCGCGGAGCGGATCGGCCGGGCCGTGCACGGCGCCATCCAGGCCGCCAGCCACGCTGACGGGCGATGTATTTAATCGCCGAGCCGGCCGCGTGCTTACCTGTGCCGGAGCGCTCCGCGCTACATGCCCGCGCGAGCAGCCCGCTGGCTGTCGTGGCCGCTCAGGTGGCGTCCGGCAGGGTCGGCCAGCCGGATCGCGGCCGCGGCGAGCTGGCCGGCCGCGTCATCGATCTCGGTTTCGGCGGTCCAGCGGCCCGCGGACAGCCGTATCGCGGCCAGGGCGCGGTTCTCGTCCAGGCCCATCGCGGTCAGGACGGGCGAGGGCGTGTGCTGACCGCTGTGACAGGCGGACCCGGTGGAAGCGGCGACGCCGGGCGTGGCAGCGAGCAGGTCGTGACCACGCAGTCCGATGATGCTGACGTTCAGCGTGCCCGGCAGCCGCCGGTCCGGCGGGCCGTTCAGCTCGATCCGCCCGGGCAGCGCCGCGGCCAGCGCGCGGTGCAGCCGGTCCCGCAAGCCGGCTAGGCGGGCCGCCGAGCCCTCGGCTAGATCGTGAATAGCCAGCTCGGCCGCTGCGCCGAGCGCGGCGATCAGGGCGACGTTCTCGGTGCCCGCGCGCAGCCCGCGTTCCTGCCCGCCGCCGTAGATGACGGGCTCCAGCTCGACCCCGGCCCGCACATACAAGGCGGCGACGCCCTTCGGCGCGTACACCTTGTGGCCGACCACGGTCAGCAGGTCGGCCCCCAGGCCGGTCACATCGATGCCGATCTTCCCAGCGGCCTGGGCGGCATCGACGTGCAGCAGGGCACCATGCGCGTGCGTGGCCGCCGCGATCTCCCGGACCGGCTGGATCGCGCCGGTCTCGTTGTTGGCCAGCATCACCGACACCAGCGCCTGCCCGGCCGGGCCGGGCCGCAGCGCATCAGCCACCGCCTCCGGGTCAACCAGGCCGGACTGGTCCACCGGGAGGCGAGTCACCTGCGCGCCGTGCCACCGTTCCAGGGCATCACAGCTGGCCAGCACGGCCGGATGCTCGGTGACCTGGGTAATCACGCGCGGCCTGCTGCCCGGCATGCGGCGCAGGGCCGTGAGGACCGCACCGCGGATCGCCAGCTGGTCGGCCTCCGACCCGGACCCGGTGAACACGATCTCGTCCGGGGAGGCGCCGATCAGCGCCGCGACCTGCTCACGCGCTCGCGCGACCGCCTGCCGCGGCCGGTCGGCGCAGGCGTGACCGCTAGACGGGTTGCCGAACCACTGATCCAGGTACGGCCGCGCTGCCTCCGCTACCCGCGCGTCGACCGGCGTTGTCGCGTTGTAATCCAGGTAGATCGGCCCGCCCGGCCACCCGGGCGGCCGTCCGTCGCCGACCGCGCCGGGACGAATCTCACGCCCCATGCCGACATCCTCCATTATTATTTGAAATATTGTAACAAGGCCGATGCGTCACATCGCATGGAGGTCACCTGCGCCGGGGTCAGGTGCTTGCCCTCGCGGTAGGCGGCGGCTAAGGCCGCGGTGCCCAGAACCCGTGCCAGCGACCGTTGCAGGTCACCGTCGGGTGGCTGGGTGGGCTGCATGTGCGCGGGGGCCGACCCGACAGGAGTCAGAGGCGGTGGGTACGTGCAGGGTCTGCACCTGGTAGATGGCCTCGCCCGGCACGCCGAGCGGTTCGCGGCTCGTGGCCAGCACCCGTAGCTGGCTGCCGGCTGCGAGCAGGTCGGCGACGATCTCGGCGACCTCTGCGACCACGTGCTCGCAGTTGTCCACGACGAGGAGGCAGCGCATCACCTCGGCCGCCTCG
>WNFX01001161.1_pt1 | contig 30923 bp, 29 predicted proteins | sample 5400111 | NCBI WGS metagenome assembly WNFX01 (sample SAMN13153363, study PRJNA577476) | soil metagenome | isolation source: 40 cm soil or saprolite under grassland replicate 1 | place: USA:California | collected 2016-06-15 | reverse complement strand
TCCACCGCTACCGCTCCGAGACGGAGATGCTGCGCTACATCAAGCGGCTCGAGGCGCGCGACCTCTCGCTCACGTCGGCGATGATCCCGCTCGGCTCGTGCACGATGAAGCTCAACGGCACCACCGAGATGGTTCCCCTCTCGTGGCGCGAGTTCAACCGCCTGCACCCCTTCGCGCCGCGCGAGCAGGCTACCGGCTACCGCATCCTGTTCCGCCAGCTCGAGGACATGCTGGCGGAGATCACGGGGTTCCCGAAGGTGTCGCTGCAGCCCAACTCCGGTGCGCAGGGCGAGTTTACCGGGCTGCTGGTGATCCGAGCGTATCACCGGTCCCGCGGCGAGGGCCACCGCACCACGTGCCTCATCCCCACCTCGGCCCACGGCACCAATCCCGCGAGCGCCGTGCTGGCCGGTCTGCGGGTCGTGCCGGTGCGCTCCGACGAGCGGGGCAACATCGACCTGGCCGACCTGCGCGCCAAGGCCGCCGAGCACCGGGACACGCTCGCCGCGCTGATGGTGACCTACCCGTCGACCCATGGCGTCTTCGAGACGTCGATTCGCGAGATCTGCGACATCGTGCACGCGCAGGGCGGCCAGGTGTATATGGACGGCGCGAACATGAACGCCCAGGTGGGCCTGGTCCGCCCCGCCGACATCGGCGCCGACGTGTGCCACCTGAACCTCCACAAGACGTTCTGCATCCCGCACGGCGGCGGCGGCCCGGGGATGGGGCCGATCTGCGTCGCCCCGCACCTCGCGCCATTTCTGCCCGACCACCCCGTCGTGCCGCTGCGCCAGCAGCAGCCGTGCGGCACGGTGGCGGCGGCACCGTGGGGCAGCGCGTGGATCCTCCCGATCTCCTGGGCCTACATCGCCCTCATGGGGCGCGAGGGGCTCGTCGAGGCGACCAAGATGGCGATCTTGAACGCCAACTACGTCGCGCGCCGGCTCGCCAAGGCCTATCCGCTGCTGTACACAGGGGAGCACGGCCTGATCGCGCACGAGTGCATCATCGACTGCCGCCCGTTCAAGGCGTCGGCCGGGATCGAAGTGGAAGACATCGCCAAACGGATCATCGATTACGGCTTTCACCCCCCCACGGTCTCCTTCCCCGTCCCCGGGACCCTGATGATCGAGCCGACCGAGAGCGAATCGAAGGAGGAGCTGGACCGTTTCTGCGATGCGCTGATCGCCATCCGTGAAGAGATCCGCGAGGTCGAGCAGGGGACCCAACCGCGCGGGGGCAACCTGCTCACCAACGCGCCCCACACGCTGGAAGACGTGATTGCCGACGGCTGGGAGCGCCCCTATTCGCGCGAGCGCGCGGCGTTCCCCGCGGCGTGGACACGGCAGCACAAGGTGTGGCCCTCGGTGGGCCGGGTGGACGGCGCCTACGGCGACCGGAACCTGGTGTGCGTGTGTCCACCGGTGGAAGCCTATGCCCTTGCCGCTGACTGACAGCGGTCGCGCCCCCGGGTGCTCGACCGCCGTTCGGTGGCAGCTGCTGCTCGAGCCGCAGGGGCGCTCGGGCCCCCAGAACATGGCCGTCGACGTGGCACTCCTGGAGCGCGCCGACCGGATGGGCGAGGCATTCCTGCGGCTCTACCGGTTCGACCCACCGTGCCTCTCGCTGGGCCGCAACGAGGCCGCGGCCGGCTATGACCGCCCGGCGATCGCGCGCCTGGGCGTGGACGTCGTGCGGCGGCCAACGGGCGGTGGCTCCGTGTGGCACGAGCACGAGCTCACCTACGCGGTCGCGGCCCCGATCGTGACGTTCGGCTCGTTGCGGCAAGCGTACGGGGCGATCCATCAGCGACTCCTGACGGCGCTGCGATTCCTGGGCGCCGACGTCGCGCTCGCGCCCGACCGGCCGACCGCCCGACCGCCCGTCCGCCCAACCGTCTGCTTCTCCCAACCTGCCGGCGGCGAACTCGTCGTCGGTGTACGCAAGCTGGTCGGCTCTGCCCAGGTGCGCCGGGGTGGGGCGTTCCTGCAACACGGATCCATCTTGCTGGGCGGGTCGCAGGACCTCATCGCAGCCGTGAGCCGCGAGCCTCAAGCCGCAAGTGCCGACACGACCCTCGCCGCCGTGCTCCGACGCCCTGTTTCGTTCGCTGACGTGGCCCAGGCCATCGTTGCCGCCTGGGGCGACGATATCACCTCCACCGCCCTGCACCACCCTCCACCGGCCTCCACCGCCCGGTTTCTCGACTCCGTCTGGACCTGGCGTCGCTGACGAGCCAGTGGAATCTTAGGGCGCCATGGCGACCACCCGACCGTCCTCCCGGCTGACCGCTGCCGCCGCGCTCGCGGGGCTGCTGCTCGTCGCCGCTTGCGCCCGCAAGGGCGGCTGCACGGGCGACTACTGCGGCACACTCGTCATCGCAACCGGGGGCGAGCCCGACGTCCTGCTGCCCGCCGTCAGCGATCGCTCGATCACCCGCGATGTGACCGATCAACTCTTCTTGAAACTGGCCGACCTCGGGCCGTCGGGGAACACGATCGGCGACGAAGACTTTCAGCCGCTGCTCGCCGAGCGCTGGGAATGGGATACGCCCACCACGCTGGTATTTCACCTCGATCCCCGTGCCCGCTGGCAGGACGGCCGCGCGGTCACCGCGGCGGACGTGGCGTTCACGTACGACATCTACACGGACTCGCTGGTGAGCTCGCCCTTCCGGCCTTCGCTGCGGCACATCGCGGCGGTCACCACGCGCGACTCGCTCACCGTGGTGTTCCGGTTCCGGCACCGCTTTCCCGAGATGTTCTACGCTGCGGTGTATCACATGCGCATCCTGCCGTCCCACCTGCTGCGCGAGGTGCCGCGTGGCCAGTGGCGCAGCGCCGCGTTCGGACGCGCACCGGTGGGCGATGGACCGTACCGTTTCGTCGCGTGGCGGGCGGGCGAAAGCCTCGAGCTCGCGGCCGATTCCACGTTCTTCCTCGGCCGCCCCAACCTCCGGCGCCTGATCTGGCGCTTCACGGCCGACCAGCAGGTCGCCGTGACGCAGTTGATCGCGCATGACGCCGACGCTGTGGAGGTGCTGGTCACGCCCGACAACCGCGACCGGGCGCGGGCGGACACCCAGCTCGCCATGTACCCGTACAAGGGCGCGGCGTACGGCTACGTCGGGTTCAACTTCGCCGCGCCGGGCGACACCACCAAGCCGCACCCGCTGTTCAGCGACCGCGAGCTGCGGCGCGCCCTGGTGATGGCCGTCGATCGCGGCAGCGTGTTACACAACGTGTTCGGCGACATGGCCAAGGTCCCGCCGGGCCCCATGTCGCAGCTCTTCTGGATCTGGGACCCCGAGACCCGTGAGCTCGCGCACGACAGCGCCCGCGCCGCCCGCAGCCTCACGCGGCTGGGCTGGGTCGACTCGGACGGCGACGGGATCCGCGATCGCGACGGACATCCGCTCGCATTCCGGTTGCTCGTCCCCACCACCAGCGCGGTGCGCCGCCAGTACGCGCGCTTCTTGCAAGAACAGTTTCGTACCATGGGGATCGACGTCCAGCTCGACGAGGTGGACTTCAGCGTGTTCAACGAGCGGGCGCGGGCGGGACGATTCGACGCCCTGATCAACGTGTGGAATACGGATCCGACGCCGTCGTCCGGCATCCCCGAGTCCTGGACACGGGCGGGGTTCGGCCGATCCAACTACGGCCGCTACGAGAACCCCGCGTTCGAGCGGTTGGTCGACCGGGCGGTGGCATCGGCGGCGAGCCGCGACGAGGCCAAGCGCACGTGGCGCGCCGCGATCGAGATCCTCAACCAGGACGCGCCCGCGATTTTTCTCTTCGCCACCGAAAACGTCGCGGCCGTGCACAAACGCGTGGCGGACGTGCGGATCCGGCCGGACTCGTGGCTCGCGCTGGTCCGCCGGACTCGTGGCTCGCGCTGGTCCGCACGTGGCGCATTCCCGCTGATCGCCTGACGGATCGAGACCGCGTGGAGCGCTAGGTGGCGGCGTGGTTGGTGCGGCGTCTCGCCGCCTCGATCGCCATCGTCTGGGCGGTCGTCACCCTCACCTTCGTCGTTGTTCACCTCGCCCACGGCTCTCCCTGCGGCCAGCCCGACGGTCGCCCGGTGTCTCCCGAGGTGTGCGCGGATCTGACGCGGCGCTTCGGCCTCGACCGGCCGCTGCGGGTGCAGTACGTCAAGTACCTGGGCGCCCTGTTGCGCGGCGATCTGGGCGAGTCGTTGTCGCTCCACCGCCCCGTCGCCGACGCGCTCGCCGAAGCGCTCCCCAACACCTTCACGCTCGCGCTCACCGCGCTGATCCTCGATTTCGCGCTCGGCCTCGCCCTCGGTGTCTATCAGGCCGCCCGCGAGCGCCGCTTCGGCGACATCGCGCTGGGCAACGCGGCCCTGTTCGTGAACTCGATGCCCACGTTCTGGCTGGGACTGGTGCTGCTGCTCGTGTTCGGGCAACGACTCGGCTGGTTTCCGGTGGGCGGCCTGCGCGACCTCGTCCTCTGTCCCCGCGTGGACTCGCTCCCCTGCGCCGCCGACTTCGCGTGGCACCTGGCGCTGCCCGCGCTCACACTCGGGCTGGTTGGGGCGGCGAGCACGGCGCGCTATCAGCGGGCGGCGCTGCTCGACGTGGTGCGCCAGGATTTCGTGCGCACCGCGCGCGCCAAGGGGCTCCCCGAGCGACGGGTGCTGCTGGTGCACGCCCTCCGCAACGCCTTGCTCCCGCTCATCACCCTGTTCGGACTGACCTTCCCCTTCCTGCTCACGGGCGCGGTCCTGGTCGAGACCGTGTTCGCGTGGCCCGGGATGGGCCACCTGGCTGTGAACGCGATCCTGCAGCGCGATTATCCCATCGTCACCGCCGCGGCTCTAGTCGCTAGCGTGATGGTCGTCCTCGGCAATCTCCTGGCCGACGCGCTGTACGGGTTGGCCGACCCCCGCATTCGTGTGCGCGCTACGTGAACGTCTGGAACTGGCTCGCGATCGGCGGCGCCGCCGTGCTGGCCCTGGTCGTGGTCGCCGAGATCCGGCGGCTAGTGGGGACCGGTGCGCCCGGGCGGCGCTTCTTTCGGCATCCGACCGCCGCCCCCGCCGTGTTCGTGCTCGCCTTCTTCGTCACCGTCGCGCTCGCCGCACCGCTCGTCACGCCCTACCAGCCGTACCTCCAGATCGACATCACCCGGCTCGCCAACCACGCGCCGTCCACTCAGTTCCCGCTCGGCACGGACCCGTTCGGCCGGGACGTGTGGAGCCGGCTGGTTTATGGGGCGCGTATCTCGCTCGGCATCGGCGCGCTCGCGATGCTCGTCGCCGTCACCACCGGCGTCGTGGTCGGCGGCGTGGCTGGGTATTTCCGCCGCTGGGTGGACGCGGCCCTGATGCGACTGGTGGACGTCGGGCTCGCCATGCCGCGCATGTTCATGCTCCTGATGGTCGTGGTCTTGTGGGAGCACGTGCCGCTGGCGGTGCTCGTCCTGCTGATCGGGTTGACGGGATGGTTCGGCACCAGCCGGCTGGTGCGCGCCGAGGTGTTGAGCGTGCGTGAGCGTGAGTTCGTCGCGGCGGCGCGGTCGCTCGGTGCCGAGCCGGCGCGCGTGATCTTCCGCCACGTCCTGCCCAACGCCGCGGCCCCGATCATCGTGTCGGCAGCGCTCGGCATCGGCAACGTGATGCTGCTCGAGGCCGGGCTGTCGTTTCTCGGCATGGGCGTGCCCTCGCCCGCGCCCAGCTGGGGCAATATGATCGCCGACGGCTGGCCCAAGATGGCCGTCGCGTGGTGGTCGTCGACCTTCCCCGGGCTGGCCATTTCGCTGGTGGTGATGGCGCTGAACGCGGTGGGCGACGCGCTGCGCGACGCGCTCGATCCGCGCAGGGAGACCGCGTGACCGAGCCGCTGCTCCGCATCCGGGACCTGAAGACCTACTTCGTCACTGAGCACGGCAGCGGTACCGCCCGCGCGGTCGACGGCGTTTCGTTCGACCTCTATCCGGGCGAGACCCTCGGCCTCGTGGGAGAGTCGGGGTGCGGCAAGACCGTCACGGCTCTGTCGGTGCTGCGGCTCATCCCCGAGCCTCCCGGGCACATCCGACCCGGGAGCTTCATCGAGTTCGCGGGACGCAATCTGCTCACGCTCGCTCCCCGCGAGCTGCGCGCCATCCGCGGCAACCAGATCGCGATGATCTTCCAGGAGCCGATGACGTCGCTCAACCCGGTGTTCACGGTGGGCGACCAGATCGCCGAGGCCGCGATCGTGCACCAGCGCCTGTCGCGCCGCGCAGCGCGCGCCCGCGCGATCGAGATGCTCAAGCTCGTGGGCATTCCCGATCCGGCGCAGCGGGTCGATCACTATCCCCACCAGATGAGCGGCGGGATGCGGCAGCGCGTGATGATCGCGATGGCCCTCGTGTGCCACCCCAAGGTGCTCATCGCCGACGAGCCGACCACCGCGCTCGACGTCACCATTCAGGCGCAGATCCTCGAGCTGCTGGAGCGGCTGCAGGCGGAGCTCGGGATGGCGGTCATGCTGATCACCCACGATCTCGGCGTGGTGGCGGGAACGGCGGACCGCGTCGTGGTGATGTACGCCGGCCAGGTGGTGGAGCAGGCTCCCACGCCGGAGCTGTTCGCGCGCCCCCTCCATCCGTATACTGACGGACTGCTGGCCTCCGTGCCTCGGCTCGACGCACCACCGGTGCGCGCCCGCGGTCGGCTGCACGGCATCCCGGGTCAGGTGCCGGCTGCCAGCGAGTGGCCCGGCGGCTGCCGTTTTCATCCGCGCTGCCCGTACGCCTGGGACCGCTGCCGTGACGAGGAGCCGCCGCTGCTCGATGCGGGTACCGGCGAGCCCGGCACCCACACGGTGCGCTGCTGGCTCCTCACGGAGCCGCAACGCCGGACCGCGCGCCCGCTGCCGTGACGTCGTCCGCCACCGCGCTCGTCGAGGTGCAGGGGCTGGTCAAGCACTTCCCCGGCGAGCGCGGCTACTTCGGGCTGGGACGCCCGCGCGCCGTGGTCCGGGCCGTGGACGACATCTCGTTCGCGATCATGCCCGGCCAGACGCTCGGCTTGGTGGGTGAATCAGGGTGCGGCAAGTCCACGGTGGCACGCAGCATCCTCCGGTTGATCGAGCCCGACGCGGGACGGGTGGCGATCGACGGGGTGAATGTGCTGACGCTCGGTGGCCGCGAGCTGCGGGCGCTGCGGCGTCGCATGCAGATCGTGTTCCAGGATCCGTATGGCTCGCTCAACCCGCGCCTCACGGTGCGCCAGACCCTGGCGGAGCCGCTCGCGATCCACCACCTCGCCACCGGATCCGACGCCGAGCGCCGCATCGCCGCGCTGCTCGAGGAGGTCGGGCTCGACCCCGGTTTCGCCAGGAGCTATGCGCACGAGCTGTCGGGCGGGCAGCGCCAGCGCGTGGGCATCGCCCGCGCACTCTCGGTCGAGCCTCAGTTCCTGGTGCTCGACGAGCCCGTGAGTGCGCTCGATGTGTCGGTCCAGGCGCAGGTCCTGAACCTGCTCGCCGACCTGCAGCAGCGACGGCGCCTCACCTACCTCTTCATCGCCCACGACCTCGCGGTGGTGAAGCACGTCGCCGACCACGTCGCGGTGATGTATCTGGGCAAGATCGTGGAACGGGCTCCCGCCGCGGCCCTGTACGCCGCGCCGCGGCACCCCTACACCACGTCGCTCCTCTCCGCCGTGCCGGTGCCCGATCCGAACGCGCAACGCCGGCGGATCGTGCTCACGGGCGACGTCCCGTCGCCCGCGCACCCGCCGGCCGGATGCCCGTTTCACCCCCGCTGCCCGCACCCCAAGAAGGACGCGCGCTGTCGCACCGAGCCGCCCGCCCTGCGCGAGGTCGCGCCGGGCCAGCTCGCCGCCTGCCATTACGCCGAGGAGCCGCTATGACCGGTCGCTTCGCCGCCATGCTGCACGACGCTCAGTTCTGGGTCCCCGTCGCCGTGCTGGTCGGCGGTCTGCTGGTGCTCGTATGGATACGGTAGCCCCGGCCCTCGACCCGGCCCGCCTGCGCGGCCTGCAGCTCGCTGGCGTCGCCAGCGGCTTCACCGCCGGCGCCTGGCTCGGCGCCGCCGAAGCGCCCACCAAGATGGTCGTGCTCGGTCTCTCGCCCGTCGTGATCTCCCTCGCGATGGTGGTGGGCGTGTTCCTGGCGCGTTGGAGTCTCCCGGCCCTGCTGCGGGGAACGACCGCGATCGGGGCCGACGTGCGGCAGGCGCCGCATCTCGTGGTCTGGGCCGTGCTCGCCGGGTGCCTGTGGGCCGTCGCCAACACGCTCACCATTTTCGCGATCAAGGACATCGGCCTGAGCGTCGCGTTTCCTTTGTGGAACGCGAACAGCCTGCTCGGCATCCTGTGGGGCGCGGTGTTCTTCAACGAGCTACGGGGGGCAGGCTGGCCCCGGGTGGTGGCCGTGCTCGGCGGCGCGGCGGTGATGTGCACCGGCGCCGCGCTGCTCGCGGTCGCGTCGGCGGCGCAGGCGCCCGCGGGACACGCCGCACGCGGCGTCGCCGCTGCCCTCGCGGCCGGGGCGTTGTGGGGCACCATGTACATCCCCTACCGCAAGGCATACCTCACCGGCATGAATCCGCTCGCGTTCGTCACGTTCTTCACGGTCGGCGAGCTCGGCATGATGTCGGCGCTCGCGCTCGCCGACCGCGGCGGCGTCGCCGCGCTCGTCGCCGAGCTGAGCGGCGCCCGGGACGTGTTGTTCTGGCTGCTGCTCGGCGGCTTCGTGTGGGTCGTGGGGGACCTGTTCCAGCAATACGCCGCCAAGTATGTGGGCATCAGCCGCGGGATCCCGCTATCGAATACGAACCAGCTGTGGGGGCTCGTGTGGGGCCTGCTCGTGTTCGGGGAACTGCACGGCGGCGCGCGGGCCACGTACGCCCAGGTGATCGGCGGCTCGCTCCTGATGGCGCTCGGCGCCGCGCTCATCGCGCTCGCCTCCGCCACCGGTGCCGAGCACCAGCGCTGGCAGGAAGCGGCGGCGCGCGAGGGACAGCGCTACGGCATCGACCCCGCCGTGGTGCGCGCCGGGCTGGCGGGTGAGAGCGCCGGCGGTCCGGGGCGGGGGCGAACCTGGCTCGACTGGGCGCTCGTGACTGGTGCCACGGCCGTGTTCGTCGGCCTGGGACTCGTCGCCCGGGTTCCCGAGTTGCGGCTCGGCTGGGGCTGGGTCGCGGGCCTCACGCTCGCGATGCTCGCGCTGCTGGGAGGGACCGGGGTTCTGCTGTGGCGGACCACGCGATTCAACTGACGAACAGCCTCACGCAACGAAACGCTTCCTGCCGCATCACGGCGCTGTCATCCTGAGCGAGCGCGCGGCACGCGCGCGAGCGAAGGATCTGTTTGAGGCAAGCGGATCCTTCGCGCCTGCGGCGCTCAGGATGACAGGCTCCGTCGCTTCGCGGAGTAGGGAAACCCGGGCGCAAGCCCGGGGTGAGTGATACCTTCCCGGCATGACCAATCTCACCCGTCGTCTCGCCCTCACCGCTCTCATCGTTCTCGCTCCAACCGCACTCGCCGCGCAGCAGGGGTCGTTCACACTCGATCAGGTGATGAGCCCGCCGTTCCCCGACGAGCTCGTCGCCGCGCCCCGCGGCGGCGCCGTCGCCTGGGTGTTCAACGCGCGCGGCGCCCGCAATATCTGGGTCGCGGCACCGCCCGACTATCGCGGCAAGGCGGTCACGAGCTACCCGGAGGACGACGGTCAGGAGCTCACCGACCTGCGCTGGACGCCCGATGGTCGCGCGATCGTGTACGTGCGGGGCGGCGGGCCGAACGGCAAAGGCGAGTACCCGAACCCGCACAGCCTCGTCACGGGCGTCGAGCAGGCGCTGTGGATCGTGACGGCGACCGGCGGGACGCCACGACACCTGAGCGAGGGACACGCGCCGGCGGTATCGCCCAAGGGCGACCGCGTGGCGTTCGTGCGGCATGGTCAGGTATGGTGGGCCTCGCTCACCGACACGGCTGGGCAGGCCGAGCAGCTGATCCACGCCCGTGGGTCGGCGCGCTCGCTCCGCTGGTCGCCCGACGGCGCGGCGCTCGCATTCGTGAGCGACCGGGGCGACCACGCGTTCATCGCGGCGTACGACGTGGCGACCAAGGCGCTGCGCTTTCTCGACGCGGGCGTCGATTCGGACGGGGAGCCCGCCTGGTCGCCCGACGGCCGGCGCCTCGCATTTCTGCGCATCCCGGCGGGTGCGGACGGGCTGCCGTTCACGCCCCAGCGCGCGGGCCAGCCGTGGTCGATCCGCGTGGCGGACCTCCCCAGCGGGGCCGGCCGGCAGGTATGGATCGCGGACACCGGTCGGGGCAGCGTGTTCCGCGAGATCGTCGCCCCGAATCAAATCGTGTGGGGCGGCGGGGATCGCATCGTGTTCCCATGGGAGAAGGACGGCTGGACACACCTGTACGCGGTTCCGGTGGGCGGCGGTCGGGCCACATTGCTCACGCCGGGCGGCTTCGAGGTCGAGCACGTGGCCGCGAGCCCCGACGGCGCCACGATCGTGTTCAGCTCGAACCAGGACGACATCGAGCGGCGCCACATCTGGAAGGTGGCGGTAACGGGGGGTCCGCCGGCGGCGCTGACCCGCGGCACCGATCTCGAATGGACGCCGGTCGTGACGGGGGACGGTCAGGGGGTCGCCTGCACCCGGGCGGGTACGCGGACACCACCCCGCCCCGTACTGATCGGCATGGGCGGCGGCGCGCCGCGCGATCTCGCCCCGGGAGCGATTCCCGCGGAGTTTCCCGAAGCGGCGCTCGTGGACCCGCAGCCGGTGCTTTTCCCCGCCGCCGACGGCATGACGATCCACGCCCAGCTCTTCCTGCCGCGCGGGGTCAAGCCCGGGGAGCGCCGCCCGGCCGTCGTGTTCTTCCACGGGGGCTCACGGCGCCAGATGCTGCTCGGCTGGCACTACTTCTATTACTATCGCAATGCCTACGCCCTGAATCAGTACTTCGCGAGCCGGGGCTACGTGGTGCTGTCGGTCAACTACCGCAGCGGCATCGCCTACGGAATGGAGTTCCGTGAGGCGCTGCACTACGGCGCTCAGGGGGCGAGCGAGTTCAACGACGTGCTCGGCGCGGGACTGTACCTGCGCGGCCGGCCGGACGTGGACCCCAGGCGGATCGGCCTGTGGGGCGGCTCGTACGGCGGGTTTCTCACGGCGCTGGGGCTGGCGCGCGCGTCCGATCTGTTCGCCGCGGGCGTGGACCTGCACGGCGTGCACGACTGGAACATCGAGATCCAGAACTGGGTCCCGACCTACGACCCGGTCAAGCTGGCCGACGCGGCCAAGCTCGCCTACGAGTCCTCACCGATCGCGTACGCCAAGGACTGGCGCTCCCCCGTCCTGCTGATCCATGGCGACGACGACCGGAACGTACAGTTCAGCCAGACGGTGCAGCTCACCGCCGCACTGCGCACGCAGGGCGTGGACGTGGAAGAGCTGATCTTCCCGGACGAGATTCACGATTTTCTGACGCACGCGCATTGGGTCGCGGCCTACGAGGCGGCGGCGGATTTTTTCCAGCGGCGGCTGGGGGGAGGAACGAGCACGACGAGTCGCCGGTAGGTTGACTGACCCCGGGCGCAAGCCCGGGGTTCACGGTCGGCGGTGCCCCGTGAATTCCTAGCGCACCCCGCCCATCAGTCGCTGCACCGGTCTGATGAGCAGAAACATCACCGCCGCGGCGCCCAGGGTGACGGCCGCGGTCACGCCGAACAGCGTCGGCAGGGGCGTCGTGCTGATGAATCCCGCCGACCAGCCGGCCAGCTTGTTGCCCAATGCGTTGGAGAGGAAGAACACTCCCATCATGAGTCCGACCACTTGCTTCGGCGCGAGTTTGGTCACGACCGACAGCCCGACGGGACTGAGACACAACTCGCCCAGCTCTTCGATGAAATAGGCGGCGACGAGCCACAGGGGGCTGATCCGGACGCCGCCCTGCGCGATCGCGCCCGCCGGCATGAGCAGCACGAAGGCCAGTCCCACGAACAGCAGCGCGAGCGCGAATTTCGCGGGAGAGGACGGCTGGCGGGGCCCGAGCGTCACCCACAGCCAGGCGAAGGCGGGCGACAGCAGGATCACGAACGCCGCCTGGACGGACACGAACCACGACGCATACAGCTTGATGCCCAGCAGCTCGAGGTGGACGTAGCGGTCCGCGAACAGATTGAGTGTAGACCCTGCCTGCTCGTACGCCCCCCAGAAAAGCGACGCGAACGCGAAGAACACCACCACCGCCGTCATGCGCTTCCAATCCTCGGTCGTGAATCCCCCGGTCGATCCCGGCACGGGAGCCGCGCCCGCGGCCGCGCCCGGTCGGGCGGCCAGACGCTCGATCGCCGGCGCGAGCCGCCGGCGTCCGAGGACGTATTGCGCCAGCCCCAACGTCATGCCCACACCGGCGCAGGCGAATCCGAGATGCCAGTCCACACCCTCGGCGAGCTTCCCGGCGACCAGCGGCCCGAGCAGCGCCCCGAGGTTGATCCCCATGTAGAAAACCGAGAACCCGGCGTCGCGCCGCTCGTCGCCCTGCTCGTACAGCGAGCCCACCAGCGTGGAGACGTTGGGCTTGAGCAGCCCGGTCCCGAGGACGATCAACGAGAGGCCGGCGTAGAAGAACGGCAGGGCATGCAACGCGAGGGTGAAGTGGCCGAGGGCGATGATCGTCCCGCCGAGCAGCACGCTCCGGTAGTGACCCAGCCAGCGATCGGCGATCACCCCGCCGAAGATCGCGGCGAGCCACACGCTGCCCACGTAATTGCCGTACACGGCGCCCGCGTGCGGGTCCGTGAAGCCGAGCGCCTTGGTCATGTACAGGATGAGGAAGCCCCGCATCCCGTAGTAGCTGAAGCGCTCCCACATCTCTGTGAAGAAGAGTGTGGACAGGCCGCGGGGATGGCCGAACCAGCCGGCGTCGGCCATCAATCGAAGAGCTCGTTCTGCTCGATCGGAACGGTCGTCTGGGGAGCGCGCAGCAAGTCCCCCATCCGCTGCTCCCATTGCTCGACGTCGAAGTGGTGCTCGTGCTGCAGGGCCCGTCGCAGCGTGGGTGAGAAGGTGTGAACCGCCGCCAGCAGCTCGGTGACCGTCTCTCGCAGCGCCTGCGCCTGGAAGCCCCCCTCGCTCGCCCCCATGTCCTCGAGAATGCTTTGCTCCGTGCGCGACGCGATGATCGGCTCGGCGCGGCCCTCCACGAACACGTTGGTCCGCCGCTTCGGCCCGCGATCCTCTTCGATCGGCATGAGCCCGATGATGGCGTCCGAGCGCCAGTACTTGCCGTACCCGAGAAACACCATGCGGTCGCGCTTGATATCCATCGTGCCTCCGGTGCGCCGCCCGTCGGCGCTCCGTGGTCCGGGACCGAACGCCACGCGAAACCACTGCCACATCCGGCGGACCACGCCCATGGCCGGCGTCGCTACTCTTTCTTCATCTTCTTCTTGAGCTCCCGCAGCTGGCGGTCGGCGGCGGCTTCCCGCCCCGCGCGATCGAGGCGCGACTTGAGGAGCTCGTCCTCCGGGTCCGCACCGGGGCGGGCGCCGCCCGCCGCCTGCAGGTCGCGCCACGCGCGCTCCGCGGAGCGCTCCGCCTCCGTGAGCGGACGGTCCTGCTCGGCGCGCGCCAGCTGCGCCTCCATATCCGCCAGCTCTCGCTCGTACAGGGCGAGCTCGTCGCGCAGCGCCGCCAGCTTCTTGTCGAGCACGCCGGCGCGCTCGCGATGCTTCGCCGCGAACCGCCCCGCGACCGCGACGGTCTCCGCATCCTGAATCTCGGACGCGAGCCGGCCGCGCCGCTCCGCGTCGGCGAGCCGCTGGCGCTCCTGGGCGAGGTCCCGCTCGGTCCGCGCGACCGCGTCTCGCGTCTCGACCACGGCGACCTTCGCTTCCACCACCGCTTCGCGCATCTGCCGCGCCAGGTCACGCAGGTCTCCCGGCGGCGTGGCCGCGTCGAGGGCGGCACGCAGGGCATCCCGCAGGCGCTCGAACACGGGAGCTAGCTTTTCCGGACCGTTTTGGCGAAGAACGGCGAGAGCACCTGCTCCACCGCGGGCGACCCGCACTGCGGGCAGGCGGGCGGCGTGCGGCCGTGCTGTTCGATCTCCTCGTGCTGGCTGAAGCGCGCCTCGCACTTCGTGCAGCGGTACTCGTAGATCGGCATGACGGACTAGAACGTATTCCGCGCGGAAAGGGGGGTCAAGTTGACGCCCCTGGCACCCGCTCCGATCATTGCAGGCATGCCGAGGGCCGTTTTCCGAGCCGCACTCGCCGTCGTCGCCGCGCTCGCATGCAATGACGGGCTCCAGCCGACCCCCGCGCCCACGACCTGCCCCACGGGCGGGTTCGTCGGCATCTGCGGGACGGTGACGCTGCGCGGTGCAGTCCCGGGAAACACCTCCGCCGTATACATCATCGCCTACAACGTGTTTCCACAGAGCCGCAACGATCTCTTCAACTTCCAGCCGCCCCTGCAGTCCCTCAAGCCACTGCCACTCGACCGCCAATCCGAGTTCTACACGCTGGCATTGCCGAGCGGCCGCTATGAGTGGGTGCTCGCGGCGTGGGTGGATACGGCCTTCACCCTCGCTGGCGCGGACACGACGCTCGAGGTGGCCGGCTTCTTTCGCGATGGCGCCGATACGACCCTCGCCGGCTCCGGCATCGTCGTGGTTTCCGGCGGCGGCACCGACTCGATCGACTTCGTGATCGATTTCGACACCATGCGGCGCGTGTGCGCCTACTTCCCGCCGTGCCCCTGACCCGCGTCGCCGCCCGGTCGCTGCTCGCGCTGGCCTTCCTGCCGCTGCGGGGACAGGCGCAGACGCCGGGAGCGGTGTACGGCACAGTCTCGGACACGGCCGGAACGCCGGTCGCCGACGTCCACATCAGCACCGCGGGGGCGGCTGCCGCCTCGGATGCGGCCGGCCACTATCGGCTGACGGGGATCCCCCCGGGCCACACGGTGCTCCGCTTCGCGCGTCTCGGCTATCACGCCACGCAGGACACTGTGGCCGTTCCGGCCGGCGACTCGGTGCGCCTGGACGTCACGCTGCGACCGGGTCGATACGCGCTCGAGCCCGTGATCGTGACCGCGGCGAAGCGGTCCCAGCTGCTCGACCAGTCCGCCACGAGTGTGGCGCTCGTCAGCGACAGCGATCTCGCGCGGCGCGCCGTGAGCACGGTCGACGAGGCGGTGGACAAGGCCCCGGGAGTGTTGTTCCTCAACGGTCAGGTCAACATTCGCGGGTCGAGCGGCTTCGTCGAAGGCTTGGGATCGCGCGTGCTCCTGCTGGTAGACGGCGTACCCGCGAACGAGGCCGACCGGGGCGGCATCAACTGGGACATGCTGCCGCTGGATGAAGTACAGCGCGTCGAGGTGGTGAAGGGCGCCGGCTCGTCCCTGTACGGGTCGGCCGCGTTCGGCGGCGTGGTCAACCTGCTGACGCGGGACGTGCCCGTCGGCTTCCACGGCCGGGTGCGCACGACGGCGGGTGCCTACGCGGACCCGCCCGATCCGGCCTGGCGATTCCGCGACTACGTCGGCGGCCTCGGCGGGCTCGATGTGACCGGTTCGTATGGCACCGAGGCAATCCGGGGCCGTCTGACGCTCGGCGGCCGTCACTCCGACGGGTACCGCGAGCAGGACCGCAGCGACCAGTGGGAGGGTGCGGGGAAGGCGGAATGGCTCCCGGCACCCGGCACCCGCGTGACGGCGTCCGGCTCGTGGACCAGCCATCAATACGAGGTCAGCCCGCCCTGGTGCGAGCGCGGCCAGTGTGACGACCGCGGGTTGGCGTTTCAACCTTTCATGATCGGCACCAACGACCGCGGGGCGTACACGCGGTCGGACAAGGGGTACATGGCCACGACGCTCGAGCGCACGTCGTCGGCGGGGTTCGCCTGGCAAGCCCGCGCGTCCTGGGTGCGAACCCACTTCACCGACTCCAAGCCCGACGACTGGGGCGTGGCGAATCGGTACGGCACCGAGCTGCGGGGCACGCTCCGGCCCGGGGGGGGCGACAGCGACCGCGTGTTGACCATCGGCGTCGAGGCCGCTCGCGCGGACGTGACGAGCGACATCTTCGGCGGGCGCGCCCAGCACGAGCTGTCGGCGTACGGTGAGGGAGAACAGCGTATCGGGTCGGTCCGGCTGTCGGTGGGTGCGCGCGTGGACGAAATCGGACCGGTGGGCGGGACGCTCGGGGGTCATGTGAGCCCGCGGGTCGGCGTCGTGTGGCCCACACGCTTCGGGACGTGGCGCGGCTCCGTCGGACACGGATTCCGCACGCCGTCGCTCGCGGAGCGGTTCGTGTCGACGGTGGCGTTCGGAATCCGGGTGGTTCCCGACTCGACGCTCGTACCGGAGACGGCTTGGGCCTTCGAGCTTGGCGATGCCGTTTCGATCGGGTCGACGCGGCTCGACGCCGCGGCCTTCTGGACCGAAGCCCGGCAGCTGATCGAGCCCGCATTCTTCGAATCGGGAGGAGTCCCCTACATTCAATTCCGCAACGTGGGGCGGGCGCGACTCCGTGGATTCGATCTGTCCCTCGTGGCGTGGCCGCTGACGCCAAAGCTCGAGACGTCCGTCGCCTACACCTTCCTGGACGCGCGCGACCTCGGCGCCGATTCCACGCTGGCATTTCGTCCCCAGCACCTCCTGACCCTCGCCGCGGACTACGCGTTCCGCCCGTTCAGCGTGGGTGGCGACTTCCGCTACGTCAGCCGCATCGAGCGCATCGAGCTCGGCCTGAGCTGGGCGGACGACCCCCGCGTGCCCGCCGCAGTGCTGGACCTACGCGCGGGTTGGAGCCGAAACGCGTGGTCGGCGCGGCTGCTCGTCACCAACGCGCTGAACTACATCTATAGCTTGACGCCGGGCACGCTGGAGCCCGTGCGAACCGTTTCGGTGGTCCTGACCTGGACGTATTAGATTGGTGCCGTGATCTCTTCCTATGGCGTCGTCGCCACGGTGCTGCTCTGGACCGCCCAGGGCACGCCGCTCGACGGCACGTGGCTGCTCACGCGCATCTTCCGCGCAGGTACCCCCGCCGGCACACGCGCCGTTCCGCTCGACTCAACCGTCTACATCCGCATCTCGCTCGAGTCGCACACCGGCGGGTGGTTCACCGGCTGGCTGTACCGCCGCTATTTCGGGCAGCCCGAGCGCACCAAGCTGGGCGGCGGGCCGCTGCGGGGAACGGGGCGCTGGATCCTGGGTGCTGACTTCGACCACCCCGTGTCCCAGGAGGCGAAGACGGCCGCGTGGCTGGTGGGCGACACGCTGCGGCTCGGGACGCCGTTCGTCCCCGACGCCGACAGCCTGGAGTTCCGGCGCGCGGCGCCCAATGCCCCGGACCCGACAACCGTGCTCGAAGTCGTGACGTCACCGTGAGACGGGCCCGGCCGGCGGCGCTGCTCGTCACGTGCCTGGCCGTTTCCTGCGGCGGACGCGATCGGACCCACTCGCCCACGTGCGGTATGGCCCAGCTGATCGGACCGTCGCTCATCCAGGATCAGCTGCGGCTGCTCCCCTTCGTTCTCACCGAGCCGCCACGCGGGTTGCCCGGCGCGCTCCCCGCCCGCGTCGCCGGCAACGCGCAGCAGAGCACGGTGGCCATCACCTACAGCGGGCACCGCCTCGCCATGACGTACCAGGGCCCCAATTTCCCTCCGTATCCGTCGGACAGCTCGGTCTACGCGCTGCTCGTCGTGGACGACTCGACCCAGCGGGCGCAGGGCGTGCTCCTGTACGAGGGACAACGGCCGCCGAAGTCGTACCCGCAGCTGGGCACGGTGAGCGGGGGCGACAAGACCATCCCGCTGTATGGCGTGCGGGTGGACTGGGGCGGCGTCTCCAACCCGCACTGCCCGCTCCTGGGCTCCCCCGTCCCCGTCCCCACGCCGTGACCAAGGTCGTCGCGGTAAGCGCGACGCGCCGCACCGACGGCGGTCGGGAACGCGTCGCCCTCAACATCGCGTACGTGCGCGCCCTCACACGCGCCGGCCTGGTGCCCCTCCTGGTGCCACCGGTGCTCGAACCCGACGCCGCCTGCGCCGCACTCGACCGCGTCCAGGGGCTGGTGCTCACCGGGGGTGAAGACGTCGAGCCGTCTCGCTATCGCGCGCTGCCGCATCCCAGGCTCGGTGAAACCGATCCCGCCCGCGATGCCGTCGAGCTCGCGCTCATCGCCGGCGCGGAGCGCCGCCGGCTTCCCATCCTCGCCATCTGTCGCGGCATCCAGATCCTGAACGTGGCCCTGGGTGGGACGCTGTACCAGGACCTCGCGAGCGAACGCGCCGGCCCGATCGATCACACCGACACGGCCGCTCGGCACGGGTTGCGCGTCGAGCCGCACACCCTGCTGCATCGCACCCTCGGGACCGCGGGCGCGCGCGTCAACAGCCGCCACCATCAGGCGATCCGTGACCTGGCCCCGACGCTGCGGGCGACGGCGTGGGCGGAGGACGGCCTCATCGAGGGCGTCGAGCGGGTGGATGGGGCGACATCGTGGACGCTGGCCGTCCAGTGGCATCCCGAAGACGATACGGAGGACGCGCTGTTCCGCGGGTTCGCGGAGGCGATGGGGTGAGCGTCGCGTTCCCTTCCCCGGAATGGGTGAGCGCCTACGGCGCGGCGATCAACGCGAGCGACGCCTACCGGGCCGCCTCGCTCCAATGGACCCACGGCGCCGTCGCGCTGGTGGTGAACCCGCAGCCGGAGATCGGGATCAAGGAAGCGTTCGGCATCTGGCTCGATCTCGACCGCGGCACGTGCCGGGAGGCGAAGGTCGTGTCACAAGGCGAAGCGGAGCGGGCGGCGTTCGTGATCGCAGGCGACTACGCGCACTGGAAGCGCGTGATCCGCAAGGAGCTGGGTCCGATCGCCGGGATCATGCAGCGCAAGCTCACACTCAAGGGCTCGCTGCCGATCGTGGTGCGGTTCGTGAAATCGGCCGAGCAGCTCGTGGAGGCCGCGACGACCGTGCCGACGCGATTCCTGGATGAATGACGCGGGACGTCAAAGATTGCGCAGTATCTTCTCTGGAGTCGACACGTTGCGGAAGAACACGCGGTCGCTCAGCCGGTTGAACGCGACTCGGAGGGCCGGGAACCGTTCCGCCGCGCTGCGGTAGATGCTGGCGACGCCGAACCGCTCGGCCAGACGGTGCTCCGAGGCGAGCTGGTACCCCTGTCGGCCTACCGCGTCGTAGTAGGGCAGGTCGGGCCCGCCCTTGCGGGTGCGCCGGGCCTCGATGTAATCGGGGAACAGCCCCGCGAACCAGAGGCTGTAATTGCCGAGATGCACGCGCAACAGCAGTCCCCGCTCCCCGGCGTCGTCGAGGCCGGTGAGGTCCTCCACGATGTCGACGAGATAGCTGTAGCTCTCGTCGTCGGCCCGACGGATGCGCGTGTGCCGGTCGTGATCGCCGAACTCGAGCAACAGCGCGGCCAGGTAGTCCGCGAGCTCACGGTCGTCGACGGCCGCGGCGCGCAGGGCGTGCCGTACCGCCACGTACGCGAACAGGGGCGGCGACGGGACGGCGAGCGAGCGCAGCGCCAGCAGCGCCTCGAGCAGACCAGGGTCGTCGAGCAGCGGGTCGGGACCCTGCTCGAGCAGCAGCTGCTCGTAGCGGGCGCGCCGCCCCGCGTCGCCCCGCGCCAGCGCGAGTGCGACGAGCCGGAAGTCCTGTATCCGCAGGCGACCGCGCACATTGGCCAGGATCATGCCCAAGCCTCCCTCTAGGGCTGCTACCCCACGCCCCGGCGTCGAGTTGCTGGCGCGCCTCACGATGCTCGCCCAGGAGCTCGCGGGAGCGTTTCGGCCCGCCAGCGTGATCGACCTGGTGGCGCGGGCCCTCGCCGAGCTGCTCAAACCCGACCGCCTCTCGGTCGTTCTACTAGATGCCGAATCGAACCGGCTCGCCGTGACCTACGACACGAACGCGGCGCCGGCCCGGACCGACGACCCCCTGCTGCAGCTCGCGCTGCGGCGCGGACCGCTCGCCTTCCCGCGCCACGTCCGCGAGGAGGCCCGCCGCCGCGGGGCCGAGCTGGGCGGCGAGGCACCCGGCTCCTGGATCGGCGCGCCGCTCATCGCCGCGGGACGCACCATGGGAGCGGTCTCCGTCTCGAGCGACCGGGCCGGCGTGCTCGGCAAGGCCGAGCTGACCCTCGTGTCGCTGGTCCTGGCCCAGGGCGCCATCGCGCTCGAGAACGCGCGCCTGGTCGAGCTCCTGTCGTCCGCCAAGCGCGAGTGGGAGAAGACCGTGGACGCCATCTCCCAGGCGATCTGCATCGTGGACGCACACGGCACGGTGCGGCGCGCCAACCGCGTGTTCGCCGAACTGATCCAAATGCCGGTCACGGCGATTCCGGGCCGCCCCTGGCTCGGTCTCCTGCCGCCGGCCTGGTCCGACCCCGTCGCCCGGGCCATCGCCGAGCCGTCCGCGACCTCGACCGAGATCCGCGCGGGCGAACGGGCGTTGCTCCTCACGACCATCCCGATGGCGGAGCCCGGCTCCGCAGTGCTCGTGTTCGAGGACCAGACGGAGCGGCGGCGCCTGCAGGAACAGCTCATACAGTCTGAGAAAATGTCGGCGATCGGTCAACTCATCGCGGGGGTCGCGCACGACCTGAACAACCCCCTCGCGTCGGTCGTGGGGTTCAGCGATTTCCTGGCCGAGACGGGCGTGCCGGCGTCGCTGGAGGAGCCCCTCCAGGTGATCCGTCAGGAGGCGGAGCGGGCGGCGACCATCGTGAAGAACCTCTTGTCGTTCGCCCGCAGCCAGGAAGGCGAGCGCGCGCGCCAGCCGATCCAGCAGCTGCTCGAGTCGACCCTGGTGCTGCTCCGCAACCAGCTGATGGCTCACAAGGTCGAGGCGACGCTCGACGTGGAGCCCGGCCTCCCCGAGGTCGAGGTGGACGCCAACCAGATCAAGCAGGTGTTCGTGAACCTGATCAACAACGCCTGCCAGGCGATTGCGAGCGACGCGCCCTCGGGCCGGATCTGGATCACGGCCAAGCGGGCGCAGGACGTCATCGCCGTGAGCGTGACCGACTCGGGGCCCGGGATCCCGGAAGACGTCGCCGCCCGGGTGTTCGAGCCGTTCTTCACGACCAAACCGGAGGGCGAGGGCACGGGGCTGGGGCTGTCGATCTGCCAGGGGATTCTCAAGGAGCACGGGGGTCGCCTCACCCTGGAGAGCCGGCCGGGCAGTGGAGCGACGTTCACGGTGGAGCTCGCCATCGGGGCACCTGCGGCGCGGGTGGAGCCGGCGCCCGCGCCGCGGGGCGAGTCGAAGCCGTTGCACATCCTCGTGGTGGACGACGAGCCGCACATCCTCCATTACATGCGCGCCACGCTCGAGAGCTGGGGCCACTCCGTCGAAGTGGCGAGCGACGGCACCTACGCGCTCGAGCGCGCGCTGGCCGGTCCCTTCGACGTCATCATCTGCGACCTGCGGATGCCACACCTCTCCGGTCGCGACATGTACATGAAGCTCGTGCGCCAGGATCCGCGCGTCGCCGAGCGCATCATCTTCGCGACCGGCGACACGGTGCGGGGCGACACGCTGCAGTTCCTCGACGGGCTGGGACGACCCTACCTCCACAAGCCGTTCACCCTCGCCGAGCTGCGCGCCGCGCTCGGCCACGCCGCCAAGCAGCCGGTCTGAGCGGACGTGCGCGTCCTGCACATCGACTCGGGCCGGGAGTACCGAGGCGGTCAGAACCAGGTTCGGCTCCTGACGCGCGAGCTCGCCCGGGCGGAGGAGGTCGAGCAGCGGCTCCTGACCAAGCGTGGCGGCGAGCTCGCGCGCCGGGTCGCGGAGTGCGGCGCCACGGTCAGGGAAGTGCCCTGGGGGCCGTCGCTCGACCCGCGCGCGTTGTGGCGGCTGTATCGCGAAGCGGCCGATTTCGTCCCCCACCTGCTCCATGCGCACGACAGTCACGCGCTCCAGCTCGCGTACTGGATGCGCCGCCTGTCCGGACGGGGCGCCGGCGCCCCGGCGCTCATCGCGACGCGGCGCGTGGACTTCCACGTACGCCAGCGCAGCGTGTGGCACCGGGTCGATCGCGTGATCGCCATTTCCGAGGCGGTACAGGCGGTGCTCGTGGCGGATGGCATCGCGGCCCAGGACATCACAGTGGTGGCATCGGGCATCGATCCCGACGAGGTGCGACGCGCCGCGCGCCCCCCCCTCAACGTGCGCGCCCGCCTCGGCCTGCCACCGGACACGCCCCTCGCCGCGAACGTCGCCGCCCTGGTCGCTCACAAGGACCAGCATACCCTGATCCGGGCCGCGCAAGTGGCGCGGGCGGCCCGCGACGACCTCCATTGGGTCATCGCCGGTGAGGGCGAGCTGCGGGGCGCGCTCGAGGCCGCGCTGGCGCGTCTCGACATCGGGGACCGCGTGCATCTGCTGGGGTACGTTCCCCAAGCCGACGCCCTCATCGCGGAGGCCGACGTGCTGGTGATGTCGTCGAAAGAAGAAGGCCTGGGCAGCGTGGTGCTGCACGCGCTGGCGCTCGGCAAGCCGGTGGTGGCCACGCGTGCCGGCGGCCTCCCGGAGATGGTGCCGGAGCCCTGGCTCGTCCCGGTGGGCGACGCCGCTGGGCTCGCCCGGAAGGTGGTGCACGCGCTGGATCACCCTTCCCCCGTCTCGCTTCCCCCGCAGTTCACCGCCTCGGTCATGGCCGCCGGCGTCTTGGCCGTGTATCGCTCGCTCGTCTAGTGCCGTTCCAACTCGGTGTCCAGGGTGACGAACCGGTGCCTTGACGTGAAAAGTTGGAACGGCACTAGATTGCAGGGCCATGATCTACGTGTGTGTACCGGTCCACAACGAAGCCCGCACGGCGGGGTTGGTGCTCTGGAAGGTCCGCCAGGTGTTCACGGCGTTTCCCCGCGAGTATCAGCTGCTGGTACTGGATGACGCCTCGACCGACGAGACGCGTGAAGTGCTGGCGTCCTACGCCAAGGTGTTGCCGATGACCGTAGTGACGCACCGGGCGCGTGAAGGCTACGCGCGCAGTCTGGAGGAGCTGCTGCGACTCGCACTGCAGCGCACGGACCGGCCCAAGCGCGACTGCGCCATCACGTTGCACGCCGACTTCGCCCACTCCCCCGAAAGCATGGAAGACATGGTGAAGCGGCTCGAGTCGGGGGCCGACCTCGTCGTCGCCGAGCAGGTGGAGGAGCGGGGGCGGGGGTCGCGGGGGCTCCGCTGGGCGCGTCGCTGGGCCCCGCGGCTGGTGCGACTCCCCGGGCTGCGCGACCCGATGTCGGGATTCGTGGCGCTGCGTCTGATCGTGCTGCGGCAGGCGCTGCGCAACGACGGCACGCGGCTGCTGCTCACTGACGGCTGGTGTGCCAGCGCGGAGCTCGTGGCCCGGCTCGCGCGCCATGCGCGCCGCCTCGACACCATTCCCGCGGCCGTGCGCTACGACCTGGTGCAGCGGCCCTCGCGGGTCCGGCCGTGGCACCAGCTGCTCGAGACGTGGCGGGCGCGTACCGTCATTCGCGCGGCTCGTACCGCGGTCGTGCTGCTGGTGCTCGCCGCCTCGCTGCGCGCGCAGTCGGACACCGGTCGGGCCGACTCGACGCGCGCTGCTGCGTCGGGATCGCTCACGGCGACGGCGACGACCCCCGCCCCTGCCCCCACCGCCGTGCCGTTTCCGGTGGGCGAGCGGCTGGTATACGGGGCGCGGTACGGGCCCTTCAGCGTCGGCACGGCCACCATGGAGGTCGCGGGCGTCGACACCATCCGCGCCGTGGAGGCGGTGCACTTCCGGTTCCTGATCGACGGTGGTGCCCTGTGGTACCACATTCATCAGAACCTCGAGTCGTGGGTGGGGCGCCGCGATTTCCGCTCGCGCCGGTTTCTGAATCAGACCGAGGAGAAGGGCAAGGCGTGGGAGCGGAAGTTCGAGATCTATCCCGACTCCGGTATGTACCGCGAGGCGGGGCGCGACAGCGCGGCGCCCACGGTCGCCGACCCGCTCGACGACGCCGCGTTCCTCTACTGGATCCGGACCGTCCCGCTCGAGGTCGGCAAGCGCTACGAGTACCGGCGCTATTTCCGCCCCGAGCGCAACCCGGTCATCGTCGAAGTGTTGAAGCGCGAGCGTGTCAACGTCGCGGGCCGGAAGTGGGACGCGATCGTGATCCGTCCGCGCATCCCGAACGGCGGCGGCATCTTCGCCGAGAAGGCCGACGCCCGGATGTGGCTCTCCGACGAACAGCCGCGCATCATGCTCGCGCTGCAATCGAACTTCTCGTTCGGCCAGGTGACGCTGAAGCTCAAGGAGTATTCCGCTCCTGCGACAGATCACCCATGACCGACTACCGCGAGGCGGATTTTTCGCGACTCAAGACCGTTCCCATCGCGCAGCGCCCGAACAAAGTCGATCCCTCGCTCCTCGCCCAACCGCCCGGTGGCGACCGGACGTTCGCCGCTTTTTGGGACTCGCTCCCGGACGTGCTCGCCGCCCGGGACGCGCGCGAGCTGGCACGCCTGATCGCGCGCGCCGCCGGCCGACGTGGCGTGGTCGTGATGCTGGGCGGCCACGTGATCAAAGTCGGGCTCGGGCCCGTGCTCGCGGCCCTCGTGCGGCGCGGCGTGATCACCCACTTGGCGCTCAACGGCAGCGCCGCGATCCACGACTTTGAGCTCGCCGCCTACGGCGGGACGAGCGAGGATGTGGCCGCGGGGTTGGCCGACGGCACGTTCGGGATGGTGGAGGAAACGGGACGCGAGATGAACGCCGCCATCGCCGAGGGCGCACGCGCCGGCCGGGGCATGGGCGAGGCGCTGGTGGACGCGCTGCGGCACCGGGCCGGCCTCGCCGCACCGGAGGCGTCGCTGCTCGTCGCCGCCGCGGAGCGCGGCGTTCCGGTCACCGTGCACGCGACGGTAGGCGCCGACATCATCCATCAGCACCCAAACGCCGATGGCGCCGTCCTCGGCGCCACCAGCCACCGCGACTTCAAGCGGCTCGCAGCGTCGCTGCCGGCGCTGCACGACGGCGGAGTGGTGCTGAATCTCGGGAGCGCCGTGGTGATGCCCGAGGTGTTCCTCAAGGCGCTCACCGTGGCGCGCAATCTGAACGGGGGAAAGCCGACGGGGTTCACGGCGTGCGACTGCGATATGCAGCGCCAGTACCGCCCGCGGATGAACGTGGTGGAGCGCCCGACACTCGCCGGTGGCCGGGGGATCCAGCTCACCGGCCACCACGAGATTCTGATCCCGCTGCTCGCGTGGGCGGTGCTGCGCGAGCTGGATGCGCGCTAGCTACGCGTCGGCCGGACGCCCCTTGATCATGTCGCGGATCTTGTCCGCCGTGGTGGGGCTGACGAGCCGAAGCACGAAGTAGAGAATGAAGCCGATGGCGGCGAGCTTCAGGATCCACAACGCGATCCCGAAGACGCCCGCGAGCAGCCCGAAAAAGATGTTGAGGGCCACGAACGCGAGCGCGGCGAAGATGGCGAAGCCGAGGATGCTGCGGAACATGGGGGTCAACCTCCGTGGAGCCCCGACGCGAGGGCCGTACGACGCAATCTAGCAGCCGGTTTCACACGGGCGCCAGCACGTGAGCACCGCGGATGTGGCCGTCATCGGGGGCGGCGCCATTGGGGCCGCCTGCGCCCGGGCGGCGGCCCTGCGGGGCCTCGCGGTCGCCATTTTCGAGCCCGGCCCCGACCCGGCCGCGGCGTCGCCCGCCTCGGCGGGCATGCTCGCCCCCCAGATCGAGCCCGCTGACGATGCGCTGGTGGCCCTGTCGGTGCGGGCGCGCGACCTGTACGAACCCCTCGCCCCGGCGCTGCGGGAAACGACCGGCATCGACATCGGCTTCTGGCGGTCCGGCATCGCCGCCGTCGCATTCGACGAGCCCGACGCCGTTCGGCTCAAGGAAGACGTGGCCCGGCAGCGCCAGGCCGGGCTGCGGTGCGACTGGCTGGAGGCGGACGAGGTGCGGGAACGCTGGCCCGGCGCCGCCCCTGAGTGCCACGGGGCTCTGTTCGCACCGGAAGACGGCGCGCTCGACCCGCAAGGGCTCACCCGCGCCTGCCTGTCGGACGCCCGCCGCCTTGGGGCCGCGCTCCACACCGAGCCGGTCGAGTCGATCCTGGTGGCTCAGGGCCGTGTCACCGGCGTGGTCGCGGCGGGGGGCATGACCAGCGTGGATCATGTCGTGCTCGCGGCGGGTGTCTGGTCCCCGCGCATCCAGGGGCTCCCCCGCGCCCTCCCCGTAGAGCCGTTGCGTGGTCAAATGGCGGCCACCGTCTGGCCCGACGGCTGCCCGCCTTCCATTCTCTACCACGACCTTGGGTATGTCCTGGCACGCGCCGGCGCCGCGCTCTTGGGGAGCACGATGGAGCGCGCCGGCTACGACGCCCACGTCACGAACGAGGGTCTCGCCCAGGTGTTCCGCGGTGCCGTACGCCTGCTCCCCGCCCTGCTCACCCAAGCCGTGCAGCGCGTCTGGGCAGGCCTCCGGCCCGCCACCCCGGACGGTCGCCCGATCCTGGGGCCCGATCCGGATGTTGCAGGGTTGTGGTACGCCACCGGACACGGTCGGAACGGTATCCTGCTGGCTGCGCTCACGGGCGAGATCGTCGCGGACCTGGTCACCAAGGGGGCGACCGACGTCGAGATCGGGCCGCTCGGCGTCGAGCGTTTCAGTCAGGCCCCGAGCCCCTAGCCCCGAAGCCCGAGTCCCACGATGTACCGCACCTGCGCCTTCTGTAACGGCAAGCTCGACGGTGACGGCGGCCCTACGGACCTCGGGGTGGGACGCCGGCTCGCGTTCGACGAGTGGAAGGGGCGCCTGTGGGTGATCTGTCCCAGGTGCTCCCGCTGGAACCTGGCGCCGCTCGACGACCGCCTGGAGCGAATCGAGGCCCTGGCGCGGGCGGCAAGCGACGGCCGCGTGGCGGCCGCGACCGACCAGGTCGCACTCATCCGCTGGCACGACTACGACCTGGTGCGCGTGGGCAAGCCGCGGCGCCTCGAGCTCGCCACGTGGCGTTACGGGGAACGCCTGCGGGCGCGGCGCCAGGAGCAGCTCAAGTTCGTCGTCCCCATGACGGTCGCGGCGGTGGGGCTCGCCGTGGCGGTCAACGTCGCGGCCGGCGGGTCGGTGGGCGTGTTCGTGTGGAACACGCCCCGGCTCGTCAAGCGGATCTACGTCGAGATGGTGGGGCGCCGGAAGGTGGCCCTCGTGGACCCGCCGATTTGCGAGCGCTGCGGCAGCGTGATGGTGTTGCGCGCACGGCATCTCGAGCGCGCGCGTGTCACCACGACCGCGCGCGAGGGGCTAGCGCTGCTCCTCATCTGTCCGAGCTGCAAAGCGGAGGGGACGATGCTCACGGGGAGCGACGCGCAGTTCGCGCTGCGGCGCGGCCTGACCTACCTCAACCTGGCGCGCGGTGGCCGGCAGCGCGCCGAGGACGCGGCCCGCCTGGTCGAAGGTGTCGGCGGCGCGCACCAATTGATCCACGACGTGGCGCGCCGCGAGCTCACCCTGCGAAGCCTCGCCCCGGACCGGCGTCTCGCCCTGGAAATGGCGGTCGACGAGCGTGCCGAGGTGGAGGAGCTGGAGCGTCAGTGGAAGGAGGCCGAGGAGATCGCCGAGATCGCCGACGGCATGCTCAGCTCTGACCCGGGGATCGACGAGGAGCTCCGGCAGCTGAGGGAGCGGGCCGAGCGAGAGAAAAAGCGATCCGGTTGACCCGATCAACCGTATGGTTGAAATTTTGTCGATGCGGCTACCCGACCCCCTAGGAACTCGCTATTTTGTGGCTAGTTATGGCCACCCCTCCCCTCGTCCAATTGCAGCGTCCGCGTCCTGTTCATCCAGTCGATCGCAAGCCGCCGTGGCTCAAGGTCCCCGCTCCCGGCGGGCCCAATTACGTCGCTCTGAAGCAGCTGATGCGAGACCACGGCCTTCATACCGTGTGCGAGGAGGCCCACTGCCCCAACATCGGGGAGTGCTGGGAGCACCGCGCGGCCACGTTCATGATCCTGGGCGACGTGTGCACGCGCAACTGTGCGTACTGCGCGGTCGCGCACGGCACGCCCGCCGTCCTGGACGAGGACGAGCCGCTGCGGCTCGCCGCCGCTGTGGAGCGGATGGAGCTCAAGCACGTCGTCATCACCTCCGTCGACCGCGACGATCTACCTAACGGGGGCGCCGAGATCTTCGCGGCGGCGATCACGGAGATCCGGCGGCGCGCACCGGACACGTCGGTCGAGGTCCTGATCCCGGATTTCAAGGGCAGTGAAGCCGCTCTCCGCATCGTCGTCGACGCCCAGCCCGACATCCTCAATCACAACCTCGAGACGATCGACCGGCTGTATCGCCTGGCGCGCCCGGGAGGCCGCTACGTCCGAGCGCTCGAGCTGCTCGCTCGCGCCAAGCAGCTCGACCCTGGCATGCTGACGAAGTCCGGCATCATGTGCGGTCTGGGTGAGGAGTGGGACGAGCTGATCGGGGCGATGCGCGACCTGCGCGGCCAGGGGGTGGACATCCTGACCCTGGGCCAATACCTGCGGCCCTCACGCGACCACCTGCCGATCGCCCGCTACTATGCTCCCGACGAGTTCGCCGAGGTACGCCGGCTCGGCCGCGAGATGGGGTATCGCCACGTGGAGGCGGGTCCGCTGGTGCGCTCGAGCTACCACGCGTGGGAGCAGGTGGAGCGGGCGACCGCGTAAATGGCCACCGCCACCGCCCGGACGGCGAATGCGAGCGCCCAGACGGAGCTGGAGCGGCGCATGCTGCGCCAGATGCTGCTGATCCGTCGGTTCGAGGAAAAAGCCGCCGAGGCGTACGCCCTCGGCAAGATCGGCGGGTTCTGCCATCTCTACATCGGGCAGGAGGCCGTCGCGGTCGGCTCGCTCGCGGCCTTGCGGGACGACGACTACGTGATCTCCTCCTACCGCGAGCATGGTCAAGCCCTGACGCGGGGCGTGCCGGCCACCGCCGTGATGGCCGAGCTGTACGGCAAGGCGACCGGCTGCTCCAAGGGCAAGGGCGGCTCGATGCATCTGTTCGACGCCGGGCGGCGGTTCCTGGGCGGCCACGGGATCGTCGGGGGCCACATCCCGCTCGCCGCGGGGATCGGGTTCGCGATCCGCTACAAGGACGGCGACCAGGTCTGCATCTGCTACTTCGGCGAAGCGGCCGTGAACATCGGCGCCTTTCACGAAGCGCTCAACATGGCCTCCGTCTACAAGCTCCCCGTCATCTTCTGCTGTGAGAACAACCGCTACGGTATGGGCACCGCATTCGAGCGCGTGGCGGCGGTCACGGACGTGGTGGAGCACGCCTGCAGCTACGACATGGCGGCGGAGGTCGTAGACGGCATGGACGCGCTCGCCGTGTACGCGGCGACCGAGCGCGCGGCGGAGCGGGCCCGCCAGGGCGGGCACCCGACGCTGCTCGAAGTGCGCACCTACCGCTTCATGGGACACTCGATGTCGGACCCGCTGCACGGCGTGTATCGCACCAAGGAGGAAGTCGAGGAGCAGCGCAAGCGCGACCCGATCGCGCAGCTGGCGCACAAGCTGAAGGACGAAGGGGCGCTCGATGACGCGGCGCTCGACGCGCTCGACGCCGAGGCGCGGGCCCAGACCGATGAGGCGGCCCGTTTCGCCGAGCAGAGCCCCGACCCCGACCCCGCCGAGCTGTTCACGCACGTGCTCGCCGACTGATGGCCACCCTCACGTATCGCGACGCCCTGAACCAGGCGCTGCGCGAGGAGATGCAGCGGGACCCGAACGTCTTCCTGATGGGTGAAGAGGTCGGCGTCTACCAGGGCGCGTACAAGGTAAGCCGCGGCCTGCTCGAGGAGTTCGGGCCGAAGCGCATCGTGGACACGCCGATCGCCGAGCTAGGCTTCGCCGGGATCGGCGTGGGCGCGGCCATGGCGGGCCTCCGCCCCGTGATCGAGTTCATGACGTGGAACTTCGCCGTGCTCGCGCTCGACCAGATCGTCAACTCCGCCGCCAAGATCCTGTACGAGTCGGGCGGCCAGGTGCCGATCCCGATCGTGTTCCGCGGGCCGAACGGCGCCGCGCTGCAGCTCGCGGCCCAGCACTCCCAGGCCTGGGAGTCCTGGCTATCGCATATCCCCGGCTTGAAGGTCGTCGCACCCGCGACCCCCGCGGACGCCAAGGGGCTCCTCAAGTCCGCGATCCGCGACGACAGTCCCGTCATCGTCCTGGAAGGGGAAATGCTGTACAACATCAAGGGCGAGGTGCCGGAGGGAGAGCACATCGTGCCGATCGGCCGGGCCGAGGTGAAACGGCCTGGGAACGACGTCACGCTCATCTGTCACTCGAAGACGGTCACCGTCGCCCTCAAGGCGGCTGAGCAGCTCGCCGAGCGGGAGGGCGTGTCGGCCGAAGTGCTCGACCTGCGGTCGCTGCGACCGCTCGACGAGGCCACGATCGTCGAGTCCGTGTCGCGCACCAACCGCGCCGTCGTGGTGGAAGAAGGGTGGCCCCAGTGCGGCATCGGGGCCCACGTGGTCGACGTGATCCAGCGCGAGGCCTTCGACCAGCTCGACGCTCCGGTGCTGCGCGTCACCCAGGCCGACGTCCCCATGCCGTACAACAAACAGCTCGAGCGCCTCGCGAAGCCCTCCCCCGAGCGCGTGGTCGCCGCCGCGCGCCGCGTGCTCTACCTCGACTGACTCCCCCGTGGCCACCAACGTCTATATGGAAGCGCTCTCTCCCACCATGGAGGAAGGGCGCGTGGCCAAGTGGCACAAGCGGGAGGGTGACGCGGTCAAGGCGGGGGAGACCCTCGCCGAGGTCGAGACCGACAAGGCGGTGATGGACCTGGTCGCGCGCGCGGACGGCGTGCTGCGGCAGGTGGCGGTGGCCGAGGGACAGACGGTGCCGGT